>JGI25385J37094_10000513_pt1 | contig 10556 bp, 10 predicted proteins | sample GraSoi013_1_40cm_FD_37094 | JGI IMG/M metagenome (IMG submission 37094) | reverse complement strand
CGCCCTCGTGGCGCCGGCTGACGTCACGGTGGACGGCGACCTCGAGCGCGCGGTGGCGCGCACGCGCGCCGCGCTCGGGCCGATCGACGTGGCCGTCGCGAACGCGGGCTTCGGCGTCACCGGCCCGGTCGAGTCGCTGACGCTCGAGGACTACCGCACCCAGTTCGAGACCAACGTCTTCGGCGTGCTGCGCACGGTGTACGCGACGCTGGAGGACTTGAAGAAGACGCGGGGCCGCCTGGTCATCATGGGCAGCGTGAGCGGTCACGTCGCCGTCCCGGGCGGGAGCGCCTACGCGATGAGCAAGTTCGCNGTCCGCGCGCTCGCCGAGTCGCTCGGCCACGAGNTGGTCCCGCACGGNGTCGCGGTCACGCTCGTCAGCCCGGGCTTCGTCGAGAGCGAGATCCGCCAGGTGGACAACCGCGGCGTCTGGCACCCGGAGCCGCGCGAGCCCTTGCCGAGGCGCCTCGTCATGCCGACGGCGCGGGCGGCCCGGCAGATCGTCCGGGCCGTCGCCCGGCGCCGCCGCGAAACGGTCGTCACCGGCCACGGCAAGGTCGCCGTCTTCCTCCAGCGCCACGCGCCGTGGCTCGTCGCCTGGGGAATCCGCCGCTTCGCGATCCGGGGGCGCGGGGCGCCGCGCTCCGCAGCGCGGACGAAGGGTCGAGTGTAAGGAGAGACGTCCTGCACCGGAGCGAAGGGCGGATTCTCGTCACGCACGTCGGGAGCTTCCCGCGGCCGCCGCGGCTCCGCGAGCTCCTGGTCCGGCAGGAGCGCGGCGAGGCCGTCGACCCGGCCGAGCTGGCGCGCGAGATCGACGCTGCCGTCGGCGCGGTCGTCGGCAAGCAGCTCGACGCGGGCATCGACATCGGCAACGACGGCGAGCAGCCCCGCGTCGGCTTCTCCACCTACGTGGCGCGGCGCATGCGCGGGTTCGGGGGCGAGAGTCGCCGCCCCCCGGCCCGCGACCTCGTCGACTTTCCCGACTATGCGGCGCTGCTGGAGTTTCGCCGGCGCGCGGCCGCGAAGATCGCGAACGCGCCGCAGGCCCTGGCCGAGGTCGAGTACGTCGACCTCGGCGAAGCCGCCCGGGAGTGCGACCTGCTGCTCGAGGCCACGGCGGCGCGGCCCAAGACGTTCGTCGAGCGCTTCATGACCGCCGCCTCCCCGGGCATCATCGCGACGACCCTGCTCAACGCCCACTACGATTCGCACGAGCGGTACGTGTTCGCCCTCGCGCGGGAGATGCAGAAGGAGTACGAGCTGATCCACTCGCGCGGCCTCCTGCTCCAGCTCGACTGCCCGGACCTCGCGATGGAGCGCACGCGGCTGTTCCAGCACGAGCCCCTCGAGCGCTTTCTGCAGATCGTCGAGGCGCACGTCGAGGCCATCAATCGCGCCACGGCGAAGATCCCCGCGGACCGCATCCGGTTGCACGTCTGCTGGGGCAACTACGACGGCCCGCACACCTCCGACGTCCCCCTGGAGGCGATCCTGCCCCTCGTCTATCGGGCGCGGGTCGGGGCGCTCTCGCTCGAGCTGGCGAATCCCCGTCACGCGCACGAGTACAAGGTGCTCCGGCGGCACCCCTTGCCCGACGCGATGCTGTTCCTGCCCGGGGTCATCGACTCGACCACGAACTTCGTCGAGCATCCCGAAGTCGTGGCCGACCGGATCCTTCAGGCCGTCGACGCGGTGGGCGACCCGAGCCGTGTGATCGCGTCCGTGGATTGTGGGTTCGGGACCTTCGCCGGCTCGGAGCTCGTGGCCGAGAGCGTGGTCTGGGCGAAGCTCCGCGCGCTCAAGGACGGCGCCGACCTCGCGAGCGCCAGACTCTGGGGCCGGATGGGCCGAGGGGGTTCTCCTCCCGCGGGATGAGCATGATCGCTCGGTGGCCGCGATGGGCCCGGATCCTGGCGGTGGTCGTGTTGGCGGGGGCGGTCATCGTCGGGGTCCCCGCCATTCGAGGATCGATGCTCCGGGCCGCCGGATGGGTCCTCGTTGTCGACGATCCCGTCGAGCCGGCCGACATCGTCGTCGTGGCCGTTGATGCCGACGGCGCCGGGGTGCTCGAAGCGGCCGACCTTGTCACAGCGGTATCGCCACGCGGGTCGCCGTCTTCGCCGACCCTCCCGACCAGGTGGATCGCGAGTTCCTCCGCCGTGGACTCCCTTACGAAGACGCGGCCGCACAGCGAACCCGCCAACTCAGGTCGCTTGGCGTGACGGCCATCGAACAGATCCCCCGGGCTGTGCCCGGAACCGAGGCCGAGGCTGAAGTGCTTCCCGACTGGTGCGACCAGCACCAGTTCCGTTCAGTCGTGATCGTGAGCGCTCGCGACCACTCACGGCGTTTACGTCGAGTGCTTCATCGATCCATGAGGGGCCACACGACGAAAGTCACGGTTCGACCCGCGCGCTACTCGGTATTCGATCCCGACCGATGGTGGGAAACTCGCACTGGCATCCGCACCGAAATCATCGAGCTCCAGAAGCTGTTGCTCGACGTCGTGAGGCACCCGATGTCGTGAGGCGGGCTCTCTGTGCGCGGACCGGTTCAGTTCGCCATCACCGCGCGCTCGCGGGCCCACGCGCGCAGGGCGTCGATCGCCTCCTTGCGGGTGACCGACAGCGGCCGGGTCGCCCGCAGCTCGTCGAGGAGGATGTCGGTGGTGAGCTCGACCGAGCGCGAGAACGCCGTGTAGAGCCCGGAGACGACGGCCTGCTCGATCTCGGCGCCGGTGAAGCCCTCGGCGGCGGCGGCCAGCCGATCGAGGTCGAAGGCGGCGAGACCGCGCTTCCGCTTCTGGAGGTGGACGGCGAAGATCTCCTTGCGCTCCACCGCGGTCGGCAGATCGACGAAGTCCTCCTCGGACGTCTCGATGGGCAATGAGGGGGTAGTGGGACTGGATCATCAGCTCGAGGTCGCGAAGCGGGGCCATGGCACTTCGAGAATAGCAAAAGCGTATGCGCGCCCGACTACTTCGCGTCCTTGAGCGACATCCAGACGCCGACGAGCTGCTCTGAGGATAGCGCCTGGAAGTTCGCCCGCTTGTTGACGCCGTAGAGGTCCATCTGCTGGTGGAGCGAGAGCACCGCGCCGTCGTCCAGCATCAGCCGCTGGGCCTTGGCGTACAGCTCCAGCCGGCGCTTGGGATCGACCGACGTCTGCGCCTCGTCGACGAGCCCGTCGAAGTCCGGGCTGTAGTAGTTCGCTTGCGCGCTGCCCGAGCGGAACAGCGGGGTGAGCGTCCCGTCGGCGTCCCAGGTGGTGTTGCCCCAGCCGATGAGATACATCGGGTTGGCCTTGTGGGGGTACACGAGCTGGCTGAGGTACGTCGTCCATTCATGGGTCTTCACGCGCGTGCGGATCCCGGCTCGGGTGAGCTGGCCGGCCACCGACTCGGCGACCTCCTTGTCCTTCTGGTAGCGGCCGTCGGGTGAGTTCAGCACGAGGTCGATGCCCTCGGGGAAGCCGGCGTCAGCGAGGAGTTTCTTGGAGCGGTCTGGATCGAACTTCACGGGCTGGAGCGCCCGGTCGAAGCCGAAGTGCTTGGACGTGAGCGGCGTCGCCGTTCGAATCGCGTTCCCCTCGAGCACGTTCTTGATGATCTCGTCCGCGTTGACGGCGGCGAGGATCGCCTGTCGCACCCGCTTGTCCTTGGTCGGGCCCTCGACCGGTCCCACCGGCTTGTTGGTGGTATCGAACTGGTACGTGTAGATCGGGATGAAGATCGGCCGCACGCTGGGTGCCTTGGAGACGTAGAGCCGGGGATGCTTCTCGATCACAGACACCAGGTGCGGCGGGATGTTGACGGCGATGTCGATCTCGGCGGTCTGGAGCGCGGCGACGCGGACGGCGTGCTCGGGGATCGGGCGGAAGATCAGCGTCTTGACCTTGGGCGCGCCGCCCCACCAGCTCGGGTTGGCCTCCAGCTCGATCAGCTCGTCCTTGACCCAGCGCACGAACTTGTACGGCCCGGTGCCCACCGGGTTCCGGTCGGCGAACACCTTGTCCTTCCCGCGGAAGTGCTTGGGCGCCATGATGTGCCCTCGGAGGGCGAGGTGGTTCTCGAGCGTCGGGTACGGCTTGGCGGTGACGATGCGGATCGTGTGCTTGTCAACGACATCGATGGAGGTGATCAGGCGGAAGTAACCCGCCTGGCGGCTCTTGAGCTCGGGATCGCGGATGCGATCGAGGCTGAACTTCACCGCCTCGGCGTCGACCTCCTCCCCGTTGTGGAACGTGACCCCCTTGCGGATCTTGAACTCCCAGGTGGTCGGGTTGACGAGCTTCCACGACTCGGCCAGCCAGGGGATGATCTTGAGGTCCTTGTCGCGGAAGAGGAGCGTGTCGTAGATGTTCAGGAGCACGTTGTAGGCCGGGGTCTCCTCGTGCCACTGCGGGTCCAGTGTGGTCGGGTCCACGCCCTGGGCGATCACGATCTTGCCCTCGGGGGCCGCCAGAGCGGCCGCGGGAAGGACCAGCAGTCCGAGGAGAACCAGTGTGGCGCAGCGGCGGGTCATGGTGAGCCTCCTCTCCGGACACGCGGTGGCGGGAGCATGTGCGCCCACCTCCTGGTTGTCAAGGTCATGTCCACGGGAGTCCTCTGCACCAGGTTGGTGCAATTGCACCAGCGTGGTGCAGTAAGACGAGGCGTTCTGGCCTGTGGTGCTTCCCGAGGGAAATATGAAACCACTAGTTATATGGCTGCCGGTGCAGGTCGTCTCTGGCACAGAGTGTGCGGTCGTGCGTTTGAGCGATGGCAGCCTTCACGCCGGATCAGCAGGCCCTTCTGTACAGCATCACGAGGATCATCAGCGTGAAGCTCGGGGAGCTCGTCAATCTGATCGAGCGGACCAACATACAGTTAGTCGCGCTCCACAACATCCTCGGGGAGAAGGGCGTCATTACAGCGGAGGAATGGACTGCCGCCACGGCGGAGGTGCGGGCCGCCTTTGCCGTGGATCTCGCCACGAATCGCCAACTGCAGGCTCTCAATGATGAGCTTCGTCGCTTGTTAGGCGGCGAACCGGAGGGAAACCGCAGTGAGAGGCGAGTGTCCTGACGCACTCATACGCCGTCCTCGTCAGGAGCCCGTCTTGTGTTACAGTGCCCCTGCCAGCCACTGTGGCCCCTAGGGTTGACGCGACCAGCGTGCGTCGAGACCCGGTGACGAGGCGTGGCCTTACCCTCCTTCACCCCGGGGGCTGCCATGCAGACCATCCAAGATCGACTCACCCTCCTGCTCCGCGCGTACAGGACCATTCGCTTCTGTGACGCCTGCCTGGCGCTGAAGATGGGTGCTTTTCCCCGAGAGGTACGGGAAGCCGTGGTCATGGTCGGCGACGGATTTCAAATTTCTTCTGGAAGATGTTCCGAGTGTCTGCAGGACAGGACGGTCGTCCGCGCCCTTGCGGCCTGAGCCGGGCACGCACCTAGACGCCGAGATAGTACTTCTTCACCAGCTCGTTTTCCCGCAGCTCCTGCGTGCTGTGCCCTTCGAACTCGATCTTCCCGTGGACGATGATGTACCCGCGGTCGGCGATCTTGGTCGCCTGGTTGAAGTTCTGTTCGGCCATCAGGACCGTCAAGTGGTGTCGCTCCTTCAGTTCTTTGATCTTGCCGATCACGCGGTTGACGAGGATCGGGGCCAGCCCGACCGAGGGCTCGTCGACCAGGAGGATCCGCGGCGAGGACATGAGCGCGCGGGCCACCGCCAGCATCTGCTGCTCGCCGCCGCTCATGCTGCCCGCGAGCTGCTTGCGGCGCGCGCGGAGCACCGGGAAGGCCTCGAAGCAGAAGGCGAGGTTGCGCGCGATGTCGCCCCGGGCCTGCGGTCGGTAGGCGCCGAGCAGGAGGTTCTCCTGGACCGTCAGCTTGGGGAAGAGCCTCCGCCCCTCCGGCACCATGGCGATGCCCAACCCCACGATCTCCTCCGTGGGTCTTTTCGTGAGATCGACGCGCGTGCCGTCGGCTTCTAGAAATATCTCGCCGGCCTCCGGCCGCACGATGCCCATGATGCATTTGATGAGCGTGCTCTTGCCGTTTCCGTTGGTGCCCAGCAGGGCGACGGTTTCCCCCTCACGCACCTCGATCGAGACGTGGTGCAGGACCCGCACCGCCCCGTAGCCGGCGTCCACGTCGTGCACGACGATCCTACTCGCCAAGGTAGGCCTTCTCCACGACCGGGTTCCTCACGATCGCGTCCGGCGTCCCCTCGGCGATGCGCTCGCCGGCGTCCAGGACGACGATCCGTTCGGAGAAGCGCATCACCGCCCGCATGATGTGCTCGATCATGATGATCGTGATCCCCCGCTCGTTCAGGCGGAAGAGGATGGCCAGGATGTCGTCGATCTCCGCGCTCGAGAGCCCGGCCATGGCCTCGTCGGAAATGAGGAGCTTGGGCTTGGCCGCCATGGCCCGCGCCAGCTCCAGCTTTCTCATCTCGATCTGGGTGAGCCCCGCCGGCCTCGTGTGGGCCTTCGATTCGAGGCCGATGGTGCTCAGGATCTCCATGGCCTCGGCGGCGACGTCGGCGCCGTCGGACCGCGCGCCGGCCGCATACTCCAGCGGGATGGCCAGATTTTGCGCCACCGTCATGCTGGTGAACGGCTTCGGGATCTGAAAGCTGCGCACGATCCCCAGCCGGGTCCGCCGATGGGCCGGGACCGCCGTGATGTCACGGCCCTCGAAGCGGATCCTGCCGCCATCCGCCGGCAGCGCGCCGGACACACAGTTGATGAGCGTGGTCTTCCCCGATCCGTTCGGTCCGATGAGGCCGAACCGCTCGCCCGGCGTGACGTCGAGACTCACCCCGTTGAGCGCGGTGAAGCCGCCGAAGCGCTTCGTCAGTCCGTCGACCTCGAGCAACGCAGGGGCCATCGGCGGCGTTACCGCCCTCGGACCCGCCGCACCAGCCCGACGATCCCCTCGGGCGCCAGGACGACGAACGCGACGAGCACCACGCCGACGATGAACAGATTCATTTCGGAGGAGATCGTCACCGTCGCCAGCTGCTGCGCCGTCCCCAGCAGCACGGCGCCGATCACCGGCCCGACCCAGCTCGTCGTCCCGCCGATCATCGGCATGGCCAGGGCATTCACGGCGTAGTCGAGATTGAAGGCCGACGTGGGCTCGACGAAGGTCACGTAGTAGGGAAACGGCGCGCCGGCGACGCCGAGCAGGACGCCACTCACGGTGGTGGCGAAGAGCTTCAAGCGCAGGGTGGGGACGCCCATGCACTCGGCCGCCTCCTCGTTGTCCCGGAGCGCCGCGAGCCCGCGGCCGACCCAGGACCGCTCGATGAATCGCGCCACCGTTACCGCCACGACGGAGAGCAGGACCATCACCGCGAAGAGGAACGTGACGTAGCTGCCGAACGGAGGACCGCTCGGGCGGATGACGCTGAGGCCCCGCGAGCCGCCGACGTACTCCCAGTTGATGATCATCGTCTGCAGCACGATGGACAGCGCCAGCGTCGCGATGGAGAAGAAGACGCCTCTGAGGCGCAGCGTNAGGTAGCCGATGCCGAGTCCGAGGAGCCCGGAGACGAGCCCGCCGGCGAGGATCAGCACCGGGAGCGGCGCCCGCGTCGACTGGATGAGGAAGACGGCGGTGTACGCCCCGAGCGCGAAGAACGCCGGCGTGCCGAAGTTCACGTAGCCGGCGTAGCCGCCGAGGATGTTCCATGCCGTCGCGATGACGACATACTGAAGAATGACGTAGCCCGCGAAGTAGACATACGGGTTCACGCGGAGCGCAGCGAGGAGGATCCCGGCCCCGACGACGGCCAGGCCGACGAGCAGCGTGCGGGTGGACCGCGCCATCTATCTCCCGAGGAGCCCGGCCGGTCGCACCGCGAGCGCGACCAGGAGAATGCCGAACGACACGGCGAGCGACCAGGAGGGGCCGAAGAACGTGGACATCAGGCTCTCCGCCACGCCGAGGATGACGGCGGCCACGAGCGTCCCCGCGATGCTGCCCATGCCGCCCAGGACCGTGATCGCGAACATCCGGCCGATGTAGTCGCGGTCGGTCGACGGCACCACCGGTGCGATCGTGATGAGGAGCGCGCCGGCCAGGCTCGCGGCCGCGATGCCGACGCCGAAGGCGATGGTCTTGATCCGGACCGGATCGGCGCCCATCAGCCGCAGCGCCAGGCGATCCTGGGACACCGCCATGACGGCCCGCCCGTAGAAGGTTCTCGAGAGGAAGAGGTGCAGCGCCAGCGTCATGGCGAGCCCCACGAGGCACGGCACCAGCAGGCGGAACGCGATCCCGACGCCGCCGAGGTCGATCGACTTGCCGATGTAGGCCGCCTCGACGAGGCGATAGTCGACGCCGTACTTGAGGCTCAGGCTCACCTCGATGATGAAGAGGACGCCGAAGAAGAAGACGAGCCCCCGGAGCGACTCCTCGCCCCGGCGCTCGAAGCTCTCGTAGTAGAGGCGATAGACGACGGCGCCGAGGACGTAGAACACCGGCGTGAAGAGGAGCCCGGTGAGGATCGCATCGAGGCCGAAGGAGCGGTTCATCACGTAGGCCGCGTACGAGCCGAGGATGACGAAGGCGGGCTGGGCGATGTTGGCGATGTCGAGGAGGCCGAAGATGAGCGAGACGCCCAGGCTGACGGCGGCGTAGAAGCCGCCGAGCAGCAGTCCGGCGACCACGGCGTTCGCGAGCAGATCCCAGGAGAACAGGAGCGCCCGCGCTAGTTCTTCGCCGCGGAGTACGGGTAGACGATGGCGCCGGACTTGAGCTCCTCGGGGTAGAGCACCACCTTCTTGCCCGGCCCGCGGAACTGATCGATGCCCGTGCCGTGGACCTTCTGGTACTGGACCATGAGGGTGCGTCCCTTTGCCCACTCGCCGTTCTTCCCGAACTTCACCTTGCCGACGACCGTGTTGAACTCGGTGGCGCGGAGGTAGTCGGCCAGCTTCTGCTGGTCGAGGCTCTTCGTGGCCTCGACGGCCTGGCCGAGCACCTGGACCAGGGCGTACGAGTAGGGCGGGAGGTAATACCCGAGCGGATCGACGCCCGCCTTCTCCGCCCGCGCCTGGTATTCCTTCAAGAACTCCTTGATGCCCGGGAACGCCAGCATCGTCGGCTCCGGCGCCCAGAAGTCGTAGTTCACGACGCCGTTCAGCATCGGGCCCATGCTCGTCATGACGCTGGTGAACTGCAGGCCGACCATGCCGCCGCCGAAGATCTTGGGCTGTAGGCCGACCTCGTGCGCCGCGCGCAGCATGCCGACCGAGTCCGGCGGGTACGACGCCACGAACACGATGTCCGCGTTGGTGGCCTTGATGGCCCTGACGATCGGCGTGTAATCGACGGTGCTGGGCGGGTAGGTCCTGTCGTAGACGGTCTTGAACCCGAACTTCTTGATCAGCTCGCGCGCGCCGACGAGCGCGTTCTGCGGGTACTCGGCGTCGGCGCCGACGATCGCGACGGTCTGCGGCCGCGGAGTCTGCTTCGCCGCCAGCTCGAAGAAGCCGATGGCCGTGCTGGTCTGTGGATCGGGCCCCGCCGGCTGGATCTGGAAGTAGTTCGGATACTGGTACTTCTCGTTGTTGGCGAGCCCGAACATCCCCATGATGGTCAGCTTGCGCTCCATCGCGATGGGCATGAGCGGAGCGATGAGGTTGGTGCCGTAGCCGGAGATGACGAGGTCGACCTTGTCCACGTCGAGGAGCTTCGTGTAGATGCCGGGCACGGTGGCCGGGTTGGTCTGGTCGTCGTAGTAGACGAGCTCCACCGGTCGGCCGAGCAAGCCGCCCCGCTTGTTCACGTCGTCCTTCCAGATCTGGACTGCCAGCAGCGCCGGCTTGCCGTTGGCAGAGAGTCCGCCGGTCAGCGCCATGCCGAAGCCGATCCTGATCGGCTCGGCCGCCCGGGCGGTGGGGGCGCCCAGACCCGCGAGCACGAGCGCTCCGATGACGCCCCCGGTCAGGGCCCAACGCCGGATCCTCTGCGGTTTCATCGGTCTCCTCCTGGTGGTCGAAGCCTATAGTGGAAACGCGGGGAAAACGCAACCGGGAAATCGTCACGGCGCCCGCCGTGCCGCGGCCTTGACTGCTCCGGATGGCGTCTTACAGTGCCTGGCATTCATCGTCCCGAGGCACGCAGGTGACCGTGCAGCGACACTCGGTGATGGTGCACGCGCGAATGGAGGACGTGATGGGGATGAAGATCTCGGTCGAAGAGATGGAACGGACGCGGGTGGCGCGTTTCAACCGTCTCACCCCGACCAGTCGTGGCTTCGTCGATACCGCCATTCCCGGGTACGAGCGCCTGATCTACAACGTGATCGGTCGAGGGGTGACCGAGGACTCGACGCTGAGGCCGGCGATCACCGATGCTCGCGACTTCAACCTGACGCTGGTCAAGCAGGTCCCCGGCAATCAGGTCGGCCTCCACGATCATCCGACGGTCGAGGTCTTCATGCCACTGACCGGGCGCTGGGGCGTGTACTGGGGCGACGAGGGCGAGAGCGAAGTGATCCTGGAGCAGTGGGACGTCATCTCGGTGCCGCCTGGTGTCATGCGTGGCTT
>JGI25385J37094_10000512_pt1 | contig 10556 bp, 9 predicted proteins | sample GraSoi013_1_40cm_FD_37094 | JGI IMG/M metagenome (IMG submission 37094) | reverse complement strand
GGCATCAGCACGGCCTTCGCATACTCCGCGGGCGGTGCCGTGAGCAGCTCGCGGAAGACGCGCGCGCCTTCGTCGAGCGTGAACGGACGCACCCACGGGGCCGCGTCGATCCGGTGGTGGGCGAACAGCCCGATCGCGGTCTCGATATCGCGCGCGGTCACCGCGTACGAGCCGGTGATCCGTCGTTCGCCCAGCACGACCTCCCGCCCGGGAAGCTCGGTGGCATCGCCGTGGAGCCCGATCCACACGACTTCGCCGCCGGGGCGCACCATCTCGACGGCCGCGCGACGGGTGACGCCGGCGCCCACGGCATCCACGACGACGTCGGCCATCGCGCCTCGCGTGCTGTCACGCAGCTCGGCGACGACGTCCTGGCGCGTCGGGTTGAAGACCGGCTCGGCGCCCACGGCATGCGCCATCTGCAGCCGTGCCTCGTTCGTGTCCACCGCGATCAGCGTGAGCGCGCCGCCCGCGCGAGCGACCTGCAAGGCCAGCAGCCCGATGGCCCCGCAGCCGATCACGACGACGACCTCGGGAAAGCGAACGGTCACGAGTGACCACACGTGGACGGCGTTGGCCAGTGGCTCGATCAGCGCGCCCTCGAGCGGCCCCACCCGCTCGGGCAGTGGGAAGAGCACGGAGGCCGGCGCGGCCACGCGCTCGGCGAACGCGCCGGGGCGGTTCATCCCGAAGATCTGGCGCTGCGGACAGAGATGGGTGGCGCCCGCCCGGCACGACCCGCACCGTCCGCACGGGATCACCGACGACGCGGCGACGCGATCGCCCACCTTCACGTCGTGGACGCCCGGGCCGAGCTCCTCGACTTCACCACAGAACTCGTGACCGAGGATCACGGGCGGGGTGCGGCGCGGGCTGCGTGAGGCGACCGCCTCCAGCTCGGAGCCGCAGATGCCGACGGCGGCCACGCGAAGCACGACGTCGCCCGCGTCGGGACGCGGGCCGGGGACGTCACGGACCTCCAGGGTGTCCCAGGCCGAGTAGACGAGCGCCTTCACGCCCCTAGACGGCGCGCAGGCGACCGGCGACGTCGAACGCGAGGGGTGCGGGATCGCCCAGCGGCGTGAGGTCGGAGCGGCGGGCCACGTCCGGAAGGTAGGCCTCCGACACTTCGATCTCGCCGAGCATCAACGTGTTCTTGATCCGGATGACCCGCGCCTTCTCGGGCGGCGTCAGTCCGATGCAGGAGAGCGCCGTCTCGATGGCCTCCCGATCGGTGTCATACGTGGCCGGGATCTTGGCGCCGTTGGGCGTGCAGGCGGTGATGCAGTTGATGAGCGTCGGCTTCATGTCGATCTTCTCCACGAGCCGGCGCGTGGTGAAGTCGGCGTTGCCGATGCCGGTGGCGTTCCCGTAGCTCTCGTCGGTGAGCTCGAGAGCGACGATCCAGAGGATCTTGGGATCGTTGGGGAACGGCTCGTGCGGGTTCGATGGCCGCCCGATGACGTTGGTGTCCATACCCGAGCCCGAGATATTCTTGCCGATCTGCTCGACGACCAGGACGTCGATCGGCGAGAAAGGCAGGCGCGCCATCCACTCGCGCGCGTCCTTGAGCAGGCGGCGCTCGCCGTCCTCGAGATTCGCGGCGTTGAAGGCTTCGATCCGCGCCGTCTCGTCGTATCCGTTCTCGACGATCCCGACGCCGAAGCCGATGCGCGCTCTGGCCAGCATCTCCCGCCCGACCGACGTGATCACCTTCTCGTAGCCGTGGTGGATGTTGGCCCGGTGGTACTGGATGGCGCCCTGGTACTTGCCGAGCCCGATCGTCATCATCTTGAAGAGACCGGANTCGATCGAGCCCTTGAAGTCGGTGTGGGGCTTGACACGATTGACGAGGCCGATCCAGTCCGCCTGCGACGCGTACTTGTCGAGCCACACGGGGAGGCCGAGCGCTTCACCGACCTGCACGACGTCCATGGTCGCGCGCACGGGACATCCCATCGTGGCTTCGGTGATGCCGTAGTGCTCGAGGACCGAGAGCTGGCCCTCGGGCGTGCCACCACCGTGGCTGCCCATGGCTGGGAAGACGAACGGGCGGGCGCCGAGGTCCTTGAGGGCCCGCACGGTGGCGCCGACGATGACGTCGATGTTGGCGATGCCCCGGCTGCCAGCACCGACCGCGACGGTGTCACCGCGCTTGATCGGCAGGCCGGCGGCGGCCAGGGCGTCCGCCACCGAGCGGGGGATGTCGGCGACGCGTGGCCGAGAAAAGGTCTGGCGCACGCGCACCATTCGGGGGAGTGACATGCGGGGATTTTACGCCGGCAATTGTGGTATATACAGGCAGTTTCGATGCCTGCCGCTCTCCGACGAATCGCTCTCGTGCTCGCGCTCGTGGCCGCCGCTGGGTGCGGTTGGCTCAAGCCGCAGGCCACTCCCATTCTGCCCGCCGAGGAGCTCTATCAGCTGGGGGAAAATCAGCTGAACGAGAAACGGTACGAGGACGCACGGAAGTCCTTCACGAAGATCGTCGAACGCCATCCCAATTCCTCCTACGCGCCGCGTGCGCGCTTCCTGCTCGGCGAAGCCTTCTACCGCGATGCCGAGTTCGACAAGGCCATCAAGGAATTCGAGACGTTCCTGTCCTTCTACCCGCGCCATCAGATCGCCGATCTGGTGCAGTATCGGCTGGCCATGGCGTACTACGACCAGGTCAAGCCGATCGAACAGGATCAGACGCTGGCCAAGAAGGCGCTGGAGGCGTTCAAGACGGTGGTGAAGCAGTATCCGGAGAGTCGCTACGCCACCGACAGCCTGGCCAAGATCGACATCTGCCGCGGGCGCCTCGCACAGAAAGAGGTGTGGGTGGCCGCCTACTACATCAACCAGGGCAATCCGAGCGCGGCCCGCCAGCGTCTCGAGCTGGTCCTCAAGGACTATGTGCGCACGCTCGTATATCCCGAGGCGCTCTGGCTGCTGGCCGAGGTGAACAACGCCGAGGGCAAGCCCGACGCGGCCAAGGAGTTGTTGAACCGTCTTGCCGCCGAGTTCCCCTACACCGATTTCGGTCGGCGCGCCGCCCAGCGGCTCTCGGCTCAACGGTAACGCCGATGGTCCGGAGATAGTCATGCACGACATCGTCGATCTTCGCTCCGACACGCTCACGCTGCCGACCCCCGAGATGCGCGACGCCATGGCGCGCGCCGAGGTCGGCGACGACGTGTGGGAGGAGGACCCCACCGTCAAGCGCCTGGAAGCCATGGCCGCGGAGCGCACGGGCAAGGACGCCGGCCTCTTCGTGGCGTCGGGGACGCAGGGCAATCTCCTCTCCGTGTGGAGCCAGACGCAGCCGGGCTCGGAGGTCGTCCTCGATCTCGACTGCCACATCTTCAACAACGAGGTGGCCGGGGCGTCGGTCATCGGCGGCGTGCAGATGCGCGCGGTGAAAACCGCGCGGGGGTTCCTCAGCCCCGACCAGGTCCGCGAGTCGCTGCGGCCCGCCAACATCCACATCCCGCCCACGGGCCTGGTGTGCATCGAGAACACGCACAACCGTCACGGCGGGACCTGCTGCACCCCGGAGGAGATCGCCGCGGTGGCGGCCGTCGCGCACGGCGCCGGCGTTCCCGTCCACCTGGACGGCGCGCGGCTCTTCAACGCGGCCGTCGCCCTCCGGCGTGACGCGCGCGATTTCACGCGCGACGTCGACACCGTCACGTTCTGCCTCTCCAAGGGCCTGGGCGCTCCGGTGGGCTCGGTGATCTGCGGCCGCCCCGAGGTCGTGACGCGGGCCCGGCGCCTGCGCAAGATGCTGGGGGGTGGCATGCGGCAGGCCGGCATCATCGCGGCGGCCGGCATCGTGGCCCTCGAGCGGATGGTGGGGCGGCTGGCCGACGACCACGTGAACGCGCGGACGCTGGCCGAGGGCGTGGCCAAGCTACCCGGCATCCGCATCGACCTCGCCAGCGTGCAGACGAACATCGTCATCTTCGCCGTGGCCGCCGTCCCAAAGCGCACGGCCGAGGCGGCGACACAGGAGATCGTGCAGGACTGCGCCGCCCGCAAGGTAAAGGTCCACGCCATCGGCCCGACGGCCATTCGCTGCGTGACCCACAAGGACGTGGACGCCGACGACATCCGGCGCGCGCTCGAGGCCATCGCCGAGATCACGAGGGGCTGGTAGGAGAACCCATGGCCGAGCGACTGCTCGACGTCAGAGGCCTCAAGACCTACTTCTTCACCGACGAGGGCGTGATCCGCGCCGTCGACGGCATCGACCTCTACATCAAGCCCGGCGAGACGCTGGGCGTGGTGGGCGAGTCGGGCTGCGGCAAGAGCGTGACCGCCCTCAGCATCATGCGGCTGATCGCCCAGCCGCCTGGCCGCATCGTCGAAGGCCAGATCCTCTACAACGGCCGGAACCTCCTGGACCTGCCGCCGGCGCAGATGCGCAAGATCCGCGGCAAGGAAATCGCGATGATCTTCCAGGAGCCGATGACCTCGCTCAATCCGGTCTTCACGGTGGGCGAGCAGATCGCCGAGGCCATTCGGCTCCACGAGGGCCTGGGACGCCGCGACGCCATGGACAAGACGGTGGAGATGCTGCGGATCGTGCACATTCCCAACGCCGAGCGCCGGGTGAAGGAGTATCCGCATCAGCTCTCGGGCGGCATGCGGCAGCGGATCATGATCGCGATGGCGCTCTCCTGTAACCCCAAGCTCCTCATCGCCGACGAGCCGACCACCGCGCTCGACGTCACGATCCAGGCCCAGATTCTCGAGCTGCTCAACGAGCTGAAGGCGCGCTTCAACATGGCGGTCATGCTCATCACCCACGACATGGGCGTGATCGCCGAGACGGCCCAGCGCGTGGTCGTCATGTACGCCGCCCAGGTGGTGGAGGAAGCGTCGGTCAGTGAGCTCTTCAAGGAGCCCCTGCACCCCTATACGCAAGGACTGCTGCGCTCGATTCCGCGCATCGACCTGGCCGCCACCCAACGCCGCAAGCTCGACACGATTCCGGGCACGGTGCCGACGCTGCGGGGCGAGGTGAAGCCGGGTTGCCGGTTCGCGCCGCGCTGCCAGTTCGTGAAGCCCCAGTTCTACGAGAGCACGCCGCCGCTCAAGGAAGTGCGGCCCGGCCACAAAGTGGCCTGCTTCCTCTACTGAGGAGCGCGACGATGGCCGAGTCCCTTCTCCGCGTTCGCAATCTTCGAAAATACTTCCCGATCCGGGGCGGCCTCCTCTCGCGCGAGGTGGCGCGCGTGCACGCCGTCGACGACGTGTCGTTCGACATCATGCGGGGCGAGACGCTGGGCCTCGTCGGCGAGTCGGGCTGCGGCAAGTCGACCACCGGGCGGTCCATCCTGAGATTGATCGAGCCGACCTCGGGCGAGGTGTGGTTCGAGCAGAAGAACGTCACGACGCTCGACAAGCGATCGCTACGGGCCCTCCGGAAGGAGATGCAGATCATCTTCCAGGACCCCTACGCCTCGCTGAATCCTCGGATGACGGTGGGATCGATCATCGGCGAAGCCCTGGTGATCCACAAGCTGGCGCCGAACCGGCGGGCCCGCGAGGAGCGCGTCATCCAGCTCCTCGAGACCGTCGGCCTCTCGGCCGATCACCTGCGGCGCTATCCGCACGAGTTCTCGGGCGGCCAGCGGCAGCGCATCGGCATCGCCCGGGCGCTCGCCGTCAGCCCCAAGCTCATCGTGGCCGACGAACCGGTGTCGGCCCTCGACGTGTCGATCCAGGCCCAGATCATCAACCTGCTGGAGGACCTGCAGGCCAAGTTCGGGCTCACGTACCTCTTCATCGCCCACGACCTGTCGGTCGTCGAGCACATCTCCACGCGCGTCGCCGTCATGTACCTGGGCAAGATCGTCGAGATCGCGCCGGCCAGGGAGCTCTACACCAACCCGCGGCATCCCTACACGGAGGCGCTGCTCAGCGCGGTGCCGATCCCCGACCCGACGGTGAAGCGCAAGCGCATCATTCTCGAGGGCGACGTGCCGAGCCCGATCAACCCGCCCTCGGGCTGCCGNTTCCACACGCGCTGTGCGCTGCGGGTNCCGTCNTGCTCGACCAACGACCAGGTGCTCAAGGAGGTCTCGCCGGGGCACTGGGTCGCCTGTCAGGTCCGCACCGGCGTCGCGATCGCGTAGCTTCTTGAACGCGGGGTCGGGGCTGGTGTGGTCCTCTTTGACCACGTGCGCTGGGGCGGGTTCGCGTTGTGGCGTCCCCTCTCGCACCGGTGCGCAAAGNCCGACGCTCAGGNAACGGGTCTCAGAGGACTACACCACCCCCAACCCCCCGGCCATGAAGCGGCGCGATCGCGGATCCGGCGCGTGCACGACGGCAATTCAATTCCCGGCGATCGCTGCGTGGGGCGCTGATGCCTAANGTAACGGNGAATGGGATTCGGATGTTTTACGAGGAGACCGGCGGCGGCGAGCCGTTGATCCTGATCATGGGCTTCGGNGGNGATCATCTGGCGTGGGCCTTCCAGGTCCGCGCTCTCGCCGAGCACTACCGCGTCGTGACGTTCGACAACCGGGGCGCCGGGCAGAGCGACGCGCCGGAGCNGCCGTACACGATCCGCACCATGGCCGACGACACGGCGGGTCTCATCGCCGCGCTCGGGATCGAGCGCGCGCACGTCGTCGGCGTATCCATGGGCGGCATGATCGCCCAGGAGCTGGCGCTCGCCTACCCGGGGCGCGTGCGGAGCCTTCACCTGGGGTGCACGACGGCGCGGCCCGATACGCACATGAAGGCGCTGCTGGCCGCGTGGCGAGACATGCGGGCTGCCTTGACCCCCGACGCCNTGGTCAGGGCGCTGATGCTCTGGCTCTTCTCCTACCGCACCTACGACGAGCGTCCCGAGTTCGTGGAGGCGGTGATCCAGACGGCGCTCGCGAATCCCTTCCCGCAATCGCTGACGGGATTTCTCGGCCAGACGGCGGCCATCGAGCATCACGACACGCTGGCGCGGCTCCCCGGCATCCACTGCCCGACGCTCGTGAGCGTCGCCGAGGACGACATCCTGGTCCCGCCCCGATTCTCACGGGAGCTGGTGGCTCGCATCCCGGGCGCCGCCCTCCGCGCCGTCGTCGGCGCCGGCCACGTCTATTTCTGGGAGCAGGCGGACGCCTTCAACGCGCTCTGCCTGGACTTCCTGGCGGGGAAGATCACTCCGTCTCGAGCGTGACCGTGTAGCCCTTCCGTTCCATGCACCGGTTCATCGCGTCACGGTCGAGGCGCTGGGATGGNGNGAGCACGACCGCNGTGTTCCGCGTGGATTCCTTCCGGCAGGTGCCGAGATCGCGGTCGACCTGGACGGCGCTGGTGNGGGGCTTGTTGTAGACCCACTCTCCGGTGCTCGAGCACCCGGCGAGGAGCAGGATCGCGGNGACGACGTGCGCCGGCTTCATACCTCGCATTGTCGAGTGACGGCAACGCNGCTGCAAGCTGAATGGAGCGTCGGAAGGGGCGCAGCCCCTGCCCGGGCTAATCCCAGAGGTAGGCGCGAGGATTCACGGCCTGCCCGCGGACCATCACCTCGTAGTGCAGGTGCGGGCCGGAAGAGCGGCCGGTGTTGCCGGTCAGCGCCAGCTCGGTGCCGCGCTCGACCGTCTGCCCTTGCCTGACGTTGATCTTGGAGAGATGACCGTACAGCGACCGCACGTCCTGGCCGTGGTCGATGATCACCGCCAGTCCGTACTCGGAGTGGGGGCCGGCGTGGATCACCGTGCCGGCGGCCGGTGACTTCACCGAGGTGCCACCGTTGGCGGCGATGTCGAGGCCGGAGTGGAACTCGGGCGCCTTCGTCCACGGGCTCAGCCGATTGCCGAACTCCGAGTTCACGGCGCCGCGCACCGGCCAGCGCGACGGCAGCGCCGCCAGCGCCTTGCGGGCGCGCGTGATGAGCTTGTCGAGCGCGCGCAGGCTCTCGCCTTCCTCGATCACGTTCTCGGCGAGGAGGTCGAGCTGCGCCATGGCCGAGAGCTTGCCCATCGGACGCTCCGTCGGCGTCGCCCGGCCACCGATGCCGGTGCCGGAGTTCTTGGGCGCGACGTCGGGACCGAACGCCTCCCAGATGTGCCCATGCAGCTCGCCCCAGCTCGCAACTTCCTGGCGCAGCTCGGTGACGCGACGATTGAACTTGTCGATCATCGCCCGCTGCTCCTCGATCTGCTNGTACAGCGAGGCGGAGTCGCGAATCCGCTGGCGCACGTGCCACCAGTCTCCGACGACGACGCTGAAACCGCCCGCGACCACAACACCAGCCACGAGGATGGTCAGCGGAAGCCGCTTCGGGAACGAGAGACGAAGGACTCGAGCGCCGTCTCCTCGCACCACCAGCAGGCTGAATTGCTTCTTGTGGTTCACCCGCGCGGATCTCCCTTGGGTGAGAGGACGCCCCAGATCCTGCGCGGTTTCTAGCATTGGCTCGCTGAGACTGTCAACCGCCTCTGTGGTCGCCGCCAGCCCCGAGTCGACCGCGTGCTGCGTACTCATGCCGCCCTCATGAGGGCAAACCATGTGCCGACCAGTGTGGCGAATGGAATCAAGGAGTTACAAATCCGGGCCCTGCCATCACGGCACGCGTGCGTCAGTCCGGCGTCGATCGCTCGACGACCACTCGTTCGCTGCGTCGCCTCGACGTGTGATGTAACTCCTCGTCAGAGTTCGATTTATTGACACTCCGCGCGCGGCCTCGGTATCATCACAGGACACCACCGCGAGGGGCTCATGGACGAGTTCTATCGGATCAAGCGACTTCCGCCGTACGTGTTCGCGATCGTCAACGACCTGAAGACCAAAGCGCGAGCTCGCGGCGAGGACATCATCGATCTCGGCATGGGGAATCCCGACATGCCGACGCCCCCGCACATCGTGGCGAAGCTCGTCGAGGCCGCGCAGAATCCGAAGAACCACCGCTACTCGGCTTCGCGCGGGATCACGCGCCTGCGCGTGGCGATGACGAAGTGGTACAAGGACCGCTACGGCGTCCATCTCGACGCCGACACCGAAGTCATCGCGACCATCGGGGCCAAGGAAGGCATGGCGCATCTGGCGCTGGCCGTGCTCCAGCCCGGCGACGGCGCGCTCGTCCCGAATCCGACCTATCCGATCCACGCCTACTCGGTGGTGATCGCCGACGGTGATCTCAGGTCCGTCCCGCTCACGCCCGACGGCGACTTCTTCCTACGATTGGAAGAGACAGCAAAGCTTGCCTGGCCGAAAGCGAAGCTCTTGATCCTTTCGTTCCCGCACAACCCGACGACCCTATGCGTGGACCGTAGCTTCTTCGAGAAGGTCGTGGCCTTCGCGCAAGAGCACCGGCTCATGGTCGTCCACGACTTCGCCTACGCCGACTTCACGTTCGACGGTTACCAGCCGCCGTCGTTCCTCGAGGTGCCGGGCGCCAAGGACGTCGGCGTGGAGATCTTCTCGACGTCGAAGTCCTACAACATGCCGGGCTGGCGGCTCGGTTTCGTCTGCGGCAACTCGAAGATGGTGCACGCGCTGGCTCGCATCAAGTCGTATCTCGACTACGGAGCCTTCCAGCCCATCCAGATCGCCGGCATCGTGGCGCTGGAGGGCGACCCCACCGTCGTGCGCGACATCGTGGAGGTTCACCGCAAGCGCCGCGACGTCCTGGTCGATGGGCTGAACAAGCTCGGCTGGTCGGTCGAGAAGCCGAAGGGCACCATGTTCGTCTGGGCGCCGATTCCGGAGGATTTCCGGGGCATGGGCTCGCTGGAATTCTCGAAGCTCCTGATCCAGGAGGCGAAGGTCGCCGTCTCGCCCGGGATCGGCTTCGGTGAGTACGGCGAGGGGTTCGTCCGGTTCGCGCTGGTGGAAAACGAGCAGCGCATCCGTCAGGCGCTGCGCGGCCTGAAGCGCCTCGGGCGTTGATCGCACCGGCGTGAAAGAAGTCCGCATCGGATTGCTCGGCCTCGGCACCGTCGGGGCCGGAGTCGCCAAGCTGCTGGAGTCGGAGCGCGCGATGTTGGAGGAGCGCGCCGGCTGCCGCCTCCGCCTCGCCGCCGTCGCCGACCTCGACGTCACGCGGCCCCGCGAGGGCCTCGACATCACCCGCCTGCCGATGACCACCGACGCCAATCGCGTGCTCGGCGACGGCCAGGTCGACATCGTCGTCGAGCTGGTCGGCGGTCTCGAGCCGGCGCGCTCGTTCATCCTCAAGGCGCTGGGGAGCGGTAAGCACGTCGTGACCGCCAACAAGGCGCTGCTCGCCCATCACGGCGCCGAGATCTACGATGAGGCGCGGCGGCGCGGCGTCATGCTCGGCTTCGAAGCGTCGGTCGCCGGCGGCATTCCGCTCATCCGCGCCGTGAAGGAAGGGCTGGTCGCCAACCGGGTCCTCTCCGTCTTCGGCATCGTCAACGGGACCTGCAACTACATCNTGTCGAAGATGACGGGCGAAGGGCTCGACTTCGGGGTCGTCCTCAAGGAAGCCCAGGCGCACGGNTACGCCGAGGCCGATCCGACGCTCGACATCGAGGGCCTGGACTCGGCCCACAAGCTGCAGATCCTGGTCACGCTCGCCTTCCGCACGTTCGTCGATC
>JGI25385J37094_10000511_pt1 | contig 10559 bp, 14 predicted proteins | sample GraSoi013_1_40cm_FD_37094 | JGI IMG/M metagenome (IMG submission 37094) | reverse complement strand
AACCACCTCGACATCCCAGCCCAGGAGATGCTCGAGGAGGCGCTGCAGGACTTCGAAGGCACGATCGTCTTCGTTTCCCATGACCGCTACTTCATCGATGCCATCGCGACGCGACTCTGGTCCGTCGAAAACGGGGCCGTGACGATGCACCTCGGCAACTACAGTGACCTCGAGCGGCGCCGGCAGNTGTCGGCCCGTCCGGTCGTCGCGCCCGAGCCGCGAAAGCCCGCTCGTACAGCCGGCCAGGCGACCGCCGGCTCTGCGGCGAAACCCGGCTCTTCAACGGATGGCGTGGAAGACCGCATCGACGAGCTCGAGGCCGAGGTCCGCCGCATCGAGGAGCAGCTGGCCGACCATGGGACGTATGACGACCCGGCTCGGGTCGCGGAGCTCGCTCAGGCGCACGAGGACGCATCGCGCCGTTTGCGAGCGCTCTACCAGGAGTGGGAACAGGCCGCCGGCGAGTAGACCGACACCGGGGCCGGTCGCCAGCGAATCTCGGCCCGGTGGCGACCGACGACCCTCGGTACCTCGTGCCGCTGGTATCGCTGGGCTATGTGGTGACGATCGGCGCCGCCCTGCTCGCGATCGAGCAGCTGACCGAGTACATGCCGGGGGCCTGGCTCGAGGTCCTGGGCGCCGCGGTATTGCTCATCTCGCTGATGACGATCGCCGTCGTGGTGCGCGCCGCCTTGCGTCGGCGTCGAGAAGGATTGGAGCGCCGCGCCCTGCTGTGGGGCGGTAGCGCGATCGTGCCCGCGGCGCTTGCGGCGCTGGCGCTCTTCAGCCTGGTCGAGAGCATCCAGAATGCTTCGGTGATCAGCGGGGCGGACGTCCACCTCACCCGTCCGGTGATCGAATCGCTACCCCGGCCACCCGGCACGAAACTGATCGACCAGCGGCCGGGCCTCGCCGACACCGAAACCATCTACCAGGACTTCACGGCCCAGGATCTGAACAGCGTCGTCCCCTACTACGAGACCCACCTCGCCAAAGACGGCTGGGTCGAGGACAAGGCATCGGCGGGGACGGACATCGTTCGCTTCGCGAATGGGGCGTTCCTCCTCGCGCTGGAGATCAACCCGCCGTCGGGTGGCTACACGCTGACGGTCGATCATGTCAACCCGAACCTGCTGCAAACGCCCACTCCCAGCCCCAGCTGAGGTTGGCCCTCGCGCCTGAAGGGCCTCGGGTTGCGTTAGGCGCCGCGCACAAAAAGCACCCCTGCAACTCGTCTCTTCGGCCCGATGACGTAGCGGAGCGGCGCCCCTAGCATCGGAAGAGTCGGATTATCCGGTTCAACGGAGGGATTTGTCTATGGCGATCGACCAGGGTGTGCGCGTGAAAAAGGAAACCAGGGCGGATGCCCAGTCCGTCATCGACCTCGCCCACAAGCAGGGGCTCAAGATCGTCGATCTCAAGTTCATCGACTTGATCGGGACCTGGCAGCACTTCTCCATCCCGGTCCAGGAGCTGACCAGGGGCCTCTTCAGCGAGGGCATCGGCTTCGACGGCTCGAGCATTCGCGGGTTCCAGCACATCCACGAGAGCGACATGCTGCTGATCCCGGACGCATCGACGGCGATCGTCGACCCGGTGCTGCGCGTGCCGACCCTGAGCATCAACTGCGACGTCATCGACCCCATCACCCGCGAGCCGTACTCCCGCGATCCGCGCTACGTGGGCAAGAAAGCCGAGGCCTTCCTGCTGTCGACCGGCCTCGCCGACACCGGCTATTTCGGCCCGGAGTGTGAGTTCTACATCTTCAACAGCATGCGGTTCGATCAGAACCAGTTCTCGGGTATGTACGAGATCGACTCGGTGGAAGGCGTATGGAACTCGGGCAAGAACTCCGAGCCGAACCAGGCCTACCGCCCGCGTTACAAAGAAGGGTATTTCCCGGTGCCACCGACCGACAAGCTGCAGGACCTTCGCTCGCAGATCGTCCTCAAGCTGATCGAGGCAGGCGTGGACGTCGAAGTGCATCACCATGAGGTCGGCACCGCCGGCCAGACCGAGATCGACATGCGCTTCGACACGCTGGTGAATATGGCCGACAAGGTGATGATGTACAAGTACGTCGTCAAGAACGTCTGCGCCCAGAACGGGTTCGTCGCGACGTTCATGCCTAAACCGCTCTTCATGGACAACGGGTCCGGCATGCACACGCACCAGAGCCTCTGGAAGAACGGCGCGCCCCTCTTCTACGACAAGGCTGGGTACGCGGGCATCAGCGATATGTGCCGCTGGTANATCGGTGGGTTGCTGAAGCATGCGCCGTCACTGCTCGCCTTCGCCGCGCCGACCACCAACTCGTATCGCCGGCTGGTGCCCGGGTACGAGGCACCCATCAACCTGATCTATTCCAAGCGCAACCGCAGCGCCTGCGTGCGCATTCCGATGTACTTCGACAATCCCAAGGCGAAGCGCCTCGAGTTCCGGACGCCGGATCCATCGTGCAATCCCTACCTTTCCTTTGCCGCCTGCCTGATGGCCGGTCTCGACGGTGTCATCAACAAGATCGAGCCGCCGAAGCCGATCGACGAAGACCTGTACGAGCTCGAGCCCGAGTTAAAGCGCCAGGTCAAGAGCACGCCGGGTTCGCTGGTCGAAGTGCTCGACGCGCTGGAGATCGACAACGACTACCTGACCCGCGGCGGCGTCTTCACCACGGACCTGATCGAGACCTGGATCGACTACAAGCGCGTGCGCGAGGTCGACCAGGTGGCATTGCGGCCACATCCGTGGGAGTTCTACCTCTACCACGACATCTAGTTCGTCTTAGCCGATTCGTTTGCGCGTTCGCCGTTGAGGCGGCTGTCACTCGCCCTGACAGCCGCCTTTAGACACTCAGAAGAGGAGCACCGTCATGGAGGACAATTCCGTACAGCGCGACAAGCCCTGGAGACCCGGCGACTACCTGCGGCTCGGCCCGTCCTGGGAGGAGCCGGAGCCAATCGAAGACGTTAGGCCCATAGGAGTGCCCGACGGCGAAGACTGAAGCGGCCTCTGGCCGCGCGACCTCGCAAACGATCGAGCGCACGCTGGAACGGCTCGCCGAGCGATCGATCCGCTTCCTGGATCTTCGCTTCGTCGACGTGCTCGGGACAGTAAAGAGCATCACAATCCCAGTCCAGCGGCTGCCGCATGCCGTGCGCAACGGCGAATGGTTCGACGGCTCGTCCGTAGAGGGCTTCGCCAGAGTCTTCGAGAGCGACATGTTCCTTCGCCCGGATCTCGACACCCTGACGATCGGCGAGGCCGAGGGTGCGCCAGGGGCTCAGGTGATCTGCGACCTCATGACGCCTGAGGGCGAGCGCTTCGCCGGCGACCCACGCGGCGTTCTGGCGCGAGCCCAGGCCGAGGCGGCTGCCCTCGGCTTCGACTACTCGGTCGCGATGGAACTGGAGTTCTTTCTCCTGAACACCGACACCGCGACTGGCGGCGTGCGACCGGGGCGGCACGACCGCGCCAGCTACTTCGACCATCCGGTTGACGTCGGCAGCGACGTTCGGCAGGAGATCGTGGGCGCGCTCGATCGTTTGGGGATCATGGTCGAGGCGAGCCATCACGAGGTTGCGGCCGGACAGTACGAACTGGACCTGGCCCTCAGTAATGCGCTGAAGAGCGCCGACCAGCTGGTCACGCTCAAACATGCGGTCAAAGCGGTCGCCCAGCGCCGCGGACTGCTGGCCACGTTCATGCCCAAGCCGATCTTCGGCGTGGCAGGGTCGGGAATGCATACGCACCAGGTCCTGACCGAGGCCGGCAAGGACAGCAACGCATTCTACGACCGGGCCGACCAGTACCAGCTGTCGACGGTCGCTAAGCATTTCATCGCCGGCCAGCTCGCCCATGCGCGCGCACTCTGCGCGCTGGTGGCGCCGCTGGTGAACTCTTACAAGCGCTTCGTCCCCGGCTTCGAGGCACCGGTCGCGATCAGCTGGGCGCAGATGAACCGTTCCGCCCTGATCCGCGTGCCACGCGCCGGCAGCGGCGATCGCGCGTCCGTCCGGATCGAGTTCCGGGCCCCGGATCCCTCCTGCAACCCGTACCTCGCCTTCGCCGCCATGCTCCACGCCGGCCTCTCCGGGATTCGCCAGAAACTCCCCCTGCCGCCACCGGTCGAAGAGAACCTCTACGCGTTCGATCCCGAGCGCCTCGCCCGACACCAGCTCGGCCACCTCCCCGCCTCGCTCGCCGAGGCGCTGAAGGACCTCCGCCAGGACGAAGTGATGCGCGATGCGCTGGGTGTCCACCTCCTCGAACGTTTCATCGAGGCGAAGGAGATGGAGTGGCAGAGCTATGAGAAGCAGGTCACCGCGTGGGAGCTCGACGCTTACCTCGAGACTTACTAGCCGGCTTCACGGCCCCCTCCTGCTCGCGATCGCCGNGGTCCTCATCCCGCTCGCCGGTTTCTACGTGATCGAGGCGTTCATCGCCCCCAACCCACTGGTGCGCATCGTACTGCGCAGCCTGCCGGTGCTCCCTATCGCGATCTGGACCCTCTGGTTTGAGAATTCACGGCCACTCGAACAGCAACGGCCGGCGATCCGCCTCGCAGGCCGGACCCTGCTGCTCGTGCTGGTCATGGCCTTTGCCGTCGCCATCCTCGGCATCGGGCTCAACTGGCTCTACAATCCGGACCGTTTTCTCTAAGCCTAGAATGGGCGCCTGATCCGCCAGCCTGAGATTCAAGGAGGTCGGCAATGGCTCACCATCTCAAAGATCTGACGATCGAACTGGACGAGAAGGTCGGCACCGTGGCGGCCGCGGCTGAAGCGCTGGGCAAGGCAGGCGTCAACATCGAAGGGATTTGCGGATTCGTCGTGGGCGGCAAGGGCGTCGGCCACGTGCTCGTTGCCGATCCCACGAAGGCGCGTCAAGCGCTGCAGAGCGCCGGCGCTCGCGTCACCGGCGAGCAGGACGTCCTGGTGCTCGACATCGAAGACAAGCCAGGCGCGCTCGGAAAGGTCACCCGGAAGATCGCCGACGCCGGCGTCAGCCTGAATGTCGTTTACCTGGCGACGAAGACGCGGGTGGTAATCGGTGCGGTGGATATCGAGAAGGCGCGCGCTGCTACTGGCGAGGGCGCCGCCACTCGTCGATAATCTCCAGTACGCAGCGAGAAGGCCAGATCCATCTCGACGACACGTTAGCGGACGTTTTTCGGCGCTCCGAGAATGCGCTGATGGCTATCGGCGCCGGTATACGCACGCGAGACCAGGCAGCCGGCCGGCTCCAAGCGGTCTTTCCTATCAGCTGGAGATCCTGGGGCGAGAAAGTTGCGGTCGACGTGCTCGGTGTGGACGGCGATGTCCTCGTGCAGATCAAAAGCAGAAGCTCATTGCCAACAACGCTCATCGACTGGGGGAAGAACGCCGATAACGTGCGACGCTTTCTTGGCGCCGTGGGGAAATAGTCAGCACGCCTGGCGGCCAACGGGCCCCCTCAGATCAATTTTGGGCACGCCGTGCCCACCATCGCAGAACCCCGCTGACCGCCCATCCAGCGAGCCAATTGGCGGCGAGACCGGCACGATCCGGAAACCAGGAGATGTAGACCGAGCGCTGATTGCGTTCGACCGCCTGGGCGACGCGCCGCGCGACCTTCTCGGCTGACACCGGTGGCAGCACCTGGTGCGCCTGGCGACCGCGGGTACCGAGGCGGTTCTCGCCGAAGCTGGACTGCGTCGTCCCCGGGAAGACGTTCATCACCTTGATGCCGCGATGGGACTCTTCCATGCGCAGGGCATCACCGATCGCGGTCAGCGCAAACTTACTCGCCGAGTAATAGCCGATGCGCGGAATGACGACACGACCAGCCATCGACGAGATGTTGATGATCATGCCGGAGCGCTGCGCCCGCATGACCGGTATCACCGCGCGAGTGGCCGCCGCCGCAGACAGAACATTGAGCCGAAATAGTGTCTCCACGTCCGCGGCTGACGCGTCGCCGATGGCTGNGCTCATGCCCCTGCCGGCGTTGTTCACGAGGATGTCGATCCCACCGAGCTCGCGGATCGCCGCATCGGCCATCTGCGTGACGGCACCGTCCGCTGTCACATCTGTCGGTAAGACGACGGCTGAACCGCCCTCCGCCTTGATCGCCGCGGCCACCTCATCGAGTGCCGTTCGATTTCGCGACGCAAGCGCGAGCCGCGCGCCGCGGCGTCCGAATTCGACCGCGATGGCGCGCCCGATCCCGCTCGACGCGCCGGTGACGATGACGCGCGCGTTTTTCAGTCGCACGCGCTAATGCTGGCAGCCACGACAGAAATCGGTCGCCTCGCCGCGCGCGGTCAGCTCCGAGATGCGATGTCCGCAGCGCGGGCACTTTCCCTTCGCCTTGCCGTGGACGGCCATGAAACTCCGATCCTGCTTATGCGGCTCGTACCCCGGCTGCGTCTTGATCGATTCGATGGCCGAGCTGAGCACCTTGTGGGTCGCGGCGTAGAGCCGGGAAAGCTCATCCGGTTTGAGCGTCGTGCGCTTGCGGAGCGGCAAGAGTTCCGCCTCGTGGAGAATCTCGTCAGAGTAGGCATTGCCCACGCCGGCAATGAACGCCTGGTTTCGCAACAGGTTCTTGAGCTCGCCAGGATGCCGGCGGATGCGCTGGGAAAATTCGGAGAAACTGACCGTCAGCGCATCCGGGCCGAGCTCCGCCCAGCCCGGGATCGTCGGCAGCGCACCCGGCACCACCCAGTAGACGCGGCCCATCTTCACCGTGTCCAGGAAGCGCAGCTCGTCCCCACCTTCGAGCGTGATCCGAAAGACGGTGGCGGCCGCAACTTTCTCGGATGCCGTGGTCCACTGGAGCCGGCCGCCCAGCATCGGGTTGATGACAAGGTGCTGTCCGCTGATGTCGAAGATGACGAACTTGCCGCGGCGCCAAACTCGCTCGAACGTCCCGCCGACGAGCTGCCGGGCGTACTCGTCCGGCGGCGTCCGCAGCAGGAAGCTCAGCTTGGGCGAGGTCCAGACCTGGGCGATCTTCCTCCCTTCGAGGCGTGGGCCGAGGTATTCACGGAGGACCTCAAGTTCCGGGAGTTCAGGCACTGGCGGTCAGGTTACCGTGTGAACGGCGTCTAAAACTGGCACTTGACAAGACTGGACGTCCAGTCTAGTCTCGTGGCGATCACCGATGCCGGCAGCGAGTCGACCGAGGCAGCGGATCATGAACGAGGCATCGCGGCTGCTCGCTCGCGACCGGCAGGCATCGGTCGAGGACATCGCGATCGCGGCAGGCGTCTCAAAAACCACCTTCTACCGAGCGTTCCCCTCACGCGCCCACCTGCTGCGGGCGATCGAGGTGCAACCAGAGCCCGACACGCGACAGCGCGTGCTGGAGGCATCGATCCGGGTGCTCCGCACGCAAACGCTCAAGGAGCTCTCCATGGATGCGCTCGCAATTGAGGCCGGCGTCTCGCGGGCGAATCTCTACCGCCTCTTCCCCGGGAAGTCGGCGCTCTTCAAAGCCATCCTGCTTGCTTACTCGCCGTTCGAGCCGGTGATGGCGGTCTTCGCCCGCGCGGGTGATCATCCACCGGAAGAAGTCATCCCCGAGGTCGTGCTCACGGCATATCGAACCGTCGCAGGGCAGACCGGCATCGTCCGGACGCTGCTCCTCGAGGTCACGTCGATGACGCCTGAGTTTGTGCCAGCCTTTGCCGAAACGGGTTTGCGCGCCTTCGGAACGTTCGCGCAGTATCTCGCCGGCCAGATGGCGATGGGACGCCTCACACGCGTGCATCCGATGCTCGCGGTTCAGAGCCTGGTCGGTGGCGTGATGTTTCACCTGCTGGCTGCGCCGGTCATGAGCCAGGGTACGGTCGACGTTCCCGCGGGTGAGGATGCCGTGCTCGCGTTCGCCCATCTCTGGTTGCGCGGCATGCGACCGGAGGCGACCCGTGGCAGCTGAAAGCTATGCCGTCGAGGTCGACGGCGTCGCCAAGCGATTCGGCAAGCAGCCGGCACTCGACGGTGTCAGCGTGCGCATCCGGCGCGGCGAGGTCTACGGTCTGCTCGGCCCCAACGGAGCCGGCAAGACGACGCTGATCCGAAGCCTTGTCGGCCTGGTCGCTCCCGAGAAGGGCACCGTCACGGTGCTCGGACGCCGCATGCCTGAGCTCCCGGTGTCGTCGGCCTGGTCGCTCCGGAGAAGGGCACCGTGACGGTGCTCGGACGCCGCATGCCTGAGCTTCCGGTGTTGGCGCGCGTCGGCTACATGACCCAGCAGGCTGCGCTGTATCCGGATCTGTCGGCCGAGGAGAACGTCCGATTCTTCGGCGCGATCCACGGGCGGGAAAACGGCGTCCGCGAGGCGCTCGAGTTCGTCGACCTGTGGGATCGCCGCAAATCGGTGGTCAGCGCGCTCAGCGGCGGAATGCGGACGCGATGCTCGCTCGCCTGCGCCCTCGTTCACAAACCCGATCTGTTGCTGCTAGACGAACCGACCGTCGGCGTCGATCCGCAGCTGCGGGTTCAGCTCTGGGACGGTTTTCGCAAGATGGCGGCCGGCGGCACCTGCATCATCGTCTCCAGCCACGTCATGGACGAGGCCGAGCGATGTGACCGCCTGGGGTTGATCCGCTTCGGCAAGCTTCTGGCCGAAGGCACCGTGGCCCAGATCAGAGCGAAGGCGGGCGTCGACCGATTGGAGGATGCCTTCCTCAAGCTCTCCGAGGTTGCGCAATCGTGAGCGGCCGCCGCGTCGGCGCCATCACGAAGCGAATCCTGCAGCAGTTCCGGCGAGACCATCGCACCCTGGGCCTTCTCTTCGGCGCGCCGCTCGTCATCCTGGCGCTGCTCGGCTACCTGCTTCGCGGCGGTGGCGACGTGCCGAAGATGGGCGTCGTCAACCTCGACGGCGGTCCGCTCGGCAGCGTCGTCGCCTCAACCCTCGAGAGCTCGAAAACGGTGTCCGCCTCCGCCATGTCCCCGGCCGATGCCGACGGCAACCTTCGGTCGGGTGACATCGCCGGTTACGTGTTGTTGCCGTCCGACTTCTCAGCGAAGGCGCAGCAGTCGCGCTTGATCGCTCCCGAGATTCATCTCGAAGGAAGCGAGCCCGGTCTCTCGCAGAGCATCTTGCAGGCCGTCAGCCAATCATTCGTCGGGCTCGCCGGGCAGGCCGGCGGAATTCAGTTCTCGCCCAGGGTCACCTTTCTCTATGGTGGTCCGAGCTTCGACACGCTCGACTACTTCGGTGCCGCCTTCATCGGCCTCGTCGTGTTCTTCCTGGTGTTCGTCATCACCGCGGTGGCGTTCCTCCGCGAGCGCGGCCAGGGTACGCTCGAGCGCCTGATGGCGAGTCCATTGCGGCGAGCGGAGATCGTCCTCGGCTACATGCTGGGCTTCACCGTTCTGGCGCTTGTGCAGTCCGCCGAGGTGCTCGCCTTCAGCCTGCTCGTGCTGCACGTCCACAATGTCGGCAACGTTGCACTGATCTTCCTGCTCGAAGCCTTGATGGCGATCGCCGCGGTCAACCTGGGCATCTTCCTCAGCATGTTCGCTCGCACGGAGTTCCAGGCCGTGCAGTTCATCCCGCTCGTGATCGTTCCTCAGGTTCTGCTGGCGGGCATCGTCTTCCCGATCAGCACGGAGCCCGGACCGCTCCAGGCGCTGTCCCGTGTTCTGCCGCTGACCTACGCCGTCGAGGGGCTGCGGAACATCATGATCAAGGGCGCGGACCTCAGCTGGTCATCGCTGCAACTCGACGTCGGCGTGGTGCTCGGCTTCTGTGTCCTGGTCATCCTCGCGGGCGCCGCGACGCTCCGCCGTCGCATCGCCTGACCCTCAGTCGCGCATTGCAAGGATGATCACAACCAGGAGCGCCCCGATGATGACGCCGCCCATGACCAGCAGCCCAATGAGACTGAGCACGGCAGGCCCACGCTAGCACAGGGTCGGGCCAACATCAGGCGCAAGCGAAGGAGGGATCACCGGCGAAGCTTGGCACCGACCTTAGGCTCCACGAGCTTTACGTAGTCATCGCGGACGTCGCTATCGATCTCAACCGGCCCGGCCCCAGCCCAATGCCGATCGGTGCCGTCGCGTTTTACACCGGAGATCCAGTATTCCTGACCTGTCTGGACATCGAGATAGTTGCCGGACACACCACGGATACGCCGGAGATTGCGGCCTCGGTAAGAAGCCGTTCGGCCCGTTTTTGAGAACCGGACCTTTCCAATCCAGGCAGGTCCGTTGTCGCTAAAGCCCGTCTTGAGCTCGACATACATGATTCGTTCTAGGTGAGCCATCGCACCAATTGTGCTTGTTACCGGGGCATGGTTATCGGTAGCTCGTCTACAACTCCAGCTCTTTGGCATGCTTGCATTCGGGACACGTAGCAATCTGCTCACCCTCGCGATGAAACCCCCATGCCCTCAGGTCTTCTTCTGACACGGGAAAGTCCGGTTCGCGCGTAAGCCACAGTCGCGGCATTCCATCATGAAGCCAGTCAACTTCTGTGATCTTTTAGAGGTGCAAGGCCTATCAACGATTTGGTGGAGGCAAGGCCACGTCGTCAAGCGTTCTCTCAAGACCCTCCTTTGACAT
>JGI25385J37094_10000510_pt1 | contig 10579 bp, 13 predicted proteins | sample GraSoi013_1_40cm_FD_37094 | JGI IMG/M metagenome (IMG submission 37094) | reverse complement strand
ATTGGGCCGATCGGCGGGTAGCTCTTTCACCCGTTCCGGGTCGCCCTCCGTATCCGTGAAGTCCTCGATACGTGTGAGAGACATTGGACATTGACGCGCCACGCCGCGCGCCGTGCAATGGCGCCGCTCGAACTTCCTCGAGCACGCAGTGCACGCTCACGCGGGAGGACACGCATGGCACGCCGCATCGTCACCTTCACCCTGCTGGCCGCGCTCGCGGCCACGCCGGCGCTCGCCGCCGTCGTCACCGAGTCGATCACGGCCACCGCCGCCGTCGGCGAGAGCCACGACAAGATCAACATCAACACGGCCTCGGCGAAGGAGCTGCAGAAGCTCGAGGGCGTCGGCCACACGGTGGCCGAGCGCATCGTGCACTATCGCGAGGCGCATGGACCCTTCAAGCGCGGCGAGGATCTGCGCAAGGTCGAGGGCATCGGCGCCGCGCTGTGGGAGCGGAATCGCGAGCGCATCGTCGTGAAGTGAGCCACTGACACTTTTTGTTTGGAGGGAGAAAAAGCCGGGGGTAGGATGGAGGCAAATCGGCCGGAGCGACAACAGCGCTCCTGAAGCGTCCCCGCCGACAATTCCGCCGGCGGCTGACGTGGCCGGGCCCGGGGCCGGGAGTCGGCATCTGGTTCGGGGTAGGTGGGAACTGGGCCTGCGTGGTGGCCTTGCCGAGAATAGGAGGTGATCCAGCCGATGTGTTCCCCTACGGTGCTCTGTGAGGTGGTTGCCTCCTAGGCAGGGTCCACGCTAGCTCCAGGTGGCGCGCCTGGGAGTCCAGGCACCACCGGCCCCGACGATCCCGCCTCACCAGCGGGGCGGCGCGACGCGCGAGTGACATCACCAACGCGCCGCAGCCATCGTCGGGGCTTTTCATTTTTACAATCGGCCAGGTTGACTATGCTCGCCGGAGCATAGTACCGTCCAAGCGTTTGACGGACGGCGCGGTATCGCCCACAATCACCNCACCTTCAGCGATCGGAGAGACTTCGCGTGCGTCGATTCGAGCTNGTCACCCCCGGCAGCGTCGATGATTGCCTGAGCGCCCTGAAGGGCCGCGGCGNNGAGGTCAAGGTTCTCGCCGGCGGCACCGATCTCATCGCCCAGCTCAAAGTCGGCATGCTCAAGGTCGCCNCNGTCGTCGACCTCTCGGGCGTGGNGGAATTACGCGTGCTCGAGGGCGACGCCCGGCGCGGCTTCCGCATCGGGGCTGCCGTCACCGCTCGCACGCTCGAGCGCGACGCAAAGCTGCGAGCCGCGTTGCCGTCCTTGTCGGAAAGCGGTGCGCTCGTCGGGTCGATTCAGATCCGCAACCTCGCGACTCTGGGCGGCAACATCTGCAACGCCGCGCCTTCGGCGGACATGGCGCCGCCGCTCNTGGCCCTCGACGCCGAGGCCGTGATCGCCGGCGCGGGCGGCCGGCGGCGGGTGCCCATGGCGTCGTTCTTCAAGGGCGTGCGGCAGACGGTGCTGGGGCCCGACGAGCTGCTCGTGGAGTTCGCGGTGCCCGCCACCGGACCGAAGAGCGGCGGCGCCTACCTGCGTCANACCCCGCGGCGCGAGCTCGACATCGCCGTCGTCGGCGTCGCCTCGCAGGTTTCGCTCGCGGACGGCGTCTGCACGAAGGTGCGCATCGCGCTGGCCGCGGTGGCGCCGGTTCCCGTGCGCGCGACGGCGGCCGAGCAGGCGCTCGAGGGCCAGCCGCTGACCTCGCAGGCGATCGCGCGCGCCGCCGACCTCGCCGTCGAGGCGGCCCGGCCGATCAGCGACCAGCGCGGCTCGGCCGAATTCCGCCGTCACCTNGTGCGCATTCTCACGCGGCGCACTCTCACCATCGCGCTCGAGCGCGCGACGGCCTGAACGGAGGTCTCGTCGTGGCCAAGCAGGTCCTGAGCTTCACCGTCAACGGCGAGNCCGTCGAGGCGCTCGTGCAGCCGTACGTCACGCTGCTCGACGCGCTCCGCGAGGACCTCGGCCTCACCGGACCCAAGGAGGGNTGCGGCACCGGCGACTGCGGCGCGTGCTCCGTGCATNTGGATGGCAAGCTCGTGGCGAGCTGCCTCGTGCTCGCNATGCAGGCGCGAGGGCGCTCCGTGACCACCATCGAGGGGCTGGCGCGCGGCGGNGCGCTCACGCCCGTGCAGGANGCGTTCGTGCGTCACGGCGTGCCGCAGTGCGGCTTCTGCATCCCGGGCGTGCTGATGGCGGCCGCCGCGCTCCTCGCCGAGAACGCGGAGCCGTCCGAGGACGACATCCGCTACGCGATTGCCGGCAACCTCTGCCGGTGCACGGGCTACACCAAGATGGTCGAGGCGATCTCCGAAGCGGCGGGTACCGCCCGCAACCGGGGGAGCGCGAGGGGGGCGTAGCCCCCGTCGCCAGAAGGGACACTGGCATGTCGACGGTGATGAAGACGACGCGCGACGTCAAGGGAGTCGGGCTTTCGATTCCGCGCCCCGACGGACCGGAGAAGGTGACGGGGAAGGTGCAGTACGTCGCCGACATCCAGCCGAAGGGTCTGCTCCACGCCCAGCTGCTGCGGAGCCCGCACGCCCACGCGCGCATCAAGCGCATCGACACGAGCCGCGCCAAGGCGCTGGCCGGCGTGCGCGCCGTGCTGACGGCCGCCGACATGCCGTATCTGAAGAAGAAGGCGCCGACGCGCGCCCACGCGGTGCTCGCCATCGACCGGGTGGTGTTCGCGGGGCAGCCGGTGGCCGCCGTCGCCGCCGACGAGCTGGCCATCGCCGAGGAGGCGCTCGACCTCATCGACGTCGAGTACGAGGTGCTGGCAGCCGCCGTCGATCCGCTCGAGTCGATGAAGCCCGGCGCGCCGCCGGTGGCCGAGGCCGGCACCGAGGCGGACACCAGCGAGGCGCAGGCCCACGGCAGCGTCTCGGGCGTGGCCGCCGTGGCCAAGCCGGCGAAGGCCGTGAACATCTCGCAGCAGACCAAGCTCGCGCGCGGCGACGTCGCCAAGGGGCTCGCCGAGTCCGACGTCGTCATCGAGAAGACGTACCGTGTGCCGATGGTCCACCAGGGCTACCTCGAGCCCCACGCCGTGCTCGCGCAGTGGGACACGACCGGCCAGCTCACGCTGTGGGCGAGCACGCAGGGCTCGTTCAACACGCGCAGCGAGGTCGCCGACGTGCTCGAGATCGCGGAGAACCGCATCAAGGTCATCCCCGTGGAGTGCGGGGGCGGCTTCGGCGGCAAGATCCGCGCGCTCTGCGAGCCCGTCACCGCCGAGCTCGCGCGGGTGACCGGCCGGCCGGTACGCTACGTGATGAGCCGCCGCGAGGAGCTCGTGGCGGGCATGCCGGCTCCTCAAGTCATCATCAAGCTGAAGACCGGCGTCAAGCGCGACGGCGCGCTGATGGCGCTCGACGGCGAGATCATCATCGAGTCGGGCGCGTTCTCCGGCGCCGTGCTCGCGGTGGGCGCGGTGTTCCTGGCCAGCCTCTACAAGTGGCCGGCCTTCGAAGTGCGCGGCTTCGAGGTCCTGACACACAAGCCGTCGATCGCCGCGTACCGCGCCCCCGTCGCGCCGCACACGATCTACGCCATCGACTCGCACATGGACCAGATCGCCGACGCGATCGGGCAGGATCCCGTGGCGTTTCGTCTGCGCCACGTCGAGCGCGAGGGCGAGCCGATGGCGAACAACCAGCCATGGGCGAGCAACGCCGCGTACGAGGTGCTCGAGCGCCTCGCCCAGCACCCGTCCTGGAAAGCGCGACGAATGGAAGAAGAGCGCCCCCGCTGGCCGGCTGCGCGGCACCGGGCTGTCGCTCGGCGGCTGGCTGGGCGGATTGCAGCCGACCAGCGCCACCGTCCGCCTCAATCCGGACGGCTCGCTGAGCGTGCTGACGGGGCAGGTGGACATCGCGGGCACCAACATCGCGCTCGCGCAAATCGCCGCGACCGCCTACGGCGTGGACATTGACCGCGTCAAGATCACCACCGGCGACACCGATGTCGCACCGATGACCGGGCTGAGCGCCGGCAGCAAGACCGTGTACACGGTCGGCACGGCAGTGCTGCAGGCCGCGCAGGACGCGCGGCGGCAGACCCTCGAGATCGCCGCCAAGGAGCTGGAGGCGGCGGTGCAGGATCTCGAGATCGAGGACGGCAAGGTGGTCGTGCGCGGCGTGCCCGACAAGGGCGTGACCATCGCCTCCATCGGCAAGAAGGGCAACCTCTATATGTCGAAGGTCCCGCCCGTNCTCGGCGTGGCCAACCCCGCCTTCACGCAGCAGGCCCCGGCCTTCGCCGGCCAGCTCGCGCGGATCGAGCTGGACCCGGACACGGGCGAGGTCACGCTGCACGAGTTCGTCGTCGCGCAGGACGTGGGCAAGGCCATCAACCCGCTCGCGTGCGAGGGGCAGATGCAGGGGGGCGCCGTGCAGAGCCTCGGCATCGCCCTCACCGAGGGCCTGATGTACGACGACAAGGGCCGGCTGATGAACCCGAGCCTGCTCGACTACCGCAAGCTGACGGCCGCCGACCTGCCGAACATCGAATGCATCATCGTCGAGAAGCCGTCACCGGCTGGCCCGTTCGGGGCGCGCGGCGTCGGCGAGCCCCCCATCGTCCCCGCGCCGGCCGCCATCGCCAACGCCATCGAGGACGCCGCCGGCGTGCGCCTCACCGAGCTGCCGATGACACCGGAGCGGATCGCCCTGGCCATCGCCGCGCGCTGAACGATGCCGGAGAGCGTGCCGTTGGTCAGGCCGGCCTGCTCGACCGGATGGTCGTGCGTGGTCTTGGTACCGACGTAGACGTAGACCTCTCCCGAGAAGTTGGCGGCGATCGGCGCCGTGCTCAGCGAGCCGTCGTCGGTGAGCACGACGACCGTCCTGTCTTGCGGATACGGGCTCGCCACGACGTTCTCGAACGCCATGCGGCCGAGGCGCGGCCCTGTTACCGCAGGCGAAGATGCTGGCGGCGTGACGCGACAGAGACGTGTTCGTGACGTAAGATCGGGGTCTGTCATGAAGCCGAAGCTCAAGGTCTGGGTGACGTTCGGCGAGGATCTCAAGTTCGGCGACGGCCGGGCGCGGCTGCTGGAGGCCATCGAGGAGCGCGGCTCGCTCAAGCAGGCGGCCAAGGCGTTCGAGATGTCGTACCGCAATGCCTGGGGCTACCTGCGCGAGCTGGAGCACGCGGCCGGCTTCAAGTTCGTGGAGCGCGCGGCGGGCGGCGGCCCCGAGAGCGGCATGCGGCTGACGGAGCCCGGCAAGCGGTTCCTCGCGCGCTACCGGACGTTCCGGAGCGCGCTCGAAGAGTCCATGACGCGCCACTTCGAACAATCGTTCAAGCAACCACGGGCGACACGCCCCACGAGGTCGACACGATGAACGCAGGAGAGATCTTCGTCGCAGGCAAGTGGCAGGCTCCGGCCTCGGGCGAGACCTACCAGCCGATCAACCCCGCCAACGAGGAGCCGCTGACCCAGGTCGGCCGCGGTGACGAGCGCGACATCGATGCCGCGGTGGCGGCCGCGCGCAAGGCCTTCGACTCCGGGCCGTGGCCGAAGCTGAGCGCGCACGAGCGCGGCCGCATCGTCTGGCGGCTCGGCGACCTCATCACCAAGAATCTCGACGAGCTGGCGAAGCTCGAGAGCCTCTGCACGGGCAAGACGATGTTCGACTCGGGCAAGGTCGAGATTCCGTTCGCGGCCGACGTGTTCCGCTACTTCGCGGGCTGGGCCACGAAGATCCACGGCGAGACGCTGGCCATCCGGCCGGGCGCCTTCACGTTCACGCTCGCCAGCCCGTCGGCGTGGTCGGCGCCATCGTGCCGTGGAACTTCCCCTTCCTCCTCTCGTCGTGGAAGCTCGCGCCCGCCCTCGCCGCCGGCAACACGATCGTGCTGAAGCCGGCGTCGCAGACGCCACTCACCGCGCTCAAGTTCGCCGAGCTCTGCCAGGAGGCGGGCGTGCCCGAGGGCGTGGTCAACGTGGTGACGGGTCCCGGCGGCAAGGTCGGCATGGCCATGGTGCGCGACCCGCGCGTGGACAAGATCGCGTTCACGGGCTCCACCGAGGTCGGCAAGCAGATCATGCGCGAGGCGGCGGGCACGCTGAAGCGGCTCTCGCTCGAGCTCGGCGGCAAGTCGCCCAACATCGTGTTCGCCGACGCCGACATGGAGGCGGCGGTGAAGGGCGCCCTCACCGGGATCTTCTACAACAAGGGCGAGGTGTGCGCCGCGGGCTCACGGCTGTTCCTCGAGGACTCCATCCACGACGCCTTCATGTCCAAGCTCACCGACCGCGTGAAGGGGCTCACCGTCGGCGATCCCATGGACAAAGCCACCCGCATGGGTCCCGTGGTGTCGAAGGCGCAGATGGAGACCGTGCTGTCCTACATCGAGGCGGGCAAGCAGGAGGGCGCGCGCCTCGTGACCGGCGGCGGCCGGGCCACCGTCGGCAACGGCAAGGGCTACTTCATCCAGCCGACCATCTTCGACGGCGTGCGCAACTCGATGAAGATCGCGCGCGAGGAGATCTTCGGCCCCGTGCTGTCGGTCATCCCGTTCAAGTCACTCGAGGAGGGGCTGGCCGAGGGNAACAACACGACGTACGGGCTGGCCGCCGCCGTGTGGACCCGCGACGTCGCCAAGGCCCTGCGCGCCGCGCAGACGATCCGCGCCGGCACGGTGTGGGTGAACGCCTACAACCTGTTCGACGCCGCGCTGCCCTTCGGTGGCTTCAAGGAATCCGGCTTCGGGCGCGAGATGGGCGCGGCGGGACTGGAGCAGTACACGGAAGTCAAGACGGTCTGGGTCGATCTCTCGTGATCGACCGTCTGTAATCGAGCGGCCGGCGCCGCCCGCGCGCGCGCACGGGCGGCGCCGGGCGCGCTAGGCCTTGCGGACGTTCGCCGCCTGCAGACCCTTCGGGCCGCGCGTCACTTCGAACTCCACGCGGTCACCCTCGACGAGGCTCTTGAAGCCCTGCGCCTGGATCGCGCTGTAGTGCACGAAGACGTCCTCGCCACCTTCCTGGGTGATGAAGCCGAAGCCCTTCGCATCGTTGAACCACTTCACGGTACCGGTTGCCATCTCTACTGTCCTCCGGGGCGTCGTTGCGCCCCTTGTTGATCCGACCATCATGGTCGGGTGTTGCGAGCTTCTGCTTCAGCTCCGCGGCACGGGGTGGCCGAGATGCCGCTCGATGGCGCGCAACTGGTCCCGTTCCTCGGGCACGGCGAAGCTCGTCGCCTGCCCGGTCGCCTCGGCGCGCGCGGTGCGGCCGATGCGGTGGATGTAATCCTCCGGCGTATGCGGGAGGTCGAAGTTGACCACGTGCGCGATCTCCGGCACGTCGATGCCGCGCGCGGCGATGTCGGTGGCCACGAGAATGCGGTAGCGGCCGGCGCGGAAGCCGTCGAGCGCCTCGCGGCGCTGCGACATCGTGCGATCGGCGTGCAGCCGCGTGACGCGATGGCCGGCGGCGGCCACGGCGCGCGCCAGGCGGTCGGCGCGGTGCTTGGTGCGGGTGAAGACCAGCGTCTGGCCGCGCTCCTCGCCCAGGAGCTGCAGCAACAGCGGCATCTTCTCGCGGTTGTCGGTCGCGTAGAGGCGCTGCGTGACGGCGGCCACGGGCTTGGCCACGGTGCCGACCTCCACGCGCTCGGGGCGCGAGAGGTGCTTGCGCACGAGGCGCTCCACTTCCTCGGGCATGGTCGCCGAGAAGCAGAGCGTCTGGCGGTCGAGCGGCGTGACGGCCAGGATGCGCTCGACCTGAGGCGCGAAGCCCATGTCGAGCATACGGTCGGCCTCGTCGAGGACGACGATGCGCACGGAGCTCAGCGTGGCGCTGCGGCGCTCGAGGTGGTCGAAGAGCCGGCCCGGCGTGGCCACGATGACGTCGGGACGGCGCGCGAGCCCGGCCAGCTGCGGCCCCATCGGCTCGCCGCCGATGAGGGTGACCGTGCGGAGGCCGCGCGCGGCGCCGAGCATCGCGAAGTGCTCGGCGATCTGCAGCGCCAGCTCGCGCGTCGGCGCGAGCACGAGGGCGCGGGCGCCGGCGCCCGGACGGGACGCGCAGAGGCGCTCGATGGTCGGAATCGCGAAGGCGGCCGTCTTGCCGGTGCCCGTCTGGGCGCAGCCGATGAGGTCCTTGCCTTCGAGTGCGATGCCGATGGCCCGCGCCTGGATCGGCGTGGGCGTGATGTAGCCCGCGCGCGCGATGGCGTCGAGCATGGGCGCGCTGAGGTGCAGCTGGTTGAACGAACAGATCATTTGGGGTCGTTTACCTTTCTCGTTGGTCTCGATCTGAGGCTTCTACCTGGCAGGTACTTCGAAGAGCACCCGGGCCCGCCGGCGGGCCCGGGCGGAAGCGACAGGGGTAGGACCTAAACCTTGCGGACGTTCGCTGCCTGAAGACCCTTGGGGCCGCGGGTCACCTCGAACTCGACCCGGTCACCTTCGGCCAAGGACTTGAAGCCCTGAGCCTGGATGGCGCTGTAGTGCACGAAGACGTCCTCGCCGCCCTCCTGCGTGATGAACCCGTAACCCTTTGCATCGTTGAACCACTTCACCTGTCCCTGTGCCATTCCTTCTGACCTCTCTCTTCGGGGGTCTTCAGCCCCTGCGTGCGCCCGCGGGAATCGCGGGGTTACCTGCCGGTATTGGCAGGCAAGCTACAAAACAAAAAAACGCCGCGCGACTTTTGGTCCGCGCGGCGTGTGTCTCGATCTCGTCAATCGTATCGACTCCGTGTGAACCTGAACCGCGGCAAGAATTACATGGGGCAGGGAACCTGTCAACCGAATTCTGGCGGGCGGCGTGGTCCGTCACTCAAACTCTACCAGCCGCGTCAAGGGGCGCGAGCCGTTCCTGGTGCCGAGCCAGCCCGGGATGGCCATCGAGAAGCGTCCGGCCGTGCCGCCGGCCACGATGATGTGGATTTCGTCGACAGATGGGAATTTACTGACCAGCGTGTCGGGCGCCGGCGCTGTCTTTCCGAATCTAAGGTTAGTCCCTTCGCCGTGATGCTCGTCCGGGAGCAGCGTGCGATAGGGCATGCGGATCGTGTTATAGAGGTGACGTGCCAGATCGTCCCGACTCCAGCCATCGTCGGCGAACGTGCGCGCGTGCTCGGGGCCGACGACGAGCATCGTGTGCGAGTAGAGCGGAAAGTGCTTGCTGTTCCAGAGCCCTGCCATCGACCAGCCGAGCGAGCCCGCGAGGCTCTTCGCGGTGCGGCTCGAGTGGTCCGAGATGCCGTGCGGGGCCTCGCCGGCGAACAGCGTCACCGCGCTCGAGCCCGGGGCAAGGCCGCGCGCGACNTGATAGGGCGGCCACGGGCTGGCTTCCTCGTGCTCGCCGATGCAGTAGGTGTAGCGGCCAGGATGGCCGAACGTCGACATCGAGATCTCGCCCGGCCGCGCGCCGCCGACGTTGATCATGAGCAGGCGCAGCGCGCGGCCGATCGTCGCGTTGGCGCGGTAGCCCGGGCCGAAGACGCCGAACGAGCAGTTGAGGCCGATGCGCTGGCGGACCGGCCCGTGCACGACGATCAGCGGTGCCGAGAAATGCGTGGAGGTCGACACGCCGTGCAGGTTGAACGCGGGCTCGCACGCGCACTCCGCGGCGGCCAGCACGACCGGCAGGTACTCCGGCCGGCAGCCCGCCATCACCGCGTTCACGGCGGCCTTCTCGACGGTGACGCGTCCGTAGTTGGGCGGCATCTCGCCGAGCAGCTCGTCGCGCGCTCGGCGCGTCGCCGTCAGCATCGACTCGACGCGCTCGCGCGTCGGCGGCACCACGGGCAGCCCGTCGGTCACACCCTTGTCGAACCACGCCTCGAAGTCCATTTTCATGGGGGCCCCGAAATGGCCCCCAAACCCCCCATCGCTCGTCGCGCCCCGGCGGCGCCGTGGCGCGCCCTCGATCACCGTCGCAGGGTATCATCGGCTGTGCTATGCACCCATGGCACGACGTCGAGCTGGGCGACCACGTCGAGCGTCACTTCCGCGCGATCATCGAGATTCCCAAGGGCTCGAAGGTGAAGTACGAGCTCGACAAGCGCACGGGTCTGCTCTGGCTCGATCGCGTGCTGCACTCCGCCGTGCACTACCCGGCGAACTACGGCTTCCTGCCGCAGACCTACTGCGAGGACGGCGACCCGCTCGACGTGCTCGTGCTCGGCCAGGAGCCGGTGCTGCCGCTCTGCATCCTCCGCGCGCGGGCGATCGGCGTCATGACCATGCGCGACGAGAAGGGCCAGGACGACAAGGTCATCGCCGTGCACGTCGACGACCCGGAGTACGCACACTACCAGGACATCGCGGAGCTGCCGCCGCACCGGCTCAGGGAGCTGGAGCGCTTCTTTCTCGACTACAAGGTGCTCGAGCAGAAGACCGTGGAGGTCGGGCGCATCCGCGGGCACGCCGACGCCGAGCGGGTGATCAAGGACGCGGCCCGGCTTTACCGCGATACGATCGCCCCCAAGCGAGATCGCGAGCAGGTGCAAAGTCCGTGATCTCCGGCCGTCGGGTGACGCTTGACGTCACGATAGGTGCCATTCTGGACGAGACTACTGGCATGAAGTTCCAGTCGGCGCCCG
>JGI25385J37094_10000509_pt1 | contig 10580 bp, 10 predicted proteins | sample GraSoi013_1_40cm_FD_37094 | JGI IMG/M metagenome (IMG submission 37094) | reverse complement strand
CTCAGAACGGATACCTACCGTGGGAAAGAACCCAAACAGGATTTCTAGAGGATCGAAAAGACAGCTCTATTTGATAGACTTCGCTACTTCTTTCACTGCGCCTTCTAGAATCTCTAGTCCGGAGTCGACGAGATCCCGCGAGATGATCAGCGGCGGCGCGATTCGTAGAGTCGAGTGACCCGCCGTGATCATAGCAAGTCCACGCCGGAAGGACTTCATCATGATCTCGTGCGCCTCATTATCACCGGACTCTTTCGTCTTGGGATCCTTCACGATCTCCGCGCCAATCATCAATCCCTTCCCTCTAACGTCGCCGATGATATCGTATTTCTCTTGCATCTCCTTCAACCGTTTGATCAGGTAGTCTCCCTGTTTCGTTGCGTTCTCGAGGAGGTGCTCATCCCGGATCGCATTGATCACCTCTATCGCCGCGGCACATGACACCGGATTCCCGCCGAAAGTGTTTGCATGGGATCCACCTTCCCAGTCCATCAGATCAGAGTTCGCAACAGTAGCACCAATAGGCATGCCTGACGCCAAAGCCTTCGATGTACAAAGAACATCAGGCTCGACACCCCAGTGCTCGATTCCAAACCAGCGCCCAGTCCGCCCCATCCCAGCCTGCACCTCATCATCGACCATCAGAATCCCATTCTTGTCCAACAGCTTCCGCAGCCGCTTGAAATATTCTGGCGGAGGAACAACGTATCCGCCCTCTCCCTGAATGGGTTCGATGAAGAACGCCGCAACATCCTCCGGCGGCAGATACTTGTCTAGGACCTGCTCCTGTATGAAGTCGACACAGTACATGTCGCATTCTGGGTAAGTCATCTTGAACGGGCATCTGTAGCAGTACGCGAAGGGAACGTGAGTGTCACCTGGAACCATCGGAAAGAAGTGTCGGCGCTGCACAGGCTTGCTCGCGGTAAGACTCAGCGCTCCAAGTGTCCTTCCGTGGAACGCGCCTGTGAAGCTGAGGAAACTGTGTTTTCGCGAATGCCACTTTGCAAGCTTCATCGCGGCCTCAATAGCCTCGGTCCCGCTATTACTGAGAAACACTTTCTTCTGGAAGTTCCCTGGAGTTATCTTGACAAGTTCCTTCGACAGCTGAACAACTTTTTCATAATAGAAGTCGGTCCATGAATAGTGAATCAGTTTCTCCGCTTGAGCCTTTATGGCACCAACGACTTTCGGATGGGAATGGCCTACTGCGAGACAGACAAGGCCAGAATTGAAGTCGATAAACTCGTTTCCATCAACATCCTTTACGATGCATCCCTGACCCGAGTCCGCAGCGAGTGGGTAGAATCTAACGAGAGAAGGAGAGATCAGAGACTCGTCCTCTTTGAGCAAGGCTCGGGCCTTTGGACCTGGAGGAGTAACCACGATCTTCGGATATTTCGCCGCTGGCATCGGTGAGGACGTGCTCACCTCTCTGCCACTAATAAGATTGCGCAGATTATCCGGCCTATGTTGGGCTCAGTTTCCGAGAGTTATCTCGATCGTGGAGAGACTTGCAATCGAGCCATCCTCTCGCTGAACCTCTTCAGTCCCAATATTTACCAGATGGATCTGCACGTTTTTGAAGAAAGCCCTCCTGAGCATCTCGACTGTCTCGACAGCCTTGTTAATCGACTGGCCACGAGCTCTCACCATCACGTCCGGCACTCCGGTATTGAACAGCGTCACGCAAGCAACCACGTAATTCATCGTCGGTTTCTTGCCAATCCGCACAATATTTGGAGCTGGCTCTTCATCTTCGAATCCGTCGTCGATCTCAGTCTCGGGAAGTGTCTTTGACATGGTGGCCTCAGTGTCAATTGTTTGTAGCGAGCTCGTTCCTGCAAGATTAACCTTGCCAAACCAGAGTGGGTTTGACGAGAGGACTCCTCGTAGCGCGGTCATTCGAGTNTCNGAATGCTTGTCCACCCTGCTTTTAAGGGACCGAACGTGGAACGTCAACGCCTCTTCGGAGCAGCGATCTGCATCACATGTCCGCAGTAAATCCGACAGTTTTTCACATGCTGGAGAGGCTGGTCGGGAAGAGAGTACTGGCAGTGATTAACCGCGATTTCGGCTACGAGGGACTGCTTGCGGTTGTCTCGCACGAGCCACCCGGAGTCTGGTTAACGGAGTCTGAAGCGGTAATTCTCCGTTCTACAGTTGTTAGCCCCATTCCTCAGATCGTGAACCGGGAGCCTAAAGGTGATATTTTCTTGCACTTGGACGCTATTCAAAGGCTGGAGTCGGTTTCGGAGGGAAAGCCCAGCGCACGGCGATAAAGTGGCCTGGCTCGACGGGCTCATGNTCGCCGCGTCCGGAGTAACGATCTTGATGGACCCCGTCAAGCTTCGGAGAGTCCCGCAGACTTCAAGGGTTTTCGTTTCTCATGCTCACAGCGATCACACTCGCGGATTCGGACACAAGGGCCTGAAACAGTCAACTGTCGAGACGAAAAATATCCACACTGCTCTGAACAACCACCCAGTTTCTAACTTCGCCGCGATCGACCTGAACCGCAAAGTCTCGATCGATGGNGTCGAGATTAGAGCATTAAACGCGGGACANATGCTGGGATCTGCCCAGTTTCTTGTCCACACGCCAGCGACCTCGATTCTGTACACGGGAGACATTAACTGCGTTGATACCTTGACAACAAAAGCGGCCGAGCCTCACCGGTGTGACGTTCTCGTGATCGAGGCTACGTACGGCTCGCCGATCTACCGTTTTCCATCTCGTGAGACCATCTACGCAGGTGTTGTTGAGTGGGCTGTGGAGATGATAAAGCAAGGTTGCGTTCCCTGTCTACACGTTTACGCTGCTGGCAAGGCACAAGAAATGGTTCGCCTCTTCAACGTCTACACGCACCTACGCGTCATNGTTAATCCGCGTCTCGATGGAGTGAATGAGGCCTACCGGAAGGGTGGCCACTCGTTGAGTTGGCTATCCGCAGACTCCGCTGACGGGAGGGAGATCTTGGAGAAAGAGCCATGCGTTTACATTACGACTCCAGGCGACAGGAGGAGTATTGGGAGGAAGGCGGCGAGGGCTTTTGCCACAGGCTGGGCTCTGTCGTTGAGAGGGCGTGAAGCGGCTTTCCCGTTGAGCAGTCATGCTGATTTCGGGCAGCTTGTATCCTTTATCAAAGCGTGCCGGCCCGGAGAAGTGTACATTTTCACAGGGTTCGCTGAGCAGCTGAGACGAACAGTAAGGTCCGAACTCGGGGTTGACGCGAGAGCGGTTCCCACTATGAACCAGAGAAAACTGTTTGAGGACTACTAGTGTTCCAACCGAGACCCTAGCTGGGTCAGGTGACGGGTAGAAGGAAATATGCGATGAGGGCGAGGACTACTAGTCCTACGCCGGATATGACGACGAGTTGGGGGCTAAGTTTGATTCCCGGGGTATCTTCTTCGAAAAAGCGCAAGAGCCCCGCGCTTGCAGCGGGCATCGGTGCTTCGTCTCGGCGTCTTTTCTCCCGCTTGGTGCTCAACTAGTATCCTCTGCTTCCTGCGTTCGGGAGGGATGGTCTGTAATAAGGGTGGCCTGGTTATCGCAGCTGGACGTACTCGTAAGCGTCTCTGGTGGAATCGAAAGCATAGTGTACTCTTGTGAATCCTTTTCGGAACTCATTTACGGTTCTGCCTACTTTTGTTGGGTCCTCGCCCTTGACGACAACTCGATGCATTAGCTGGGCTATTTCCTTCATCTCTGATTCTTTCATTCCTAGCCTCGTGACTTCTGACACTCCGCACCGTATTCCGCCTGGAGCTTCGAAATGTCGCCCTTCTTTGATATCATAGGGCAGAAGGTTGCGGTTGAGTATGATGTTGGCATCTTCCAGTTTTTTCTCGATAGTCTTTCCATCGCCATATTTGGTAATGTCCGCGACTAGAAGGTGNGATTTTGTGAAGCCTTTTTTTTCCCCGAGGACTTTGAATCCAAGCTCGTGAAGCGCTTGGGCGAGGGCTTTGCTGTTCTTGACGATCTGGGCCGCGTATTCTCTTCCGTAGGCGAGCATCTCAGCGAACATTATAGCTTTCCCCGCGAGATGGTGGAGGTGGTGGTTGCTGACGTTGCCTGGGAAGGTTGCCTTCTTGATCTTCTCTGCGTTTTCTAGATGTGAGAGTATCAGTCCGCCCTGTGGTCCGGGAAGCGTCTTGTGGGTGCTGCAGGTCATTGCGTCGACGCCTTCGTGCATCGGGTCTTGGAACTGGTGTCCTGCAACTAGGCCTGCTACGTGGGCTGCGTCGTAGCAGCTTTTGGTTCCGTATTCTTGGAATATTGGTGCAAGATCTTTGATCGGATGAGGAAACGGAAGAACGGAGCCACCGAGCATCGCCAATGTTGGTTTTTTTCCCTCGGCTGCCAATTTCCTGATCTTCTTCTCAGAAGCGTCAACATCGATGTTCATCTCTTCCGTGTCGAACGGCAAGTACTCGACACTTAGTCCTCGTACTGATCCTGCTGTTCCTCCGAACTCTTTCTTTCCCATGCTGATGTGGCCGCCGGCCGGGATTGCTAGTGCCATGATAGTGTCTCCTGGTGTCGTGAAGGTTGTGTAGGCTACGAGGTTTGCGCACACTCCAGATATCGGCCGGACGTCGGCGAAATCGACCTGGAATAGATCTTTGGCGAGGTCCATGCAGATCTGTTCTACTTGGTCGATGTATCGGCAGCCGGCGTAGACTCTTTCGCCCGTCCAGCCTTCTGCGTAGCGGTTGCCGAAGTCTGAGAGNATGGCTTCNTTGACTGCGGGGCTGGGAATGTTTTCGCTTGCTATNAGGGGGATGGCTCCTGAGAACCATTCGTGGTGGGCTTGTAGGAGCTTGAAGACTTGCTGGTAGGATTCCCTCGGTTNTGGTGGCATGCTGGGTACCGCTTCTCTATTCTTGTATAACCTTTCACCGCATCTTTCCTCTTTCGGCTTCTAATGGTCGCTACCTTCTGTGTCGAGTTCGGATCATCTTTCTGGGAGGTTGCGGTTTTGGGGAGTTGGCTGTTTATGGGTTAGATGTGGATGTGCAGGTTGAGGCTGTCTCTGAGTTTGCGGAGTATAGGTTCGAGGGGGCCTGGTTCAAGGCTGATGGCGACGATCTGGTTGTTGTGGGGGAAGATGACTAGGTCGACTTTCTGGTATTGTATGGAGATGTGTGCGAGTGGTCCGCACTGGTTTTCAAGCTGGGATAACGTGTCCAGGATCATAGGTGGGACGCTTCCCATGAATTTCCGGTCATAAGTCTCTGGGGTCAGGCTCATCACGTTCGACCTCATACGTGATTCTAGGAGTTTGCTGTTCCGGTCTAGGAGGGCAACGTAGCGGATCCGGGAGTCTAGGGCGAACAGTTCGTCGACGAGTCGTGTTTGGGGCCTGCTCAAGCTGGAATCAATCGCTTCCCCGCCATGCTTGTTAAAGAAATGCTTTCGCCTTACATGAGACTGGATAGGANCGTGAAGATTGTTTTCCCGAGCGCTCGGAGGGACCGCTTTTGCATCGCGAGATGCTCTGTGCAAGACCCCCCNTCCTCCCGTGAATATNTGCTGTCTGGCTNGCTGGGATTATGGNCGNGACNGGCGNTTCAGGGCACAGTTCAGGCGTGGATCGCATGGTGTTTTGTCGAGGCGTCAAGAACGATTTGCTATGTANTTTAGGGACAAGGCACCAGATTCGAAAACAGGGCTGATAATGGGCGAGTCTGGTCTGGATTTTTGAGGTTTGAAGAGTTTTCTTTGCTTGTCTCGTTCGAGAGTTTGAAGATCTCGCGGGTTTCGCGTTTTCCGTAAGATCGTGGAATAGCAGGAGTGGTCCGGGTTTACGGGTTTTCTGGCCGGGGTTTATATTCCGGTTTTTCCGTTCCTTCGGAAAAATACTGCTTGTTTGTGTGTCGGTTTCTCTTGGAGTACAAGTGGGTTGTTCTGACCGTTACCACCGTGGGAATTTTCATGGCGACTCTTGACTCCAGTATCGTGGTGGTCGGGCTTCCACAGGTCGTGTCTGATCTGAAAACCAACCTGGTGGTTGGTGTCTGGATTATTACAATCTACCGTTTGATGATCACGGTTCTCCTTGTAGGGATTGGTCGTTGGGCTGACATGCATGGACGGGTCCGGCTCTACAACATGGGCTTCGCAGTCTTCACCCTTGGATCTCTACTCTCTGGTCTTTCCCCTACTGCTGAGGCGCTTCTTGCCTTCAGACTCGTCCAGGGCATCGGCGCCGCTTTATTGTTCGTCAATAGCGTTGCCATCGTCACGGACGCGTTCTTGGCCAAGGATCTTGGCAAGGGGATCGGGATAAACCAGGTCGCTATTAACGCAGGGACAATTACTGGATACACGCTGAGCGGCGTTCTCATCCAGCTGTTCACATGGCGCTCCATATTTCTCGTAAACGTTCCAGTGGGAATATTTGGNACCTACTGGTCTAGAAAGCGNCTGAAGGAGATTTCTCGGCCGGCTGTCGGGGAGAAGTTTGACGCGGCGGGAGCCATAACATTCTCTGTCGCGATCACTTTCTTACTCTTGGGCCTCACGCTCGGCAGCTTGACGAACCTCGCGAATCAAGCCGTGGTCGGAGGGAGCATCCTCTGCTTCGCCATTTTCATCATGATCGAGAGAAAGGCGAGGTTCCCCGCACTTGACTTGTCCTTGTTCAAGATCCGGCTGTTCACTGCCGGCAACATAGCGAACCTCCTGAGCGGGCTAGCATTTGCGGCATTAGCTTTCGTGATGACGCTCTACTTCCAACTGGTAAGGGGGTATGATCCATTGCACGCGGGAATATTTCTCATCCCTCTGGACGTGACGTTGATTCTCGTCGGACCTGTGAGCGGATGGCTCTCCGACAAGTGGGGTGCGAGAGGATTGAGCAGTGTGGGGCTGCTNGTTGCTTCCGCCGGATTCTTCTCCCTGTCCCGGCTCGATCTGAACACGTCTTATCCGGAGATTGCGTTTTGGCTGGCGCTTGTCGGATTTGGTATCGGGCTTTTCCGCAGTCCTAACGCGAGCTCTGTAATGGGCTCGGTTCCGGGTTCCAAGAGAGGAATCTCATCCGGGGTCCGAGCCACGATCATCAACACTAGCATCGTGGCCAGCATTCCACTTGTGCTTGCGCTGATGACCGCGGACGTTCCTTACTCCAAGCTTGTGAACCTGGGAAATGTTGGCCTAGGAGGAGTCACGCAACTAGCAAGTAGTGATCTGGGATCCTTCCTTGCCGGACTCCAGCATTCGCTAATCGTCCTATCCTTCCTGATCCTCGGCTCAGCAGTCTCCTCGTTTCTGCGCGGACCAAAAACAGAGTCCGAATCTCCACCTCATCAAGTGTAGTGGAGCCCCGGATGGGGGTTGAACCCATGACCTACGGCTTTTTTGACGTTTACAAAGCCGTCGCTCTACCACTGAGCTACCGGGGCGCGCATCGAAACTGTCTCGGAATCCGTCTCAGATAAAATCTCTCGGCAAGCCTGTATTCTAGGCGACAGGGTTTGCCAGGCGCATCCTAGTGGCGGCCCGGACCAGCGCGTCCACCCCCGGGAGACTTTGACCGGACAAGAGGGAGAGCATTGCTCCGCCCGCGGTGCTGACGTGGCTGAACTTTTCTTCAATTCCTTGGATTGATGCAAGACCCACCAGGTGTCCTCCTCCAATCACCGTGTAGCCGTTGCTCNTGGCCATTGAGTCCAATAGTTGCCTTGTTCCTTTGTCAAACCCGTTTCTCTCAAAGACACCAAGGGGCCCGTTNGCCACTGTCGTGGCTGCCCCCATTACAATCTTGGAATACTTCTCTAGGGTCTTAGAGCCGATGTCAAGAGCCTCTTGTTCAATGCGAGTCGACGCAACAGGTCTGTCGACTCTCTTACCTTGCTTGTCCTCGTATGCCAAGTCCAAAGGGACTTCGATATGATCTCGGTACTTCTCTGTCAGGTCTCTGGCTCGGTCTATGAACTGTTTGAAATCTCGTATCTCTCCATCGTCGATCTTCGTCTCTATCTGCCGTGCTCGAAGAAACAGTTTTGCGGGCACTCCTCCCAACAGGACCTTGTCCGCTTTTCCTCGCGACAGTATGTTTTCGATGACCGGGATCTTGTCCTCGACCTTCGCTCCACCGAGAGAGTAAACGCAGGGTCTCCTTGGCTCCTCAAGGAGGGTTGAAACCGCGTCCAGTTCTTTCTCCATCAGACGGCCTGCTGCGCTCGGCAGTAATTCTGGCAGACCGGTGATGGAGGGTTGTGATCTGTGGGCTGTTGCAAAGGCGTCGTCAACGTATAGGTCGAAGAGGGGTGCTAGGCGTCGGACAAAGTGGGTCTTGACGAGTTTTTCGCGTTTGTCGTCGATGTTTTCTTCGGCGCAGAACCTTAGGTTGTCGAGAACTAGGATCTCGCCTGGCTGGACCTTGTTGATTTTCTCGAGGGCGTGAGGTCCGATGACATCGTCCACGAACTTGATTTGTTGTGAGCAGTATTGGGCTAGGAGGTTCGCATGGGGTTCGAGCGAGGTGAAGTCGTCTTTTCCGGGACGGCTTTGGTGTGAGCCGAGTACTACGCGAGCCTCATCGAGCTCGGACAAGGTCTTCGATATTGCCTTGATTCGGGTATCATCTAGGATCTGGTGAGTGGAAGGATCTAGGGGGACGTTGATGTCAACTCTGAGGAAGACCCGTTTGTCCCTTGTTTCTACATCGTCAAGAGTTAGAAAATCGTATTTTTTCAGTTGAGAATCCTCTTGCCGATGTCAAGGCCGGGGTTGAGGTCTTGTTTAATGATTTGTCAGGAATGCTTTTAGCCGCAGATACTTGGCGGCTTGTTTTGCCGGGGTGGCTCAGCCTGGTCAGACCCCGAAAGGGGAACCACAGCGCCGGACTCATAACTTCAAGGTGGGAGATCCGGAAGTCGCGGGTTCGAAAACACTCCTGTCCGAGACTCCCGCCCCCGGCACCTATGGATTTACGTGGAGAGTGGTCAATTGGTAGAAACGCGAACACTATTGCATAGGGACGACGGACTTGCCACGACTGCAACTGCCGGAGAAACGATAGCGGATCTTGAGCTCCTTGTAATCACGCGTTTCTTGAAGTCGAATGGTAGCCTCTTGGACCTTGGATGCGGTCGTGGAAGAAGCTCCGTTTACCTCAATCTTCAGGGATTCGATGCACTTGGCGTCGAGATCGACATGCCCACCCTGAGCCACGCGCAACAGTTGAACAGAGAGAAAGGTGCCTCATGCCAGTTTGTTAGAGCAGATGGAAGAGGTCTTTGCTTTCGTGACGATTGCTTTGACTACGTCGTCTCGTTCGGCTCCACACTTAGCGAAAAATACAGACTGTGGCTGGAAAAGGAGGACAGGCTAGAAATAATTTCCGAGGCTGTTCGAGTGACAAGGTCGGGAGGAATTGTTCTTGTAAATTTTGTCCACCGATATTGGAGCTTCCGACANTTCTTCAGTTTCATGAAATACTATGCTAATTGGGCTTCGGAGAAATTCCTTNGGAGGAGGACAGAGTTTGGAGACTACACCGAAGTCATCGGAAGAGCACCGGTCAGATTCCACGCATTCACAATTAGAGAGGCCCTGAAGCTCTTTCCCAAGAAGGGTATCAGGCTATCGGTTTGGAGAAAGCATAGAGGGCTCTTCTCGGATTGGTTTTTCGTTATAGCAAGGAAAACCGCTGACGGCTAGAGTTCAAGGTGTCGATAACATCTGCCCTCTGGGGCTATCGTCAATGCCGGAGATAGAATCATGGTAACGGCACACAGGGCTGTCCCTGTGTCTCGCCCCCGGCATTTTGTCTTGGGAGGGTTACAGGGGTTGAGAGATGAATGCATGTTGCGGCGCGCAGGTGAATGTCTATCTCAGTGTCGCTCTAGCTTCGGCGTAGAATATCGACTTTTCCATCTTTTCGGCCTACGTATGCCGTGTCGCACATTTGTAGGAAGAGTCCTGTTTCCAGTACTCCAGGGATCTCCTTGAGTTTTTCGTGAATGATGTCGGGGCGTCGAAGGTTTCTGTAGTATGCATCGATGATCAGGTTTCCGTTGTCAGTGACTACGGGTCCTATCTTGCCGCCTGACGCTTCCCTCAATGCTGCTTTCTCGGATATCTTTTTGATCTTTGCAAGTGTTGAGTGGTAGGCGTAGGGGGTGATCTCGACGGGGATTGGTTGTTCGCCGCCTAGGGTCTTGGCGAGCTTTTTTTCGTCTATGATGATGACCAGTTTCTTTGTGGTGGAGTCTACTATTTTCTCGCGGAGGAGGGCTGCGCCTCCGCCCTTGACTAGATCAAGGGATCTCCACTGGACTTGGTCAGCACCATCTAGTGCTAGGTCCAGTTCGGTATCCTCGGATAGCATGGTNGTTTTCAGGCCTAGCTTTCTCGCGGCGATCTCCATCTGGTAGCTTGTTGGGACCCAGCTGATGTTGAGNTGTTCTTTCTTGATTCTTTCCGCNGCTAGGTCTAGGGCTTTGAGGACAGTTGTTCCGCTTCCCAGCCCGACGGCGGTTCCGTTTCTTAGTTCGCGGACGGCTTGCGCGGCTGCGCTTAGCCTTGCTTTTTCTACCCAGCTCATTGCGTTCTCTCTATCC
>JGI25385J37094_10000508_pt1 | contig 10584 bp, 10 predicted proteins | sample GraSoi013_1_40cm_FD_37094 | JGI IMG/M metagenome (IMG submission 37094) | reverse complement strand
CCCCGCCGACGTCACCGTCGAGCGCGTGACGGCGCCGGTCGCCCCCGCCGAGTGGCTCGCGCCACCGTCGGCGCGCGCGGACATCGTCGTCCTCTACCTCCACGGGGGCGGCTACGTCATCGGCTCGCCGCGCTCGCACCGTCATTTAGCCGCGGCGATCGCGCGCGCGGCCCGCGCGCGGGCGCTCGTCCTCGACTACCGCCTGGCGCCCGAGCACCCGTTTCCCGCCGCGCTCGAGGACGCCGTCGCCGCGTACCGGTGGCTCCTCGCCCAGGGGCAGGCACCCGCCAGCCTCGTCGTCGCCGGCGACTCCGCCGGCGGCGGCCTCACGGTGGCGACGCTCGTCGCGCTGCGCGAGCTCGGCGTCCCGCTCCCGGCGGCCGGCGTCTGCATCTCGCCCTGGGTCGACCTCACGTGCAGCGCGCCGAGCTACGCGACGAACGCCGCGGCCGATCCCATCGTGCGCCCGGCGATCGTCGCCGAGATGGCGCGCGCCTACCTCGCGGGCGCCGACCCCAAGACCCCGCTCGCGTCGCCGCGCTTCGCCGACCTCTCCGGCCTGCCGCCCCTCCTGATCCACGTCGGTCGCGACGAGGTCCTGCTCGACGACGCCACCGGGCTCGCCGAGTGCCTGAAGGTGGCGGGTGTCGCGGCGCGGCTCGAGATCGTGCCGCGAATGGTCCACGTCTGGCACTGGTTCCTGCCCATGCTCGACGAGGCCCAGACCGCCGTCGACGAGATCGGCGCGTTCGTCAACGCGCACGTCGGGTGACGTTCGATCCGCGCGCCGCCTGACGGGCTGGCGCAGGGTGTGTCGTCGCGTGCCGGACGGCGCCGGTCTCCGCGTACGGCGGGGCGTAGATCACGAGCACCTTGACCGGCGCCTCGCTGATCGTGGTGAACACGTGGGGCGCGCCCGCCGGGAAAAAGACGGTGTCGCCCGGCCCGACCTCGTCGACGTAGTCGTCGCCGACCTCGACCCGCGCCCGCCCCTCCAGCACGTAGCAGGCCTGCTCGATGCCGGGGTGGGAATGCTTGAGCGCCCCCCCGCCCCTGGCGACGACGCCGAGGACGACTTCGAGCTGGCGCGCCCCGACGTTGTCGCGGCCGACGAGGCGCCGATTCACCGTCGCCTCGTGATTGAGCGGGGAGTAGGGCGTGACCGCATCCTGCCTGACGACATAGGGGCTCGGGCTCATCGCACTCGCCTCCTGAATCCGTGATCGATCGAAACGTNTCTATACACCAAGAGCGCCCCAGGCCGGTGCTCGTGAGGAGAGCAGTGAATGTGGGTGATTGAGCGGGGAGTAGGGCGTGACCGCATCCTGCCTGACGACATAGGGGCTCGGGCTCATCGCACTCGCCTCCTGAATCCGTGATCGATCGAAACGTCTCTATACACCAAGGGCGTCGGCTCCTGGGGGGGCTCTCCATCGTGACCACCCCGACCGACATCTTCCCGGAGATCGACATTCCCGTGGTCAGTCTGAATCAGAAGGTGGATGTCGGGCGCGACCTCGGCGCGTCCGTGGAAATTCTGAACGGGCTCGACGGGACGGAGCGCCTCGTCGTCAACGTGCCCGACAGCCTCCGGGAGGGCGCGCCGGTCCGCAGTCAGGGAACCTGAGTTTGCGCGGTCGCGTCAGCGCGCGATCTGGAGCGTCATGCGGCGACCGTCGTCACTCAGCGCGACGCCGTCTTCCTGGATCTCCTCGACGCGGAGCCGACCCTCGATCGTGTCGCCCTCGACGTACTTGCGTCCGTTGACGAAGATCATCCGCTTCTCCGGCACGTCCGAGTAGATCAGCGCCTCGAGTCTCAGCCCGGCGAGGCTGGGCGACGTCGGTGGCTGGGCAGGCGTCGCGGGCGGCGGGACGGCGGGCGCTCCTTGGGTCACCGGCGCGGGCCGCTGGGGAGCCGCAGGCGCTGCCGCTGGGGGTGGAGGCGTCGGAGCCACCGCCTTGGCGGGCTTGGGCGGCGGCGGTCCGGGCGCCGTCCGTGGCGCCGCCGCCCTGCGCTCGGGCGTCCGCGGCATCGTCGCTGGAGGCTCGAGCGCTGACGACTGCTGGGATGGCGCGGTCGCGACGCCTGGAACGCCGACCGCTTCCGGCGGCGCCGCGATGGGCACCGGGCGGAGCCAGATCACCAGCAGCACGATCAGCAGGCCGGCGTTGAGCAAGAGCGCGGTGAGCAGGCGGCCGGGCGAGCGGGCCCAGACCGATCTCGGCGTCGGAGCCGGACCGAGCAGCCGCTTCAACACCGGCGCGTGCCGGTCTCGCTGCTCCCCGGCCTTCTTGAGCGCGTCGAGGATGTAGGACATGACTACGGCCGAGCCCGAGAGAGCGACGGGACGCCGGCGCCCACCCTTGCGGCGGCGAGGCGGACGAGCGTCTCCTCACCTACGATCCCGTCGGGGGTCAGCGATTCGACCTGCTGGAAGGCGATGACCCGTCGCTTCAACTCCTCGTCGTAGACCGGGTCGCCTCTCGCGGGCGTCCCGTCCCCCTCGACCTCGCCGAGTCGCTGGCGGAGCCAGACGACATCCTTACCGCGCATCCCGGGTTTGAGCGGCACCTGGCCCAACGCCGGCGGCTTCCAGATCGCGACGAACGAGCCGTCCCAGAAACGCTCGATCTCGACGGCCGGCAGTGTCACGCGTCGTTCGCCGATCAGGAGCGTCGCGCGCGCGTCGCCCAACCCGGTCAGGATCACGTAGTGCGTGTCGCCTCTGGGCGTGACGAGCGGGAGGATCGCGGGGAGATTGAGGCGACGCAGCACCGCCCACGTCCCCGTTCGACGCAGGCAGCGAAGGCCGGCCTGGGACCCGTACTCGCACCCGAGATCGGTCGCGTTGGGATCGGCGTTGAGCTGCCAGAGGGCGTAGAGCTTCGCGAACGCCGTCGTCTCGTCGGTGTTCACCGAGGGGTCGCCCAGGGTCTCGGTGAGCGTCGGCTCGCGGCGCGCAGGCACGGCCGCCGGCGCCAGGACGACCGGNACCGTCGNTGTCGCCGGCGCCGAGTTGGCAACGCCCCAGCGGAGCGCCAGGGGCCCGAGGCGCGGGAGCCCCGACACGCCGAGGAGGGTGACCGCGCTGCCGACGCCGACGAGCACGGCCGCGATCGCCGCGGCGGCGACCCACCGCCGGCTCCGCGCCAGCCGGCCGAGCACCTCCAGCGCCGCCCGGCGCACGATCGGCGCGGTGACGCGGGTGAGCCCGGCGGCGTACGCGCCGAGCAGGGCGCGATCGCAGATGGTGTTGAGCCGTCGCGGGACACCGTGCGCCAGGCGATGGGCGACGCGGACGGCACCCGCTTCGAAGACTGGCTGCCGCTGGCCCGCGACCTCCATCCGGTGCTGGACGTACGCGCGCGTCTCCTCCTCGGTGAACGGCCGCAGGTGATATCGCGCGGTGACCCGCTGGGCGAGCTGACGCAGCTCCGGCCGGGCGAGGAGCTCCGCCAGCTCGGGCTGGCCGATCAGGATGACCTGGAGGAGTTTCTCCCGCGTGGTCTCGAGGTTCGTCAGCAGCCGGATCTCCTCGAGCACCTCGGCGCTGAGGCTCTGCGCCTCGTCGACGATCAGCACGGTCCGGCGCCCGCGCCCGTGGGCGTCGAGCAACGCTTGGGAGAGCGCGTCGACGAGGACCTTGAGGCTCGTCGTGCCCGCCGGATAGGCGATCCGGAGCTCGTCACACACGACCGCGAGCAGCTCGACCGACGTCAGCCGGGGATTGAAGATCATGGCGACATCGACGTCGGGCGGCAGCTGCTCGAGCAAGGTGCGGCACACCGTGGTCTTCCCTGTGCCAACCTCCCCCGTCAGTTGCACGATGCTCCCGCCACCCCCGACTCCGTAGAGCAGATGGGCGAGAGCCTCGCGGTGCGCGTCGCTCAGATAGAGGTAGCGTGGNTCGGGCGCGAGGGAGAACGGCCGCTCGGTGAGGCCGAAGTGCGCGGCATACATGGGTGNGGTCGAAGCTAGAGAAAGATGGGGCTCACGTCAAGGGCGCACGCCGCGGGTCNGCGACCCGGCGGTGCCGCGTCAGCCTGGCGCGTGTGTCCAGACGAGCGTGCCATCGGGGCGGCGAACCGTGGGCCGACGGGTGCTCGGGGCGGCGGAATACGCGCCAGAATGGACCAATCACGCGCCTCCCAGTTTGGTATCGGCGTTGCTTCGCCTCTCAGGGCGTGAGGGCGTCCGCCCACATCCCGCCGCAGGAGGCGCTGTGACACGGGCCGCTTCGCTCGCCGTTCCCGTGCTGGTTCTTCCGGCGCTGGTCCTTTCGCTCGCGGTCGTGCTGGCGGTCGCACGGCCGCATCCAGACTGGCTGGCCGCGACCGTGCGTGTCGCGCCGCTGGTGGTCTTCGTCGGTGGCTCGGTGCTCGGGTTCTTCCTGCGGCGGGGCCGGTTCGTCCTCGGGCTCGTCGTCCTCGCCATGGCCGACCGCGCGCTCGCCCACTTCAGCGGTCGCGCCGTCTTCGACCTGGCGGCGCTTCTACTGCCGCTGAACCTCGGCGCCCTCGTCTGGCTCGGCGAGGCGAGTCTCCTCACCGTGCGCGGGGGGGCGCGGCTCGGCATCCCCCTTCTTCAGGCCGGCCTCGTCGCGCTCCTNCAGCGTCCCGAGCTCGCCGGCCTCGCCGCCTCGCTCGAGCGACCACTCGTCACCACGAACCTGGGCGCATGGACGGCCCTTCCGCAACTGGCTCTCGCGGCGTTCGGCGCAGCGCTGTGCCTGATCCTGGCGCGGTTCCTCACGGACCGCCGCCCGTTCAGCGCCGGGGCGGCGTGGGCGCTGGTCGCGTCGTTCCTCGCGCTGGANGGGGCCAGCGTCAANGGGCTGGCGACCCTGTACTTNGTCACCGCCGGGCTGCTGCTCGTCATCGGCGCCGCGTGGGGGCCTCCACGTGTTGTCGGTCTGGACGACGTGACCGGCCTCCCGACGAGCTTCGCGCTCAACAAGGCGCTCCTGCGGCTGCCGCGGCACTACGCGTTGGCGCGCGTGGAGATCGACGAGTTCGCGACGTTCCGTGAGCACCACGGGGCCGACGCCGCCCGCCGCATGCTGCGGCTCATCGCCGAGGCGCTCACGAAGGTCGGCGGGCGCGGCCATCCGTTCTATTGCGGGGCGTACACGTTCGCCGTCGTCTTCCGGCGCACGTCGGCGCAGGCGGCCTCCCACCATCTCGACGTCGTCCGGCACGTCGTCGAGCGGTCGACCCTCGACGTGCGGGTGCCTCAGCGGCCTCCCGCGGGCCAGCCAGGGCGAGTGGGCACCGTCGAGCGGACGGTCGCGGCGACGATCAGCATCGGGGTCGCCCAGCCCCAGGGCCGCCGCGCCGATCCCCACGAAGTCCTGCGCGCGGCCGATCTCGCCCTCGACCGCGCCAAGCAGGGCGGTCAGAACCGCGTCTCGGCGTAGCGGGTCACGGAGCCGACGGTCGCGGGCTCTTCGTTCGCTCGTGCTGCAGTCGGCGTAGTGTCTGATCGAGACTGTCACCGCGCATGACGTGGGTCGTGAATCGCGTGGACAGCCTGACGAGACGAAGGAATCCCACCGCAAAGACCATCGATCCAAGGATCAACGCGATTGGAACCCGGAGAAGGGCGCCGCCGCGAACCTTCATCGGGTTCGGAAGGCGTCAGCGGACCAGGCGCATGCCGCCGCAGTCCGCGTGTCCGAACGTCCGCCGGGGTTTGTCAAAGGCGCTGACCTCTTGGGGGCCGTGCACCACTGTGCCACACGCGCCACACTTCCTCCCGGCACGCTCCCAGCTCTCGTAGCAGCCCACGCAGATCGCCACGTCCTTCCAGTCCCGCGCCCGGAGGACCTCCTTGCTCGCCACACGATGATCGCAGAACACACACGTGGCCTTCCCAAAGCCAAACATCGTGCCTCCTTACTTTCTGGTCTTGGTGTCCACGGTGAGCTCCAGACGCACCATGGCCCACCCCTGCCAGCCCAACCGCTCATCGATCCCAGGTCGTGAGCGTCGATCGACTCGACGTCGTTCGGGATTCCGCGCATCCGGCGTCTTCCGACGCTTCCCCCAGCGGCGATCGAGGACGACCGTGACCCCAGCGGCNTCGGCGAAGATGCCCTTGAAGCGTTCGTAATGGTCCAGCGCATTGCGAGACACGACGAAGAGCAGGGCCTGCCGGGCGGTGGACTTTGCCTTGTGCTCACGGCCGGCCTGCAGCGGGTCAGCGGGCATCCCTCCACTACCGAGCAACCGCAGTGCCAACACGAGAAAGGGACGCCCGGCTGCTTGATTTCGCGGGGTTGCCGGTGACGCGGCGCACCCGCACCTTGCAAGATGGGGCTTCCACTGCGCAAGCTCTTTCACAGGCCACNCCATGAGATCCGCCTCGCGGCGCTTCTCGCCGACCGGCCACTCTGCGCCGTCGACCAGTGGCGTTCGAACCCCATCTCTGATATGACTGCCCCGGCGCCGCGGGAGGCACGCGCGTTTCCGACGGAGGCTAGCTGGAGCGTCAACGCTGCGTGCGCCGAGCTCGGGATCGTACTCGTGAGGAGGAACCTGCCATGTCAGTTGAGCGCCCGTCTCCACCTCCTGCCAACACGGTGAGCCGTCGCACGTTCCTCCGCACGCTTGGGATCGCGGGCGGCGGCGTCGTGGTCGCGCCCGCCTTCGTGCGCACACCGGCGAGCGCCCAGGAGACTCCGTCGCCGCTCCGCCCCGACCCCACGGCCAAGCGCGGCGGCACCCTTCGCTACGCCGTCCACAACGCTCCGGCCCACTTCGACGTCCACCAGTCGGGCACGGTCGCCAACATCGGTCCCCAGAGCCCGATGTACGACACCCTGCTCCGCCGTCACCCGAAGGACGGGCAGACCATCATCCCGGACCTCGCCTGGAAGTGGGACATCGCTCCGGACGGGAAGAAGTACACCTTCCACCTCCGGAAAGGCGTGAAGTTCCACGACGGCGGGGACTTCACCGCCGAGGACGTCAGGGCGACCTACGAGCGCATCGCCCGGCCGCCCAAGGGCGTCGTCATTCCACGCACGCCCCTGTTCTCCACGGTCGGCGACATCGTCGTGCTCGATCCTCACAAGATCGAGTTCCGGCTGACCGAGCCGCGACCGAGAGCCTTCATGCTGGGCGCCTTCGCGAGCGGCTGGAACATCCTCGTGCGGAAGAAGACCCTCGACGAGCATGGGGGCAACCTCCGTCAGGTGATGAACTACCCGGGCACCGGTCCCTTCCGCCACGTCTCACGGAAGGACAAGGAAATCTGGATCATGGAGCGGAATCCAGACTACTGGAACAAGGGGCTGCCCTACATCGATCGGCTCGAGGTCTACCACATGTTCCCGTTCTCGCCGGAGCTGGGCTCGGCGTTCCTCAGCGGCAAGATCGACTACGCGCGGCTGATGGACCCGGTGAGCTGGCGCAAGGCCAAGGAAATGCCNGGCGCGACGGCCGCCAACTTCAACCAGAGCGTCATCCAGGCCTTCTGGACGAACATGAACAAGAAGCCGCTGGCCGACCCCCGGGTGCGCCGGGCCATCCACCTGGCCATGGACCGGCACGNCCTCGTCGAGGTGGTCAAGGACACCGCGCCGATGCAGGTGGGCGGGTTCGTCTATCCCTTCCACGAGTTCTCGACGCCGCGGGCCGAGCTGGAGAAGCGTCTGGGCTACCAGGCGGACGTCACGCCCGCCGTGCAAGAGGCGCGGAGACTCATGCGAGAGGCGGGTTACGGCCAGGGCATCAAGGGCCTCGACTTCGTCGTCCGCGACATCGCCACCTTCAAGCTGTGGGCGGTGGCGATCCAGGCCATGCTCAAGGAGCACATCAACGTGGAGACGAACCTCCGCGTCGTGCAGACGTCGGTGTGGTTCGACGAAGCGGCGGCCGGTAACTTCGACCTGGCCATCAGCGCGATCGTGTCCACCCTGATGGACCCGTCCGATTACTTCAGCGCCTGGTACGGTAAGGACGGCCCTCAGAATTACTCCCGCTGGACGAATCCCGCCTTCCACGACCTCGCCAATCAGATCGAGCGCGAGCTGGACGACGTCAAGCGCAAGGCCCTGGTCCGCAAGGCGGAGGACATCCTCGAGCAGGACCCGCCGCTGATCCCGGTGGCCTACGAGCAGATCTACGACGCCTGGTACAACAAGGTCAGGGGCCAGAACCCGTCGACGTACTTCGGGATCTACGACGTCGTGCGGTGGGACACGGTCTGGATCGCGCAGACCTAGGTCGGCGCGGCGCGCGTGCGGAAGTATCTGGTCCGCCGGGCAGTCTACGCCGCCGGGACGCTGCTGGGCGTGTCGCTCATCATCTTCGTAGTCCTCCGGATCCTGCCGGGCGACCCGCTNGTGGCCATCCTCGGCGTGGAGGGCCACGCGCGGATGTCGGCAGCGGATCGCGTACGGATCATGGCCGACCTCGGGCTCAGCGCTCCCTTGCCCGTCCAGTACGGCCGCTGGCTCGTGGACATCGGCGCCGGCCGCCTCGGCCGATCGTTCTTCCGGGGCGATACCGTGTCGGAATTGATCCTGCACCGCGGTCCGATCAGCGCCGAGATCGGCGTGCTCGCCCTCGTCATCTCCTGGCTGGTCGGGCTCCCCGTGGGCATCCTGAGCGCGTTCCGGCCCAACAGCGTCCCGGACGGCGTCGCGCGGGCGTTGTCGGTTCTCTTCATCGCCATCCCGGGCTTCTGGCTCGGGATGCTGATCGTCCTGGCCCTCCTCTTCTGGTTCGGCTACAAGGCGCCGATCGTGATCGTCCACGTCTGGCAGGACCCCTGGCAGAACCTCCAGATCGTCATCGGCCCCGCGGTGGTGCTCGGGCTCGCCCAGGGCGCCTATATTGCGCGCATGTCACGCTCCTGTCTTCTCGAGGTCATCGGCGATGACTTCGTGCGGACGGCGCGGGCCAAGGGACTCCGCGAGGGGCTCGTCGTCTTCCGCCACGCCCTCCCCAATGCGCTCCTACCCGTCATCACCATCTCCGGCGTGTTGCTGGGCTTCGTGCTGGGGGGCTCGGTGGCGGTCGAGCAGGCGTTCGGGGTGCCGGGCCTCGGGCGCGCCCTCGTCACCGCGGTGATCGAGCGCGACATCATCGTCGTTCAGAATCTCGTCCTGCTCTACGCGTCGATCTTCGTCATCATCAACGTGCTCGTCGACCTCAGCTACGCGTGGCTCGACCCGCGCATCCGGTACGGCTGATGGGAGAGCGAGCCGCAGGGTGGCCGAGGAGCCGCAGGCGACGCGCGCCCGAGGCGAGTCAGTGATCAGAGCCGTGGTCGTCGAGCTGGCGCGCTTCGCCCGCCGCAACACCCTCGCGGCGGCGGGCGGGCTCGTGGGCGTCCTCATCGTCGTCGTGGCGGTGGCGGCGCCGCTCCTCGCCCCTCGCGACCCCCTCAAGGCCGACTTCCGGCGCATGAACAAGCCGCCCGACGCCCAGAGCCTCCTCGGCACCGACCAGGTGGGGCGGGACACGCTGAGCCGCGTGATCTACGGCGCCCGCACCTCGCTCTTCGTCGCGCTCGCGGCCGTCCTCCTCGGCACGACCGTCGGCTCGCTGTGGGGCCTCGCGTGTGGCTACCTGCGCGGGCGGTTCGACCTCGTGAGCCAGCGCATCATGGAGGTCCTCCAGTCGTTTCCCGACCTCATCCTGGCCATGGCCATCTCGATGGCGATCGGGACCGGCCTGGCCGCCGTNATCTTCGCNATCGCCATCACGCGGATCCCCTTCGGGGGACGTGTCATTCGCTCCGTGGCGCTGTCGGTGCGGGAGATGGCCTACGTGGAGGCGGGGCGGGCGAGCGGGGCCTCCGCGCTGCGGATCATGGCCTTCCACGTCCTGCCCCAATGCGTCGCGCCGTATCTGGTCCTCGCGACCACGCACCTCGGGGTGGCGATCGTGATCGAGGCGGCGCTGGGCTTTCTCGGCGTCGGGGTGCCGCCGCCCACGCCGACGTGGGGCAACATGCTGGCGGACTCGATCACGGCGCTCGTGCCTCCGTGGTGGCTCGCCTTCTTCCCGGGCCTGGCCATCACCGTCACCGTCCTGGCTTTCAACCTCCTCGGCGACGGCATCCGCGACACGCTCGACCCGCGACTGTCACCGGCCTTCCTCCGACTGGTCACCGGCTCGGGGCGCGCTCGGGCCTCTGTCGCCGGTGCGTCATGAGCTCGGGGGATCGCCTTCGGCGAGGCTCGTGGGCCGAAGCGGCGCGAGCACGTTACCGTCCGCGCCTGCGTCGCCTTCGTGCCGCAGTTCGTCCCGGGGATCCCGGTGTGCCCTGCCCCGGCCTCTTGCCGAAGCCACGGCTGCACTCATTACAGAATCCTTGCGCTTCATCCTTGAGGACTCGCTTGCAGGCTATGCACTTGGCCATGGCCGTCCTCCATCGCGCGACGTTACGAGGTCCTCGCCCGTGATTCCATCGCCCCCGGCCCAAGCATCCGGCGCTGTTCCCCGTTCACCGTGTTGCTCGGCCGTGGCTCGAAAGGCTCACCGGCGGGCCGACGACCACGACCAGCCCGAGCGCCGCCAGCATACGAATCACCAGCCACGACGGATCGAACTCGACCCGCCGCACGCT
>JGI25385J37094_10000507_pt1 | contig 10584 bp, 8 predicted proteins | sample GraSoi013_1_40cm_FD_37094 | JGI IMG/M metagenome (IMG submission 37094) | reverse complement strand
GCCGGGCGAGCCCCGCCAGCGCCAGCGCCGTTCCCGCCTGCGATATGAGCCCCGACCACCCCTCCCGCGCCAGGACCGGCGTCACGCCGCTGCGGCGCCCGGCCCACAGGACGCCGTAGCGCAGGCTCACCGCGCGTACGCCCACGAACAGCAGCGCCCAAGGCCACACGTCGGCCAGCACGCCGAGGCGCAGCCCGGCGCCGCTGACCGCGAAGAACACCGCCGTCGCGGGCACGAGGCATCGTTTCAGCTCGGAACGCAGGCGCTCGCCCGCGCCCGCCGGCGCGAAGTTCTCGACACAGAACCCGGCGGCGAGCGCGACGATCAGGATCTCCAGGTCGAGGAGCCGCGCCACCTCGCTCGCCAGGAACGCCACCGCCACGAGGAACAGCACGGTCTCGCGGCGCACCAGCCGCAGGTAACGCTCCACCGCGACCCCGAGCGCGCCGCCCACCGCGACCGAGCCCACGAGACCGACCAGCGCGGTACCGCCGGCCGCCACATTCAGCGCGCCGCCGCTCGCGAGCGGCTTCGCTGCGGCGAGCACGAGCGCGAACAAGAGCATGACCGCCACATCCTGCGCGACCGTGACCGCGAGCAGCGCGCGGGCGACAGGACCTCGGGCGTCGAGCTCGCCCAGCATCCCCATCGTGATCGCGGGAGACGACGCGGCCGCGAGGGTGCCGAGCACGAGCGCCACGGCGAGGCCGTCGCCGAACGGCTGGTGCACGGTGATCGGGAGCCACGGCGTCACCGAGAGCGCCACGAGCGTGACGGCGACGAACGGAAACGCGACCGCGCCGGTCGCGACGCGCGCGAGCTCCCGGCGCTCCACCTTGCGGCGCAGCGTGTCGAGCCTCAGCTCGGCGCCCGCGGCGAGCGCGATCAGGGCCAGCCCCGCGTCCGCGATGACGCGGAGCGCGGCGACCTCGTCGCGCCGCACGAGGCCGAGCCACGCCGGCCCGACCGCGAACGCCACGATCAAGTATCCGGTGAGACGGGGCAGGCGCGCGCGCCGGGCGAGGTCGCCGCCGACGTGGGCGGCGAGCAGCAGGAATCCGAGCGCGAGCGTCGCGCGCGCCTCGAGCGGCCCGCCCGCCGTCACCCGATGAAAAAGGGCCATCATCAGGCCCAGCGCGAACAGGCTCGCGACCCACCGCATGCGGCGCAAAATATCCGGNCGAGCGGCNTTTTGACAATGCGAGTGAGCGCCGGTATTTTCCGCAGGTGCCCCCCCCGCCCACCCAAAATTGGATTGAGGCCGTGCGCTTCGGGGACGATGGACTCGTCCCCGTCGTCGCTCAGAGCGCGCTCGCCGGCGAAGTGCTGATGGTCGGCTACGCCGACCGCGAGGCGCTCGAGCGGACGCGCGCCACCGGTCAAGCGCATTATCACAGCCGCTCGCGCAGCGCGCTGTGGCGCAAGGGCGAAACCTCAGGCCACACGCAGGCCGTCGCCGAGGTGCGCGTGGATTGCGACGGCGACGCGGTGCTGTACGTGGTGCGCCAGCGCGGTCCCGCGTGCCACACCGGTGCGCCGACCTGCTTCGGCGCGCCGGCCGGCGGCACGCTCGCCCGGCTCGCCGGCACCGTGGCCGAGCGCGCNCGCACGCGTCCGGCGGGCTCGTACACCGCNCAGCTGCTCGANGCGGGCGTGGCGAANATCGCCCAGAAGGTGGGGGAGGAAGCGGTGGAGACCGTGGTGGCCGCGACCGCCGAAGACGACGCGCGGCTCGCGAGCGAGGCGGCGGATCTTCTCTACCATCTGGTCGTCCTCCTCGAGGCGAAGCAGCTCCCGCTCGATCGCGTGCTCGAGGAGCTCGAGCGCCGGGCCCGCTAGGAAGCGCGACATGGCGTTCGTCCACCTCCACACCCACAGCGAGTACTCCCTCCTCGACGGCGCCAACCGCATCCCCGACCTGCTNGATCGGGTCCAGTCGCTGGGGATGGACTCGCTGGCGATCACCGACCACGGCAACCTGCACGGCGCGTGGCAGTTCTATACCGAGGCCAAGGCCCGTAACGTCCGGCCGATCCTGGGGTTCGAGGCCTATCTCGCGTTCGGCAGCCGCTTGAAGCGCGAGCGGCCGACGGACGCTCCCGGCGTCTACTCGCATCTCGTCCTGCTCGCGCGGAACCGCCGGGGATACCACAACCTGGTCAAGCTCTCGTCCATCGGGTTCCTCGAGGGTTACTACCGGCGGCCGCGCATCGACCGCGAGGTGCTGGAGCGCCACCACGAAGGCCTCATCGGCCTCGCCGCGTGCCTGTCGGGCGAGATCGCGCTGTACCTGCGGCAGGGGAACTACGAGGCGGCGAAGGCGAGCGCCCAGTACTTCGCCCGGGTGTTCGGGCCGGACGGCTTCTGGCTCGAGGTCCAGAGCCACGGCATCGCCGACGAGCGCGTGGTGGCGGCCGGCATGTTCCGGCTCGCGGCGGAGCTGGGCCTGCCGGTGGTGGCGACGAACGACGCCCACTACCTGAAGAAAGAGGACGCCGAAGCGCACGACGTGCTGCTCGCCATCGGCACGGGAAAGGACCTGGACGACCCCAACCGGTTCCGGTTCTTCGGCCAGGAGAGCTACGTAAAGTCCGAGCCGGAGATGGCGGCGCTGTTTGCGGATCACCCCGAGGTCCTGGCCGAGACCGCGCGCGTCGCCGAGNGATGCGAGTTCGACTTCGAGAAGCGCTACTTCCTGCCGCAGTACCCGCGGNCGCCCGAGTTCGCGTCCGACAACGACCTCCTGGTGCACCTCGCGCGCGCCGGTGCGGCGGTGCGCTACGGCGACCCCCTGCCCCGCGCCGTTCAGGAGCGGCTCGACTACGAGCTGGGCGTCATCTCGCACACCGGCTACGCCGGGTATTTCCTCATCGTCTACGACATCGTGAAGGCCGCGAAGGACCGCGGTATCCCGGTGGGGCCGGGGCGCGGCTCCGCCGCCGGGTCGCTCGTGGCGTACGCCCTCGGCATCACGGACATCGAGCCGCTCACGTTCGACCTGCTGTTCGAGCGGTTCCTGAACCCCGAGCGCGTCTCGATGCCGGACATCGATCTCGACTTCTGCTTCGAACGCCGGGGCGAGGTCATCCAGTACGTGCGGGAGCGCTACGGCCGCGAATCGGTGGGCCAGATCATCACCTTCGGGACCCTCAAGGCGCGCGCCGCGTTCCGCGACGTGGCGCGCACGCTGCGGATCGAGCCCGGCGAGGTCGACCGGTTCACGAAGCTCATCCCGGCGGGCCCCGGCGTCACGGTCACGCTGGCCGATGCACCGGAGCGGTCGCCGGAACTGCGGCAGCTGGCCCGCCACGACGAGCGCGTGCGCAAGGTGCTCGAGCTGGGCACCCGCATCGAGGGGCTCGCGCGACACGCCTCGGTGCACGCCGCGGGCGTCGTGATCGCGCCGGGCCCGCTTACCGACTACGTGCCCGTGTGCCTCGCCCCCCAGGAGGCGGACGTCATCATCACGCAGTACGACATGGTGGCGCTCGAGCAGGTCGGGATGCTGAAGATCGACGTCCTCGGCCTCAAGACGCTGACGGTGATCCACGACGCGCGCCGCATGGTCGAGGAGCGCCACGGCACCACCCTCGACCTGGACGCGCTCGACCTCGAGGACGCGAACGTCTACAAGCTGCTCGGCTCGGGGCGCACCGCGGGCGTCTTCCAGTTCGAGTCACCGCTCGCCACCGACTGCCTGCGGAACATGAAGTGCGACCGGTTCGACGACCTGGTCGCCACCAACGCGCTGCTCCGGCCGGGACCGCTCGACTCGGGGATGCACCTGGTCTTCATCCGTCGCAAGCGGGGCGAGGAAACGGTGCGGTATCCGCACGACGCGCTGCGGGAGGTGCTCGGACCGACGTACGGGGTGATCGTCTACCAGGAACAGGTGATGCGGATCGCCAACGTCCTCGGCGGCTACAGCCTCGCCGAGGCCGACGTGCTCCGGAAGGCGGTGGGGAAAAAGGACAAGGAACTGCTCCANCGGGAGCTGGGTCCCTTCGTCGAGCGCGCCGTGGCGCGNGGACACGACCGCCGCACGATNGAGGACATCGCCGCGCAGATCGAGACCTTCGGNCGCTACGGGTTCCCCAAAGCGCACTCCGTCGCCTACANCGTCCTCTCGTTCCGGACGGCGTGGCTCAAGACGTACTATCCGGCCGAGTTCATGGCCGCCCTGCTGTCGTCCGAAATCGGCAATACCGACAAGGTGGTGCAGTACATCAACGAGGCGCGCGAGCTGGGCCTCGAGGTGCTGCCGCCTGACGTGAACGAGTCGGGCTTCAAGTTCACCGTCGTCGGCGACCGGCGCATCCGGTTCGGGCTGGGGGCGATCAAGAACGTGGGCGCCGGCGCGATCGACTCCATCATCGCGGGCCGGCAGGCCGGGGGCCCGTACCGCTCGCTCGTGGACCTGTGCGACCGCATCGACCTGCGCCTCTGCAACAAGCGCGTGATCGAAGCGTTGATCGACGCCGGGGCGTGCGACTCGCTCGGCGGCGACCACCGCGCCCAGCTCGTCGCCGCGCTGGACACGGCATTTGGGGAGGCCCAGGCGCGCCAGCAGGAGCGCGTGTCGGGGCAGCACGCGCTGTTCGGCGAGGCGACCCCCGTCCCCCGTCCCTCGTCCCCCCTCCCTGACGTCGTCCCCTGGACCGAGCACGAGCGGCTGACGCGTGAGAAGGCGGTGCTCGGGTTCTTCATCTCCGGCCACCCCCTCGCCCGCTACCGGGTGGAGGCGGAGCTGTTCGGGACACGCACCACGGCGACGCTGGGGCAGTGGGGCGATCAGAAGGTGCGGATTGCGGCCGTGGTCACCCTGGTGAAGCGCCAGATCTCGAAGAAGACGAGCGCCGAGTACGCGCGGCTCACGCTCGAGGACTTCCACGGCACCGCCGAAGCGCTGGTGTTCCCCGAGGCCTGGGCGAAGCTCAACGACGTCATCCGTCCCGACCAGGCGCTGCTGCTCACGGGCGGCTACAGCGCCCGCGACCGGGGCGAGGAGCAGGCGCCCTTCATCGTGGAGGCGGCCCAGCCGCTCGCCGAGCTGAAGGCGACCGGGGCCATCGGCCTGACGCTGCGCTGGTCGACCGGGGAGCCACCGGCTCCCGAGGCGACGCGCGCCGCCGCCGCGCTGTGCGCGTCGCATCCCGGAGCCGCGCCGGTCCTGGTCGAATACGGCGGCAACGGCGCCACTGAGCGGCTGCGCAGTCGCTCGCTCAAGGTGGAGCTCGACGACGCGCTGCTCGCCGCCTTGCGGGAGCTCGTCGGCCCGGAGCACGTCGCCCTGGAAGACGCGCGCCGGCTCAAGCCGTGAGCGGGACCTGACCGATGGCGACCCATACGCTGGACTTCGAGCGGCCGCTGCTCGAGCTGGAGCGCCAGATCGAGGAGATGAAGCGCGTCGCGAGCGAGACGGCGATGGACGTCACCAAGGAGCTCGCGCCGCTCGAGAAGAAACTGGCCGAGCTCCGCGCCGAGATCTACAAGAACCTGACGCCGATGCAGCGGGTCCAGGTCGCGCGACATCCCAAGCGCCCCTACACACTCGACTACGTGAACACCGTGTTCACGGACTTCGCGGAGCTGCACGGCGATCGCCTGTTCCGGGACGATCCGGCGATCGTGGCGGGGTGGGCCCGGCTCGACGGCATGAGCGTGATGGTGATCGGCCACCAGAAGGGGCGCGACACGAAGGAGAACCTGCGCCGNAACTTCGGCATGGCGCACCCGGAAGGGTACCGCAAGGCGATGCGCCTGATGCACCTGGCNGAGAAGTTCCGCGCGCCCGTGATCACGCTCGTGGACACGCCGGGGGCCTACCCGGGGCTCGGCGCGGANGAGCGGGGCCAGGCGGAGGCGATCGCCCGCAACCTCGTCGAGATGGCGACGCTGCGCACCCCGATCATCACGGCGGTCGTGGGCGAGGGCGGCTCGGGCGGGGCGCTCGCCGTGGGGCTCGCCGACCGCGTCCTGATGCTCGAGAACTCGGTGTACTCGGTGATCTCCCCCGAAGGCTGCGCGGCGATCCTCTGGAAGGACGCGAGCCAGCGGGAGCGGGCCGCGGAAGAGCTCAAGATCACGGCGGAGGATCTGCTGACGTTGGGGGTGATCGACGAGATCATTCCGGAGCCGCCGGGCGGCGCCCACGCCGACCCGGACGCCACCGCGGAGGTGTTGGGCGAAGCGCTGCGCCGCCACGTGCGCCCGCTCCGGAAGACGAGGATCGAGAAGCTCTTGAAACGCCGCGAAGAGAAGTATCTTTCGATGGGCGCGCTGACCGAGAAATGANGCGTTGACGGAAGTCATCGAAGTCCGGTTCAAGGGGAACCGGAAAGAATTCTTTACCTGGCCGTCGGACGAGCCGCTCGCCCTGCACGATCCGGTGATTGTGGAGGTCGAGCGGGGACAGGACTTCGGCCGCGTGTCGGCGGTGGGGCCGGTGGCCGCCCGCAAGTGCGGCGGCGGCTGCAGCGGCTGCAGCCTCGCCGCCGCCGCGGCGTCGCCCCCCGCACCCTCTCCTTCCCCCTCCCCCGAGCGCCGCATCGTGCGTCGCGCGACGCCCGACGACGCGACGCGCGCCGACCGGCTGCACGGGGAAGAGGACGCCGTGCGGCGGCGCGTGATGGAGCGGGTCACGACGCACGCCCTCGCGATGAAGGTCTCCGACGCCGAGTGGCAGTGGGACAAGAAGAAGCTCACCGTNTACTTCACGGCCGAGCAGCGCGTCGACTTCCGCGTCCTGGTGCGCGATCTCGCGAGCCTGTTCCACACGCGGATCGAGCTGCGCCAGATCGGCGCGCGGGACGAAGCCAAGCGCCTCGACGGCGTCGGCCGGTGCGGGCGGCAGTTCTGCTGCTCGAGCTGGCTGCCCGAGCTCCGGCCCGTGAGTCTGGCGCTCGCCAAGGACCAGCACCTCTCGCTCAACCCGTCGCAGATCTCCGGCGGGTGCGGCCGGCTGCTGTGCTGCCTCCGCTACGAGCACGATTTCTACGTGCAGACCCGCAAGCGGTTCCCCAAGGAAGGCAAGGCGCTGCGCACCGGCGTCGGGNTGGAGCAGGTCCTCTCGGTGGACATCTTNCGNGAAACGGTGACGCTCCGCAGCGAGGCCGGAGACACGCGCGTCGTGGCGCTCGAGAAGCTCAAGACCGAAGTTGAGCGGTTTGCCTAAGTTCTACCTCACGACGGCGATCGACTACTCGAACGGCGACCCGCACCTCGGGCAGGCGCTCGAGAAGATCGGCGCCGACTGCATCGCGCGCTACCGCCGGCTGCGCGGCGACGCCGTCCATTTCCTGATGGGGATGGACGAGCACAGCCAGTCNGTGATCCAGGCCGCGGCGCGGGCGGGCGTCACNCCGGCGCAGTGGGTGGGCCGCATGGCCGACACGTTCGCCGGGTACTGGCGTCGCCTGCACTGCAGCAACGACGACTGGATCCGCACCACGGAGCCGCGGCACGCCCGCGGCGTCACCGCGCTGCTGGAGCGCATTCAGCAGCGCCGGCCCGGCGACCTGTTCGTGGCGGACTACGAAGGGCTGTACTGCACGGGCTGCGAGGAGTTCAAGACCGAGGCCCAGATCGTCAACGGGCACTGCATCGAGCACCCCACCCTCGAGCTGATCCGCACGCGGGAGCGCAACCACTTCTTCCGGTTGAGCGCGTACCGCGACGCGGTGCTCGAGCGGATCCGCTCTGGGGCGCTGGCCGTCGAGCCGCAGATCCGGCGCAACGAGGTCGTGCGGCTGCTCGAGGACGGGCTGCAGGACATCTCCATCTCGCGCCAGCGGCAGGCCTGGGGGATCCCGTTCCCGGGCGACACGGAGCAGACCGTGTACGTGTGGTTCGACGCCCTGACCAACTATCTCTCCGCGACGGGATTTCCGGACGCGGGCTACGAGCGCCTGTGGCCCGCCGACCTGCACGTGGTCGGGAAGAACATCACGCGCTTCCATTGCATCATCTGGCCGGCGATGCTGCTCGCGGCCGACCTGCCGCTGCCGCGCGCCGTGCGGGCGCACGGTTTCGTNTTGTGGGAGGGGACNAAGATGAGCAAGACCGCCGGCACCGCCGTCACGCTGGGCGAAGCGATCGACCGGCACGGCGCCGACGCNCTGCGGTATTTCCTGCTGCGNGAAGTCGGCTTNGACAACGACGGCGAGTTCACCTGGGAGCGGTTCGACGCGCGCTACTCGAGCGAGCTNGCCGACACCCTCGGCAACCTCGTGAAGCGCTCGCTCGACATGATCCACCGCTACCGCGGCGGGGTGGTACCCCGCGGCACGGGCGCACTGGATGAAGCCGCGCTCGGGTTGATCGGCGCCTACCAGCGCGCGATGGACGCCGCCCNCCTCGACGAGGGTGCGGCGCACTGGATGCAGCTCGCCGCGCGCGCCAACGGCTACATCCAGGAGACGCTGCCGTGGGAGCTCGCGAAGGCAGGCAAGGACGCCGAGCTCGATCACGTGCTCGCGAGCCTCGCCCGCACCGTGGGGCGGCTCGCCGTCCTCGGCCTCCCCTTCACCCCCGCCGCCGCCGCGACCGTCTGGGGCCTGCTCGGCGGGAGCGGGCCGGTGGAGGGCGTCCGGCTCGGGGAGCTCGAAACCTTCGACCCGGCAGGCCGGAAAGTCGCGAAGCCGCCTATCCTTTTCCCCAAGCCCAAGGCCGCGCCGGCGTGATGCCCGAAGGATCGTGACCTGGCTCACGGTCCGCCGTGTTGACGCCTCCGAGCCCGATCCCTACCTTAGACTTCCACTCGGGAACCTGACCCCGACGCCCTGTCCGGGTTCTCCTTAGGTCGGTAGATGCCGCGCCGGCGCCGCTTGGCGCCGGGGCGAACGTTCGATACGAGGTCGCCGCAGGCCGATGCGCAAGAAAGCGGAGCGACGCTGGACCGTCATGCTGGTGCCTCACGGCTCGGGAGCCTCCCGCGCCGTGGAGGTGTCGCAGACGTTCGTCAAGGCGCTCGTCGGCATCGGCAGCGTGGTGGCCCTGACGTTCCTCGTGCTGGGGATCGCCGCGATCTCGCGCGGCGTGAGCATCACGCGCAGCCGCGCGCTCGAGAACGAGAACCGTCTCCTCGCGGACGAGATCCAGCGGATGCGCGAGCGCATGGTCGGGCTGCGCGACACGCTCAATCAGTTCAGCGAGCGGGAGCAGGAGCTGCGCCTGCTCGCGGGTCTGAACCCCACCGACAAGACCGTCCAGCAGGCCGGGATCGGCGGGCCGGCCGGCACGTGGTCGGAGCGTGACAGCCTCGCCAGGTTGGGCGCGAACGGGCAACAGGCCCTCGCCGCCCGGGTGGACCTCGATCAGCTCACGCGGCGCGCCAGCATTCTGACCCGCTCCCTCAACGAGGCGTACGACTCCCTGTCCCGGCACCAGGAGCGCATGGCGGCGACGCCGTCCATCATGCCGACCAAGGGCTGGCTGACGAGCGCGTTCATGCGGGAGCGGGTGCATCCGATTCTCCACCTCGCGCGCCCGCACGAGGGCATCGACGTCAGCGCGCCGATGGGGGCGGAGATCGAAGCGCCCGCGGCCGGCGTCGTGACCGACGTCAGGTGGGAAGAGGGCTACGGCAACATGCTCACCCTCGACCACGGCTTCGGGCTCGTGACGCGCTACGCGCACTGCTCGAAGATCCTCGTGGTGCGGGGCCAGCGCGTGAAGCGCGGCCAGAAGATCGCGCTCGTCGGCTCGACGGGGCTCTCCACCGGCCCCCACCTGCACTACGAGGTGTGGGTGAATGGGAAGCCGGTCGATCCCGTGAAGTACGTAATGCCGGATGCGATCGTAGACTGATAGGCGGATAGGCGGATAGACGGATAGATGGTCGGTAAGTAAGAGGGGGCTCCGGCGACGGGAGCCCCCTTCAACATTTCTATCCGGCTATCCGCCTATCCACCTATTTCGAGAAATCGACTTTCGGTACCGTCGCCGCCCCCGGCGTCTGCAGCTCGAAGTACTCCCGGGGACCCTTCCCGATCACCTTCGCCGTCAGCACCTGCGGGAAGCGCCGAATGTACGCGTTGTAGCGGTTCACCGCGTCGTTGTAGTCCTGGCGCGCGACCGCGATGCGGTTCTCCGTGCCCTCGAGCTGGTCCTGGAGCGCGCGGAAATTCTCGTTCGATTTGAGCTGCGGATAATTCTCGGCGATCGCGAGCAGCCGGCCGAGCGGCGCCGTGAGCGCGGCGTTTGCCTCCGCCATCTGCTGCAGGTTGCCGCTCTGGACCGCCCCCGCGAGCTTGGCGCGCGCTTCGGCGACCGCGGTGAAGATCGTCTGCTCCTGTTTGGCGTAGCCCTTCACCGTTTCGACGAGGTTGGGGACGAGGTCGGCGCGCCGCTGCAGCTGCACCTTGATCTGCGAAGCTGCCGCGTTCACCTGCTCGTCGTAGGTCTGAATCGTGTTGTAGCCGCAGCCCGCCGCGGCGAGACCGGCGACGGCGACCAGCGTCACCGTACGGATCCTTGCAGTCGCGATCATGTCACTCCCTTCTATGAGATCGGCTCTGTGATTCCCAGGCTGAAGCCTGGGCTCGGCGTGGCACTGCCCTTGAGGGCAGCGCAGGCCGAGCCCAC
>JGI25385J37094_10000503_pt1 | contig 10600 bp, 13 predicted proteins | sample GraSoi013_1_40cm_FD_37094 | JGI IMG/M metagenome (IMG submission 37094) | reverse complement strand
CCAGCTTACAAGTACCTGAGAGACCTGCCCAGCTACAAGCTCCCTGTGCCGATGATGAATGTGATAAACGGGGGAAAACACGCAGGCAACAAGCTTGCCGTCCAAGAATTCCAGATAGAACCTGTCGGAGCTTCGAGTTGCTCTGAGGCTATCAGAATCGGCGATGAAGTATACCATTCTTTGGGCTCTGTGCTCAAGGCCAAGTACGGGCCCAGCGCGATCAACGTGGGAGACGAAGGCGGCTATGCCCCACCCTTGGAGATGACAGGCGACGCGTTGGAGGCGATTCTTCTGGCAATATCCGATGCGGGCTATGACGAGTCAACAGTTCACATCGGCATCGACGCGGCATCATCCAGCTTCTACAACAACAAGGACTCAACCTACCAACTTGACGGGAAGAAACTCAGCGCGGAAGAACTTGAGAGCTACTACGAGGAACTGGTTAGGACGTACCCGATAAGGACCCTGGAGGATCCGTTCGACGAAGATGATTACGATGATTTCGTCCAGATTACTCGCAAGCTTGGTAATCGGGTCAAAATTATCGGGGATGATCTTTACGTGACAAACCTCGAACGGATCAAGAGAGGGATTCTGAAGAAGGCGACCAATGCGATTCTAATCAAGCTTAACCAGATAGGGACGGTAACAGAGACTTTGGACGCGATCAAGGTGTCGAAAGACGCTGGCCTAGATATCGTAGTCTCTCATAGATCAGGTGAAACAGAGGACACTTTCATCTCCCACCTCGCAACGTCTCAGGAGAGCCTCTTCATCAAAACAGGCGCGCCGGCGAGGGGAGAGAGAACGGCCAAATACAACGAGCTCCTCAGAATCGAGGAGGAACTCGGGAGCAAGGCGCTCTTCATGGGCTCGACTCTAAAGTGATCGTGAGCCTCGTTTGTCTTATCTAAGAGAGGAATCCGCCGCTCCTTAACAGCCCGGCTACGATCCTCTTCTCGGCGATAGACAACGCCTGAAGTGGTTCCTTCAACGGTCCAACAGACACTCCGATTAGGCTCATTGCCTCCTTCAACGCCGCAGGATATTTTCCAACGCTCAGTGCCATGACTATTGGCAGGAGTCTTTCCTGAGCCTCTCTTGCTCCTTTAAGGTCGCCTTCCTTGTAGTCATCAAATATCTTGCTGGCAACCTTGGGGGCTACGTTTGCAGAACCAATTATAGCTCCGCTTCCACCAAATTCTAGATTAGAGTATGCCATTGCGTCTGACCCAGCGAAGATCGCAATCTTGCTCCCACTCGTCTTTAGAAACCTGACAAGATTCAGAAAATTGTTTTCTGTATATTTCATTCCTACAACGAGTTTTTCGTCAGCTAGACGCTGAACAGTCTCTGGAGTGAGAAAAGAATGGGTCCATTCGGGGATGTTGTAGATCAAAAGCGGCAGATCGATGGCTTCGGATATTGCCTTGAAGTGATGATAGTGTCCCTCATCGGTCGCGGTGAAATAGTAGGGCGGTGTGGCTATGACCGCATCAGCTCCTGCCTCCTTCGCGTCCGAGGATAGCTGGACAACATTCTCGATAGACGGATCCGATACTCCCGCCACAACCGGGACCCTGCTATCCGCTTGGTCAACTACCACATCGACTAGAGTCTTGCGTTCCTCTCGTTGCAGAAGGGCGAATTCTCCCGAGGTACCCAGTGGCAGCAGACCGTCTATTCCAGCTTCGATTAGAAAGTCAACCAATCTTCTCGTTGCATCGGTGTCAACTCTTCCACGCTTTGTTAGGGGGGTGGGAATGGGAGTCCAGATTCCCTCAAGCTTCAGCTTCATTTGGGGTTGGGTCGACCTGGTTTTGATTTAACAGTTGCAGACCGTGAATCCTGCAATCGCGGAAAAGGGTTTAACCAAGTTCGAAGAACCGCGCCAGCTAAATCACTACAGTCCCCGATAATCAAATTCAGGAGGAAACCAGTGCTAATCGATATTGTCAGAGCCGGCCTGATAATTGCCCTGGGCGTCATCTTCGCCTACCTCTACGGGTTCATCGAGCACGGCTACATTCCTCCCGCCGAACACCTTGTCCTCCGGTTCTTCAATCACTTTTCGAACTATCACATTATCATGCTCGGGCTTTTCTCAGCACTACCACTTGCGGTTCTGATCTATGATCCCTCATGGGTCGGGGTCCTGATTGCTTTCGGCCTCTGGGCTTTCCTCCCTCTAGGAGAAGACATTTCATGGTATCACTTTGCAGGCGCGTGGCCTGGACCGCAAGATTGGACTTCATGGGGAGGAGGATACTACGTGAAAAAACACTGGTTGCCAAAATGGTATCTTGTGAACTCGCTGGCTACATTCCTCTTCTATGCTCTTGCGCTTGCAGTGGCCATTCTCTGACCTCCGATAACCTCGGCTTCTGCGTGTCTTACGCCCAGCTTTACAATTCGCACTTTCACCTTCTCGCCAGGAGAAGCCCCACTCACGAANACGAGTAGTCCATTGAGCCGGCCTAGCCCTCGCCCATCCTTTGACTTCTGCGTGATTTCTATCTCTGTCTGGTCGCCCTCTTTCAAACCGTGAAAAGTAGACAATCTGTCTTCGTGTCCAGCCCTTGTATTCTGTCTTTTAGGCTCTGCGAGCTTTAAGACTGTTGCCTGCGGAGATTTTCCTAGATAGAGAGCATGGCAATGCTTTCAGTGAGGATTGACTCCAGTGTCGTTCATTCATGAAACCACTCAACGCCGCAAATTTCAATCGTGCCAGGCGAAAATACCGGCCTCGCAAGGTGAGGTTCTTATTGATTGCAGAGTCTCCACCCTCCTCGGGAGGATTCTTCTATTTTCCCACAACCATCGGCAAAGACCACCTGTTTCGCGAGACGATGAAGGCTCTCGATTTGTGGCCCAAAAGCGAACCCATGCGCAGAGGGGTCGACAAACGATCGATGCTGCGGCGGTTTCAATCGATGGGTTTCTACCTCCTAGACACTTGCGACTTTCCAGTTGACAGGCTCAGCCCAGTTGAAAGAAGAGACGCCGTTTTTCGACAGATGGATCGACTGATTAGGGACGTGATTGAGACTCATCCGCGGCACATCCTGGTCGTGAAATCCACGATTTTCAACCCAGTCCTTAACGCCCTAAAAGAGGCAGGATTTCGGTCTCGGGTGTTGAATTCTGGACCTGTCCCGTTTCCTTCACACGGGAACCAGCGGACTTATCGATCTCAATTGAGACGTGCACTCTTGAAATCACGTTCATCATCATAGACCGCCGACTATTGACCGGTCACTTGCCCTTGTGGTCGTCGGTTACGGTGCGGCTATGTGCCCCGTCTCCAAGCTTGTCGTTACTAGTCATGGTGCCTTGTCGTGAGTGAAATAGGAATAGAGAAAGTAGTCGTGGAGCTCAACGGCTTCCGACAACGAACCGCTATGATCAAGGAAGAGATAGCGAAAGTGAGCAGGGCTCTCGGCGAGCGAGCAGCCCAGCTCAACGACATAGTCGGGAAGAGCTTGTCGAACCTTCGCGAACAGCTCGGCGGAACTACATTGACCGGCTATCTTGCGTTGCAAGGAAAGTACAGCTCTGGCGAACTAACCGAACAAGAGTACAGTTCACAGAGAGACTATTACAAGAACGAGATGCAAAGCATGCTCAGGCGACTCGACGAGACCCGGAAACTCATGATGCTCATGGCGCAGCTGGACGCACGACAACCAGGAGCCGGACCCTCGGGTCCGCAACGGCCTCCCTCCCCGACAAACTAGACTTCAATCCATTCCTTTTATTCCAGCGCGAACTAGGCTCTGAACAGCATAAGTGATCAAATCCTACGGGCCTTCAGCCAATAGTACTCGAAATATCTGTCCATCACTCCAGCGAACTCTTCGTCTGATAATCGAAACGCGATACGCGAACCAGGCTCATTGGGAGTTTCGAGATTCCATAGATACGTGAGGACAGTATCCCTCCCGTCAACNGCGCAAACATTGTAGGGTTTGGGAGACTCCTCGTTCGGTTCTTGTATCACTCCAACTTCTGCCTCATCCGAAAGCAATGACAAACTCTTCTGATCAACAAAACGAGGATTAACGAACGACAGGATCTTAACGGATACCCCTCTGTCCCGGGCTGCTTTCAAAGGCGACCGAAGATCCTCCACGTCCTTCGGGATCAAAGTCGCGAATTGGAGGTAAGCCCTGGTTTTCGCGGTGGAAACGATCTCTCCGATCTTGTCCGAGATCTTATCGCCTCCATGAATTACCCAGAGGCTAATGTTCTTCACTACTTCACGTCGTTCGTAGATTGCTTGGAGATCTTGTTTCATCAGGTTCGTGAACGAGACCATTTCCGATTGTTTCTGTTCGAGCTCTAGTTCTGCCACGGACCTTGGAGGATTCGATTCGTATACAACCGGTCTTCCAGGTCTAGCTCTGATCCACTTTCTCTTCTCCAATCCTTCGAGTGTTCCGTAGACGCGTGCGTAGGGGATCTGTACACTCTCGCTGATCTCGAAGGGGGTTGCGGGTCCGTCGAATACGAGTTTGAGGTAGGTTTTGATCTCGTATTCTGTTAGCCCGTGGTCTTTGAGTATTCGATGGAGGTTTTCGTCGATTCGGGACATGGTTTCGCGGGTGACCTACCTTTTTGCGTAAATCGGGTAGCGAGTATTAGAGGTATTTGACTAAAATAGGTAACGTACAGTGGAGTGTCATGTTGACACTGGAGGGGTCAAAGGACGAATCAGAGCCCCAGTCGCCTGCAGCTTTACCCTCACCTAACAATCTCTGAATTTGAATNATGACGAAAACCGATCAGAAAAAACGGCACTCTTAACCTTTCATCGGACTAGCGGAGGTGCCGACTCTAGTCCAGAGGATACAGGTTCTCGGGTGATGTCATGTTTGCCACCCTCTATGGCTAATTGCCAAAAGACGGACTACTACAGACTCGGAGCCATAGGCACCGCTACCAGCATACTCCACAACTATCGAAAGGCCACGAAGGAGAACCCGCAGACAAGATTTCCGTATGCGAGAAGATTGATGATGAATACGTGTTACGGGTTCAAGATACAGAACGGTCACCTCAGATTACCTCTCAAACCGCGACAGTACGTCTGTGTCAAACTGAATAATCACACTCTAAAAGTTCTCTCAGGGGTTGATGTTCGCTCAATCACTTTGACCCCAGGCTCAGTCAGCATTTCCTACTCGAAAGAGACGGTCGAGATCAAACCGGAAGGATACCTTGGGATAGACCGTAACCTAGACAATTCGACCGCCGCATCAACAGACCACAGACCGTTCGAAGATTCGACCTGTCAAGTATAACAAGGATCAAGAGTGATTATCGTTATGTCAAGAGCCGGTTCAAGAGAAACGATTCTCGACTTAGAACACGCGTCTTCTCCAAGTATGGACAAAGGCAGCGGAACCGTGTACAACCACTACTCCACAACGTGTCCAAGAGAATAGTTGACGAGGCCAAGACCCGACGGTATGGGATAGTAATGGAGAGGCTGACTGGGATCCGAAGACTGTATCGCAAGGGTAACGGACAACCCAGAAACTATCGAGCGAGGATGAACACCTGGAGCTATGGAGAACTGCAGCGACAGGTAGAGTATAGAGCACGATGGGAAGGAGTGAAGGTGATCTACGTTCCTGCTAGAAACACTTCCAAGCGGTGCTCAATATGCGGGTACAAGACCCTAGATAGCACCGAAGGTCGACTATGGTGTCCACATTGTGGAGCTATCCTAGACAGGGATGAGAACGCGGCTAGAAACCTGGCTGCGGGAGGGCTGAGGTTCAGCCCCAACGGGCCTCCAGGTGAAGCAATGGTAGAGGAACGGGAACCAGAGAACGCGACCCTAATCCTCAAAGTCGATGGAGGCAAGTTAAGTCGACAAACCACAACTACGACAATCAACCCCGACAAAGACTTAACAGAACCAATAACGTTTCTCGCCTAGAACAAAACATGGCGAACATGCGGTACACCTCACTTGGTAGCACTGGCGTTGACGCCTCGGTTCTCGCTCTTGGAGCAATGACTTTTGGATCGAAGGACGCTTGGAAGCTGGGTGGACTCGGTCAAGACATTGTTGACAAGATGGTGTCTCGAGCGATCGATGCTGGAATCAACTTCTTCGACACTGCTGACGTGTACGATGAGGGCGAGTCGGAGAAGACTCTTGGAAAAGCGCTTCAGTCCTACCGAGATAAAGTTCTGATCGCTACTAAGGTTAGAGGCAAGAGTGGAACCGGCATCAACGAGATCGGCCTCTCAAGACATCATGTCCGGCAAGCTGTCCGCCAAAGTCTAGAACGGCTCGGCACAAGGTGGGTCGACCTATACCAGTTTCACTCCTGGGACGCCCACGTCCCACTTGACGAGTCGATCGAGGCAATGCAGGATCTTATTGAAGAAGGACTCGTAAACTATCCCGGCGTATCGAACTTTACCGCGTGGCAAATGGCCACCGTTCAAGCAAGGGCGGAAGAGCGAGGCTTCTCCAGATATGAAACGGCTCAGATGAACTACAGCCTTCTGAACCGGGATGTCGAGCATGAGATTCTTCCATTTCTCAATTACAGCAAGATGAGTCTACTAGTCTGGAGCCCACTTCACGGCGGCGTCCTCAGTGGAAAATACTCCAAAGAAATGAAGCCTCCTGGAACAAGAGCGGGCAACCGAGGACTCTTCTTCCCCTTCTTCGACGAAAAGACAGGTTTCGACATTATTGAAAGAGTCAAGCAAGTTGGCAAAGAGCAAGGCGCGACTCCAGCGCAGGTAGCTCTTTCTTGGTTGCTATCGAAAGGCCATATCGTTATTGTTGGAGCGAAGACGATGGAACAGTTCGAAGAGAATCTCGGCGCACTCGACGTCAATCTCTCAAATGACCAGATTGGAAAACTGGACGAGCTGACGAGACACAGGGTCCAATATCCGAACTGGATGATCGAAAGACAAAGCTCTGGGCGAACTTTTCCGGTATCAGAGCCGTCATGGACGAGGAAAAATTAGCGGGGAGATAGAGGAGATCATGGAATCACAGCAACCTTCCGGCAGAAATCGAGAAGTAGCTACACTTGGAGGAGGATGCTTCTGGTGTACAGAGGCTATCTTCGACCAATTGAAGTCGAGAGGGTCGAGTCGGGCTATTCCGGAGGAAAGGTTCCGAACCCATCCTACGAGGATGTCTGCACAGGAACGACAGGGCACGCAGAATCTATCCAGATAACATTCGATCCCAAACAGATCTCCTTCAAAGACATCCTACAAGTCTTCTTCACGACACACGACCCGACCACGCTCAACCGGCAAGGGGCGGATGTCGGAACCCAGTACAGATCAGCAGTATTCTACCACAGTCCTGAACAAGAGACCGTAGCAAAGGAAGTTATCAAAGAAACGAACGGATCGAAGATTTGGAAGAAACCAATCGTAACAGAAGTCGTTCCGTTCAAGGCGTTCTACAAGGCTGAGGACTATCATCAGGAATATTTCAAGAACAATGCGAGGCAACCATACTGTCAGGTTGTAATTGCGCCGAAGATCGTGAAGCTACGGGAGCATTACCGGGAAAAGTTGAAGACCTCTTAGCCTCTGAATTCCCTTTCGCTGACCAAAAGTCAGTGAATCGTGCTCGAACACTCAGATGACAAACATCTCTCTGATACTTTGCCCCTCTCTCGCATGGTTACGAATTGCCAATATCTGTAGGATCGGACACTCTTACCTCTGACAGCTGAGTGAGAATGGCGGAACCCAATTCAAGAGAGACCCGACCGGCCAGAACACCAGCTATCGTCAAAACATTAGTGCTCACATTATTTATCTCAGCGATTCTATTCTCCGGTTGGACTCTGCTCAAGTACCTCCACTATGCCTCCGTCCCAGGATACATTCAAGCCGGTATCAAACTCAGCATTTCGAACGTACAGATCGAGATTGCAATAGCCGGGCTGATAGGACTACTAACATCGCTTTTCCTTCAGAGCCGCAGACGCTCAAGGAAGGCCAAAACTGGCCAATTGAAAATGACCCCAATGACCTTCGGAAGCGCAAGACCTAGTCACCCACTTATGATGACTCAGAGACCGTCCAGAGACGCGAGTTTTGTAATCCGAAAGACACGCAATCGCGGAAGGATCTCGCGGAACCGGATGGGCGAGAGGCTACCTCCAAGCTACGTGGTACAGCCCGACTCCGGAAACACGAACTAGAAACCTTGAGTCCGGTCAGTCCCCCTGGCTGCTCTTGGGACTATCGCAACTACTACTATCTCCTTGCGATGTCTCGGAAGAAAGCAGATATCGAAGAGCACGCTATCACGCTCTCTCATGGGAGAGATAGTCGTCAAGGAACTAACTCCGTGTCTGAGAGACGACTTCCTGTTGTTCTTCGACAGTGTTGCATTTGCGGACAATCCTGATTGGTCTGACTGTTACTGTTCGGCTTATCATTTCGCAAACAAGGGAAAAGCCGAGAGTCGTCATGAGGCTTCAAACCTCGTCGAGGAGGATAGGATGCACGGATTCCTCGCGTACGATAATGGAAAGCCCGTTGGCTGGTGTAACGCAGCTCCCCGCGGCAGCTACCCTGGAGTCCAGTGGTTGATGGGTCCCGGTCCCGATAGATATGAGAAGGTCGGTTCAATAGTCTGCTTCGTAGTAGCGTTTTCACATCGCAACAGGGGAGTCGCGTCTTACCTACTCAGCGCTGCATGCAAGAAGTTTTCCGAGAAAGGATTAGAGTTCGCCGAAGCGTATCCGGTCAAGAGTCCACACTCAGCTGCCTACAATTTTCCAGGCCCGCTGTCGATGTACCTGAAAGCTGGCTTCGTAACGCACCGCGACGCTGACTGGTATGTGGTAGTGCGAAAGCGATTCGAAACACCAGGCTGAAAGGCATCATGTTTAGGGCCTCACTCGGTTCTACTGAGCACTAGAAGGGATTTCCCAAGCCACCGGGTGCCTAAAACTATCTCCACGACTCCGATCAGGAGACCGGGGAGCTGAAGCAATACATCAGATCTGTAGAAGATCAAAGCATTGGCGATTATGACGATTAATCCAAGAACGACGAGGAAGAATGCNTTAGACACGTTCTTTCTAAGGAAGCCGAGCTGGGCCATCAAGCGGCGTGTGTCCCAAAATTCGTGNGTTTCGACAATCTTTCCGCCGCTCAACCTGTGAAAATATGCTTGCGGAATCTGAATTTGCTTGTTTGAAGCCTTCACAGTTCTGCTCTTATCGGTCAGGAAGGGTCCTGTGTTGGTTCCGGTCAGGACTCCATGGACGCTAACAGAATCGCCTTCACCGATCATTCGGTCAACCTTGAATTGAATGTCAGCAAAGGCCACGAAATCGGCTGTCATTGAGGATATTACAGACTCTCGACCCTTAACGCCCTTTGGATGAGCAGGCGAGTAATGCACAATTGAATCTGCCTCGTAGGCGGCGGCGCGACTAACATCATGGGCGTTATGCGCTTCAATTGCAGACTTCACAATGCGAAGGTTTTCTTCTTCGGTCGTGTCTTGCTCACTCATCTGGAGCGACCGAATTCTAGAAGAACTCGGGGATTATAGGACTTTTTGCGAGCAGAACACACAGTTAGGACATTACATGGCCTTCCTTAGAATCCCGATTGATATCTCTGACCCACGTTTCTCTAGGACTCCCCGCCTTCTCGCGGGGCTAGAGCGATTGCGTCTCGGGAGGACGGGGTCGGGGCAGATACGACACCTCACGTGTTGATCCATCGAAGAAGATAGGTTCATTCATCCTTCGGATCTTCAAAAGAGCCAACTCGATATCCGTTTCGGAGGTCGAGAACCTCAAGGCGAGTTCGCTGATTCGAATCCGTCCATGCATCTTGATCATCTCTAAGACCTTAGTGGGTATTTCTACAGCTCTCGGCTTGAGGACTAGTCCAAGCGTTATGAGAATCCCCCCTGCGGCAACTATTCCCAGCCCGATGTATTCAAGTCCGGTGAAGGAACGCCTAATGCTTACGTTAACAGTTGCATCCTGCGAACCAGAATTTAGTAGCATGAAGACGTAGGTGTCAGCCCTTGTTGGCGTAAAGCTGTGGATGTTTTGCAATTCGGCTAGAGAGTAGGTTATCGTTGCAACATTTGTCTGGTTGCTAATGTACGAGTCAAAGTTCCCGCGATCAAGCAGGTAGAAATCCAGCGGTTGACTGGAAGAAAATTGGAATTCGGCCCTTTGATACGCCGAGAGCTGTACGGAGTAGTGGGCGTAATAGTACCGGTTGGCAACATTGCTATGTGATATGTTGCGCTGGTCGTTGAAAATAATGGTAGTCATGGGAGGCGGCAGCGCGATCGAGACTGGGAGGAGTATCGACGCTAGAATCAAGAAGGGAAGGCTCGCTAGGAATAGGGTTCTCTTCATTCCAGTCTGCCAGAGAGGCCGTTCTCTGAACGCCCAATTGTCTTATCCTGCCAAATAAGGACATAGCGAGCATTAGGGGATGGCGAAAGTCGGGTACGCTTTAATGTGTCAACAAGTAGAGAATCCAAGTAGATTGCTCGAAAAACTAACGGTCATGACAGGTTCGACCTCGGCGTTTGGTAGCCCGGGGGAGACCA
>JGI25385J37094_10000502_pt1 | contig 10601 bp, 8 predicted proteins | sample GraSoi013_1_40cm_FD_37094 | JGI IMG/M metagenome (IMG submission 37094) | reverse complement strand
GATGTGCAGGGGGGCAGTGGTGGGCCGAGATCATGGCTGCTGCCACACGCCGCCAGGACCGACGCCAGTCCCGCCAGCCCCCCCAACCCCCCCAAGAGCCGCTTCGCCACCATGTGTGCCCTCCCCCTCCCCGGCTTCCCCGGCCCGAACGAGCGCCTGGCGGAAACAGATTGGTCCGGCTACCTCGTGGACTCCAATCATCGCTACGACGAGGGTTTCGAGCGAGACCCCCCACTCCGGGAACGCCCGCCGCGCCAACTGCGCCAGCGCCAGCGCCCAACCGGCCTGAGATATAAGGCCCAACCAGCCCTCGCGGGCAAGGACTGGCGTCACGTCGGGGTGGCGGCCGGCCCAGAGCAGGCCGTAGCGCAAGCTCACGATCCGCAGGCCGATCAGCAGCAACACCCAGGGCCAGAGCTGCGCCAGCGCGCCAAGCTGCAGCGCCGCCCCGGTGAGGGTGAAGAACACTAGATACGCCGGCACTGAGGCGTGTTTCAGCTGGCTACGCACCCGCTCCCCCTCGCGCGAGAAGTTTGCGAGATAGAAGCCGGCGGCGAGAGCGATGAGCCCGGGTTCGAGATGTAGCGCGCGTGCGATCTCGCTTGTCAGGAGCGCGGCCGCGACGAGCAGCAGGGCCGTGCGTCGCTGCCCGAGGTGCAGGTATTGGCCAAGCAAATAGCCCACCACGATCCCCACGGTGAGCGAACCCACGAGCTCGAGCCCGGCGACCCCTGCGACCCCGAGCTTCACGGCGCCGGGGCTCACCAGGGGCTTGGAGACCAGGAGCACCAGCGTGAACAGGACCCCGACGGCAAGGTCCTGCGCGACCGTCACGCCGAGCAGCGAGCGAGCGAACGGCCCGCGCGCGTCCAGCTCGCCCATCATGGCCGTCGTGACGACAGGCGAGGCCGCGGCGGCCAGCGTGCCGAGCACGAGCGCCACGGCAAGGCGGTCGTGCCACGACTGGTGCGTCGCGATCGGCAGCCAGGGGCTCACCGACCAGGCCACGAGCGTGACCACGACAAACGGGAACGCCACCGCACCGGTGGTGAGCCGCAGCAGCGCCGTGCGGCCGGCGCGCAACGCCGCGAGGGTCAGCTCCGCTCCCGCGGCGAGCGCGATCAGGGCCAGCCCTGCGTCCGCGAGAAACTGGAGGGCTTGCAGCTCGTCCGCTCGGACGAGGCGGAGCCACGCCGGTCCGGCGCCGAAGCCGATCAACAGATAGCCGAGGATGCGCGGCACGCGCACGCGCCGCGCCACCTCGCCGCCGACGAGCGCGGCGAGGAGCAGGAATCCGAGCGCGAGCGTCGCTCGCGCTTCGAGCGGCCCGCCCGCGGTGACCCGATGCAACAGAGCCATCACGAGAGCCAGCGCGCCCAGGCTCGCGACCCAGCGCATGGGCCGCAAGATATTCGCCCACGGGATTTTGACAATGCGCGCAGGCGCCGATATTTTCAGCAGGTGCCCCCTCCCCCTGCTGCCTCGCAGCCCCACCATTGGATTGAGGCCGTGCGCTTCGGGGACGATGGACTCGTCCCCGTCGTCGCTCAGAGCGCGCTCGCGGGCGAGGTCCTCATGCTCGCCTACGCCGACCGCGAAGCCCTGCAGCGCACCAGCGACACCGGCCAGGCCCACTACCGCAGCCGTTCGCGCGGCGGGCTGTGGCGCAAGGGTGAGACCTCGGGCCACGCGCAGGCGGTGCGGGAGGTGCGCGTGGACTGCGACGGAGACGCGGTGCTCTACGTGGTACGCCAGCAGGGCCCGGCGTGCCACACCGGTGCGCCCACGTGTTTCGGGGAACCGACCGGCGGCACGCTCACGCGGCTCGCCCGCACGGTGGCCGAGCGGGCGCGCGACAAGCCGGCGGGCTCGTACACGGCCGAGCTGCTCGACGCTGGGGTCGCGAGGATCGCCCAGAAGGTCGGCGAGGAGGCGGTCGAGACCGTGGTGGCCGCCACCAGTGAGGACCTGTCCCGTCTCGCGAGCGAGGCGGCGGACCTGTTGTATCATCTATTAGTGCTGCTCGAAGCCAAGCATCTCCCCCTCGATCGGGTGCTCGAGGAGCTCGACGCCCGAGCCCGCTAGGGTCATGCCGTTCGTCCACCTCCACACGCACAGCGAGTACTCTCTCCTCGACGGCGCCAACCGGATCCCCGACCTGCTCGACCGGATCCGGACNTTGGGGATGGACTCGCTGGCGATNACCGATCACGGCAACCTGCACGGCGCCTGGCAGTTCTACTCCGAAGCGAAGAGCCGCGGCGTCCGGCCGATCCTGGGCTTCGAGGCCTACCTCGCGTTCGGGAGCCGGCACAAGCGCGAGAGGCCGGTCGACGCCCCGGCCGCCTACTCGCATCTCGTGCTGCTCGCGAAGAACCGCACCGGCTATCGCAACCTGATCAAGCTCTCCTCCATCGGTTTCCTCGAGGGCTACTACCGGCGGCCGCGGATCGACCGGGAAGCGCTGGAGCAGCACAAGGAGGGTTTGATCGGGCTCGCGGCGTGTCTCTCGGGGGAGATCGCGCTCTATCTGCGGCAGGGGAACGAGGAGGCCGCGAAGGCGAGCGCCCGGTATTTCGCGCAGCTGTTCGGCAAGGACGGCTTCTGGCTCGAGGTCCAGGACCACGGCCTCGCGGAGGAGAAGGTGGTGTCCGCCGGGATGTTCCGCCTCGGGCAGGAGCTGGGTCTCCCGGTCCTGGCGACGAACGACGCGCACTACTTGAAGAAGGACGACGCCGAGGCGCACGACGTGCTGCTCGCCATCGGCACCGGCAAGGACCTGGACGACCCGAACCGGTTCCGCTTCTTCGGCCAGGAGAGCTACGTCAAGTCGGAAGCGGAGATGCGGCCGCTCTTTTCGGAGCACCCGCAGGTACTGGCCGAAACCGCACGCGTGGCCGAGCTGTGCGAGTTCGACTTCGAGAAGCGCTACTTCCTGCCGCAGTATCCCCGCCCCGCGGAATTCGCGAGCGACAACGACCTGCTCGTGCACCTCGCGCGGGCCGGGGCGCGGGAGCGCTACGGCGACCCGCTGCCCGCCGCGGTGGAGCAGCGTCTCGCCTACGAGCTCGACGTCATTCAGCGCACCGGATACGCCGGCTATTTCCTCATCGTGTACGACCTGATCAAGGCGGCGCGCGATCGCGGCATTCCCACCGGACCGGGGCGGGGCTCGTCGGCGGGCTCACTGGTCGCCTACGCGCTGGGGATCACCGCGGTGGATCCCCTCAAGTTCGATCTCCTGTTCGAGCGGTTCTTGAACCCCGAGCGCGTCTCGATGCCGGACATCGACCTGGACTTCTGCTTCGAGCGCCGCAGCGAGGTGATCGAGTACGTGCGTGCCCGCTACGGGCGCGAGTCGGTGGGCCAGATCATCACCTTCGGGACGTTGAAGGCCCGCGCCGCCTTCCGCGACGTCGCCCGCACGCTGCGGGTCGAGATGGGAGACGTGGATCGCATCACCAAGCTGATTCCCTCAGGGCCGGCATTCGCCCTGACGCTGGCGGAGGCGGCCGAGAAGGTTCCGGAGGTGAAAGCCGCCGCCGCGCAAGACGAGCGGATTCGCAAAGTGTTGAACCTGGGCGCGCGCATCGAAGGCCTCGCCCGCCACGCGTCCGTCCATGCGGCCGGCCTGGTGATCGCGCCCGGGCCGCTCGCCGACTACGTGCCCGTGTGCATCGCCCCGCAGGACACGGACGCGATCATCACGCAGTACGACATGGTCTCGCTCGAGCAGGCCGGGATGCTGAAGATCGACCTGCTCGGCCTCAAGACGCTGACCGTGATCCACGACGCCGTCCAGATGATCCAGGAGCGCCACGGCGTGGCCGTCGATCCCGCCACGCTCGATCTCGAGGATGCCGCGGTGTACGAGCTGCTGCGCTCGGGGCGGACGGCCGGCGTGTTTCAGTTCGAGTCCCCGCTCGCCACCGATTGCCTGCGGAACATGAAGTGCGACCGGTTCGACGACCTGGTGGCGACCAACGCGCTGATGCGCCCCGGCCCGCTCGACTCGGGGATGCACCTGGTCTTCATCCGCCGGAAGCGGGGCGACGAACCGGTGCGCTACCCNCACGNTGCGCTGCGGGACGTGCTCGAGCCCACGTACGGGGTGATCGTCTACCAGGAGCAGGTGATGCGCATCGCCAACGTCCTCGCCGGCTACAGCCTCGCCGAGGCCGACGTGCTCCGGAAGGCGGTGGGGAAAAAGGATAAGGAGCTGCTGCAACGGGAGCTGGGCCCGTTCGTCGAGCGCGCCGTGGCGCGTGGGCACGACCGCCGCACGGTGGAGGACATCGCCGCGCAGATCGCGACGTTCGGACGCTATGGGTTCCCCAAGGCGCACTCCGTGGCCTACAGCATCCTGTCGTTCCAAACGGCCTGGCTCAAAGCGCACTACGCCCCCGAGTTCATGTCGGCGTTGTTGTCGTCGGAAATCGGCAACACCGACAAGGTCGTGCAGTACATCAACGAGGCGCGGGAGCTGGGTCTCGAGGTGCTGCCGCCCGACGTGAACGAGTCGGGGTTCAAGTTCACCGTGGTGGGCGACCGCCGCATCCGGTTCGGGCTCGGGGCGATCAAGAACGTGGGCGGCGGGGCGATCGAGTCGATCATCGCGGGGCGACGCGCCGGTGGGCCGTATCGCTCGCTCGTCGACCTGAGCGACCGCATCGATCTGCGGCTGTGCAACAAGCGCGTGATCGAGGCGCTGATCGACTCCGGTGCCTGCGACTCCCTCGGCGGCCACCGCGCGCAGCTGGTCGCGGCGTTGGACCACGCCTTTGCCGAGGCGCAGGCCCGCCAGGCGGAGCGGGACTCGGGCCAGCACCCGTTGTTCGGCGGTGAGACCCCGACCCCCGACCCCCGGGCCCCGCTTCCCGACGTCCCCCCCTGGAGCGAGCACGACCGCCTCGCCCGCGAGAAGGCGGTCCTGGGCTTCTTCATTTCCGGGCACCCCCTCGCCAAGTACCGCGCGGAGGTGGAGCTTTTCGGCAGCCGCACCACCGCCACGCTGAGCCGCTGGAGCGACCAGCGCGTGCGGATCGCGGCGGTCGTCACCGTGGTGAAACGCCAGATCTCGAAGAAGACGGGCGCGGAGTACGCGCGTCTCGTGCTCGAGGACTTCCACGGAACGGCCGAGGCCCTGGTGTTTCCCGAGGCGTGGGCGAAGTTGAACGACCTGATCCGCCCCGACCAGGCGTTGCTGCTCACCGGAGGCCACAGCGCACGGGACCGGGACGAGGAGCAGGCGCCGTTCATTGTAGAGGGAGCCCAATCACTCGAGCAGCTGCGGGCGAACGGGGCAATCGGTGTGGCGTTGGTGTGGTCGCGGGGCGCGCCCCCGCCCCCCGACGCCGCCCGGGCGGTCGCGGCGGTGTGTGCCGCACACCCGGGCCCCTGCCCCGTGCTGCTCGAATGGGCGGATGGAGCGGCCAATGACACCGGCGCCGGCAACGGCGGCCGCAACCCCGGTGATACGGCCCGGCTCCGCAGCCGCTCGCTGCGCGTCGAGGTCGCGGACGACCTGCTGGGGGCGCTGCGCGGACTGCTCGGCACCGACCACGTGCATCTCGTGAGGACGACCTGACCGATGGCGACCCATACCCTGGACTTCGAGCGCCCGCTGCTGGAGCTCGAGCGCCAGATCGAAGAGATGAAGCGTGTCGCCAGCGACACGGCGGTGGACGTGTCGAAGGAGCTCACGGCGCTCGAGCGGAAGCTGGCGGAGCTGCGCGAGGAGATCTACAAGAGCCTGACGCCGATGCAGCGCGTCCAGGTGGCGCGCCACCCCAAGCGCCCCTACACGCTCGACTACGTCAATACCGTCTTCACGGACTTCGTCGAGCTGCACGGCGACCGGCTGTTCCGCGACGACCCCGCGCTGGTGGGCGGCTGGGCCCGGCTCGACGGCATGACGGTGATGCTGATCGGGCACCAGAAGGGCCGTGACACGAAGGAGAACCTGTACCGCAACTTCGGGATGGCCCACCCCGAGGGCTACCGCAAGGCGCTGCGGCTGATGCACCTCGCGGAGAAGTTCGGCGCTCCGGTGATCACGCTGGTGGACACGCCCGGCGCCTACCCCGGGCTCGGCGCCGAGGAGCGCGGGCAGGCCGAGGCGATCGCCCGGAACCTGGTGGACATGGCGACGCTGCGGACGCCCATCATCACCGCCGTGATCGGCGAGGGCGGCTCCGGCGGCGCCCTCGCGGTCGGGCTCGCCGACCGGGTGCTGATGTTCGAGAACTCGGTGTATTCCGTGATNTCNCCTGAGGGCTGCGCGGCGATCCTCTGGAAGGACGCGAGTCAGCGCGAGCGGGCGGCCGAAGCCCTCAAGATCACCGCGGACGACCTGCTCGAGCTCAGCGTGATCGACGAGATCATCCCCGAGCCCCCGGGTGGCGCCCACGCCGATCCCGAAGCCGCGGCCCAGGCCCTGGGGGAGGCGCTGCGCCGCCAGCTGCGCCAGCTCCGCAAGACCAAACTGGAGAAGCTGCTCAAACGGCGGGAGGAGAAGTACCTTTCCATGGGTGCCTTGAGCGAGAAGTGAGTTGACGCCGGTCGTCGAAGTCCGGTTCAAGGGGAACCGTAAGGAATACTTCACTTGGCCGTCCGAGGAGCCGCTCGCGCTGCACGATCCGGTGATCGTGGAGGTCGAGCGGGGCCATGATCTCGGGCGCGTGTCGGCCCTCGGGCCCGTCGCTGCGCGCAAGTGCGGCACGGCGTGCTCGGGATGCAGCCTCGCCGAGGCCGCCGCGACCCCACCCGCCCCTGAGCGGCACATCGTCCGTCGCGCCACCACCGAGGACGCGGCGCTCGCCGACCGGCTGCATGGCGAGGAGGAAGCCGTGCGTCACAAAGTCACCGAGCGGGTCAAGCAGCACGCCCTCCCGATGAAGGTGTCTGACGCCGAGTGGCAGTGGGATAGGAAAAAGCTGACGCTCTACTTCACGGCGGAGCAGCGAGTGGACTTTCGCTCGCTGGTGCGCGACCTCGCGGGCCTGTTCCACACGCGGATCGAGCTGCGCCAGATCGGCGCGCGCGACGAAGCGAAGCGCCTGGACGGCGTGGGCCGCTGCGGCCGCCAGTTCTGCTGCTCGAGCTGGCTTCCCGAGCTGCGGCCGGTGAGCCTGTCGCTCGCCAAGGACCAGCACCTGTCGCTCAACCCGTCGCAGATCTCCGGTGGCTGCGGGCGGCTGCTGTGCTGCCTGCGCTACGAGCACGACTTCTACGTCCAGACTCGCAAGCGGTTCCCGAAGGAGGGGAAGGTGTTGCGGACCGCGGTGGGGGCCGAGCGGGTGCTCGCCGTGGACATCTTCCGGGAGACCGTGACGCTGCGCATCACCGACGGCGATACGCGCGTGGTGTCGCTCGAGAAGCTGAAGGACGAGGTCGCCCGGTTCGCCTCCCCGCCCCCCCTCGGTCTCGGTGATGCCTAAGTTCTACATCACGACGGCGATCGACTACTCCAACGGCGACCCCCACCTCGGCCACGCGCTCGAGAAGATCGGCGCGGACTGCATCGCGCGGTATCGGCGGCTCGCCGGCGATGCCGTTCACTTTCTGATGGGGATGGACGAGCACAGCCAGTCGGTCATCCAGGCCGCCGCCGCGGCCGGCGTGACGCCGCAGGCGTGGGTCGACCGCATGGCTCGAGCTTCGCGGACTACTGGCGTAGGCTGCACTGCAGCAATGACGACTGGATCCGCACCACCGAGCCGCGCCACGCCCGCGCCGTGACGGCGCTGCTGGAGCGCATCCGGGCGCGCCACCCCGACGATCTGTTCGAGGCGGAGTACGCAGGGCTGTATTGCACGGGGTGCGAGGAGTTCAAGACCGGGGCGCAGATCGTCGACGGTCACTGCATCGAGCACCCTACCCTCACCCTGATACCCACCAAGGAGCGCAACCACTTTTTCCGGCTGAGCGGGTACCGCGACGCGGTGCTCGAGCGCATCCGGTCCGGCGTGCTCGCGGTCGAGCCCGAGATCCGTCGCAACGAGGTGGTGCGGCTGCTCGAGGCGGGGCTCCAGGACATCTCGATCTCGCGGCAGCGGCAGCCGTGGGGCATCCCGTTCCCCGGCGACCCGCAGCAGACCGTGTACGTCTGGTTCGATGCGCTCATCAACTACCTCTCGGCGACCGGCTTCCCCGACGCCGGCTACGATCGCCTCTGGCCCGCCGATCTTCACGTGATCGGGAAGGGCATCACACGGTTCCACTGCATCATCTGGCCGGCGATGCTGCTGGCCGCGGAGCTGCCGCCGCCCAGGGCGGTGTGGGCGCACGGCTACGTGCAGTGGTCGGGGGCGAAGATGAGCAAGACCGCGGGCACGGCGGTGAGCCTCGGGGAAGCGATCGATCACTACGGCGCCGACGCGCTCCGCTACTTCCTGCTGCGCGAGGTCGGGTTCGCCAACGACGGCGACTTCACGTGGGAGCGGTTCGACGCCCGTTACACGGCGGACCTCGCCAACACACTCGGCAATCTCGTGAAGCGCTCGCTCGACATGATCCACAGCTACCGGGCGGGCACGGTGCCGAAGGGAGAACGCGGGGGGGGGCCGCTCGGGCCGCCCGGGCCGCCCGGGCCGCTCGACGACGCCGCGCGCGTGTGCAGCGCGGCGTACCAGAAAGCGATGGACGCCTGTCGCCTCGAGGAGGGCGCGGTGCAGTGGATGGAGCTCGCCGGACGCGCTAATCGCTACATCCAAGAGACCGCGCCGTGGGAGCTCAAGAAAGCGGGGAAGGACGCCGAGCTCGACACCGTGCTGGCGAGCCTCGCCCGCACCGTCGCACGCTTGGCGGTGCTCGCCCACCCCTTCGTCCCGACGACGTCCGAGACGATTTGGGGATTGTTCGGGCCCCCCGCCCCGCTGGCGCAGGTCCGCCTCGCGCACCTCTCCGACCTCGACGTGGGGGGTCGCGCAGTCGCGAAGCCGCCCATTCTGTTTCCCAAGCCGCGGCTGGCCCCAGCGTGAGGCCACGGGGCCGGTGACGTAGCTCACGTTCGGCTCAGNNCTTACGCTGTTGACGCCTCGNGAGGCGACCCGTAGGTTTGAGCGCCCACCGGGAACCCGGCCCGTGCCCTGTCCGGATTCTCCCTTCTGTCGGTACAAGCTGTCCCGGCGCCNCCCGGCGCCGGACCGCACGCGTTGACACGAGGTNGCTGAGGNAGATGCGCAAGAAGGCGGAGCGACGTTGGACGGTCATGGTGGTGCCTCACGGCTCGGGAGCGTCCCGCGCCGTCGAGCTGTCGCAGACCGTCGTGAAGGTCCTAGCCGGGATCGGCAGCGTGGTCGCGCTGACGTTCCTGGTGCTGGGCGCCGCCGCCATCTCGCGCGGGGTCAACATCACGCGCAGCCGTGCGCTCGAGAACGAGAACCGCGTCCTCGCCGAGGAAGTGCGGCGGATGCGCGAGCGACTGGTAGGCCTCACCGACACCATGAACCAGTTCAGCGAGCGGGAGCGGGAGCTGCGGCTCCTCGCCGGGCTCACGCCCACGGACTCGGGCGTGCAGCGGGCGGGGATCGGCGGGCCGGCCGGTGCCTGGTCGGAGCGCGACAGCTTGGCGGCGCTGGGGTCGAGGGGCCAGGAAGCGNTCGCGGCGCGGGTGGACGTGGACGCGCTCAGCCGGCGCGCCGACATTCTCGTGCGGTCGCTGAACGAAGCGTACGGCTCGCTCGCCAAGCAGCGCGAGCGGCTGGCGGCGACGCCGTCGATCATGCCGACCAAGGGATGGATCTCGAGCGCCTTCGCCGCCGAGCGTATCCACCCCATCCTCCATCTGGCGCGGCCGCACGAGGGCATCGACGTGACGGCTCCGATGGGCGCCGAGATCGAGGCACCCGCGGCCGGCATCGTCACGGACGTCAAATGGGAAGAGGGCTACGGCAACATGGTCACCCTCGATCACGGCGGCGGGCTCGTGACGCGCTACGCTCACTGCTCCAAGATCCTCGTGGCTCGCGGGAAGCGCGTGAAGCGCGGAGACGTGATCGCGAAGGTCGGCTCGACCGGTCTTTCCACGGGGCCGCACCTGCACTACGAGGTGTGGGTGAACGGCCACGCGGTGGATCCGAAGAAGTTCGTGCTACCGGATGCGATTGTGGACTGACAGGCTAGACGGGTAGACGGGTAGACGGGCAGAAAGCGGAACGGGGACGCAATTGCCTGCGCCCCCGTTTCTCTTTCCAACTACCCGTCTACCCGTCTAGCCTTATGGCATCGTATTGGGCGGCCTCCGGTCGACCAGAATCACCGCGCTCGCCGTGGTGAAGGCGGCCGTCTGTGGCGCCGTGCTCCCCGCGACCGAGCGCGGCACGAGTACCGCCGTCATCACGGAGCGCGCGACCCGCGCGCCGGCGATCGGATTCTTGGTGACGTCGCCCGCCTCACCGGCCGGCAGCGCTACATTGGCGAGGATCGGCGCGGTCGTGCCCGCCGCCGTGACCACGACGCGCAGCGAGTCGGCGGCCGCCGCATCCGCCGCCACCGTGACGTACGTGCTGGCCGCACCATAGGTGAGGTTGGCGATCAGCGGCGTGGCTGGCAACGTCAGCGTGTCCGCCCGATGCCGGATGAGATTCACGTCCAGGTTC
>JGI25385J37094_10000500_pt1 | contig 10611 bp, 8 predicted proteins | sample GraSoi013_1_40cm_FD_37094 | JGI IMG/M metagenome (IMG submission 37094) | reverse complement strand
ACCTTGTCCTCGACGAGCAGCTTGGTGGCGTACTGCGCGTAAATCTGGTTGTCCGACTGGGCGTCGAGCTGGATGAGCTTCAGCTTGCGGCCGAGAACGCCGCCCCGAGCGTTGATGTCGTCGACGGCGAATTTCGTGCTGTCGATCATGGGGAGCCCGTAGATGTTGATGGGACCGGTCCCGTCGAGGAGACTGCCGACCGAAATTTCACCACTCTGGGCGCTCGCGTGGCCGGGGACGAACGCCGCTCCCACCGCGGCCCCGAGCGTCTTCAGCGCCTCCCGCCGGTTCATCTCCATGGCTCGCCTCCCGAATCGCACAGGGTCGGTTAAGTGCGGCGGTCCGAACGACCCGCCATATTTATCACGCGAGGATCTTCTTGGCAAGACGGCGACCTGAAGTCTAGGTCGCTCCAGGAGTGGAGGATCAGCGACTTCGTCGTCGCGCCTTCCCATTGCGTGGCCACGGCTATGATCGCTGCCGGATTCGGGCCATACTTCTGCAGGATCTGCTCGGCCGAATATATCCGCCTCGTCGACCAGAGGACAGCTATGCTCGACCTCATCCTCAGCAAGAGCCTCTTCGTCCGCCCGCGAGTGCCATGAGGCCAGTCCATCTCGCCGCCTCCGTGACCCAGGAATGGCTGTGGCGACTCGAGCGAAACACCTGATGACCGAGCCGGCCCAGCCGCTGCTCGAGCATCTCCGCGCGGAGCTCCGCGAGCCAGGGTTGGGCTACGCCGAGCCGCTGACGCCGATGACCGGCGGCTATGACACCCGGATCTTCGCCTTCCGCTTGAGCGGCGCTCCAGAGCCCTTCTCGATCCCGCTGATCCTCCGCGTCCTCGGGAGCCAGCATCCTCCCGCGCGCGTCCTGAGCGAACGCACCGCCCAGAACACCGTCGCCGGGCTCGGCTATCCCGCGCCTCGTGTGCTGCTGGCGAGCCCCGACGCGACCATCCTGGGCGGGGCATTCCTTGTCATGGAGCGCTTGGCGGGCCGGCCGCTGCTCGATGCGCGGCGGCTCGGGGTCGCGTCGGTGCTGGTCGAGATGCAGCTCCGGCTTCACGCGCTCGACGCCGAGGTCCTGCTCCTGGCGCTCGACCGTGAAGGCCAGACGTCGAGCGCGGCCGGCGGGCCGCCGATCAGCCGTGAGCTGGTCACTTTCGAGAGCCACCTCGCCCGCCTGGAACGCCGGATCGCTCGCGGGAGCCTCCGCGGTCTGGAGAAGGCCATCGTCTGGTTCTCCGACCATCGGCCGATGGATGAGCGCCGGCGCGTCATCTGCCACGGGGACTTCCATCCCCAGAATATCCTGANGACGNACGGCCGGGTCACGGGGGTGATCGACTGGCCGAACGTGATCGTGGCCGACCCCGCTTTCGACGTGGCCTCAACACGCGTGATCCTGGGCCTGGTCCCCGTGGGGCTCCTGGGTGTCCCGCCGGCGCTGCGCGGTCTGGTCGAGGTCGCGCGGCGCATCCTTGTCGCCCGCTATCTCAGCCTGTACCGGCGCCGGCAGCCGCTGGATGCCGCACGACTGGCCTATTACGAAGCCCTGGCCTGCATGCGCGGGCTGGTCCGGACGGCAGAGGCGCGGCTCGCTCCCATCGGGGAGTCCGGGTTGAACCCACTCGATGCCTCGGGCTTCGGCGAGCAGCTGGCCGCGCGCTTCGCGCGCATCACGGGTGTCATGCCGAGATTGCCCGCAGTGCCGCAACTGCGGCGACGATAGGGGCCACGGACCAGAGGAGGACTCGCTCTTATTCACGCCGTCTTCCTCGCCCTGCTGGATGGCGACGAACCGGTTAAGATTCCGGCGGAGGAATCACCAATGGCCCATCCGATCATCGCGTTCATAGGTGTGCCGTACGACGGTGCAGCCACGCTCGGCTGGCCGGGTGCGCGCTACGCGCCGGCGGAGGTTCGCAGGCATCTGACGTGGATGCTGAACCGCGTCCAGGGCGGACAGATCTACTGGGTCGACGAAGACCGCATTGTCCCGTTCGACCGCGGACAACTGCACGATGCGGGCGACGCGGCCGTTGTCCCTCACGACCTGATGGCGACGCTCGCCGCCGCCCGCGCCAAGACCGCAGAGGAGACGCGCAACGGACGCGTCCCCGCCGTGGTTGGCGGTGATGACTCGATCCTGTTTCCCGCCGTGGCAGGCTTTCACGATGCCGTCGCTGGCACGGTCGCGATCGTGCATTTCGACGCGCACCTGGACCTGATGGATGAGTCACCCGCTCAAGGGCGTTATAGCCATTCGAGCGGGATGCGGCGCGCGCTCGAGTTGCCGCGAGTCGACCAACGACGATGCGTGCAGGTCGGTACGCGGAGCTTCAACTTTCCGTCATCGAAGCGCTTCATCGACGAGATCGGCCTTGCTGAGCTGCCGGCGCGCACGGTGCGCCGCTGCGGAACGGAGTGGACGTTCGCCAGGATCGGAGAGATCACCAGCGGCGCGGATCACATCTTCCTCAGTGTCGACATGGATGTGCTCGATCCTGCACACGCGCCTGGCGTCGGGTGGCACGAGCCCGGCGGTCTGACGAGTGGTGAACTGCTCGATCTGCTCGTTGCGCTCGCGCCGCGCGTGGGCGGCTTTGCGTTGAACGAAGTCAATCCGCTGACCGATGCGGGACCGAAAACGACGATTCTCGCCGCGAACCTCGTTTTCCAGTTCGCGGTCGCCGCCGCGGGGAGAAATGAGGGATGACGAATGTCGGTTCTCACCCGGGCTGAACAATGATCTGAGACGGCTCCTCGCGCGGCCGGGCCTGGAACCGCAGACCCAGCCAGCCGAGTCCGTTCCCCGCCTCCGGGCAGCGGGGAGGTCGCCATTCCCCCGAACAGGGGTCGTCGCGCCTGTGCCGCAGGTTGATCGGCATCGAGGGTGACGCGTAAGATAGGCGGCGAGCTCAAGCTCCATGCGCGCCCTCCTCGCACTCCTCCTCATGGTGGTCGCCCTCGGCGTCGCGTCCGCGCAGGAGCGGACGGACGCGCCGGCGTCGATCCCCCTTCCCGAGGTCGCCAGCCGCGCGGAGCGCGTGATGGCGGACCTCCGCCAGCTGGACGCGCTGCTGGTGAGGCCGCCCGAGGTCGAGGCGATCGAGCGCGAGCTGCCCCAGGTCGTCGTGCGCCTCCGGGAGCGCAGCGAGGAGACGACGCTGGGGCTCGCGGCGGCGCCGTCGCTGACCGTCCTCGACGTGCTGGTCGACGGCTGGGAGGGCGCGCGCCAGGCCCTGCTCGAATGGGTCGACGTGCTCACCCGGCGCGCAACGCGACTCGAGGAGGAGCGCCAGCGTGTCGACGGGGTCGTCGACCGGTGGCGGCGTGCGCGGGACGACGCGCGCGAAGGGAAGGCGCCGGCGGCGGTCACGGAGCGGGTGGATTCGGTGCTCGCCGCCCTCGACGGCGCGCGCTGGCGGCTGGAAGCCGAGCGCGATGCGATCCTCGCCCTCCAGGGCCGGGTGGCGGCGCTGCTCGCCCAGGCCGAGGACGCCCTCGCCGCGCTCGAGCGCTGGCGCCGCACCGCGGTCGGCGACCTCCTCGTCCGCGACAGCCCGCCGATCTGGAGCCCCGAGCTGCGCGCGCGAGCCTTGGCCCGGGTGCCGGTACGGGTCCGTGACGTCGTGGGCGCCGACGCGGCCGAGCTCGCGGACTTCCTCGCGTCCCGCCCCTGGCGCCTCGCCGTGCAGCTCGCGGGCCTCGTCGCGCTGGGCCTGGCGCTGCGACGGGGGCAGGCACGGGCGCGGCGCTGGATGGCGCAGGAGGAGAGCGTCGTGTCGGTCGCGGCCGTCTTCGATCACCCGTTCGCGTCGGCGCTGCTCCTCGCGGCGCTCGCCTCGTGGTGGATGTACCCCGGCCACCCCAGGCTCATGGGCGTGGTGGTTCCCCTCCTGGTGGTGCCGCCGGTGCTCGTGATCTCCCGCCACATCGTCCCGGCGCCCGTACGACCGGCGCTCTACGCCCTCGGCAGCTTCTATGTGGCCGACCGCCTCCGCGACTTCGCCGCGGTGGTACCCCTCCTTGAGCGCACCCTGTTCTTGCTCGAGGTCGCGGCGGGCGTGATCGTCGCCGGCTGGCTGCTGGCGTCGGGGCGGCTCGCGCGCGCGCCCGGNCAGGACGCCCCGCGCGCGTCGACGCTGCGCTCGACGACGATCTTCGCGCTCGTCGTGCTCGCGGTCGCGCTCACCGCCGGAACGCTCGGTTACGTCCGGCTCGCCCAGGTCGGTGCCTCGGCGCTCTTCCGCGTCGGTTATCGCACGCTCGTGATCTACGCCGGCGTCCGCGTCACGCTGGGCCTCGTCGCCTACGTGCTCCGCGTCCGCCCGCTACGCCTGCTCTACGCGGTGCAGCGCCACCGGCCGCTGATCGAGGGACGCGTGCGGGGCGTCTTGACCGTCATCGGGACCGCCGCGTGGCTCGCCGGAGCACTCGATGCCGTGGAGCTGCTCGACCCGGCCCTCGTGCTGGGGCGCGCGAGCCTCCAGGCCGACCTGGCGCCGGGGCCGCTGGTGGTGACGCTGGGGAACCTGCTGCTGTTCGGCGCGACGGTGTGGGCGGCGTTCCTCTCGTCGTCTTTCCTTCGGTTCATTCTCGGCGAGGACGTGTATCCCAGGCTGCCGCTCGCCCGCGGCCTGCCGTATGCGGCCTCGGCCATCCTCCACTATGCGACGCTCTTCGTCGGCTTCCTGTTCGGCGTGACGATCCTCGGCGTAGACCTCACCCGCGTCACGATCCTGGCAGGCGCGTTGGGCGTCGGCGTCGGCTTCGGCCTGCAGGGCATCGTCAACAACTTCGTCTCGGGGCTGATCCTCTTGACCGAGCGGCCGCTCAAGATCGGCGATTCCATCCAGTTCGGCGACCTCGCCGGACAGGTGACGCGCATCGGCATGCGCTCGAGCACGGTGCGCACGTGGGAGGGAGCCGAGGTCATCGTGCCGAACGCGACGCTGGTCGGCGAGCGGGTGATCAACTGGACGCTCTCCGATCGGATGCGCCGCATCGATCTGCCCGTCGGCGTCGCCTACGCCACGCCCCCCGAGCAGGTGCTCGAGCTGCTCACGCGGGTGGCGCGGGCCCACGCCGGCGTGGTGGCCGAGCCAGCGCCGCAGGCGCTCTTCCTCGGCTTCGGCGACAGCGCGCTCAAGTTCGAGCTGCGCGCGTGGACGGCGCACTTCGAGGACTGGCTGCGGATCCGGAGCGAGCTGGGCGTCGCGGTCTACGCGGCGCTGAGCGAGGCGAAGATCGAGATCCCGTTCCCGCAGCAGGACGTCCGCATCAGGCGCGACGATCCGGGCGGGCGCTGAGCGGGCACTGGCTCACCAGCGGACCGACCGCGACGCGCGTGTGTCCCGACGATCCAGGTCGGGAGCAGCCTCAGTCTCCGTCGCCGCGTGGGCTCTTTGAGAGCTCCGTGACCCATGGATATCGCTCCGCCTCGGCCCGCGTATAGCCCAGGTTGAAGACGGTGGAGCTGCGTGGGATATCCTTCGCCTCTTCGTAGAGCGTCCGGAATACGCGGTCCCAGATGGAGCTGGTGATGCCGTAGTTGCCGGTTTCGTTATGGAAGTGGTGGGCGAGGTGAAGCCGTTTAATTCGCTGCAGAAAGGGCGATTTCGGCATGTAGTGCAGGTGCTGAACACAGTGGCAGAACTCATAGAAACAGATAATCAATGAGCCTGCGGCGAACGCGGCCGCGGCGCCCGCTCGGCCACCCACAGTCCAGCCGATGGGAAGGGCGACCAGCGCGAGGGTCGGCACCGTCGTGTAGAGCGCGCCGAACAACACGCGAAGGTCATGGGGATCTCGATGGTGGTCGAAGTGAATGCGCTTCCAGAGTGAAGCGGTGAGGGGAACCTTGTAGAGGAACCGACCGTGCAGGACATACCGGTGCAGCCCGTATTCCGCGAGGGGGTAGAGGAGTCCAATCAGCGTCGTCGCGACGACCGGTGGCCACACGGCTTCTGCCCAATGGATGGCGAGACCCCCGCCGATGGCCGCCATCAGCCAGTACGCGAGCACCGTCGGATGGGTAAAGAACGCCTTCAGAAAATCCGTCAGCGACATCCTCGAGAGATCTTGCGTTCGGCCGCTCCAAACCTTTCTGCCGACACTCAAGGCGTGTTCTCCGAACGCTGCGCTGAAGCTGCACTTCCCCAGCGTGTTGCCGGACCCAGTGACACGGTTCGTCGAGGTTGAGTTACGGCGCCGCCACCCCTGCCCGCTCGCGAGGGCGTAGTTGGTCCCACGCGTCCAAGGGCTCCTTCTTCCACGTCCCGTCGGATTCGGTGCGCCGCCTCATGCTCAACAGCACCTCCGGCAAGTCGTTCTTGATGAGAAAATCTTCCAGGAACCTGGGGACAACCGTGCCGCTGTCCACGGTAGTCGTGTACCGGAGAACGGTCTTGCCTTGCCTGTATGGGAGGAACTCCCAGGCACCGAACGTATCCGCAATGTCGTGGCTCCTCGATTTATCCAATACCCAACTCACCGTCCGCTGCGCGGGTTTGAAAATCAGATCAAGCGTGTAGCGGATCACGCCGAGCGGAACGCGAACCGTCTGGGTGACTTTCATGGTGTTTTTCGTCTTTTCCAGGACCTGTACCTTCTCGAGCCGCGGCATAAATTCGTTGAACTGATGATAGTTCAGCATCACCGCCCACACGGCGTCCGGCGGCTTGTTGATGAGGCAGTAGGCGATGGCTCGGGCGGCGCGCTTGTCATCCCCCCGGTGGCGTAGGTGTGGGTCTTGACCACCACTTCGCCCTTTTCCATCCTCGCGAACTCGCCCACCGTGAGTCCGGTGGTCGCAGCCTCACCCGCCCATACAGAGGCCGCCCGAAGCAGGAACACCGATGTGGCAAGCACGAGGGGGTTCAGCTTGGACCTGCGTGGCATGCGACGGAGCCTCCAGTTTGGCGCGTCGTCCTTGCGACGGACTCCTCTATGCTACCCCGTGGTACCTCGAATTTTATACAATCATTTCCGTCCGGCACGCACGGGTTCGCCTGGGCGGCGCCCTCAGAGAGGGCGCTCGTAGAGCCGGTAAGTCTTGTAGCGATATCCGCGCCAGAACTCGATCCCGCGAATCATCGGCAAGTTATCTTCGACGATCCAGGACGCCTCGACGCTCGTGACGCCACGTCGCAGCATCGCCCGGAGGCTCTCCTCGAACATGACGGCATCGATGCCCCGCAGCCGCCACTCCTGCTTGATCCCGAACGTGAGCAGCCGGAGCGTGCGAATTCGTCGAGCGGCGAGAAGGAACTTCAACCAGCCCAGGGGAAACAGGCGCCCTCGCGTGGGGGCGATGGCTTGGTTGAAGTCGCGCAAGGCCACGAGGAAGCCGATCGGCTCGCACGAGCCGTCCGGGCGGCGGATTTCCGCCAATGAGCTGAAATCCCTGTCGAGGAGCGGCTTCAATCGTCTCGCGATGAACGCCATGTCCTCGTGCGTCATGGGCACGAAGCCCCAGTTCCCCTGCCACGCCGCGTTGTACACCTCGCGGACGTTCGGCAGATCCGCCTCGAGGCTGCCCCGTGTGATCGGCCGAACGCGCAGGTCGGTCAGCCTCCGTCGAGTTCGGCGCGCGAGACGCTGCAAGCGCTCGAGCGGTCCCGCGGAAGGCTCGATCCGGTAGGCGAAGAGGTCCTTGGCCTTCCGAAAGCCTGCCTTCTCGAGGAGTTGGCAGTAGTAGGCCGGGTTATACGTCATCATGAAGACCGGGGGGGCATCGAATCCTTCGACCAAGAGTCCCGCTTCGGCATTGAGTGACGGGTTGGCGGGCCCGCGCAGAATGTTCAGGCCGCGTTCGCGCGCCCAGCCGGCGGCGGCCTCGACGAGGCGATCGGCCACCGCCCGATCGTTTTCCGATTCGAAGTACCCAAAGAAGCCTGTCCGCTCGCCATGAAAGTCATTGTGGTGGCGGTCCAGGATGGCGGCGATCCTACCGACGTCCGCTCCGTCACGGCGCGCGATGAAGAGCTCCATCTCAGCGTGCCAGAAGAAGGGGTTCTCCGGAGACAAGATCTTCACAAGATCGGCCCGGACCGGGGCGACCCAATGAGGGTCGTCCTCGTAAATCTTCTCGGCAACGTCGAAGAACCGGTGCAGCTCCCGCTTCGTCCTCCCGATCCGCTCGATCCTGACGTCGTTCACGATCCCATCCTCGCCGGGATGACGAGCACACCCGTCAGACGCCGACGCCGTGCACCAGGCCAACCTCACGCCCGATACGTTCGATCGCGTCGAGGGCGCGGGAGAGCTGGTCACGGGTGTGCGTGGCCATGAGCGAGGTGCGGATCAGCGCCCGTCCCCGGGGTGTTGCCGGCGGGAGGACNCAGTTCACGAAGACGCCTTCCTCGTGAAGGCGTTGGGCCATCATGATCGCGACGAGGTCGTCGCCGACGACGATCGGCACGACCGGCGTCTGCGATTGTCCCGTGTCGAGTCCGATGGATTTCAGTGCGTCCACGAAGAAGCGCGTGTTCTCCCAAAGCGATGCGCGGCGCTCTGGCTCGCTCTCCATGATGGCGAGCGCGGCGAGCGCGGCGCCTGCGGCGCCCGGAGAGGGGGCGGCGGAGAAGATCAGTGTCCGCGCATGGTGCTTGACGTAATCGATCACCGGCGCGTCTGCGGCGATGAATCCGCCGATCGAGGCCATCGCCTTCGAGAAGGTGCCCATCATGAGGTCCACCTCGGCCTCGAGCCCGAAGTGCTCGGCTGTCCCCCGGCCCGTGCGGCCCAGGACCCCGATGCCGTGAGCGTCGTCAACCATCACGCCCGCGGCGAATTCTCTCGCCGCGGACACGATCTCGGGCAGCGGAGTAATGTCTCCCTCCATCGAGAACACNCCGTCCACGACGACGAGGCGCCCACCGACCCCGTCATCGTTCTTCAGTTGGCGCTTGAGGTCCGCGGGGTCGCTATGCTTGAATTTGCATACGTGGCCGAAGGAGAGGCGCGCCCCGTCGATGATGCAGGCGTGGTCGAGCTTGTCGAGATAGACCGTATCCCCCTTGCCGACGAGGCACGAGAGCGTCCCGAGATTGACCTGGTACCCAGTGGTGAATGTCACGGCGGCCGGCTGGCGCACGAACTCCGCCAGGCGNTCTTCCAGNCTCACGTGCAGGTCGAGAGTGCCGTTCAAGAGTCGGCTACCCGCGCAGCTCGATCCATACTTCCGGACCGCGGCGACGGCGGCCTCCTTCACCCGCGGGTCGTTGGCTAAGCCCAGGTAATTGTTGGATCCGAGCATGATCATCCGGAGGCCTTCGATCGTCACCTCCGGATCCGACCCCGAGTCGAGCGCGCGGAAGAAGGGATAGAGCCTGACTTGGCGGGCACGCTCGGCGTCCCGGTATCGGTAGCACTTGTCGAAAACCGGGGACGGGCTCACTGCCTCTGTTTTCATCGTTGGAGCGGCTCGGCTCATCGCACCCCTCGTATGCGTGACCTAGGGCCGGGGCGATTATAGATTTTCTGGCTTGACTAGATGAAACTTTATGAACGCAGCCATCCCTCGCGCGCATACCAGGCCCACGTNGCTTGGAGACCAACGTCCAGAGCCGTCGGTGCCGGCAGGCGCAGGTCCTGACGCAGGGGCGCAGAATCGCACAGCCAGTCACCCGCGAGAATTTCCCGCGCCTTGTCGGCGTTGAACGGGCGCGGCTGGCGCGTCACGATTTCGGACACGCTCGCGGCCAGGGCGGCAGCCCTGACGAAGCCATCGGGAATCGTCACGAGCCGCGCGGGGCGGGGCGGCAGTCGCGCGATGGTGCCGGCGAAGTCTCGAATCGTCACAGGTTCAGGATCGCAGAGGAAGCCCGTCCTCCCGGCGAGATCAGAACGACCGGCGGCACGGGCAATCGCGAGCGCCGCCTGCTCGGCGTGGATGACCTGGATTCGGGAACGCCCAGCCGGCACCGGCACCCAGCCTCTCGCCGCCGCCCGGAAGAGGGGGAGAAGGCCGCGATCGCCAGGTCCATAGACAACCGCCGGGCGCAGAACGATCCACGGCCCTGTCCACTCGCGCTCGACCGCCTCCTCTGCTTCTCGTTTGGAGACGCCATAGGATGACATCGGCCGGGCGACGTCCCCCTCGCGCACCGGGTTCCCCTCGCGTGCGGGTCCGGCCGCGGCCTGACTCGACACGAGGACGAACACTGCCTCGGGCGCCGACTGCCGTGCGGCGCGGAGCAGGAATTCGGTCGAGCGAACGTTCGCCTGCCGGTAGTCGTCAAGCGTCCGCGCCTTCACGAGGCCCGCAACATGAACGATCGCGTCGCAGCCGGCCACGGCATTCGCGATGTCCGCGCGCCTCGCAAGATCGCTCGGCACGATCTCGACNGCGNGNTCGCGCATTTCGAGCCGATGAGCGTTCCCGCCGTGCCGAACGAGCGCCTTCACGTGCCACCCCTCGCTGGAAAGCGCACGGGCAACATGGCCCCCCACGAAGCCGGTTGCTCCCGTGACAAACGCGTGCTGGCCTCTCACGACACGAATCGCACTGAACGCTCCCTGCCGCCGGGTCATCATTCACGCTGTGGACCGTCAAGGCAACGAGTGACGTACACGCCCGAGTCTGAATGGCGGCGCCTCG
>JGI25385J37094_10000499_pt1 | contig 10612 bp, 10 predicted proteins | sample GraSoi013_1_40cm_FD_37094 | JGI IMG/M metagenome (IMG submission 37094) | reverse complement strand
CGGGCTTTTCCTCGCCTTCCTTGGACTCTTCAACTTCTGCGTGTCTGAAGCGTTCCATCTTCTTGCGCATGTCCTCAATTTCTGAATCAAGCTCTTTCAGATCAACTGGAATACTGACCAGTCCCGTCAACATTTGGATTACGGCCCTTGCTGCTTCCAAGTCCGGGTAGGCTCCTGTCGTTGCACCTAGTAGGCCTGCGCACTGCATGCCGCGTTGTCGGCCGATGCCAAGTATTACTCCCGCAGCTCCTGTGACTGCGCCTCCTTTTGCAAGTTTTGCTCCCATTTTTCTCAAACGTTCTCCGAGCGCGGCTTCTCCGACGACAGCATAGACGGCTCCTACGTCGTTTCCGGAGCGGGTGCCATATCCACCCATTGTGTAGACGGCCTTACATCCGAATCGTTGGGCAAAGTCGAGGACAATGCTTGCGACTTCGTACTGTCCAGTTACGCTTGGCTGGGCGTCTCCGGTGAGGAGGATGACGTTGGGATCTTGCTCGCCATAGCCGTAGAATTCGTATCGTGGTAGAGAGTATGTTCCGTCTTCTGAGATGTTGATGCCTAGGTTGCCGTCCGGGAAGAGGAGGTAGCTGGAGTATAGCTCGCCCATTTTCTTGGGCTTTAATTTCTCGATAAAATAGTCGACTGCAACCTTTCCTACATAGCCGAGTCCGGGCAGGCCCTGAATCAGGACGGGTTCTTTTAGTTGGATCTGTGTTAGCTCGTGTATCCTGGTGTCCCCGAGCGTCTGAGAAGCCATGACGGAACGCTTTCGGGGTCTCGCGGGCTCTGTGGCTTATAGTTATTTCGTAAAGCTCGCCCAATGGGGCGATTCGAGCCTCGTACCTTCGATCATTTCTTCGAGGAAAAAACAGTAGGCTAGTGGTCGCCCTTCATCGCAGATTCTGTTGGGACCACAGCCTTCAGCTGGGTACTTGCTCGAAGAAGTTCTCCGGTGACAGCATAGTAAGCTCGGCTTCCCAATGGTAGGAATTTCAGAGCTTTTGATAGTTGTTTGATGTATATTTTGAGTTCTTGTGGGTCGTGCCCTTGCCGGGTCTGAACGTCGGTTGTTTCAAACTCGTCTCTCGGAGACTTGATCGTGAGTTTTTCTTTCCTTCGCGGCACGCCTAACTCATCTCGGCCTCCTTCACGGTTATCAAACGTAATGAGTGTACTGTATCTGAAACACTGGTTGTTAGCGGAATGTTTCGAAACCCTGGCAGAGTAGAGAGAAGGAGGTTTACAATTCCTCGATGGGTTCGATGATAACATTCTGGAGAGGGAGAGTTAAAATAGCTTGAATCGTGCTTGGACTTTGCTTCAAACGAGAGTGTGGCTTTCATGAGTTGTGCACCATTTGTATCGTCTCCGCACGATGTTGTCAAAAAGATGCTCGAGGTTGCAAGAGCGAGCAAGGACGACGTTCTCTGCGACCTGGGGTGTGGCGACGGTCGCATTTTGACCACGGCTGTGAAAGATTTTGGGATCAAGTCTGCTGTCGGTTATGAGATTAGAGAGGACTTGTTCAAGCAGGCATCCGGGGAGGTTGAGAAACTGAAGTTAATGGAGAAGGTGCACATTTTCAACAAGGACCTGTTTCAGGCCGACCTAAAGGACGCGACCCTGATCACACTGTATCTTACCACGTACGCTAACGAACGGCTNAAGCCTAAGCTGAGATCCGAGGCGCGGNCTGGCTCGAGGATTGTTAGCCATGATTTTATGATCAATGGCTGGAAGCCTTCGAGGAAGGAGAACTATAACGAGCACACGATTTATGTGTACTCGATTCCTGACGCTTACTCGATCTAGGGCTCCTATCCGATCTCATCGAATCTTGTAGAGAGAACGACCGCTCCTAGCTCAACAGTCCTCGGCGTCTCCTCGGTGCTTGTTGTGATACGGACGATGCCGTTTCCGATTCGCTCGATCCTTCCGATCGACAATAATTCTCCGTTCTCGTCGAGTAGTCCGGTAATTGTTCCTCTGTGTGTTGTGGGTTGGTCGAGTCGTTGCTGTTGGGGGGCGTTGAACATTCTGAGCTTGATCGTGTTAAGTCTTAGATCCAGATGTTTGGGGTTCTTGAGAAATCGCCTGTATCCTTCTTCCCTTGCCTTCTTCCTTTCTTCTCTTGTTCTTGTCAGGGCAAAGCTTGAGGCTTCGAGCCGCAGGGTTGGACGATTTTGTAATTCGAGAATATGATCGAGTTCGTGATCGAGGCTTAGAGCAAGGACAAGGTCTGGTCGTAAGCTGTCTAGGAGCTGGCGCTTGTGCTCGACCGCCTCATCTTCTTTCACCCAGCCATCGGTGTTCAAGATGGTGATCTCGCTTCCGGTTGAGATTTTGTCTCGGAGATGTGTAATAGATTGTACGAGCTTGTCTGGGATTGAGGAGGGGCTGGTGTCTCCGATGAAATAGGATCTTTCAGGGCTCAGCTCTTGGAGATTGATGATGTGCTTGGTTACAGTTGAGGAGCTGGTGGTCGTTGGTGGGCCGATGTCTGCCTGCCCAACATCACCATCGATGATACTGGTCTGACCTCCATGGCCTAGGCAGGTGTTGGCGAGGTACGTGCAGAGTGTGGATTTTCCAGAGTCGACATCTCCCAGAATAACAGCTAATCCTCGCGAATGTCTAAGCGCCTCAGCTGCGTCTCGCCAGCTCCACGGAATGGTGGAGCCGTTGACTTGTCTGTAAGAGCCGGGCTCTCCTATTCTGATTTGAAAAATGGCATCAGCATCTGTCTCTATGGGGATTCTGCGATGTTTTGAAACGACCAGTGAATCGCCAGTGCGAATTGGGGCGGCAAGAGACGCTGCTGTTCCTTCCTCGAGAACTATGGATGCCGGACCGTCAATGAGAAGGGTCCTCTCCTTCGAGAGCCTGACTTCGGGGAAGTATCTTCCTCCTAGGCAGAGTTATTCAATCTGGGCAATTGTCGGGTCTCTCCAGACTAGTTGGTTCTTGGTTATGGAAAAGCTGGGCACTGGGACGAGTGGTCTGGACCGGTTGTTGAAGGGGGGTTTTGCTCTGAGACGGATCAACCTGGTCTATGGGGAGGCGTCGACTGGGAAGACGATTTTGGCGATGCAATCCGCGCTGGTGGCCTCGGCGAGGGGCTTCAAGGTTTTCTTTGTTGACGCCGATCTCTCCTTCTCGGTTCAAAGGCTCGAATCCTTGGATCGGGGCGGGGAGCTTGCTGAGAACATTGTCGTGTTTCAGCCTGAGGATTTTCGGGAGCAGAGCAGGATCACGGAGAGCATGGAGGTGATGCTGTCTAAGACACCGGCGTTGTTGATTGTTGATTCCGTGACGGGTCTCTATCGTGCTGACATCGAGAAGCCTGGGACGGTTTTTGTCCAGAATCGTGAGCTGAACAGGCAGCTGGCTTATCTCTCTGATCTTGCCTCGAGATTTGAGCTTACTATCTTGTTGACTGGGCAGGTACATAGCCGGCCGAGCGGTGGGAGCTGGCTAATTGCGCCTGTCGCGACGAGGACGCTGAGACACTGGTCGTATCTGATCTTGAGATTGCGTCCGACTCCTAGACGTGATGTGAGAGAATGCCTTCTAGAGAAGATAGATGGGAGAGACGCAAGGAGTTCTCGGGCGTTGTTCAGGATTGGCGAGACCGGTTTGGAGGATGTGTAGCGTTTGGTTCATTACGGTGCCTGGTTGACGGAGCGGGCTGAGATCTAGGGCGATCCAGTCTGGGAATTGTTCTATCCGCGTTACTTTTCATTGGGCCCTCCTACGTGGCGAACGCTGCGCCTCTTCTCTTCGGTGGTGGGGCTCCGCTGGATGCGGGAAGGAACTTTCTGGATGGTCAGAGGATCTTTGGTGCACACAAGACAGTCCGCGGATTGTTTGCTGGGATCATCGCGGGTTCCGCGATTGGACTTGCAGAATCACCAGTCGACAGTCATCTCTTGCTCGGGGGCTTTTTGATCGCGTTGGGAACGGTTCTCGGGGATCTGCTGGGCGCGTTTTTCAAGAGGCGTGTCGGGATCGAGCCAGGGAATCCGCTGCCGGTTGTGGACCAGCTGGATTTCGTGTTCGGAGGCCTAATCCTCGGACAACTCGTCTTTCCGTTGAGTTGGTGGTCGGTGTTGGTTGTGGTCTTGGTGACTCCGCCGATTCATCTGGGAACGAATTATGGAGCGTATTTGCTGGGAATCAAGAGGACGCGCTGGTAGGCGCGTTCTCGTCTCTGCACAAGTCTAAAATCCTCAGCTTGTAGCGAAGTCGCTTCCTAGAAATGTCAGCTCCGCCAGCAAAGAAGAAGAGTAGGAAGGGACTTGTGGCACTCGTTGTGATCGTAATTGCTGCTATTGTCCTGGTGATTCCTCCAGCGTTGGCGGGCGGCTTGATGGTTCCGGTTTCCAAGGTAGTGTTCAAGGAGACTACAGGGTCGCTGTCGGCAACGCAGGCGACTGCGAACGTGTCGCTGATTACAGCATACGAGTACTATTTTTCGGTCAGGTCGGGAGGAATGTTCAGAACGAGTGATACAAATGTGAACTCGAACGGCAACACGACCATCAAGGTAGATCTGAAACTCACTAATCCTTCAGGGGCGACAGTTGACTTAGGAAACACGAATGTTAGTGGTGGAATAGGAACGCGGACTCACACAATCTACTTGTCGATTGATCAGGGTGTCCGGGTCTCAGGCTCTTACACGCTCAGCATCGACATCACCGCAAGCGTGACCATTGGAGGAATCTTGGAGGTAGGCATAACACCTGTTGTCACAACTACTACCTTCACAGTATCATAGAGCGACTTCTTTCTCGGACAAACCACTCTCGCGTCGCGAGACGCTTGAAACATACCCCCCTTCCTTTGTTGAGACAATTTCCTGTCCGGCATTGATACTGGGGTAGACAGGCTGATCAGGGCGTGATCTGGGCTGGGGTCGGATGGCAAGAAGAGGGGTTTTGTTAGCCCTCTCCCGAACGTTTCGAGTGAAGTCTAGGACCCCCTTCCCGTTCTCGCAATCAGGGCTGATAATAGGCGATTTCCTATCGTGCGTTGTTCCACCACACCGGTCTTGTGTCGCCGGGCGATTATCGCAGTCTGGATGACTTTTTTTTTCGCAACCTTTTTCTGTCTGGGCGGGATTATGGGCTTGTTTNCTTGAGACCGGCACGTTATCAGCCTGTCCGGCCGTTCTCGAACCCCGTGTATTCCCCTTGCAATCAGCGTGGGAAATCAAGTTCTGGAGATCGTGGGCTTGGATTCGGAGTCAGGGCTGATTCTGGGCGACTTTTGTGATTCTCCGAAGGATCGCGGGAGTCTTATCGCCGATCAGCTGACGATGCTAGGTGGCGGTCGGGGTCTGTCTGGGCGGAGCTGGCATGCTGGGAGGAAATGATGGCGGTACCGCAGGAGGGGCAGGAGGGGCGAACATACGATTCATCGCCATAGCAGTCTTGCTCTCTCTAACCTTAGCCAGAATACCGGGTTCTACTCGTCGATAGAACAGGGTTGGCGCGAGGATGCAGGACGGCAGCAGGGAAGCGAGCAGGGTGGTGGTGAGCGAGATTGCCCTGTCAAGGCTTCCCCCCAGAGATATGGCGAAGGTCAGAAACGCACCCAGACTTCCAACCGACGCCAACCAGTTCGACATCCATGCCCCAGGAGCCGTGACAGTGACCCTCTTCGGATTATGACACCTCAACCCGGAGTCTTCGAGAACCCAGAAGAGAACATGGACGGAGGACGGGACCGCAAGTATGAAGATGGCAACGTAGACGAACTCGTTGCTGACAATCGCGACGTTCGCCGGACTAACCGAGGTTATCTGCGGAACAATCGTAGCAGACANGACGAATACGAAAAGAAGAACCCGGAAATCCCTCATAATCCGGCGCGAAAAACCTGGGGGTCCCACCGGNCTCTCAAAATAGTACATGTGACCAGACGACTCGCGGAAATATCGAATAATCCCGATAACCAGGAACACGAGACGATCAACAACTAGGCTCCAGATGAGAACCGGGATACCAACGTATACGGCGATTATTGTGATGAGCCAGCCTAGTCCCTTGTAGGTGCCCGCGGCGAGAAGAGGCATCAAGGAAAGAATGCCGAGAACGTACTCCTTACGGTAGGTCAAGAATCCACGTGGAATGGCTTCTAAGGGCGAAGTATCAGTTTTCTAGAACCAACAGGCGGCGTCCCTGGGAAGTCCCTCGAGGCTAAGGTGGAGTGTTGCTAGAAGGGAGAGACGCTTGTGAAGTTAAAGTCCCTCGCCAGGATACCGGGCTGGAGGATCCGGAACTGCTGAAACTCAGAGAAGTTTCTCACTGGCTCCGACACCGCATCGACTTTACTGAACAATTCTAGGAGGCTCTGGTTGAACCGCAAGTTCTTCACTGGTCTCTTGATCTCACCATTCTCAACTAGGAACGTTCCATCCCTTGTCATGCCCGTCACGGTCTTGGTCTGCGGCTCCACCTCCCGGACGTACCAGAATCGGGTGATCAAAAGCCCCTTGTCCAGTTCTCCAATTAGCTCTTCCGAGGTCTTGGTGGCTCCTCTGCCGCGAATTACTAGGTTAGTCGGTAGTTCACCAAGAGGATTTGGCAATGGTAGCTCGTGGCCTGTCGCTACTGCGCCGTAACGGTGCTGGGATATTCGGGAGGAGGCGAGGTTTCGAAAGACGCCGTTCTCGATAAGCGACACTTTGCTCTTCTGGCAGCCTTCGCCGTCGAAGGGCGGGCCCGCCTGGCTTGGATGATAAACGTCATCATCGATGCTGATATTATCGCCGAGGATTTTCTCCCCGAGCCTACCTGACAAGTAGCTTCTTCCTTCCTTGTACTGTCGCATTCCAAGATCAGGACTGTAACCCGTGGATGCGGATACAGCGAAGAAGAGCAACATTTCGCTCCACGCATATGGGTCGACAACGACGTCGAACTTTCCAGGAGCTATTTCCGCTTGGCTCTTGTTCAACTTAGCTCTTTCAAGGGCTGTCTGGGAGACCTTGTTCTGGTCCAGTTCGCCGATGTCGCCAAAGGTTGACAGAGCGTATCCGGTCTGGTTGCCGTTATCAGCGTCCATTGTCAACGAGAAATATCCGCCTGATCCTCGATAGGATGCCTCCAGCCCTGAAGTGTTCAGCATCATCACATGCTCGACGCTGGTCCCGAGAACCCCTGACGCAAGAAGACGGTTTTTCTTGGCCAGATCGATAGCAGACCCAATGTAGCCTGCTTTCAATTCGGCCGGAGCTTCAACAGTCTTTTCACTATACCGGTCGACTGTATGGTATTTCTGGGGTCCGGGCATCGGCAGATAATCCGGGTCCTCAGGTGAATTGTGGGCCTGGCTGATCGCCTTCTCCACGGTTTTCTCGATCGACGCCTTGTCCAGGGTGCCTGTCGTGACTCTTCCCTGTTTCTTTTCGGACGCGACCCTTACGGACAGGTTTCTGCTCGTGCTGTATTGTGACTGGGCGAGCTCGTTATTCCCGAATCGAAGGTACTCGTCAACTCGGGACACCAGTATTATCTCGGCCTCAGCTTTTCCTGCCACACTTTTCGCAGTAGTGAAGATCTGGTGAGCTCTCTCTCGGAGAGAAACGGGTTGGTGTTCCATCTTTTGTGACATGGTTATGATGCTCCGAATACGCGGATGTTTCTGAACCTGCTAGGTGAGGCTCCATGTCCCGTTATCATAGTCTGGCCGGGCTGGCCCTTTCCGCAATTCGGTGTACCCCATAACACCCAGCTCTTCTTGTTGGCAATTGCATCGCAAGAGTTCCAGAATTCCGGTGTTATGCCGGCGTACGTCGGTCCTCTGACCATTTCGCCTATGCTTCCGTTCTTTATCCTGTATCCCTTTTCAGTGTTGAACTGGAAGTTGTACCTCTTCTGGTCAATGCTCCANCCATAATTTGTNACCATAAGGTAACCATCGCGTGTATCCTCGATCATCTCGTCATAGTCCCAGGTGCCGGGTTCGAGACTGACGTTTGTCATTCTGATTATTGGGAGCTTGTAGTATTCGGCTCGCATGCACCCGTTGCTTCGGGTCTCTCCTACTCGAGGAGCGGTTTCGCGGGACATGAGATACCCTACGAATTTTCCATTCTTGACTGCGTATTTTCGCTGAGCTTTGACTCCTTCGTCATCGTAGCCGAAGGTCCCAAGCCCGTTTCCATGGTCGAGGGTTGCATCCATTACAATGTTCACGTGTTCTGATCCGTACTGGAGTTTTCCGAGCTGATCTGGTTGGAGAAAGCTTCGGCCTGCGAAGTTCGCCTCATACCCTAGAACCCTGTCGAGCTCTATTGGATGCCCGCAGGACTCGTGCACCTGCAACGCAACTTGATCCCCACTCAAGATAATGTCCGATTTTCCTTCATTGATCGTTGGCGCGCGAGTGAGTGCTAGAACGTCTTTTGTAATTTCCAAGGCTTGACCCGGAAGGTCCATCTCGTCCACGAGTTCGTAACCACCCCCAGCGTTCTGCTGAATCGATCGTCTCTGGACTCCGGTGGGTCCTTTTGCGGCAACGATCGCGGATACGCCCGCGTAAGAGAGAGTTTGGAAGATTTTGGATCCTTCCGAGTTCGCGAAATACTTCTCGATATAATCAAACGTCATCTGGCCCCTCCGGGCGACAACGTCGTTTTCCTTCATTCTCTNGGTAGTATCTTGAAGATATTCGTATTTGGTCTCGGTGGGGACGCGGAACGGGTCTTTCTTGACAGGTGTTTCCCACTTGTCGACATGAACGGGCTCAGAAGCTCGAGTGACTCTTATCCCGAGTTTGGACGCGCCCTTAGCGAGGGAGAGTGCCTTCTTGGTTGTCTCTCTTATGCTCTCATGTTCCAGTTCATCGGTGTCAGCGAACCCCCAGCCCAGATTATTGTAAAGTACGCGTATCCCAACGCCAATCGTGCCCGNTTCTTCGCTGGCCGGGTTCTCGTTGACGACGGTAACGGCTTCAGATCGAGTGTTGACGAGTCTTAGCTCGGCATAAGTCGCATTNTCTCGTTTTGCAAGGTCAAGGGATATCTTCGCCAGTTCNTCGCCTAGGTCTTTGGTAGAAATCACGGAATCAAGTTAGAAACCGTCTTGTTTAAGCATTTACCACAAGGGATCGATTAATGGAGATCGCCATCACGAGATTTTACACAAAGACGGGCAAGACCGCTATCATGCCTAGTTGAATTGGCTAATCTTCCGCTGGAAGTAGGCGTTCTGGAGAAGGGCCGAGGTTTCCATCCAGCCACGCTTCGGTATCTCAAATATGCTGCTGACGTGATTCATGGCGTTGTCAATGGAGTCGAAAGTTTCGAACGGCGTCTTCAGTAGCGCTCTCAGACTCTCTCTAACATTCCAAACCCCAACGGGCATTATGTAGCCTGGATGAATTTCCCTCAACATTATTGCCCCTGCCTGTCTCCCAATCGAATCAAGATATTCAGAAACTGCGAGTCTTGCTGAGTAGTAGCAACCGCCAGGCTTGGCGTAGGTTTTCCGTCCTCGGAATCCCTCAGAGTCACCAAGCATCACCGGCCGATATCCTTTCGGAGAAACATAGCTGCTCTTCTCCACGTCCTCAACCATGTTCACATCGGGAAAACTAGTCGCGAGAAGCTCAGGCTCAAACCAAGCCTCGATCCACTCGAACTTCCAATGTTCAGGAGTTAGAATTCCCACGTAGATATTGTCCAAGTAGGTGTACTTGTAGACGCGGTATTCGTCGATGAGGGGATGATATCTTACCCGAGCCATTAGTTTGAGGCTGAGGTTGCTGTCGACTGCAGTAATGCTCCATCGTGTCGGGACAAGCTTTCGTCTCTTGCTCTCGCCAAACATCCCGAGGCTGAACGCTCGCTGAATTCGGGTCACCAAGACGCCATTTCTGTAGAGCTGGAGAACTGCGTCATCGGCTGCGAGATCGCTATCATAGAACGCCTTCTCGATCCTGTTGTCAACGGATGAGTTACCGGCATGGAAGGAGGTGAGGGGTGCAATGGGACCGAAGGGCTGGGAATCCTCGCGCATGTCCAATATTTTTCTGGGTGGCCGAGCAAGGACGAGTTCTGTGTCCACCGGTTTTGTCATCATGGCCACGTCCTGCAGGGTCTCGATTAGTCTGCCTCCCTTCTGAGCGTCTGCTACGTTCGCTTTGCTGTAGCCTCGAAGCAGACTATACCTGAAGTCTACAATCTCATCGAAGCCTTTGCCCATCCACCACTCAGGAGTGTCAAGAATCTCGGTGTCGCCGGAGATCGAGGGTACCATGGGTCCGACGTAGACGTTTGGATATCCGAATCTGCCTACGAAGACTCCCGGGGGACTGGACCCTGCGATCGATTTCAAGTCGAATTCGGGATGGTGTGCTGCTAGTGAGTCTGCTTTGACGTGTATGGCGCACTTCTTCTCTCCGGATAGCCTCCTAACCCTCCTGCACATTGAACAGGATGTCTCGGGGGACGAGATGATGTCGTCACGTCGCGACACTCCTCTGCCCAATGAACCGAACATGTCTGTCAAGGTTGACCATTTCTCTATAATTTCCGGAGATTGAACCGAATTTCTATCTACTTTCTCCGATAAACATGCTCTCCTCCCCCGCGACGCCG
>JGI25385J37094_10000490_pt1 | contig 10667 bp, 9 predicted proteins | sample GraSoi013_1_40cm_FD_37094 | JGI IMG/M metagenome (IMG submission 37094) | reverse complement strand
GGCCGCGAGGGCAAGTACGTCTATTCTCGAACGGCAAATCCCACTCGTAACGCGCTTGAAGAGAGTTTAGCGTCCCTAGAGGACGGCAAGGTAGGCCTCGCTTTCAGCTCAGGTCTCGCCGCAACGACCACCGTCCTAATGCTCCTGCGAAAGGGAGACCACGTAATCGCCGGGGACGACATCTATGGCGGAACATATCGATTATTCGACCAAGTTCTCCGAAACTACGGCCTACAATTCACCTACGTGGACCCGAGACAACCTGACAAAGTCGAGAAGGCAGTTCGAAAGAACACCAAGATGATCTGGATTGAGACCCCTACCAACCCGCTTATGAGAGTTGTTGACATCCGCGCCATCTCGAAGATCGCAAAGAAAAATAACGCACTACTAGTTGTCGACAATACCTTCGCAAGTCCCTATCTCCAGAACCCATTGAAGCACGGCGCCGACATCTCAGTCCACAGCACAACCAAATATCTTGGAGGTCATAGCGACCTAATCGGCGGGGCCGCAATCACAACCGACGCTGAGGTCGGCAAACGTCTCAAGTTCCTGCAGAACGCCGTAGGAGCGGTTCCAGGACCCTTAGACTGCTGGCTCGTATTGCGAGGAATCAAGACGCTGGCTGTTAGAATGGATCGTCACAACTCCAACGCTAAACAGATCAGCGAGTATCTCCTAAAACAACCGAAGGTCGAACAGGTATACTATCCCGGCCTTCCGGATCATCCACAACGGGATATCGTAAAACGACAAATGCGGGGGCACGGTGGAATGCTCAGCTTCGAACTCAAAGGCGGATTCGGAGAATGCGAGAAGCTCTTGGAGAAACTTCGGGTGTTCACTTTGGCCGAGAGCTTAGGAGGAGTCGAATCCCTCATCGAACATCCGGCTAGCATGACACATGCCAGTATCCCGCGTCAGAGAAGAATAGAGCAGGGAATCAAAGACACCCTCATACGCATGAGTGTGGGAATAGAAGACGTTGAAGATCTGCTCGAGGATCTTCAAAGAGGATTCAAAGGTCTCTAGGAAAAGAGGGAAATTCTGTACGAACGGTCAACGACTCTTCAGTAGGACCCACGTGGCATTCTACCGTCTCTCTAGAGGGAGAATAGGAGGCCGGTTATGGAATGCGCCGGTCCTTATTCTGACGACTGTCGGGCGCAAGACAGGCAAGAAAAGGACAACACCAGTCCTCTATCTTCGCGACGGCGATCGAATCATGATAGTCGCCTCCAACGGAGGCAGAGACCAAGAGCCTTCTTGGTGGACAAATCTCCAGCACGACCACCACGCCGAAGTTCGGATAAAGAGCGAAAAGAGGAAGATGATTGCAAGAAAGGCATCAGAGGAAGAGAAGAGCGACTTCTGGCCGTTGCTCACAAAGATGTACCCGGCATACAGCGACTACCAGCGTAAGACCAAGCGGGAAATCCCCGTCGTGATCTTGACAGAAGAGAGTCGCTGAGAGTTACGGAATAGGTTCAAGACCGCGAAGTTTGACCTTTGTCAGCACAATTGTTCTAGGCGTTCCGGCTCTTCGCAGCCATTTGCATAGCTACTTGTTTCATCATTCTCCCGCCGACCGTTGCCCCCGCGGCCTTCGTCTTGTTCATCAGAGGATTCTCGGGAACCCTTGCATACGTCATCATGTAAGNCGCCATAGCCAATACGATCTTGCTCTCGGATGCCAAGTGTCAGGTCGGAGTCGGCGTTTGTCTGGGCGGAGCTGGCGAGCTGGGAGGATATGATGGTGGCATTGCTGGACCCGCGGGAGGAGCGAACATGCGCGCCATGACCATTGCGGTCTTGCTCTCCCTGACCTTCGTCAGAATGCCTGGTTCAACCCTTCGATAGAACAAGGTAGGTGCTAGAATGCATGAGGGCAACAGGGAAGCCAGTAGTGTTGTGGTGAGGGCGATGGCCTTCGGGAGGTTTCCTCCCAGCGACACGACGAAGGTTAGGAAAGCTCCAAGGCTTCCGACGGAGAATAGCCAGTTCGACATCCACGCTCCTGGCGCTGTGACCGTTACCCTCTTCGGATTGTGGCATCTTAACCCTGAGTCTTCAAGGACCCAGAAGAGAACATGTATCGACGATGGGACGGCGAGTATGAAGATAGCCACGTAGACGAACGCATTGCTTACAATCGTGATGTTCGCCGGGGTAACATCAGTTATCTGTGGCACGATAATGGCTGACAGCACGAACACGAACAATAGGATGCGGAAATCCCTCAGGATTCGGCGTGAAAAGCCTGGAGGCCCGACAAGCTTCTCGAAATAGTACATGTGCCCCGATGACTCGCGGAAATAGCGAATTATCCCGATAACAAGGAACACAAGACGGTCAACTACGAGGCTCCAGATCAGAACCGGGATGCCCACGTACACCACGATTATTGTGATGAGCCAACCTAATCCCTTGTAAGTGCCCGCTGCAAGAAGGGGCATCAGGGAAAGAATTCCGAGAACATACTCCTTCCTGTAGGTCAAGAATCCACGGTGAATGGCTTCTATGGCCGAAGTATCAGTTTTCTAGAACCAACACGGCCCTGTCCCGGGAATCCGGCTGGACCAGGCTTCGAGTCGGCTGGGGGTCTCTAGAAGGGAGAGACGCTTGTGAAGTTAAAGTCCCTCGCCAGGATGCCTGGCTGGAGGATCCGGAACTGCTGGAACTCGGAGAAGTTCCGCACTGGCTCAGAGACAGCATCGACTTTGCCGAACAATTCTAGGAGGCTCTGGTTAAACCGCAAGTTCTTCACCGGCCTCTTGATCTCACCATTCTCGACCAGGAACGTCCCGTCCCTTGTCATTCCAGTCACCGTCTTCGTCCGAGGCTCAGTTTCACGCACGTACCAGAATCGGGTGATCAACAGCCCCTTGTCAAGCTCTCCTATCAACTCCTCCGGGGTCTTAGTGGCTCCTTTGCCACGAATCACGAGGTTGGTCGGTAGCTCACCTAGAGGATTCGGCAAAGGCAGCTCGTGCCCTGTCGGCACCACACCATAACGGTGCTGGGATATTCGTGAGGTGACGGGGTTTCGAAAGACCCCGTTCTCGATGAGCGAGACTTTGCTCTTCAGGCAGCCTTCCCCATCGAAGGGGGGTCCGGCCTGGTTTGGATGATACACATCATCGTCAATGCTGATGTTGTCGCCGAGGATCTTATCGCCGATTCGGCCTGAGAGGTAGCTTCTTCCTTCCTTGTACTGTCGCATTCCCAGATCAGGGCTGTAACCTGTAGATGCGGATACGGCGAAGAAGAGCAACATTTCACTCCATGCGTAAGGATCAACAACAATGTCGAACTTTCCGGGCGCTATGTCTGCCTGGTTCTTGTTTAGCTTGGCTCTTTCAAGTACTGTCTGTGAGACTTTGTTTGGGTCCAGCTCGTCAATATCGCCAAAGGTTGACAAAGCGAATCCGGTCTGATTACCATTATCCGCGTCCATTGTCAAGGAAAAGTATCCGCCTGATCCTCGATAGGATGCTTCGAGTCCGGACGTGTTGAGCATCATAACGTTCTCGACGCTGGTTCCGAGAACACCTGACGCAAGAAGATGGTTCTTCTTAGCAAGATCCATGGCAGACCCGATATATCCGGCTTTCACTTCAGCGGGAGCTTCGACGGTCTTTTCACTATACCGATCAACTGAACGGTATTTCTGGGCGCCGGGCATCGGCAGATAATCTGGGTCTTCCGGCGAATCGCGGGCCTGCTTGATAGCCTTCTCCACAGTTTTTTCGATAGACGCCTTGTCCAAAGTACCCGTGGTGACCCGTCCTTGTTTCTTCTCCGACGCGACCCTCACGGACAAGTTTCTGCTGGTGCTATACTGCGATTGTGCGAGCTCGTTATTCCCAAATCGAAGGTATTCGTCAACTCGTGAAACGAGTAGGATCTCCGCCTCAGCTTTTCCTGCCACACTTTTGACAGTGGTGAAGATCTGATGCGCTTTCTCTCGGAAGGAAACAGGCTGATTCTCCATTTTTTGCGACATGGTTATGATGCTCCGAAGACGCGGATGTTCCTGAAACGGCTAGGTGAGGCCCCATGTCCAGTTATCATCGTCTGACCGGGTTGGCCCTTGCCGCAGTTCGGTGTGCCCCATAGTACCCAGCTCTTCTTGTTGGCGATCGCGTCGCAAGAGTTCCAGAACTCCGGTGTTATGCCCGCGTACGTGGGTCCTCTGACCATTTCTCCTATGCTTCCGTTCTTTATCCTGTATCCTTTTTCCGTGTTGAACTGGAAGTTGTACCTCTTCTGGTCGATACTCCAGCCATAGTTTGTGACCATAAGGTATCCGTCGCGTGTGTCTTCGATCATCTCGTCATAGTCCCAGTCGCCGGGTTCGAGACTCACATTCGTCATTCTGATTATTGGGAGCTTGTAGTATTCTGCTCGCATGCACCCGTTGCTCCGGGTCTCCCCCACCCTTGGGGCAGTTTCCCGGGACATGAGATATCCCACGAATTTACCGTTCTTTACCGCGTACTTTCGCTGAGCCTTGACTCCTTCATCATCATAACCGAAGGTCCCAAGCCCGTTTCCATGGTCGAGAGTGGCGTCCATTACAATGTTCACGTGTTCTGATCCGTACTGGAGTTTTCCGAGCTGGTCTGGTTGGAGAAAGCTCCGGCCTGCAAAATTTGCTTCGTAGCCTAGAACCCTGTCGAGTTCTATTGGATGACCGCAGGACTCGTGCACCTGCAATGCAACCTGGTCTCCACTAAGGATAATGTCCGATTTTCCTTCATTGATTGTTGGCGCGCGAGTGAGAGCTAAGACGTCTTTTGTAATCTCCAGCGCCTGTCCTGGAAGGTCCATTTCGTCTACAAGTTCGTAGCCACCACCAGTGTTCTGTTGAATAGAACGTCTCTGAACTCCTGTAGGACCTTTTGCGGCAACAATCGCGGAAACGCCCGCGCAAGAGAGAGTTTGGAAAATTTTCGATCCTTCCGAGTTCGCGAAATACTTCTCGATAAAGTCAAACGTCATCTGGCCTCTTCTGGCGACGACGTCATTCTCCTTCATCCTCTTAGTAGTATCTTGAAGATACTCATACTTGGTCTCCGTGGGAACGCGGAACGGATCTTTCTTGACCGGTGTCTCCCACTTGTCAACGTGAACAGGTTCTGAGGCTCGGGTGACTTTTATCCCCAGCTTAGACGCGCCCTTTGCGAGGGAGAGAGCCTTCCTGGTCGTCTCTCTTACGCTCTCATGTTCTAGTTCATCGGTGTCAGCAAACCCCCAGCCCAGATTATTGTAGAGCACGCGGATTCCAACGCCAATCGTGCTCGCTTCTTCGCTGGCAGGGTTCTCGTTGACGACTGTAATGGCCTCAGATCGAGTGTTGACGAGCCTCAGCTCAGCGTAACTAGCGTTCTCTCTTTTTGCAAGATCAAGGGATATCTTCGCAAGTTCTTCGCCTAGGTCTTTGGTAGAAATCACGGAATCGCGTTAGAAACGGTCTTGTTTAAGCATTTACCATACCAGATCGATTTCAGAGATGGCACGTCGTACGATCTCGCTCAAAAAGGCGCAAGACGATCCGTTATGTTTAGTTGAATTGGCCGATCTTCCGCTGGAAATACGCGCTCTGGAGAAGGGCCGAGGTCTCTATCCAGCCATGCTTAGGTATTTCGAAAATATTGCTAACATGATTCAGCGCCCCATCCATGGAGTCGAATTTCTCGAAGGGTGTCTTAAGGAGCGCTCGTAGACTCTCTCTAACATTCCAGACCCCGACGGGCATTATGTAGCCTGGATGAATTTCCCTCAACATTATTGCACCCGCCTGTCTGCTGATCGAATCGAGATATTCAGAAACCGCGAGCCTTGCTGAGTAGTAGCAACCGCCCGGCTTGGCGTAGGTCTTACGTCCTCGGAATCCTTCCGAATCACCGAGCATCACTGGGCGATATCCTTTCGGAGAAACATAGCTACTCTTCGCTACATCCTCGGCCATGTTCACATCAGGGAAACTTGTGGCTAGTAGTTCAGGCTCGAACCAGGCCTCGATCCATTCGAACTTCCAGTTTTCAGGAGTTAGGATTCCCACGTAGATGTTGTCTAGGTACGTGTACTTGTAGACGCGGTATTCGTCGATGAGTGGATGGTGCCTTACTCGGGACATTAGCTTGAGGCTGAGATTGCTGTCGACTGCTGTTATGCTCCATCGCGTCGGGACAAGCTTGCGTCTCTTGCTCTCGCCAAACATGCCGAGGCTAAACGCTCGTTGAATACGAGTTACCAAGACGCCGTTTCTGTAGAGTTGGAGGACTGCGTCATCAGCTGGGAGATCGCTATCATAGAACGCTTTCTCGATCCTGCTGTCAACGGAGGAGTTTCCGGCGTGAAAGGAGGTGAGGGGTGCAATGGGACCGAAGGGCTGGGAGTCCTCCCGCATGTCCAATATTTTTCGTGGTGGACGAGCAAGAACGAGTTCTGTATCAACTGGTTTTGTCATCATCGCCACGTCTTGCAAGGTCTCGACCAGCCTGCCTCCCCTCTGAGCGTCAGAGACGTTCGCTTTGCTGTAGCCTCGAAGCAAACTATACCTGAAATCTACTATCTCATCGAAACCCTTGCCCATCCACCATTCGGGAGTATCAAGAATCTCGGTGTCGCCCGAGATCGATGGAACCATAGGCCCGACAGAGACGTTCGGATACCCGAACCTGCCTACGAATACTCCAGGAGGACTGGACCCTGCGATGGATTTCAGATCGAATTCAGAATGATGCGCTGCTAGCGAGTCTGCTTTGACGTGAATAGCGCACTTTCTCTCTCCGGATAGCCTCCTAACCCTCTCACACATTGGGCATTGTCTCTCAGGGGATGAGACGATGTCGTCACGCCGCGACTTTCCTCTGCCCAACGAGCCGAACATGTCCGTCAAAGCTTGACCATCTTTTCTATAATTCCAGAGACGGAATCGAATTCTAGCTTATTCGTCCCATAAACCTGCTCCCAGAGCCTACGTCTCCTAAGCACCCTCCTGGGGTCCAAAAGGGTGGTTCTCTGCACTACCAGAGTACGGTTTTGTCCGGTAGCGTTCCTGTTCCAGAGTATGTNAGTTGTAGGATACCTGCAGGCAGGGTCTGGTCATTCGTGTTTGCCCGAGCAAAAACTCCGTTGTATGGTTCTCCTCCCCAGCGGTAGTTGCCTTTCCAATACGAGGATACTCCCTGAATGATGCTTGCATGTTCGATTACTCCCCAGGAACCGTCTGGATGGACGAACGACGGATACAGTAATTGAACTGACCACCCTGCGACGGGGGTTTTGCTCGCTACGCCGAACTGGTAGAAGTAGACGCAAGAGCAGGGATAATTGCCAGCTCCTTCTACGCCGACGTCGAAGTAGTGTCCTTCGCGAAAATCTGGAACGAAGCTGCCGAATCTGGTCCATGGTTGTCCGGTGTAGTTGTAGAACCAGTTTGCATGCCAGACCGATTGGTTGTACTGCCACAGCATTCTGAGATAGACAGGTGTCGAGATGCTTGGCGGGCTGATGGTTTGTTGCGCGTGGTATCTGAGATGCTCCCAAATTGTTCCGCCACAGTTAGCGTTTCCATCACAGGTCTCCCATGTAGACCCAGAAACGACCTGGGTTCCATTAGGCAACATGAAAACGTCAGCTCTCCACCCGAAATCCCATCCGTCAATGCAGCAGTTTGGGGATTGGACGCCCATTCCAGCCATCAGGAAATTGTTTGGTGCCAGAGCGTTCAGGTCTACTCTCTGGAAGCTGACTCCTACCTCGACGCAGCAGACTCTGTATTTTATCGAGTTGTAGTAACCTGCCACGTACGGATACGATGGCGTTCCGAGGGTCATTTGTCCGGGTCCTGGGGACATGTTGGTGGCATAGAGGACGTTTGGGTCCCAGAAATCGAACGATATCAGGGTCCACAACGAGAAGAGGAGGACAACTGCTACGCCGATGCGGCGAATGTCTTCGAGTCTGGGATAGAAATGCTCTAGGGGTCCGATGCTCAGTCTCTTCGGTAGGCCGAGCTCTAGGAATCCACCGATCAGGGCGAAGATTCCCCAGGAAGGTACGATGAGGAATAGGANGCTCCTGTCGCAACCGGCGCATAGAATTGGCCATAGAAACCCTGAGATGATGAGAATGGATGTTACTCCGGAAGCCGCTGCGACGACAATTGATCTGCTTATTCTGGCCGCAAGTATCCCTGCAGCGATCTCTGAAACCCCGAATAGTAACGCGGCTTGGAACGGGACGAGCGATGTCAGGTACGTGGCGCCTGAGAACCATGCAGTTAGAGGAAACCACGCGGTGACCACTGAGGTGACGAACGCGCCGAAAATCGCAATCCAAGGGCGTAGCCGCTTGTTCAACTTGTCTTCTTTGTAGGATGCTCGCACGATCGCAGGGAGAACCCCGAACGAAAACATCATTGCACAAAGTCGGACCCCCGCTAGGCCGTCAGGCCCTAGGGAGTAGCACTCCGACTTCCAAACCGGCCCAACCGGGTATGTGGGACATGCGAAATAGAGTAAAGAGTAAACGAGTCCGGCGCTGAGGAAAACCTGGACGACAGCCCAGCGGGGCCGGAGAAGATACGCAATGAGTATTCCTCCAAGAGCGAAAGAGACAACGTCGGCTTCGAGCCTTGTCCCGGAAAACTGGTAGTACCAATAGCCATTGCCGGTTTGGCCGAACCAGAAATCGGCTCTCTCAAAGAGATACGCCGGACCCCAAGGGAAGAATGCGAGCAGGATTCCGCGGAGAATGTTCCGAGGAGTGAGTCTCCACAAAAACTTCGCCGAGAGGAAAAATGTGAGAGTAGAGATTATTGACTTTTGCCCATCCGAAAAATCATTGTCATTCCTGTTGGAATATATTCTCTCTGGAATATTCTACGCTTTGCCTAACTATGGATTGGAACAAAGCTTTTCGGATTCTATTCCGCTATTAAAGCGAATTCCTAGGAGAATGGAGTAGTTCCTCAACTACATGCGCACTGGTAGAGGTGAGTAACTCAAAATGAGAAGATGCTTGATGTGCGGCTCCGACGAGGTCTCTCTCTGGCTTGGAGGATCAATTGGGTCTCTCTACCACTGCGCAGATTGCAACTATGTTGGACCCATAGTCGTAGAAACCGATGCTCAGCAACCGTTCACGGACCCGTTCGTTTCATTCTGGGACCGTCTGGAANAGGGGAAGTTTCTGGAGCGAGACTGGGATCTCAAACCGTACGCTGTTTCAGATGTGACCGCTCTGGGCCAGATTTGAGCTGGTCCACTTCCCTATTTTCTTAGCTGTTTTCCGATCATTACAAGGTCCGGCTGTGCTTCGTATCCAATGGCCTTGAAGAACTCAGAGGATTTCTCGTTCCATTTGTAGACTTGAGCGTTCACCTTCTTTGCCCCCTTGGCGACAAGACGCTCTTCGACTTCACGTACAAGCCCTGCTCCGATGCTTTTCCGTTGATGCTCAGGCTTTACCGCGAGGTGGTAGATCCAGCCTCGCCTTCCGTCCCATCCACCTATCACGCTGCCCACGATCATATCCTCCAGTTCAGCGACCAGGAACAAATCTGGGTCTCTTTGGAGTTTCAACTTGACGTCCTCGAGTTCGTCTCCAGGACGAAGGGTCAGGCCTGCGGTTCGCCAGAGGTCCCGTACAGTTTGGTAGTCGTCTATCTTGAATTCGCGGATCTTCATGATTTCTTCAGAGTCTGTTTCGTCCAAGCGAGTTGTCTTTCCAGATTAAGGGCATATTCTTTGAGCATGAACTGGATTTCTCTGCGGGGGATCTTGTCCTTCTTCGATTCGAGGATTCCACGGAGAAATGTGAATTGTCCTGCTGTCATATGGGTGAACATTGTCGGAATGTTTTTCGGATCGACCAGTTCCACGAGTATCGATCTCATCGCTCCCCAGTTTTGTCCAGTTTTCATAAGCATCTCGCTGGATTGCTGTAAGAGCGCGCGTCCTTCGGGAGTGATGTGATAGATGCGTTGTGGTTTTCCAGTCTTCTTGGGATTTTCGGCTTTGATGTGTCCTCCCGTGACAAGTTCCTTTAGGATTGGATAGATGGACCCGGCTCCGGGCCTCCAGACGCCATCTGTCTTGCTCTCGATCTCTTGCAAGAGATCGTATCCATGCGCTGGCTTCTCTGCAATTCGGTGCAGGACGTAGAGTCGTAGAAAACCTCGGGGGATTCCTTGCGGGCGTGCAAGAGCGCTGTGAATTGGTGGATGTAGGATCGCTATTTTCTTCGAATTAGTCACACACGCCGCGATAGTGTAGGATGGTTTTTGCTAATAAACTCGCTTCATGATAGAACTCTTTATATAAACCCATATCGGATGCGATATATCTAATACGATAGAGGCGCAGAGAGATGCCAGCAGTCCAAGTCGAGAACCTTGTAAAGACTTACGGAGACGGCACCCAGGCTGTCAAGGGAATATCTTTCAATGTCGACGATGGGGAGTTTTTTGGATTTCTCGGACCAAACGGTGCGGGAAAGAGCACTACGATCAAGATTCTTACCACTCTCTTACGGAAGACCTCTGGTTCNGCGAATGTAGCTGGACTTGATATCGAGCATGACGCTCGGAAAGTTCGCAAGCTAATCGGCGTCCAGATGCAAGATACGGTGATTGACGAAGATCTGACTGG
>JGI25385J37094_10000479_pt1 | contig 10781 bp, 9 predicted proteins | sample GraSoi013_1_40cm_FD_37094 | JGI IMG/M metagenome (IMG submission 37094) | reverse complement strand
GTCAGCTCCAGACGCTCGCCCAGCGAGCCGAACGACACGGTGTGCTCGCCGACCACGTCGCCCGAGCGGAGCGAGAGGACGGCGATCTCGCTTCGGGTGCGCTCGCCCGGCAGGCCTTGCCGGCCGCACACGAGGACCCGGTCGAGGTCGCGCCCCAGGGCCGCGGCGACGATCTCTGCCATCCGGAGGGCGGTTCCGCTCGGCGCGTCCTTCTTGAAGCGGTGGTGGGTTTCCGTGATCTCGACGTCGTACTCGTCGCCGAGAGCCTTGGCCATCGTGCCGAGGAGGCTGAACGCGACGTTCACGGCGACCGACATGTTCGGCGAGACGAGGATCGCGGCGCGCTTCGCCAGGTCCATGATCTCCGCGCGCTGCGCCGCGGTGAAGCCGGTGGTGCCGATCACCGCTCGCGCCCCGTTCCGGGCGACGAGCCGCAGGTGCTCGAGCGAGGCCTCCGGGACGGAGAACTCGACGAGGACGCGGTCGGGGGTGACGACCGTGGCGGGATCGCCGCCCACCGCCACACTCACGCGCCCGACCCCGGCGAGCTCCCCGGCGTCCCGGCCGAGCGCGGGGTGCGCGGGCGCCTCGAGCGCGCCCACCAGGCGCAGGTCGGGAGCGCCCTGGAGGCACGCGACGACACGCGTCCCCATGCGGCCGGCGGCGCCGGCCACGACGACGTCGACGGGACGACCCGCCGGGGGCGCCGAAGCACCGGCGGTCGGTGAGGCCACGGGCATCGTGACCGGTTACTTCACGAGGGCGTACTGCGTGAGGATCGCGCGCAACCGCTCGCGGTTCGCGTCGCTCATCCGGCACATCGGCAGCCGGAACTCCGGCTCGAGCATGCCGGCCATCGCCATCGCCTCTTTGATCGGGATCGGGTTCGTCTCGAGGAACGCGGCCCGCGCCAGCGGGAAGAGCCGGTAGTGGAGGTCGCGCGCGCGCTTCCAGTCCCCCTCGAGCGCGGCGTGGACCATCTCGGCGGTCTCGCGCGGCAGGATATTGGCGATGACCGAGACGACGCCGTGGCCGCCGATCGCGAGGAGCGGAAGGGTGAGGTTGTCGTCGCCCGAGAGGACCGAGAAGTCGGGCCCGCACGCCGCGATCACCTGGCTCATCTGGTCGAGCGACCCCGACGCCTCCTTCACGCCGAGGACGTTCTTCACGTCGCGGACCAGGCGCTCGAGCGTCCCCGTCTCGACGTTGACGGCCGTGCGGCTCTGGATGTTGTAGACGAGGATCGGGATCGCGACCGTCTCGGCGACCGCGCGGAAGTGGCGGTAGAGCCCGTCCTGCGTGGGCTTGTTGTAGTACGGGTTGACGACCAGCGCGCCCGCGGCGCCCGCGCGCTCGGCGTGCCGGGTCAGGTCGATCGCCTCGGCCGTCGAGTTCGAGCCGGTGCCCGCGACGACCTTGAGCCGCCCGCGGGCGGCCTCGATCACGACCTCGACCACGCGCTTGTGCTCGTCGTGCGAGAGCGTCGGCGACTCTCCCGTGGTCCCGCAGGGGACGATGCCGTCGGTCCCGTGGCTCGCGTGGAGCTCGACGAGCTCCCGCACCTTCGCCTCGTCGAGCTTGCCGTTCCGGAACGGGGTGACCAGCGCGACGAACGAACCCTGGAACGGGGCACTCATAGGACTGTCTCCCCCGCCACCAGGTCCTCGTAGGTCTCCCGGCGGCGCACGATCGTGTAACGGTNGCCGTCCACCAGCACCTCGACGGCGCGCGGCCGCGTGTTGTAGTTGGACGCCATCGCGGAGGCGTAGGCGCCGGCGCTCATGATGGCGAGGAGGTCACCCTCCTCGGTCCGCGCCAGCGCGCGGTCCTTCGCGAGGAAGTCCCCCGACTCGCAGATCGGGCCGACGACGTCCACCGTCTCCCGGGGCGCGTCGAGCCGCGCCTCCGCGACCGGCTGGAGCTCGTGATACGCGTCGTAGAGGGCCGGGCGGATGAGGTCGTTCATCGCCGCGTCGACCACGACGAACGTCTTCTCCCCGGTCTCCTTGCGGTAGAGCACGCGCGTGAGGAGGATCCCGGCGTTGCCGACGATCGACCGACCCGGCTCGAGCAGCACCGTGACGCCGAGCTCGCGAAGCGCCGGCAGCAGGACCCTCGCGTACTCGCGGTGGGTCGGCGGCGCCTCGTCGCGGTAGCGGATGCCGAGGCCGCCGCCGACGTCGACCATGCGGATCTCGATCGACCGCTCGCGCAGGGTCTTGACGAGCGCGGCGATGCGCGCGACGGCGTCGGCGAGCGGCGCCGCCTTGGTGAGCTGCGAACCGATGTGGATGTCCGCGCCGACGACCTCCACGCCCTTGAGGCTCGCCGCCTCCGCATAGACCTCGTGCGCCTGCGCGAAGGGGATCCCGAACTTGGAGGTCTTGAGCCCGGTGGCGATGTACGGATGGGTCTCGGGATCGACGTCGGGATTCACACGGAGCGCCACCGGCGCGCGCACGCCAGTCTCCCGGGCNACGTCGTCGAGCGCGCGGAGCTCGCTCAGCGACTCGACGTTGAACATGAGGACCTCGGCCTTGAGCGCCTCGCGGAGCTCGTCGCGCGTCTTGCCCACGCCGGAGAAGATGATCCTCCCGGGAGGAAAGCCCGCGCGCAGCGCGCGGAAGAGCTCGCCGCCCGACACGATGTCGGCGCCGGCGCCGGCGCGCGCGAGCGTGCCGAGCACGCCGAGATTCCCGTTGGCCTTGACCGAGTAGCAGACGACGTGCGGGACCTCGGCGAAGGCGTCGTCGTAGCCCCGGTAGCTCTCCAGCAGGGCCGCCTTCGAGTAGACGTAGGCGGGCGTGCCGACGTCGGCGGCGAGGGAGCGCAGCGACACCTGCTCGCAGCAGAGGTCGGAGTGGCGGTAGGCGAAGTGAGCCATGTAACGTTTGTTCGTAGCATCCACGCGGGGTGAAGTCAAGGCACGCTGACCGTCACCTCGTTCGAGTGCCGACTCTGGTTGGGGAGCGAGGCTCGATCCTGCGCCGTCACGGCGTAGCGGTACGTGCCCCGCGGCACGTCACGGTCGACGAACGCGGTCGTCGGCGCGCGCGTCGAGCCCACGCGGACGAAGGCGCCCTCGGCCGCGGCGCGGTAGACGACGTAGCCGGCGACGTCGGAGTCCGGGCTCGAGCTCCACGAGAGCCGCACCGTGGCCGCCGACGGAATGGCGACGAGGTTCTCCGGCGGCCCGGGGGGCGTCGTCTTCCGCGGGGTCACCGCGACGCGCGCCGACGGCGCGCTATAGGCCGTCGTCTCGCCCTCGGTGCGGACGGCGCGGATGGCGTAGGAGTAGGTGCGCTCGTTCTCCAGCCCGCGATCCGTGAGCGCGAGGCGGCCGGGCGCCGCCGTCGCCACGGGCGTGAGCTCCCCGTCCGCTGCGGGCGCCCGGAGCACCTCGTAGGCGAGCGGGCCCGCCGCGGCGCTCCCGTCCACGAACCGCGCGGGCGGCTGCCAGGCCAGGTGCGCCTCGCGCTCTCCGGGACGCGCGGTGACGCCCGCGGGCGGCTCCGGCGCGGCGATATACGTGACCGAGGCGCGTCGAGAGGGCGGGCTCGTGCGCCGGCGCGCGTCGGCGGTGACGACCACGTACGTGTAGCGCCGGCCGTACGTGAGGTCCCGGCCGTCGGTGACGGTGACGCGGTGACCCCCCACGAACGCCGGCGCGGGCGCGTCCAAAGAGACGGCCGTGATCTCCGTGTAGCCGGCGATCCGACCGTCGACCTGCATCGCCGGCTTCGGCTCCCCACCCCCCGCGTCGTCCACGCGGAAGACGCGCGCCAGCGTGAGGTCGCGCAGAGGGGTGCCGTCGACACGCCGTGTGGGGTTGGTCCAGCTGAGCTCGATCGTCGACGCGCGGACGACGACGGCGAGGTCGCCGGCGGCTCGCGGGACGCGCGCCTCGGGCGCCGCGGGCGGTCCCTTGCGCCCGCACGCCGCGAGCGAGAGCGTCGTCAGGAGGACGCCCGCGGCGAGGCGTGCGCGGGGGCTCATCCGTGGGCGATCAGCGTGCGAGCCAGGGCGAGCGTGCGGCGCACGGCCGCCGGCGCCGTGCCGCCGGTCACGGCCCGCGCCCGGAGCGAGGCCTCGACCGTGATCGCGTCCTTGACGTCGCCGTCGATCAACGGCGAGAAGCGGCGAAACTCGGGGAGCGTGAGGTCCTCGAGCGTCTTGCCCTCGTCGAGGGCGTAACGCACGAGCCGGCCGACGACCTCGTGCGCCTGGCGAAAGGGCAGGCCCTTCCGCACGAGGTAGTCCGCGAGGTCGGTGGCGGTCGAGAAGTGCTCCCCCGCGGCGCGCCGCATTCGATCGGTGCGGAACGTGAGCGCGGCGAGGAGCGGCGGCAGGACGCCGAGGATCGCCTCGAGCGTGTCCACGGAGTCGAAGAACGGCTCCTTGTCCTCCTGCATGTCGGAGTTGTACGCGAGCGGCAGGCCCTTCATCGTCGTCAGCACGGCGACGAGGTTGCCGTAGAGGCGGCCGCTCTTGCCACGGATCAGCTCCGCGACGTCGGGGTTCTTCTTCTGGGGCATGATCGACGAGCCCGTCGCGAACGCGTCCGAGAACTCGACGAAGCCGAACTCGGCGGTCGCCCAGAGCGTGAGGTCCGCGGCGAGCCGCGAGAAGTGCATGCCCGCGAGCGCGCCGGCCGCCAGGAACTCGAGGACGTAGTCGCGGTCGCTCACGGCGTCGAGGCTGTTCGGAGAGACCGCGGCGAACCCCAGGTCCTGCGCCAGTGCCTCGCGGTCGATCGGGAACGCGGTCCCCGCCAGCGCCGCCGCGCCGAGGGGGAGCACGTCGGCCCGTGCACGAGCGTCGCGAAACCTCTCGCGGTCGCGCTGGAGCATGAACACGTACGCGAGCAGATGGTGGGCGAGCACGACGGGCTGCGCGCGCTGCAGGTGCGTGTACCCGGGCAGCGGCGCCTCGACGGTCTCGGCGGCCCGCGCGACGAGGGCTTCCTGCACGCGCCGAAGCCCCTCGGCGACGCGCGCGGCGACGTCTTTCAGATAGAGGCGCTCGTCGAGCGCGATCTGGTCGTTTCGCGAGCGGCCCGTGTGGAGCTTGCCGGCGACGTCGCCGACCAGGTCGTGGAGTCGCCGCTCCACGTTCGTGTGGATGTCTTCGAGCTCCGGCCGAAACGGGAACGTGCCCGTGGCGAGCTCCTCCCGCACGGCGNCGAGACCGCGCACGATCGTGTCGCGCTCGGAGGCCGTGAGGAGCCCCGCCCGGCCGAGCGCCTTCGCCCACGCGACGCTGCCCGTGATGTCCCAGGGCCAGAGGCGCCGGTCGAAGGCGAGCGAGCCGGTGAAGCGCTCCGCGGTCGGATCGGTCGACTGCGTGAAGCGGCCCGCCCACGGCTTTCTGACGTTCTTGCGTCCCGGCCGGGGTTTCACGTGAGCAGCGTGGCGATGTCGTCCATGATCCGCTGGGTCACGCTCTGCCGGGCCGTCCGTCGACCGTGCGCGCCGTCCGGGAGGAAGCGGCGCGGCGGCCCGAAGCGGACGCGGAGCGCGCTCCGCCGCGGAATGTGGCCCCAGCGCTCGGCGAGGGCCTCGTACGTGCCGGTGATCCCGGCGGGGATGACCGGCGCGCCCGACCGGAGCGCCAGGAGCGCGACGCCGGGCAGGCCGCGCTCGAGCCGCCCGCGGACGCTGAAGGGTCCCTCGGGGAAGATCCCGACTACGCGTCCCACGGCGAGCGCCCCGAGCGCACGCCGGAGCGCGCCCGGATCCGGGCGCTCGAGGTTGATCGGGATCGAGCCGACGTGACGGTGGAAGAGCGGGTGGAGCGGGGTCGCCCGCCACACGCGCGGCATGACGATGAAGCGGATCGGCTCGGGCACGACCGCGCCGAGGACCACGCCGTCGAGATAGTTGTGGTGGTTCGCCGCGACGATGTAGGGTCCGCTCCTGGGCAGGTACTCGAGCCCGTGGACGGCGAGGTCGAAGACGCGCTCGAGGAGCCGGCGCACCGGCGCGCGGAACAGGCGGTAGAGCAGCGGCAGCGGGCGGCGGGCCCCCGGGCGCAGGACCGCGGGGTCGAGCGCGGTGGAGCGCATCATGTCGCGGGTTTTATAGCACGTTCAGCGATTGCGGGCGAGCCGGTACCGGGCGACGGCGGCGTTGTGCTGCTCGATCGTCGTCGAGAAGTAGTGACGGCGATCGTCCATTGCGACGAAGTAGAGGTACTTCACCGGCGCGGGGTCGAGGGCGGCCGCGATCGCCTGGAGGCCCGGGCTCGCGATCGGCCCCGGCGGGAGCCCCGGGTGGCGGTACGTGTTGAAGGGATGATCGACGAGGAGATCGGTGCGGGTGAGGGCGCGGCGCTCCTTGTCGAGCGCGTACTGCACCGTCGGGTCCGCCTGNAGCGGCATGTCGAGCTTGAGCCGGTTCCAGAAGACCGCCGAGATCAGGCGCATCTCGTCGCGCGCGACCGCCTCGCGTTCGATGATCGACGCGAGGGTGAGGAGTCCGTGGAGGTCGAGCCCGCGCCCGCGGGAGCGCGCGAGCGTGTCGGGCGTGAGCTTTGCGCGGAGGCGCTGGACCATGCGTGTCAGGATCTCCTCGGGCGTCATCCCGCGCACGAACTGGTAGGTGTCCGGGAACAGGTAGCCCTCGACGCTCGGCCCCGGGATGCCGAGCCCGCGGAGGAACGCCGGATCGCGCGCGACGCGCAGGGTCGCCGCGGCGCTCGCGATGCGCTCCCGCTCGAGCTCCCCGGCGAGCTCCGTGACGGTNGCGCCCTCGGGGTGGAGGACGATGTGCTGTTTGACACGGCCGGTCTCGAGGAGCCTGAGCACGCCCATCGTGTCGGTCGCGCGCTCGACTTCGTACTCGCCGGCCTGGAGCTTGCGCGCGCTGCCCCGGACCAGGGTCAGCGTGATGAACGCCGCGCGACTCCGGATCACGCCGGCGTCCCGGAGTGCGGCGGCGACGCCGAGGACGCCTCGGTGGGCGGGGATCTCCACGACCACGCCTCCGGCATCGAGCGCCGGCGCGGGAGTGAAGATCTCCCAGGCGAGCACCGTGGCGAGCACGGCGGCGCCGAGGGTCAGNGCGCTCGGAAGAGGGCGCAACCCCATGATTCTACGAGTGTAACATTGAACCTCTGGTATACTGAGTGGCCTGGGGCGAGCCCCGCGTTTCTCCACACGACCGGGTCACCTCTGAGGGGGTCTTCATGGTGGAGCTTGAGCTTCCCGCGCGTCACGACTGGGCCGTTCAGGAAAAGAACTACGGCAAGCTGGTCATCGAGCCCTTCGAGCCAGGATTCGCGCTGACCGTGGGCATCGCCTACCGCCGCGCCCTCCTGTCGGCCATCCACGGCGCGGCGCCGACGTGGGTGAAGATCGAGAACGTGCTCCACGAGTTCTCGCATCTCCCGGGGGTCACGGAGGACACGCTCGACATCATGCTGAACCTCCGAAAGGTGGTCTTCGCGCACCACGTCAACCGTCCGAAGATCCTCCGGCTCCGCGCGCAGGGCACGGGCGTGGTCAAGGCGAGCGACTTCGAGAAGGACGCCGACGTCGAGATCCTCACGCCCGACGTGCCGCTCGCTACCCTCGACAAGGACGGGGTGCTCGAGATGGAGGTGTGCGTCGAGCGCGGCCGCGGCTACGTGTCCGCCGAGAAGCGTGAGCCCGAGGCCTTGCCGATCAACGCGATCTTGCTGGACGCCGACTTCTCGCCGGTCAAGCGCGTGAACTTCCACGTCGAGGCCGTGGCGACCGGGCGAGAACGGCTCGTCCTCGAGGTGTGGACCGACGGCAGCGTCGCGCCGACCGCGGCCGTCGGCGAGGCGTCACGGATCCTCGAGGACCACTTCGCGCTGCTCACGGCCTTCCCCGAGGCGACGCCGGAGGAGGAGGCGGCCGAGCGCGACGAGACGCGGCCGCGGACCGAGCTGAACGAGAACCTCTTCCGCAACGTGGACGAGCTCGAGCTCTCCGTCCGCGCCTCGAACTGTCTGAAGACCGCCAACATTCGGACCATCGCCGATCTCGTGCAGAAGACCGAGGCCGAGCTCCTGAAGACGAAGAACTTCGGCAAGAAGTCNCTCAACGAGATCAAGACGATCCTCGGCGAGATGGGCCTCTCGCTCGGCATGCGCCTCGACCCCGAGGAGCTCGAGCGCCTGCGCGCCCAGTACGAGCGCGCGTACGAGAGCTAGGGCATCGGAGGGGGGCTTTGCCCCCATTCTCGATCGGAGGGGGCCCCGACCGCCCCCTCCGAGACCTCCCCCAGGACTCGATTGCGCGGGCCAAGCCCGCGGAAGCAAAACCCTCGATCGAAGGCCTTTGGATNGACGCGGGCCGATGGCTCGCGGTATCCTCTCGATGGATCCATTCTGGTACCAATTTGGATACACCACGATGGCGACGCTGACGGTCAAGAACGTCCCCCAGCCACTGGTCCGCCGTCTCAAGGCGCGGGCGACCCTGCACCGGCGGAGCCTCAACCGCGAGGTCATCGCGTGCCTNGAGGTGCTCGCCCAGGCGGCTCCGGTGGACGCCGAAGCCCTGCTCGCGCGCGCGCGCGAGGTGCGTCACACGCCGGCGGGTGGGCGTCTCACCGATCGGGTGCTGGCGCGACTCAAGACCGCCGGGCGTGCGTGATCGTCGTTGACACGAATCTGCTCGTGTATCTGTACGTGAGCGGGCAGAACACGGCGCAGGCAGAAACGGTGCTGGTCCGGGATCCGGTGTGGGTGGCCCCGCTGCTCTGGCGCTCGGAATTCCGCAACGTTCTGGCGTGCCTGGTGCACCGGCGCGGGCTCGGCCTCGACGACGCCGTCCGCATCGCGCATGAGGCCGAGCGCAGGATGGCGGGCGGAGAGTACACCGTCGCGTCCCAGCAGGTTCTCGGGCTCGCGGCGCGTTCGGGGTGCTCCGCCTACGACTGCGAGTTCGTGGGGCTGGCTCGGGATCTTCGGGTGTCGTTCGTCACCGGCGACCGACAGATCCTCGCCGCCTTCCCGTCCACGGCGATCTCGCCCACAGCGTTCGTCACCCGGCGCTAAAAGCGCGCCCGAGTCACCGCCGTTCCGGCGCGGGCTCCGCCCGCGCAACCGGTGTGTGGGCGTGGCCGCCGCGAGTGACCGGTGGGGGGTGTCGGGGAGCAGCGCCCCTCCCCCTGACGTTGACTAGAGCGCCAGGCGGGTCTTGATCCGGTCGACCGCCTCCTCCGTCTCGTTGCGCCGGCCGAATGCGGTCAGTCGCACGTAGCCCTCGCCGCTCGGCCCGAACCCGGCACCCGGCGTGGTGACGACGTGCGCCTGGCCGAGGAGCCTGTCGAAGAAGTCCCACGAGCCGAGCCCCCGGGGCGTCTTGACCCAGATGTACGGCGCGTTCTTCCCGCCATAGGCCCTGAGCCCCGCCGCCTCGATCCCCTCCCGGATGATCCGGGCGTTCTCCATGTAGAAATCGATCGCCGACCCGACCTCGCGGCGCCCCTCGTCGGTGTAGACGGCGGNGGCCCCGCGCTGGACGATATAGGGCACGCCGTTGAACTTCGTCGACTGGCGCCGGAACCAGAGCGCGTTGAGGCTCACCGGCTGGCCGGCGCCGTCGCGGCCCATGAGGCCCTTGGGCACGACGGTGAACGCGCATCGCGTCCCGGTGAAGCCCGCCGTCTTCGAGAAGCTGCGGAACTCGATCGCGACGTCGCGCGCGCCCTCGATCTCGTAGATGGAGTGTGGGATCTCCGGGTCGCGGATGTAGGCCTCGTACGCCGCGTCGTAGAGGAGCACCGCGCCCTCGCGCCGTGCCCAGTCCACCCAGCGTTTGAGCCCCGCACGCCCGAGGACGGCCCCGGTGGGGTTGTTCGGGAAGCACAGGTAGATGAGGTCCACGTGGCGCTCGGGGAGCGGCGGCTCGAAGCCGTTCTCCGCGGTGCAGGGCAGGTAGACGACACGGTCGTAGCGGCCGTCGTCGCGCGCCGCGCCCGCCCGCCCCGCCATCACGGTGCTGTCCAGGTACACGGGGTAGATCGGGTCGATGACGGCGACGACGCAGTCGGCGGCGAAGATCTCCTGGATGTTCGCCGAGTCGCTCTTGCCCCCGTCGCTCACGAAGATCTCGTCGGGCGCGACCGTGACGCCGCGCTCGCCGAAGTCGTGCTTGGCGATCAGCTCGACGAGGAAGTCGTACCCCGTCTCCGGGCCGTACCCCTTGAACGTCTCGGCCCGCGCCATCTCGTCCACCGCGGAGTGCAAGGCTTTGACGACCGCGGGTGCCAGCGGACGAGTGACGTCGCCGATCCCGAGGCGAATGAGCCCGGCACCCGGGTGNTCGTTCTGGAACTCCCTCACACGCCGCGCGATCTCCGAGAAGAGATAGCTCGACCGGAGCTTCAGGTAGTGGTCGTTGACTCTCGCCATGGCGCTCGATTCTAACAAATCGCCTCGGGGTCGAGGCAGAAGCGGTCGGTCGCCCGCGCGGCCCAGCGGGTGACCGTGAGCGTCCGNCCGTCGGTCTCGAAGATCACCGCGCCGTCGCGGTCCGTCCGGTAGAGGCGCGCCCCCGCCGCTGCCAAACGCTCGAGCACGCCGGGATCGGGGTGGCCGTACGGATTGCGCGGGCCCACCGAGATCACGGCGATCGCCGGGCCGACGGCGCCGAGGAACGCGGGGGTGCTCGACGTGCGCGACCCGTGGTGCGCGACCTTGAGGACGGTCGCGGCGAGCGGCGACCTCGTGGCGACGAGGGCCTGCTCGCGCGCGGCCTCGATGTCAGACGCGAGCAGGAACGACGCGAGCCCGTACTCGACGCGCAG
>JGI25385J37094_10000470_pt1 | contig 10845 bp, 14 predicted proteins | sample GraSoi013_1_40cm_FD_37094 | JGI IMG/M metagenome (IMG submission 37094) | reverse complement strand
AGCCAGGACCTCGAGCATGTGGTCCGTGTGGCCGAGGCCGCGCCCCGCGGTAAAGCAATAGGTCTCGGGCCCCACGAACAGGAGGTCGAGGAGCGAGTCTTTGGTTTGGATCGAGCAGGCGATCGACGCCGCGACGGAGACCGCCTCCTCGAAGACGTCGCTCTCCTCGTGCTCCACGAACGTGTCCAGGACGAGCGCGTGGCGGACGAAGAACTCGTCCTGGTACTCCTTCACCACCGGCCGGCCGACGCGCGCTGCGCTCCTCCAGTGAACGCGGCGCAGCGGGTCGCCGGGACGGTAATCGCGCAGTGAGACAAATTCCTCCGAGTCTCCCACCGCGCCGGCGAGAGCGACGCCGCCCCGCTGGTACTTCCGCACTCCCGGGAGGGCCAGGTCCGGCACCGCGTAGCGCTTCGGCAGCACGACGAGGGCGCCGGGGAGCGGGATCGTGACGAGCGCGTTGACGAGGCCGAACAGATCCGGCCGCGCGATCGTGACGCCAGTGAACGCGAGGCGTCCCCGACGGAGCGGAAGGAGCGCGACCTCCACCTCGCGCGCGCCCCCCGCAGGGAGCGGCGGCAGCGGACGCGGCGCGATCCCCGCGCCGCGCCGGCGCTCGATGAGCCAGGCCCAGCGGGGGTAGCCGACCGTCCGGTCGAACCAGTTCCGCCGCTCCTCGCCCGGCTCGCGCGCGCGGAGGAACTCGTCGAACGACGGACTCGGGTCGGCGAGGTCCTCGAGGAGCACCAGACCGCGCTGGGGGCGCACGGTTCCGTTGCGGATCACGAGGCGGTACGCGGCGGGCGCGCCGGCCGTGACGAAGCGGGGGAGGACGCGCTGGATGTCCAGGCGCACCCGGAAGACGACGCTCCAGGCCGCGGCGACGACCAGGAGCGCGGCGAGGAGTGTGAACGCCTGATAGCCGACGGTGCGATTGGTGTCGAACCCGATGACCCCGGCGGCGCCGAGCGCGACGAGGACGAGCTTGCCCGCGGGCGTGAGCTGCCGGCCGAGCCGGTACTGGAACGACGCGGTGGACCGGAAGAGCCGGTAGGCGAACCGCTTCACGCCGGGACGGGAACCGTCTTCACGATCTCCTCGACGAGGCCCGGCGCGGTGACGCCCGAGAAGCGCGCCTGCGGGTCGATCACGAGCCGGTGCGCGATGACCGGCACGGCGAGCTCCTGGACGTGCTCGGGCACGACGAATGCCGCGCCGTCGAGGAGCGCCAGGGCCTGGGCCGCCTTCACCAGCGCGAGCGAGGCGCGAGGGCTCGCGCCGAGCTGCACCCCGGCGAGCGCGCGGGTCGCGCGCACGAGGTCCACGGCGTAGCGCCGGAGCTCGTCGCTCACGCGCACGTCCCTGACGCTTCGCCGGAGCCGAAGGGCATCGTCCATCGACACGCACGGCGTGACATCGTCCAGCGGGTGGTGCTGCTCCTGGGCCGAGAGGATCGCGACCTCCTCCTCGGGGGCGACGTANCCGAGCGCGAACTGCATCGCGAACCGGTCCATCTGCGCCTCGGGCAGGGGGTACGTGCCGCGGAACTCCACCGGGTTCTGCGTGGCGATGACGAAGAAGAGCTCCGCGAGCCTGAGCGTGCGTCCCTCGACCGACACCTGGCCCTCGGCCATCGCCTCGAGGAGCGCCGACTGGGTCCGCGGCGAGGCACGGTTGATCTCGTCGGCCAGCAAGACATTCGTGAAGATCGCGCCCTCGTGGAAATGGAAGGCGTGATCGCGCTGGTCGAAGACCGACACGCCCAGGATGTCCGACGGCAGGAGGTCGGGCGTGAACTGNATGCGCTTGAACGTGGCGCCGATCGACCGGGCGAGGGCCTTGGCGAGCGTCGTCTTGCCGGTGCCCGGGTAGTCCTCCAGCAGCACGTGGCCGCCGCTCGCGAACGCGGCGAGCAGCTTCCGGATCGCGGCCGACTGCCCCCGCATGACCGTTTCGANGGAGCGGGCGAGCGTCCAGAGCGTGTCGCGGCCCGAGGGGGCGGACGTCACTCGCGCGCCGCCTAGCCTTTCACGGCGCCGGCGGTGAGGCCGGACACGTAGTAGTCAAGGAAGAAGACATAGACCGCGACGATCGGCACGCTGGCGAGGACCGCGCCGGCCATCAGTGAGCCCCAGTAGTAGATGTCGCCACGGATGAGGTCTGCCGTCACGCCGACGACCGCGGTCTTGTTGGCGCTCTGCGAGACGAACGTGAGCGCGTAGATGAACTCGTTCCAGCACAGGGTGAAGCTGAAGAGCGCCGCGCAGACGATCCCGGGCACCGCCATCGGCAAAACGATGCGGATGAGCGTTTGCATCCGGGAGGCCCCGTCCACGAGGGCGCACTCCTCGACCTCCCGCGGCACCGTGCGAAAGTAGCCCATCAGGAGCCACGTGCAGAAGGGCACGAGGAAGGTCGGGTATGTGACGATGAGCGCCCAGATCGTATCCGAGATCCCGAGCCACACGACCACCTGAGAGAGTGGCAGGAACAGGAGCGTCGGCGGGACGAGGTAGGTGACGAACACCGCGGTGCCGAACGAGGCCACGCCGCGGTAGCGCAGGCGCGCCAGGCTGTAGCCGGCCAGGATCGCGATCGCGAGCGACGCCGACGTCGCGACGACACTGATGATGAGGCTGTTCTTCATCCACGTGAGGAACTCGGTGCGCTGGAACAGGTACTGGTAGTGGTCGGCGATCACTCCCGTCTGGACGAGGAACGGGATGGACTTGAGGTTATAGAGCTCGGCGTTCGACTTCAGCGAGGTGATGAGCATGAAGTAAAACGGGAACAGCGCGAAGGCGAGGAACGGCACGAGGTTCGCGTACGTGAACGTCGCCGACCGGATCGACACCTCGCGGTCCCGAGCGCCCGCCACCCCTACTCCTTTCGGATGTAGCGCAGCTGGAGGAACACCACGGCTCCCAGCAGCGGGAAGAGGAACAGCGAGATCGCCGCGCCCTGGCCCAGGTTGCCGCCGTTGAGCCCGATCTGGTACGCGAGCGTCGCGAAGAGGTGCGTCATGTTGACGGGCCCGCCACGGGTGAGCACGTACACGATATTGAAGTCGCTGAAGGTGAAGATCGTCGAGAACAGGATGACGACCGCGAGGACCGGCCTGAGGAGCGGCAACGTCACGTGCCAGAACCGTCCCCACGGACCAGCGCCGTCCACCTCGGCCGCCTCGTGGAACTCGCGCGGGATCGAGACGAGCCCCGCGAGCACCGTGATCGCGAAGAAGGGAAGACCGCGCCAGACGTTGACGGTGATGACCGCCGCCATCGCGTAGGCGGACTGGCCGAGCCAGTTGGGCCCGGGCGGGCTCAGGATCCCGAGGCGGATCGCCGTCCAGTTCACGACGCTGTAGAGCGAGTCGAACATCCACCACCAACCCAGGGTCGAGAGTGCCGTCGGGATCACCCATGGCAGCAGCACCGCGCCCCGGATGAGCCGCTTGAAGCGCATGTCGCGGGCGAGCAGGAGGGCCAGCCACACGCCGAGCACCGTCTTGAGCGTGAGCGCGATGCCGGTGAACACGAACGAGTTCTGGATGGTCTGGCGAAAGACGTCGTTGGCGAGGATNTCGCGGTAGTTGGCCAGNCCCACGAAGCCGCCCGGCGATCCCACCCAATAGTCGGAGAGACTGAAGTAGATCGCCATGCCGAACGGGTACGCGACGAGGCAGGTCAGGAGGAGAAGCGCGGGCACGATGAGGCCGTACCCGAAGACGTGCTCCTGCTCCCACCACTCGCGGGCGCGCGCGAGGCGGCCGGGCACATGGAGNCCGGTCACCTCGAGCGCGCGCGGACCGACGGCCACGCTAGCCGACCTTCAGCTGCCCCTTGAGGGCCAGGGCGACCTGCTGCTCCGCCCACTCCATCGCGCGCTTCGTCGGCATGCCGTTGACCGCCTTCGCCACCATGTCCGCGAGGATGTAATTGTCGTCGATGCGCTGCACAGCGTCGCTCGGCTTCGCGGGCCAGCCGCGCGGGTGCGCGAACTCCGCCTCCTTCGGCAACATCGCGAACTTCGGATTNCGCGCCCAGATNGGATGGTCGGCCANGTTCTTGAGCGGCGGGTGGTTAAAGGCGTTGGAGGCGACGATCCAGGCGTCGAAGTTCTCCTTGCGGAAGAGGAACTGGATGAATTCCTTCGCCAGCTCGACGTTCTTCGAGAACTTCCAGACGCCAAGACCGAGGATGGGGGGCGCCGAGTGCGTGCCCGCCGGCCCNGCCGGACTGTTGTGGTGGTTGATCTCGTCCGCGATCGGCATCTTGTTTGCGAGCGCCGCGTTGTACGGACTGATCGGGTTGTGGATCCACGAGCACTTGCCGGCGAGGATGCACCGGTTGTTCGAGGCATCGTCCCACGAGAGCACCTCGGGCTCCATCGCATCGCGGTACAGCTCTTTGTACCATTCGATCACCTGCGCGGTCCTGTCCGAGTTGATCGCGGGGGTCTTACCGTCGGCCTCGATCACCTTGGCGCCGTACGACCACGCGACCGACCAGAAGGTCGAGTGGGCGTCCGCGCAGTGGCTGATNGCGATCCCGACCGGGTTCCCTTGCCTCTTGAGGATCCTCCCGGACTTCAGGAGCTCATCCCACGTCTTCGGCGTCTCGAGCCCCGCCTTCTTGAAGTGGGCCATGTTGTAGGTCGCCGGNAACGAGATCCAGAACCAGGGCACCGCCTTCCAACCCGATTTCGTCTTGGCCATCTCGGCCGAGAACGGGTACCAGCCGCCGTACTGCTTGCCGAGCTTCTCCACGACGTCGTCCACGTTGGCGTGAAGGTGCTCGTAGAGGAAGGCGTCTGCGCCGGCGGTGCGGTACATGTCGTGGCCCGACTGCGACTGGGCCTCCGCCGCTATCTTCGCCGGCATCTGGAGGTGCGCTATCGTGTCCACGCGGACCTCGCAGCTCGCCAGCTTGCCGAAGGCCTCGGCCTGCCTCCGGAGCTCGTCGTCGGAGACCGGAACGAAGTGATTCCAGCTGAGGAACGTCAGCTCACGCTTCTGGGCGAACGCGGGAGCTTTGCCGAGCGCCAGCCAGGACGCTACGCCGGCAGTCGCGCCGGAGGCAGCGCGCAGGAACTCACGACGCGAAGTGGCTCGCATTGAAAGACTCCTTAGAAGTCAGCGGGTTGCCGGAAAAGTCGTCGGGGGACCCCGGGGTTTGGTCTCACCCCCTCCAGGCTCGGACGGTTGCCCGCTTCTATCACTCCGAGGAAGGCGCTGTCAATGACGGCGGCGGGGACGCGTGCCGGGGGCCGCCGTGCCGGCCGAGCCCCCGGCCCTGGGAGTCACGATGCTACTTCTTCGCCGCGCAGGGATTCTTCGCCGCGCACGGGTTCTTCACGGCGCAGGGGTTCTGCTTGGCTTCGCCCTTTTTCAGCGCCTTCTTCGCAGGATTCTTCGCGGCGCAGGGGTTTTTCGCCGCGCAGGGATTCTTCGCGGCGCACGGGTTGGCCTTCTGCTGGGCCACGGCTCCCGTCCCGGCGGCGAGGGTCAGCGCGCAGACAACCGCGGCGACGGTGAGGACGCGTCGGACCATCCGGGCTCACCTCCTTCTCGGCGAACGCATACTATTCCTCTCTCCGCGGTATCGTATACCTTCGAGGCAGACATCCCGAGAAAGGACCTGACCATGGCCAGAGCGGGAACCCGGGTTCTGGATGCCGGCGAGAGGTTGCCGGCCCTTGCGATGGACACCGTTTCCCACGGTCGAATCAGCGTCCCCGAGCGCTTCGGCGACGGCTGGGGAGTCTTCCTGATCTACCGCGCGCACTGGTGACCCTACTGCAAGCAGCAGTTGGCTGCTTTCGAGCGGGCACAGCCCAAGCTCGCGGAAGAAGGCATCGCGGTGGTCGCCGCCTCCACCGATCCCTTGGAGAAGGCGAAGGAGACGGTGAGCGAACACTCCCTGACGTTCCCGCTCGGGTATGGGCTCCCGTTGAAGGAGACGGCGGCGGCGCTCGGGGCCTTCTACGAGGAGCGGAGAAATATCTTGCAATCCACCGGCTTCGTCGTGANCCGGACCGGACGATCGTGGTGTCACAGTATAGCTCGGGCCCGATCGGGCGCCTGATCTGGCAAGACGTCCTCGGCCTCGTCCAGTTCTACAAGAAGTCGCCGAAGTGAGCCGGCGCTCGNACGCTCGGACGCCTCACTGAGCATGATTCTCCCGATTCGCCTGACGCCGGTTGAGCGCCATATCCACGCCGATCGCCGACTCGCGTTCCAGGTGCTGACCGCGTTCGGCGTGCGACAGGAAGATGGCAGCTCATCGATGGTACTGAAGGCCGAGGGCGACCGTAAGCTCGTAGAGTTCCATTCCGTGATCCCCACGTTCAGGCACGGCCAGAAGCGCGGACAGAAGATGTATCGCACCGTTGAATGGGTGACGCTCCTCGAACCCGAGGAGATCCGGTTCGAGGGCGTCGAGGGCCCGGTCGACCTGCTGCAGGACCGGTTCGTGCTTCAGAACCTCGACGGCTGTACCCTCTTTCGCTACGAGAGCACGATCGGCATCAAGGGTGGGTTTGCCGGCTGGCTCAAGGGCCAGATCCTCGTTCGTCCGACGCTCAGCCGGTTCATGCGCGACCATTCTCGCAGGCTGAAGGAGACGATCGAGGCGCGCGCGAAGAACAGCCGGCTCTACCCGTATCGACACTGCAGTCTGGCACCGTGAATGACGATCTTCCCCATCCCCCACAAGGACTGATCCCATGACCCAGCACGCGCCCACGGTCGGCATCATCGGCCTCGGCTTCGGCCGCGCCCACATCCCCGCGTTCCAGGTCAACGGCTGCCGTGTCGTCGCCCTCTGCCAGCGCGACCAGCCGAGCGCCAAGGCGGTCGCCGACCGCTACGGCGTCGAGCACGTCTTCGGTCGCTGGGAGGACATGCTCGAGACGGCGAAGCCCGAGATCGTCGTGATCGCGACCCCGCCGCACCTGCACCGCGCGATCGCCGTCCGCGCCTTCGGCGCCGGCGCGCACGTGCTCTGCGAGAAGCCGATCGCGATGACGCGCACCGACGCCGAGGCGATGGTGGATGCGGCGCGTCGCACCGGGCGCGTCGCCATGACGTGCTTCAACTGGCGCTTCACCGCCGCGATGCAGGAGCTCCACGCGCGCGTGACGGAGGGATCCCTGGGCCGAGTCTTCCACCTCGCGCTNCGCTGGCTCGGCTCGCGCTGGGCCGACGAGCAGGCGCCGGCGACGTGGCGGATGGACCGCGCCCAGGCGGGCCACGGCGCGATGGGTGACATGGGCGTCCACCTCGTCGACATGGTGCGCTGGACGTTCGGCGAGTTCACGCGCGTGGCGGCGCACGCGCGCATCGCGTACCCGTCCGCTCGGCGCCCGGCGTCAGCCGGCCGCCGGACACCGAGGACTACTGCACCGTGGTCGGCGAGCTCACGTCCGGCGCCCAGGTGACGCTGACCGCGAGCCGCGCGGCGCACGGCGTGAACGAGCACACCCTGGAGGCGTTCGGCACGCGCGGGGCCGTGAGCTATCGCGTGAGCCGTGAGCGCGCGCGCTGGTGGGAAGGCGAGCTGCGCGCGGGCGCCGGCGCCGCGCTCACGCCGGTGACGCCCCGGACGCCCCCGCCGACGGTGGCGGCCGACGGTGACCCGCTCGACGTCACGGGTCGGACCCTGATCGCGCCGCTCGTCGGACGCCTGCTGGAAGGAATCAGGACCGGGACGACGCCGTCCCCGTCGCTCGCCGACGGGATGCGCGCCCAGGCCGTGCTCGACGCGACGCTCGAGGCGGCGGCGCGGGGCGCCTGGGTCGAGGTCGCGCGCTGAGCCGAAAGGACGACGCTTGACGGGCTGGCGCGCTGACGCTCCCGAAATGGTACTCTCCCGCCCAGCGTTCGAGGGGCACCTCGACCAAGGAGGGCACCATGCGGGGAATCTTGGGGATCCACCCGGGTTGGGGCATCACGCCGCTGCGCGTCGTCATGGCGCTGATCCTGGTCATCGCCGGCTACACCAAGATGTCGATCGGCATGCCGGCTGTCGCGGCGAGCTTCGCCAGGTACCCTATTCCATTCGCCTGGATCGCGGCCCCCCTCATCGCGGTGCTGGAGCTGGTGGGCGGGCTCCTCCTGCTCGTCGGCTACGGGACGCGGATCCTGGGGCTGTTCTTCGTCTGCGAGTTCATCGTCGCGGCGTTCTGGGTCAAGTTCAGGCTCATGGGGTGGCTCGACGCGCGTCTCGAGCTGATGATCCTCGCAGGCGCGCTCCTGCTCGTGATCGCCGGCCCCGGCCGGGCCGCCCTCGACAACCGACGCGGCCCTTCCTAGTCCACCTGGACGAGCTGCACACGGACCTGGCGCTTGGCGCTGCCGCGCACCACGGTGAGCGTGACCTGAGCCCCCACGCCCGCGGCCTCGAAGACGTCCCGCAGATCGTCCTCCGACCGCACGGGCCTGCCGTCGACGGCGACGATGCGGTCGCCGAGGATCACGCGACGCGACGGAGTCAGTTGCGCGCCCTGGAGCCCGGCCCGGGCGGCCGGGCTGTCCGGGAAGACCTCGGCGATCACGACGCCGTCGACGCCGAGCTGGGCGTTGTACCGGTCGGGGACCAGCGTCACGCCGATCCCCGCCTGGATCGCTCGTCCCCGGGCGATGAGCTGCGGGACGAGGCGGCTGATCGTGTCCACGGGGACGGCGAAACCGATGCCCGCCGAGGCACCACTCGGGCTGAAGATCGCGGCGTTGACGCCGATCACTCGGCCGCTCGAGTCGAGGAGCGGCCCGCCCGAGTTGCCGGGGTTGATCGCGGCGTCGGTCTGGATGACGTCGCGGATCCTGCGGCCATTCGGCGACCGGAGCTCGCGCCCGAGCGCGCTCACGACGCCGACGGTGAGCGAGTGGTCGAGCCCGAACGGGTTGCCGACGGCGAGGACGCGCTGGCCGACGAGGAGCGTGCGCGACACGCCCGGCGCGAGCGGCACGAGCTTCTCCTGTGGCGCCTTGATCCGGAGGACCGCGAGGTCCTTCTCGGGAGCGATGCCGACGACCTTCGCCTCCCAGTCCGACTGGTCGGCGAGCGTCACGGCGAAGGCGTTGCCGTCCTGGATGACGTGGAAGTTGGTCACGATGTGGCCCTGACGGTCCCACACGATACCGCTCCCCGTTCCCTGAGGGATCTGCTGGACGTCGAAGGAGAAGATGTCGCGCCGGAGCGCGACGGACGTGATGAACACGACCGACGCCTGCGCGCGGCGGAAGACCTCGATGTCCCGCTTCTCCTCCGGCGTGAGCCCCTCGGGCAGGGGCGCCGCGGTCACGGCGTCCGCCCGCCTTGCGGTGGCCACGTGGGACAGGCCGTGACCGGCGAGGAGCCCGAGCGCGAACACGAGGACGATGCCGAGCAGATCACCGCGCTTCATCCCATCCCTCCTCACGTTCGGTGTTACGACCTGACGAGCCAGCCGACGACCCCGCCCGCGAGCACGACGATGACCGGCGGAAGCCAGCGCGCGGCGAGGACGACGGTGGCCGCCGCGGCGAGCGCGGCGGTGACCCAGTCGTGCACCGCCGAGCGCGCGAGAGTGTAGACGCCGGCCGCCATGAGGCCGATACCGACGGGCGCGAGCGCCCGCTCGGTGGCGAGCGCCCACGGTCGGCGCCGCAGCCGCTCCCACCGTCGCGCGATGAGCCCGGTGAGCGAGGAGGTCGGCACGAACATCGCCGTCCCCGCCACCAGAGCGCCAACGAGACCGTGGGCTCCGTAACCGACGAAGATCGCCACGAGCATGTTAGGGCCGGGCGTGAGCTGCGCGAGGGTGTAGCCGTCCACGAACTCGCGGGTGGTGACCCATCCGTAGCGCGTCACCACCTGGCGCTGCATCTCGGGGAGGACCCCGAGGCCTCCGCCCACGGCGATCAGGCTGAGCCAGAGAAACGTCCCCGCGAGATGGAACAGATCGGTCATCGGCCGCGCGGCGGGCGATTGAACCAGAGACTCACCGGCAGGGCGAGGCAGACGGCGACCGGCGTGCTCACGCCGAGCGGACCGACCAGCATGAACGTGCCGGCCGCGACCGCCACGGCGGCCCGGCCGCGGAGCGAAGCGGTGACGAGCTGCGCAGTGGTGACCAGCACGAGGCCGACCACCGCCGCGGCCATCCCGTGCATGAGTCGCGTCGTCCCCGGCGCAAACGCGCCGCGAAAATAGAGGACGGTGAGCCCCAGCAGGGCGAGCGCGCCCGGCACCAGCACGGCGAGGAGCGCCCACACGCCGCCGCGCCAACCGCCCAGCCGGCAGCCGAGCGCCACCGCCAGGTTCGCGAAGTTCGGCCCGGGCAGGAGCTGGCTCAGTGTGAGGTCCTGGACGAACTCGCCGGTCGTCACCCATGCCCGACGGACGACGACCGCGTCGTAGAAGTAGGCGCTGCGTCCGCCGCCGAGGGCGATGAGCCCTGTCCAGGCGAACACCCGGATGAGCGACCGCAGGGGAACCCGCGCCATGTCCCTTCGCATCCGGCTACCGCCCTCGGAGGGGCGCGTCGAGGGGTCCCGAGATGCGGAGGACCTCGTTGACCCGCCAGGCGCCGCGATTGACGGTGACGACGAACAGGTCACCGGCGATCCGGCCCGCGCGGGTCTGGGGCGTGATCGGCGCGAACGCGAGGCTCCGCGGCGCGTCGCCGTCCGTGAAGCTGGCGAACTCGACCGGCTTCCCCTCGCTGTCGAGAAAGAAGATCCGCGTCCCCTGGCGGTCGGCGACGAAGAGATGGCCCGTCGGGCTGACCGCCATCGCGGCGATCAGGGGTCCCCGGAGCACGACGGTCGGTGCGCGCCCGGCAACGACTTTCACGATCTCG
>JGI25385J37094_10000467_pt1 | contig 10853 bp, 8 predicted proteins | sample GraSoi013_1_40cm_FD_37094 | JGI IMG/M metagenome (IMG submission 37094) | reverse complement strand
AGTAAAGGGTTGGAAACTGTATCAAAACCCTTCTTCGAACAGTTTTATAGCGCGCATCTAAACTGGGCATTCGAAAACGCGGTCTAATGGTGTATTTGGAGTAGAAATCGCTTGTCTGGAATCGAAGCTGTAAGGAAGATTGTGGAAACTGAGGGTCAAGCGAAACGGATCGTCGAAGAAGCTCAGTTAAGGGCTGAAGAGATTCTGGCTCGTGCATCAGAAGAAGCCCAAAAGGTTCGGCAAACCTCAACATCTGAAGCAGAACAGCGGAAAGTCCAGATGCTTCGAATAACGCGGGAGAAGGCGGAGGCTGACGCGAGAAGCTCAGACGTGGAAACCGACTCTCTACTTGAAAATTACAAGAAGCTCTTCGAGGACAGGAAAGACGTTGCCGCGAAGAAAGCCGTTGAATTGGTTCTAGGCGGTTGAAAAATGGCTGAGTCTCTGGAAAAGCTTCATAATCGGATTCTGTCAGACGCAAGACTAAAAGCTGCTGGTATCGTCGAGCAGGGAGAAGAAAAGTCCAAGCAGATTCTAGAAGAGTCTCGAGCCCAAGCGCAACGAGAAGCGAACGATATTCTATCAAGAGCCAGTTTGGAGGCCGAGAGCATCAGAAGGAGCATCCTAAGCTCCAGAATAAGGGCGAATCGACTGAGGATCCTTGAAGAGAAGAACAAGATCGTTCAAAGTGTTCTCAAATCGGTCGAACAGCGTCTCTCGGACATCGCTAGAACAGACCAGTTCGAGTCGACATTGAAACGTCTCGCGCTAGAAGCGGTTGAGGCGGTCGGAACAGACAACGCAGTAGTGAAAGTTGGCTTTCGGAATACGGAGAAGAAAAGTCTCCAATCTCTGGGACAAGTGTTGCCCAAGGGGACAAAATTCCTCGCTGTTGAGATAGCGATCGACGAGCTAGGAGGCGTAATTGCAAGTGACCCCGAGGGAAAGATGAGCTTCAACAATTCATTCAAGGCTCGCATCGAAAGACTGGACAACCAGCTCCTAACGACAATCTCTTCAAACATATTTGGTGAGTAGGTCTCCATCTCGTGCTAAGACCAGAGACGATGCATCAGGTCAGCATCATAATCGCAAAAGACGAGCTGCCCCACCTCCTCTCCTACGCTGGAAGAGAACAGATGATTCACCTCATGACGATTGAGGACGAACAGCTCCCGCCGGGCGCAATGCCATTTGAAGCTACAAGCCTGCTGTCGAAATCCGCGACGATCAGGAACCGCATCTCCGCGCTTGCCGCAGCTCTTGAACAGGTTGAGGTCCAACCTGAGAAAATTGAAGCTCCGACTCACAACATCGATGAGCTCGCCCTCTTCCTCGACCAAGAAACCTCAAAACTCGAAGGGTCGGTCCGCCAACTAGAGGAATCGCAAGGCAAACTACTAGCTGACAAGGAGAGAACTTCGGAACTCTCACGTTTCCTTTCAGGATTAGAAGCCGTAGGAATGCCGCTCGGTACTATTGGAAGCAGCGGATTCCTCGTCACTCTCGCTGGAGAATGTGCAAGAGAGTCAACCGTTTCGATTCAGAGAGACTTGGATGAATTGACATACGGAAATCTGATCTTCGTCATCACCCATAGTGCAGAGAGAACTCAAACTTTCTTGGCCATTTTTCCCCGAGCCTTCGAAGACGATGCAAAACAAGCGGCCACAGCACTAGGTGCAAAAGTAGAAGAGCCTTGGGCAGAACTTCCGTCAGACCCCAAGGAAGCTAAGAAATTCACTGATAGCCGACTCGTGGAGATCGAGGACGTGGCGAGAAAGCTTGACCACCAGCGTGAACTCCTCACAAAAGAGTACGGACCGAGGCTCAAGACTCTAGAGTATCTCACAGAGATTCTGGAAGCCCGATCCAGAGCCATCTCAAACTCGTCTACTACAGAGTCGACTTACATGCTGCGAGGATGGGTCGCCGAGGATAGTGTCCAGACACTGACAGAAGGAGCTTCGAAGGCCTGCAACGGACTCGTTTCTGTTCACATAGAGAACACTCAAGACACGCGCAAGGTCCCTCACGGCAGATCGCTAGAAAATGCCCTTGAAGCTGAGGAGCATCAGACTCCACCGACGCTCGTTAGAGTCCCTGGTTGGAGCACGCCGTTGCAGTCCGTGATCGACAATTTTGGCATCCCCTCCTATAACGAAACAAATCCCTTGGTTTTCATGATTCTCACCTTTCCGCTGATCTACGGATTGATGTTCGGAGACTTCGGTGAGGGTCCACTCTTCCTGGCTCTAGGCCTCTTTCTCTTGTGGCTGAAGAGAAGAAAAGCCAAGATCTTCGAGATCGGACAATTGTTCGTTAACGGCGCGGAACTCATAGTTATGCTAGGCATTGGCATAACAATTTTCGGGTTTCTCTTCGGTGACTTTTTCGGTTTTGAGTCCCAAGCGGTCTTCGGCCTTCGACCCTTCTTCAACCCGAACGAGGGAGCCTTCGCGGCCACCCCGGATATTTCCCACCTTCTCATCTATATGTCTGTGATACTCTTGTTCGGAGTAGGACACTACCTCTCGGGCCTAGTAATCAGCACATACAATAAAGTACGGAATCACGAGATCAAGCACGCATTCTACGGACCGATTTCTTGGGCGTGGTTCTACATCACCTTCATCTATCTCGCAGCACAGGTCGTCATCTCAGGCTACAAGTTCGGAGTGCTCCTGCAAAACCCTGCACTGCTCGTACTGTTGTTCATACCGATGGGTATAATGGCGGTGAAGGAGGGACCTCTCCACTTCTTCGAAGTGTTCATCAGCGCAGGAAGCAATACGCTGTCCTATCTTCGAATCTGGGCGCTCAACCTAGCGGACTTTGCAATAAAATTCGCCTTCTTCACTTCCTTCGGAATAGTGGGCGCCGTAGCCGGAAATCTCTTGGTAATGATTCTAGAGGGTTTGATCGTTTTCGTGCAAACTCTGAGGCTTCACTGGGTTGAATGGTTTAGCAAGTTTTATGAAGGATCGGGACTGTCATTCGCGCCTTACCGAGAGCCTACTGGTTGGACTGTGTAACCAAGTGGTTGACTGCGCTACCCTAACGTCTGTTACTCTGTGCCCCACATTCTGGGCCGGACTAGGCGGCGGACTAAGCGTCCTCCTCTCCGCCATTGGTGCCGGAATTGGAATAGGAATCTCCGGGCCGGCTATTGCCGGTGCAGGGGTCGAACGGCCTGAGGTCATGTTCAAGACCTTCATCGCTACGATCCTCGCCGAAGCCCTCGCAATATACGGCCTCGTAGTTGGTCTTCTCTCGGTCTTCCACATCACCGACACGCTTACCCTCGCTGGCTCAGTCAGAATCTTCGCCGGCGGACTAACAATGGGTGCAGCCGCCCTCGGCGCTGGATTTGGAATAGGGACGTCTGGGAGCGCTCTAGCCGCCGCAACGGCGGAGAAACCGGATATATTCTCAAGAGCAGTTATCACGCTGATACTGGCAGAGGCTCTGGCGATCTACGCGCTCGTCACAGCTCTACTGCTCGTTCTACAAGCAAANTAACAGCGACCCNTCGTGGGAACTGAGATTATATCCCATATCGTTCGAGACAACTACATTATCGCGAAGATTCGGGGAGAAAAAGGCAAACTTTTGGAACGGCAGCAGGTCCATTCTCTTGCGGAGTTNCGGACACAAAGTGAGATCTTGGGGGTCCTTGCAGATGGGCCATATGGCAAGGAACTCTCGGAACTAAGAGACGGGTCTACCCCCCTAGAGACGGAGAGAGCTGTACGTTTAGGTTTCGCTCGAGGAGTTAAGATACTCATTTCNTCTTCCCAAGGATCAGCGCGAAGCTTTCTCCTCGAGTTTAGCCGTCGTTTCGACGCCTACGACCTTGCCGCGATAGTAGTTTTCAAAGCTCAGGGCAAGAGTTGGGAGGAGTTCGTGTCAACTCGCCAGCCCCTGGCCCTCCTCAAGGAGGCTGAGCTTCACCGTCTCTATTCGATGGATGATCTCCGGACAATTGTTGGAATTGTTGGCGATAGAGCACTGGTAAGCCGAGTGAAGAGCTTCTCCATGGAGGACCTTGCGGGCGAAAGAGCCTCCCTCGTTCGAGACGTTATTAGCGGCTGGGGAGAGGAACGCTTCTACAATTACGTGAACCGCAAACTTCGAGGGTTCGACCGAGAAAGCTGTCTTCCCATAGCCGGAGGAACGATTGACCTTGCAAACCTGGCTATCATACTAAGAAGCAAACTGATCGGGATCCCTAATGTGCGCTATCACCTCATCCCCTCGTCTTGGAAGCTTGACGATCGGACGATAGACCAGCTGCTGGTCGCTCAGGACGTTACTCAAGCTCTCGATCTAGCATCCTCACATCCATACTACCACAGCATCCTCTCAGGTGCTAGGCAGAAGTACGAAGAAACAAAGTCTCTCTCCTTCCTTGAAGTCGCGTCAAGAAAACACGCTTCCCACATTAGCAAGAGGATATTCCTTGGATTCCCATACACCCTAGGAGTTGTTCTTGCTTTCTTGGTCGTTAAGGAGAATGAGGCCAGAAATCTCGCGGCTATCGTCGCGGGAGTTGGGGCGGGAATGAAGCCAGACCAGATAAGATCCCTAGTCGCGATTCCCGAGTGATTCCTGAGATTTCGGACTCCCCTGGCTGGCTAGAGTTTTCTTGACAAGAAAAGGGGATATTCCCAAAGTTCGCTTCTGTGTGTCAAACTAGATACCTGCGCATACCGAAGCGCTGCGGAACAATCTCAGCAGAAAGCAGAGCTTTCCAAGGACTACGGAGGTCATTGTTCAGTTGTCGGACGGATAGAGAAACACGAAAGAGAAGCGGTGACTGCTACCGGAGAACTGCATAGAAACCAGCTTGGTTTAAACGGGCTGTTGGACAGTCTGACTCTCGATCTTGTTGCCCCAACGGATTAGGGTCTTCTCAGCATCATCGTTGAGTTCTCGCACGATTTCCGACGCGGGTTGAAGCCTCTTCACTCCGCCTACCGATTCTCCGGCCCAATGGGGCATCGCCTCTATATTGCCCGTCGAGTGTTTCATCGGGACTGCTTCCTCGAAACAGTGGATGTCGTATTTCTTTTGTGTGTATATGTTGGAGGAGGTTCCCACAACTTCTCCTTTGAAGTTCGAGGCAGCTTCGAGGCTGGAACGCAACACGCGGTGGGATGCACGGATCGGCCACTCCACGTTGAACCTGTCTGTGTAAATGGTATCCTTCGCTTCGGCGTTGACAAGCGCATTCACGTAATCCGGATGGGCCTGAGCTTCTTCGGATGCGACGAACCGTGTGCCGACCCTGACTGCAGAGGCTCCGGCCGCGAGGACCCCAGCCATCGATCGGCCTGTCCCAATGCCGCCGGCTCCGATGATAGGAACCTTGCCGCCTATCGCCTCAATGGTCTCGCTTAGTAATGGCAGTAGGCCTATCTGTCCCCGGANATGACCGCCCGCCTCTATCCCTTGTGCTACAATCAGGTCGCAGCCANTGTCCGCCGCTGCTTTTGCTTCTTCCTTTGACCCAACCTGCCACGAGACAAGTGTTTTTTCCTGATGGACCATTTGAACAAGCGACTCGTCCGGCCAGCCGTAGAAGAACTCTACAACTCGGGCGTACCGAGCAGCGACCGGTACCATCTGTTCGAGTTCTCCGCGTTCCATCAGTGGAACGATGTAGTTCACCCCGAAGGGGCCCGTGGTGGAATCCTTTACCTCTCGCAGCACCCTCTCCAACAAGTCGACTGAGTCGATTACCATTCCGGAGAGCATTCCCAAGGCCCCTGCGTTCGTGACAGCCGAGACAAGTTTCGGGTTTGCTAGGGGTCCCATACCTGCTTGCTGGATTGGTACCTTACACCCGACTAGTTTGGTGAATGGCGTCGTTAGCAAATCGGTTTCGACAACCATTCCGGCGCCTACTGTTCTCGGCTAAAACTGTTGTGGAGAAGCGAAGCGAAAAAATCGTGAGGCGTCACTCGTTTGCCGTCAACCGGACGATCTCAAAGTCTCTTGACGAAATAGTAGTATGTGTATGCAAGCCCAACAACTGATCCGACCACGAGTCCTATCCCGGAACCTGCGCATGGAGCGATCCATGGCGATATAGCCATAACTCCCACGCATGAGCCAAGTCCAAACAATGGCCCTAACACTATTCCGCCTAAGAAATATCCCAGCACGAGAAAGGTAAACAGATTGACACTGAATCCCGTTATTCGAAGCACTGAAGGGTCATAGATTCGTCCGGCACCCCTTTGAACCTTTGAGAAGCGAGCTCGTCGGGTTCTCGGGGTCGAAGACTCATTGGGGGCTACCATATCGGTGCCGTCCGCTCGTTGGGGCAATCTCAAAATTGCTCCTCTCATGCACTCGCTAATGCTCGAATGTGCAGGGTCGGGGTCGTTGTGGCTTCTGTTAATTTGGCATGCTAACGTTACGATCGCTACCGCGACAAACCCNCCCTCTCCTTCCAGGATTCTGTCTAGATCTGAGGTTCTAGTTCCTGATAATCTGGCAAATTCTTCCTTTCCCGTTTGTTCAATCGCGGCGTTCAGCGCACTCTTTATTCGCGGTGTTGCTTGTGCTTCGAGGTCTGGGCCGCTCACAAATATGCGCTCTTCTACGAGGAAGACTCCAATTCGACGATCCCTTTTCTGGTCAGACTGTTCACGATTTCAACTGGAACAACTCTCTCCAGTCGAGCGTAGATACGGGAGGCTGGGGCACCATCGCCAAGTTTGAGGATTCCGCGGAACAGCATCAAATTATCGACGACTTCGTCAAGCCTCCGGTTCAGGGTCTGCTCTGCCTTTCGACGCAAATCGTCTAACTGCAGCTTCAACCCTTCAAGCTCCTTGGATAGCAATTTCGCCTTCTCTTCGTCTGCTTGAATCTCCGACTTTGCATCGGCTAATTCGTGTTCGGGAATCTCAATAGGCGTAAAGTCATAGAGAAGAAGTGTTTGAAGCGCTTGGGAAAACCTGTCTTTTGGTGCGGCAACGAGGACGTAAAACGTGTCCTGTTTCCTATTGCCGACTGCGAGGATAGCTTGGTCTTTGACTTGTGACTGCAAGGCCTTCTGTGCGGTGTCTAGTTTCTTAACGGGCAAACGTCCTAAGACTCTTCGAAAATCCTTGGCCTCGGATTCTAACTGGTCGGTCGCGAAACCGGTTTGAGATAATTCTGTGCGCGCCGCGATCTTCTTCTTGGACTCATCGATCTGTCGCTGGACCTTCTCGATCTTTCCCTGAACTTCTTGGTACTCGTTTCTAGCCTCCTCCAATTCTCGCTTCGACGATTCCAGTTCACTATCATAATCCAGCTGATCAACACTGCTCGAGGCCGCTTCCCTTGTCAAGTTGAGCTGTCGCATGACTTGGAGGATCTCATCTCGCAGTTTCGAGAGTTCTTTGATGCGACCGACAATTTGCTCGGTTGTTAGCTGTCCTGAACTAAGCGCGATCTTTCTCGACTCCGTTTTTCCTGGCGTGCCAAGTGCTGTTGCAATTCTCACCGATGCGTCGTCAGCTAGGATCGCTCTTAGAACGCTGCTTTTGGCAGGGCTACTCAAATCCGCCCGACCTGGCTAAGCTAGAGAAATCAGGGCCACCAAGAAGAGCGGGATGAAGACCAAGGAAATCGTGTTAAGGAGCTTGATGAGAATGTGCAGGCTTGGTCCAGCCGTGTCCTTCCAGGGATCGCCAACCGTGTCACCGACGACTGTTGCAGCGTGTGTTTCAGTGTTCTTACCTCCGAAGTGTCCTGCTTCAACATACTTTTTCGCGTTGTCCATCGCGGCTCCTCCCCACATCATCATGATGGCTAAAGGTATGGCGGAAAGTGTAGCCCCCACAACTAATGCTCCGACTGCGGCCCATCCGAGAAATACTCCTACAACTATGGGTGTTACTACTGGGATTGCACCTGGGACTACCATCAGCCGGAGAGCAGTTCTTGTCGAAATGTCTACTGCCGCCGCGTAGTTCGGCTTGACGGTTCCTTCTCTCAGTCCCGGGATTTCTCTGAGCTGTCTACGGACTTCTTCCACCATTCGATAAGCACCAACGCTTACCGCATTGATGGCTGTTCCCGAGAACACGAAGGGAAGCATTGCACCGATTAAGGCGCCAATGACCACATCAGGGTGGTTGAGGGCGAGCGAGGCCCCGAGGCTTGACAGTTTGGTTCCTAGATCGCTGGCTTGAGCGCTTGTGATGGCTGTAAGGTCGATTATCTTGGCCTGGTATCGTGCAACTTCTAGTACGAATGCCTGAAAGAGCAAGAGTGATGCTAGCGCTGCCGAACCCATCGCGTATCCTTTTGTGAGCGCCTTTGTGGTATTGCCTAGCGCATCCAACGGATCGATTCGTTCTCGGACTTCAGGAGGGGCACCGGACATCTCTGCTATGCCGCCTGCGTTGTCGACGATCGGGCCCAGTCCATCCATTGTCAAGACGATTCCCGCGGTTGAGAGCATACCCATCGTTGCCATAGTCGTCCCGTAAACGCCACCTAGAAACAGGTTGCCAATTCCGGCCTGTACCGCGAATTGCTCTCCGAGGCCGAAGGAGATGAGAAGTGTGATCGCTACTGTAATGACCGGGAGTCCGCTTGAAATCATCCCTACCGCTGTGCCGGACATTATGGTCAACGCAGGCCCTGACTTGGATCTCTCAGCTATCGTAATTACAGACTTGGCCTCAGACCCCGTGTAGAATTCGGTATAGAGCACTATCAACAACCCCGCGGCGAGTCCTGATACCATGCAGCCGTAGAGGGCGTATGCCGCAAGAGCATTCCCGTTGGGTGTCACTCCGGACGGACCGAAGACGTACCACGTNGCGACAAACATTAGAATCGCGGCGACANCAGACGCCACAAGGAGCCCGTCTCGAGTAGGCTTGATCGGATTCTTGAATTTCTTCTCGTAAATTGCGACGGCGAGACCGACGAACGTAGCGATTATNCCGAGCGATCTAACGATCAGAGGCATTGTTACGTAGTAAACGCTGATTCCTTGGAATAGAATGATTGAGACGATGAGGCCGATTATCATGCCTCCAAGGTTCTCGGCAGTGAGTGATTCGAAGAGGTCGGCTCCCCTTCCAGCCTCATCCCCAACGTTGTCGCCGACATTGTCAGCTATGGCGGCAGGGTTTCGAGGGTCATCTTCCGGAAAGTTTTCTTCGACTTTACCGACGAGGTCGGCGCCGACATCGGCTGATTTTGTGAATATTCCTCCGCCAAGCTGGGCGAACAGAGCAGCCAGCGATGCACCGAATCCGAATCCTGCTAGGACCCCTGGATCGCGGAAGGCAGCGTAAAGGATCGACAGGCCCAACAGGCTCATGCTGATCACAGCGAGTCCAAGCGCCCCTCCTCCTAGCGTGGCCACCTTCAAGGCGAGATAGGTCGATTTTTCCGCAGCTGCCGTGGACCGTACATTCGCGTTCGTGGCAGAATACATTGCGATGTAGGCTGCAACAAGGGAGAAAGTGACTCCGAGAAGGAAGCTGAAGGCGATCTCGGCGCCATAACTCAAGCTGAAGGTTGCGCTGAAGGCTGCGAGGATAACGAGAGCGATGATTCCCGCGATAACACCGATCGTCCGGAACTGTCGTCTCAGGTATGCGTTCGCTCCCTCCATGATCGCTCTCCATATCGCGACCATTTTCTCGTTCCCGGTGGGATACTTCTTGACGGAGAGAACGAGAATTATCGAGGCGATGACCCCGACCGCAGCGAGAGAGGTCGTTAGTAGAAGAGGGTCGAACGCCAAGTTTTTGGTTCCTGCTATTTTTTCAAACTATGGAATTTCCGTCAATCCGCCTCCGCGCGGATTATAAATCTATTCACCAGATCGCGCGAACAAGTGTGAACCGGGCCAAACCCATAAATCACTTCAACCGACCGTTTCAAGTCGAATACACTAGGAGAAGAGCTGGCGATTGAACGGAAGCAAGTATGATGTCGTAATCGTCGGAGGTGGCCCTGGTGGTCTTTCTGCCGCGGTCCATCTNTCAAAGAAGGGCTTGAAGGTGAAGGTCTTCGAGAAGAAGAAGATCCTCGGCACACCGGTCCGGTGCGGGGAATATTTTCCGGTCAAAGCCGAGATGGAGAAACTCGTTCCGCGAGTCAAGAATCTAGACGTGATCGACGCCCCGCCAGAGTCTATCGATACGACTTGTCGTTCCATTCGATTGATTAGCCCAAAGGGTCACGAGTTCGAATTTCCATTCGGGGCCTACATTCTCGATCGCCATGTCTTCGAGAGTCACCTCGGAGATATCGCGCAGAGTCATGGAGCAGATGTCGACATCGGTGTTCAAGCCCATTATTTCCCCGATGATCAGGGAGGCTGGGTTGGACCGACCAGAGGAAAAGCGGTCCATGGAGATGTTATCATTGCAGCGGACGGCTATCCAAGTGAGACGGCGGAGAGAGCTGGGCTTCCGGAGAGAGCCTATGCGGGTCCNTACGCGGTCGCCACGAACATAGAGTATCTCATGACCGACCTNAACGTCGAGCAAGATGTCGCAGAGATGTACATGGACCCGCGATACTCCCCCGGAGGATATGGATGGATAATCCCGAAAGGACATGGCAGGGCAAACGTTGGGATCGGGATCCGAGAACCCTATGTCAGACGAGACTGGCAGATACGCGACCTCCTCACGGGGTTCATTGAGAAGAACACGGTTGCCTCGAAACGCCTGGTTGGCGGAAAGAAAGCTTCCATGATCGGTGACAGCCTTCCAGTCGACGGACCTCTCTCACGGACTTATTCTGATCGAGTTATGGCGGTTGGCGATGCTGCTGGAATGGTTATGCCTACTAATGGTGGTGGGATACAGACCGCCCTG
>JGI25385J37094_10000459_pt1 | contig 10876 bp, 7 predicted proteins | sample GraSoi013_1_40cm_FD_37094 | JGI IMG/M metagenome (IMG submission 37094) | reverse complement strand
GTCCGGCGCCTGTGCGAAAGTGCACGGACACGCGACGGCGCAGCTGCAGTTGTCGAACCAGTCTCCAGCGACGTGCCAGGTCGGGATCTGCGCCATGTGCGTCGCCTTTCCTCTGCCGAAGGGCGATCCGTCTCCAGCATCTCCACGATCTCGGCGTCGCCCAGTCCCTCGGCCCGGAGCGCCGCGATCACGCGGCGTGAGCCGGGCGCTGCGGAGCCCGGGTACGCCGAGGACCTCGTCGACCTGCTCGTCGGTGCCTCCCTCGGCCCGGAGGGAGGTCGAGTGGAACTTCACTCAGTGCCCGCACTTGTGCAGGCCGGCCATGAGGAGGCCGATCATCTCCTTGGTCCGGCTCGGCAGCGTCCAGGGCCCCGGACCCGCTCGATCTCCTGGAAGATCTCGCGGACACGACCGGTTACGTCGCCCGGACTGATCAGCGCAATTCTCGCCATCGTCTCCTCACCCGCCCACTCGAGGGGCCCGTCGTGCGCGTTCGTGCGGTCGTGGTGCAGTGCGGGAATGCGTAGGTGCCGCCAGTCGCGTCGCGCCCCCTCCCTCGCGAGCCACAGCGTCAGGCTTTCGAGCCACCCCGGGCGGGCGTGCTGATCAGCGCGGCCCAGTCCACCGACTGCTGATACGTGTGGGCGGCGCGGAAGAGCACATCCTCCCTGAAGTGCGGAGCGACGAGCATCAAGCCGATGGGCAACCCCTCCGACTTCCCGCAGGGGATGCTGATGGCGGGATGCCCCGTGTAGTTGAAGGGGCACGTGTTGGCGATCACCGGCCCCAGGTCCATGCCGAGCTTGCCGCCGAACAGCGTGTGCTCGATCGCCTCTTCGTGGTTCATGGGTTCGCGCCAGCGGGGAGCACGCAGGGGCACGGTGGGCATCGCCAGAAGATCGACGCCGGCCAGGACCCGATCGTACTGCGCGACGAAGGTGGGACGGACGTTCTGCGCCTTCGCGTAGAGGCGCCCGCCGTAGTGCTGCTGCAAGTAGTGGCCTTGCATCAGGTTGAGCTTGAGATTTGGCGAGAACTCTCGCCCGTGGCTTTGCTTGAGGCGACCGAAGATCGAGATGAAGGAGCTCGGGTAGTAGGTCCTGGCGAAGGTGCCCCCGAAGTTCGTGTCGTACATCCGCTTGCCGCCCTCGAGGTAGATGGGCAGGAGGGCGAGCGGCGCCCTCGCGTGCAGCGGCACGGAGACGCTCTCGGCCCGCGCGCCATTCCGCTCGAGCACGTGGATCGCTTCGCGCACGCACGCATCCACGCTCGGGTCGCCACCTTCGACGCCGAACCCTTCCGCGAGAATCCCGATCTTGAGCCCGCCGACCCCGCGGGACAGGGCCTCGGTGTACGCGGGGACGCTCGCAGGAACGTGAGCCTGGCGCGGGTCGTATCCATCGCGCCCGGCGACGCACGCGAGCGCCGTCGCCACATCCTCCACGGTGCGGGCCATGGGCCCCACGTAGTCGATGGTCGGCTCCAATCCGAACACGCCGGAGTGGGGCACGAGGCCGTGCGTGGGCATCAGGCCCACGACCCCGCACCAGGCGGCGGGGATGCGGATCGAGCCGCCCTGATCGCCGCCGAAGGCGACGTCCACTTCTCCGCCGGCGACGGCCGCGGCGGAGCCGGAGGACGACCCGCCCGTCACATGATCCCTGTTGTGGGGGTTCAGAGGGCGCCCGTAGTCGCCGACACCGCTCAGGCCCGGCCCGCCCCAGGAGAACTCCTCCATCTTGAGCTTGCCGACGATCGTCCCGCCGGCGTCGAGAATGCGCGTCACGATGGTGGCATCGAAGTCCGGAACGTAGCCGTCCATGAGATGCGAGCCGAACGTCAGGGGCACCCCGGCGACGCTGATGTGGTCCTTGAGTCCGATGGTCTTGCCCCGCAGTGGGCCATGGTCCGCGCCCGCGACGCGGCACTTCCTGATGAAGACATTCAAGGGATCTTCGTGCTCCGTCGGCCGGTAGCCCGGATCACGATCGGTGAACCGGAGCGGCGGGCGATGCTCCTCGAGGCGCAGCTCGTTGAACACCTCGAGCGCGTCGATGGTGGCCATCATCCGCGAGTGCATGATCCGCGCCTCGGTGGACGTGAGATCGAGGCCGAGGGCCTCGCCGTACGCCTTCACCTCGTCGACGTCGGGTCGCCTGAGCATCCGTGTCCTCCCGTCATGCGTGCAGGGCGTGGACCGCCGATGCGGTCAATCCTAATCCCATCGCACGGGTTGCGTGCGTTCGACGCGGTGGACTATAGTCGGCCGGCGGTGTGGTGAGGCCGTCCCGAGGAGCCATGGTGACCGTCAGCGTGCAGACTCCACTGTCAGCCGTCCTGGACGACGCGCGGACGGCGCTCGGCCGGCGGGTGTCCTACCTTTGCTTCCCCGGGCTCTCGCCCGGCGCCGACGCAAANGGNTCATCCGACCGTCGGGCATTGTGCCACGACCTCGACTTGCCCATCGTCGGGCATCGGCGGCAGAGCGTGACGCTGTCGNTTGGCCGGGAAGGCCGTGATGGGCGCCGGTTCGCCGTGCGGGGCGCGCTGCTGTCGATCACGGGGCACTGGCGACTCGAGCCCTGCGCGGCNGGCGTGCTGGCCCACCTGACGCTCGACTACGACGTCNGCGCGGCCCTCAAGGAGCAAGCGGTCAACGNGCTCCGCAGCCGGAGTCCGCTGCCGATACGGACCGACGCCGACGCCATCCTCGGACGGGCGGTCGACGACTTCTTCGAGAGGCGGTTCGCCGAGGACGCCGCCGCCTACTGCGATCGCCTGCGGGCCCGGCTCGAAGGGCACGCCTCGTGACCTCCTACGTCGCCCAGCGACTGTTCGGACTCGTGCCCGTGCTCTTCGGCATCTCGGTGGTGATCTTCCTCGGGATGAAGCTCATCCCAGGCGACGTGGCGCGGGCGTTGCTCGGTCCGATGGGGACCGCCGAGTCGCTGGCCCAGCTCCGCGGGGCACTCGGACTCGACCAGCCCCTGCACATGCAGTACGCGAAGTGGCTCTGGCGCGCGCTGCACGGCGACCTCGGCCTCTCGCCCATCGTGCACCAGCCGGTCGTCGAGCTGCTGCTGCCGAAGTTCGGCAACACGTTGATCCTGGCCGGCGCGAGCTTTGTCCTCGCGGCCACCGCCGGCATCGCCGCNGGCGTCCTGGCCGCGGCGCGGGAGAGGACGGCGATCGATCGGGTGACCATGAGCGCCTCGCTCGTCGTCGGCAACATGCCGCCCTTCTGGCTCGGCCTGGTCCTCATCGTCGTCTTCGCCATCGACCTGCGCTGGCTTCCGAGCCTGGGGATGTACTCGACGCGTGGGGCCGGCGGCCTCGCCGATCTGCTCTCCCACCTGGTGCTGCCGGCGGTGACGACCGCGGCCGCCCCCGGGGCCATCATCGCGCGGATGACGCGGGCGTCGGTGCTCGAGATCCTCGGGCACGAATACATCATGGTGGCGCGCGCCAAGGGCCTGGCCGAGCGGGTCGTCATCAGCGCCCACGCGTTGCGGGTGGCCTGGCCGCCGATCGTCACGATCGCCGGGCTGCAGCTCGGTTATCTGCTCGGCGGGGCGGTGTTCACCGAGGAGGTCTTCGGCTGGCCGGGGCTTGGCCGCCAGCTCGTCAGCTCGGTCATCGCGCGCGACGTGCAGGTGGTGCAGGGGGCCGCGCTCTTCATCGCGCTCTCGTTCGTCGTCGTCAACCTCGTCGTCGACCTGCTGAACCTGTACCTCGACCCGCGGGCCCGGCCCGCGTAGGCCTAGCGATGGCGACCGTCCTGGCGATGGAGGGGACCCGGCCGTTGCCTCGGCGCGGCGCCGGGCGCTTCACCGCGTTCCTGCGCGCGTTCATCCGGGACCGCCAGGCCCTCGCCGGCCTCGTGATCGTCGCCATTGCCGGCGGCGCGGCCGCCGCGGCGCCGCTGATCAGCCCCTGGGATCCGCTCAAGTCCGTGGAGGTCGACCGACTCTCCCCGCCCGGCACGCCCGGATATCTCCTCGGGACGGACGAGCAGGGACGGGACATCCTGAGCCGCCTGATCTGGGGCGGGCGGATCTCGCTCCTCGTCGGCATCGTGCCCACCGTGGCCGCGGGCCTCGTCGCACTGCTCCTCGGGCTCGTGGCCGGCTACCGCGAGGGCATGCTCGATCAGCTGATCATGCGCGTGCTCGACGTGTTCTTCGCGTTCCCGCTCGTGCTTCTGGCCATCGCCATCGTGGGCGTCATCGGCCCGGGCGTCGGCAACCAGATGTTCGCCCTCGCCGTCGTGCTCGTGCCCTACAGCACGCGCGTCGTGCGCAGCCGCGACGCTCTCCGTCAAGCACCTGGAGTTCATCGAAGCCGTTCGCGCCCTCGGAGCGGGGAACGGTCGCGTGCTCTGGCGGCATCTCGTGCCGAACGTCCTGCCGCCGCTGCTCGTCTACACCAGCACCCTCGTCGGCCTGATGATCGTGGCGTCATCCGGCCTGAGCTTTCTCGGCCTCGGAGTCCAGCCTCCCACGCCCGACTGGGGCGTGATGGTCGGCAGCGGCCGCCTCGTGATCTACCGCGCCGCCCACGTGGCCACCATTCCGGGCGTTATCATCGTCGTCGTCGCACTCGGGTTCAATTTCATCGGGGACGGGCTGCGCGAGGCCCTCGACCCTCGCGCGCGCCAGTGAGTGAAGGAACGATCGACAAGGAGGGGCGCCATGGACGCTGAGAAGATCGGTCGCATGTTGCGGATGCTCGGGCCCGGGGTCAGTCGTCGCGACTTCATCCGGACGACGGCTGTGGGGGCGGCGGGCACGCTCGCCGCGCCCCGCGCCGCGCGGGCCCAGGGCACGCCGAAGAAGGGCGGGACGCTCGTGTACGGCATGGAGGGTCCGTCCGACATCCTCGATCCCCAGGCCACGGGCTGCTGGCTCACCTACCGGGTGACCTTTCAGATGTTCGAAGGTCTCCTGGCCGAGGACCTGACGAAGGCGGACGTCGCCGTGCCTCCGCTGATTCCCCGGCTTGCCGAGTCCTGGCAGGTCGGGAAGGACGGGCTCACNCGCACCTTCAAGCTCCGCAAGGGCGTCAAGTTCCACGACGGGACCCCGTTCAACGCCCAGGCCGCGGTCTTCAGCTGGGAGCGCATGTTCAAGAAGGACGCGCCCCACTTCTACCCGCGGGCCAACAGCTACACGTCCTACGTCGTCGAGTACNTCACGGGCGCCGAGGCGGTCGACGAATACACGCTCAAGCTGACCTTCAGCAAGCCCTACGCCGAGTGGGAGCGGATGACCCTGCAGAGCTGGGGCGAGCCGATGATGGTGAGCCCGACCCAGGTGAAGAAGCTCGGCAACGAGAAGTTCGCGAACGGCCCGGTCGGCACGGGGCCGTTCAAGTTCGTGGAGAACGTGCCGGGCGACCGGATCGTCCTCGAGCGCTTCAAGGGCTACTGGGGCCCGCAGGCCAACGTCGACAAGCTCGTCTTCCGACGCCTCGACGATCCCGCGGCGCGCGTGGCGGCGCTGCGCACGGGCGAGGTGGACTTCATCCTGGCGCCGTCGCCCGACGAGGTCGACGCGCTGCGGAAGGACAAGTTCACGGTGCTGCAGAGCAACGCGCCCCACATCTGGTACTGGCACCTCAACATGAAGGACGAGTATTTCAAGGACGTCCGCGTGCGCAAGGCCGTCCAGATGGCCGTCGACAAGGAGAAGATGTGCAAGGACCTGCTCCGCGGGACGGCCAAGCCCGCCTGGAGCATGGTGCCGCCGGCGACCATCGCCTACGATCCGAAGTACAAGNCGTACTCCTACAATCCCGAGCGCGCCAAGCAGTTCCTCAAGGAGGCAGGACACGCCAACGGGTTCGAGACCGTGTTCTGGACGTCGACCTCGGGCTCGGGCCAGATGATTCCCGTGGCGATGGCGGAGTGGATCCAGCGCGACCTCGCCAAGGTGGGCATCCGGGTGAAGCTCGAGACGTTCGACTGGATCACGTATCTGTCGAAGATGTTCCAGGGCCTCCGCCCGGGCCACGGGGCCTACCAGCTCTCCTGGGGCATGACGACCAACTTCTGGATCGACATCGTCGCCCGCTCCACGCGGCAGCCGGACAAGGGCGTGAACGTCGGCTGGTACGCGAACCCCCGGGTGGACGCGCTCCTCGACACCGCGCGCGGCGAGCTCGACGAGAGCAAGCGGGTGGCGATCTATCGGCAGATCGACCGCATCCTCATGGAGGAAGACGCGTCGTTCCTGCCCATCTGCAACGACCTCAACCTCGTCGTCCTGAACCCGAAGGTGAAAGGATTCGTGAACCCGCCCGAGGAATGGTTCCAGCTCTGGACGCCGTGGGTGGAGGCGTAACGACTGCGACTGAGCGCTCAGTCTGGATCGGCCAGTATCGGCGAACGTCAAGGACCGGAAGCTCGGCCACGAGCGGCGGCGCCGGCTCGTCCGGCGCTCGGCAGACCTCGCGCCTGAGTTCGGCCGATTGGCCTTGAGACGCTTGAAGACCTCGACCTCCGGTTTATCCACCGCGAGAAGTCTCCAAAGCACGTCAAGAAGTCCAGCCTCGCGTCTGTTCTCCGTTAGCATTCCCGCAAGCTCCACAAAGGGTGCGGCCCTGCCAGGCGCCGTAGACCACTCGGCTGCTGCGCCCCTGGCAGGGCCGCGGTTTGCTACCACGCTGCGATCAAACCATTCCGAACCTCGCCGATCCATACTGAACAGCCTTAGTCCCAACTCGTCGAATCTTCGAGGTTTAAATCGTCATCGATCCCCGCCCAGGTATTTCCCCTCTTCTGTTTGAGGGGTTCCCCTAGTTTCCGAGACATCTGCCGGGGGCCTAAACGAGGGGTTGTGTGTGTGCGTGGATCCCCCTCGGCCTGGCGTCCGAAATACGTCGTCCCTCGCCGAAGCGTCGAAACTCGGAGGAAGCCATGCGAAAGAACACATTGCCGAGTGGGTCAGCTGGTGCTCACTCGAGCACCCTGACCTTGTCGCTGCTCATCATCGCGGCGATCGGAGTCCTNGCGGCGGTCCCATGCTCGGCCGCGGACGCTGACGACACCACAGCTTCGGCGGAGCGGAGCCTCTCGCTGGGTACCACGTCCAAGCCGGATGATGCTGTCCGGGTCCGCGGAAGCGAGGCCTACGGCAAGCTGCCGTTGTACTTTGAGGCGAACCGCGGACAGACCGACGCCCAGGTCAAGTTCCTCTCCCGCGGCGGCCGCCACGTCCTCNTCCTCACGCCGACCGAGGCGGTCCTCGTCTTGACCACGCCGCCGCAAGCGGCGGACGAGAAATCTCCAACGAGGGGCGGTAAGCCGGGCCGGCTAGAGGAGGGGACTCGGACCGTTCTGCGCATGACNTTCGCCGGCGGCAACCCGATGCCGCGCTTGGCAGGGTTGGACGAACTGCCCGGCAAGGTCAACTACTTCATCGGCAACGACGCCGCCAAGTGGCGGACCAATGTGCCCACCTATGCCAGGGTCCACTACCAAGACCTCTACCCCGGCATCGACCTCATCTACTACGGCAACCCGCGCCAACTGGAGTACGACCTCGTCGTGCGCCCGGGCGCGGACCCCGGCCGCATTGTGCTGGGCTTCCAGGGCGCCGACAAACTCGAAGTGGACGCCGATGGCGACCTCGTGTTCCACACCGCTGGCGCCGCGATCCGCCAGCGAAAGCCGGTCATCTACCAGGAGGTCGACGGCCTCCGGCGCGACATCGCGGGCGGCTACGTGCTGAGAGAAACGCGAACGGTCGGCTTCAAGGTGGACACGTACGACCCCAGCCGGCCGCTCATCATTGATCCGGTGCTCTTCTACTCCACGTACCTCGGGGGGATGGGCACTGATGCCGGGAGAGCGATCGCGGTCGACCCCTCCGGAAATGCCTACGTGACGGGCGAGACCCTTTCGAGTAACTTCCCGACGATCGCTGGCGCCTTCGACACGAGTTTCAACGGCGGCGGCGTCTTTGGCGATGCCTTCGTAACGAAGGTGAATCCGACGGGGTCGGGGCTCGTTTACTCCACGTATCTCGGCGGCATCGGCGATGACCAGGGCCTCGGCATCGCCGTCGACGGCTCCGGCAACGCGTACGTGACAGGCCGGACCAGTTCGACAGACTTCCCGGTGACTCGTGGGGCCTTCCAGACGAGTTACGGCGGTGGCACCGACGACGTCTTCGTTACCAAGCTGAATTCGACTGGCTCCGCCCTTCTTTATTCCACGTACCTCGGGGGCAGCGCTCAGGATATCGGGAACGGCATCGCTGTGGATACATCTGGGAGCGCCTACGTCACGGGCGTGACGAGCTCGGGCCTAGCCGCAACGACCAGCTTCCCCACTACCCCCGGGACGTTGGCGCCGAGCTACATCGGCGGCAGCAGCGACGCCTTCGTGACGAAGCTCACTACCACCGGCTCCGCCCTCGTCTACTCCACCTACCTCGGCGGCAGTGGCAGCGATTTCGGCTTCGGCATCGCCGTAGATGGCTCGGGCCGCGCCTACGTGACGGGCCAGACGAATTCGCCAGGGATCGCGACCGCTTTGGCCTTCCAGACCAGCTTCGGCGGCGTGATCGACGCCTTCGTGGCAAGGCTGAATACCGCGGGCGCTGCGCTCGACTACCTGACCTACCTGGGTGGCACCAACGCCGACGAAGGCTTTGCCATCACCCTGGATAGCTTGGGCAATGCCTATGTGACAGGTCAGACCGAATCGGCCAACTTCCCGACGACCACTGGAGCCTTCGATACGAGCTTGGGCGGGGCCCTGGACGCCTTCGTCACGAAGGTAGGTCCCACCGGTTCCGCGCTCGGTTATTCGACGTACCTTGGCGGCAGTAGCAATGATGCCGGTACCGGCATCGCGGTGGATGCGATCCTTCAACGCCTACGTTTCGGGCGTAACCTCATCGATCGACTTCCCGACCGTGAATCCGATCCAGGCCTCCTCCGGCGGCAGCTTTGACGTCTTCGTGACCAAGGTGAACCCTGCCGGCTCCGGGCTCGTCTACTCCACCTACCTCGGCGGCAGTGGCTTCGACGAGGGCACCGGCATCGCGGTAGACTCGTTGCCGACCCCTAACGCCTACGTTGTCGGTTTCACGAGTTCGACCAACTTCCCGACGACCATGGGGGCGTTCCAAACGACGTTCGGCGGTGGGACCAGCGACGCCTTCGTCGCGAAGATCACCGAGGCCGCGCTTCCCCCGCCACCGACCGTGGGCAAGGTGACCGGCGGCGGCACCGTCGACGTTCCGGGGCCGGGGATTGCGAACTTTGGCTTCATTGTGCAGGCGCGGTCGACGAGTGGCCCGATCGGTGGCGATCTGCAGTACGTGAACCACGCGAGTGGGGCCAAGGTGCACAGCGTGATGTTCGACTCCTTCGTGATCACCGGCAACACGGCCACCTTCGGTGGCACCTGCACCAACAACGGGGTGCCGTGCACCTTCGAGGTGCACGTGACGGACAACGGTGAGCCCGGCACTAATGATTCCTTCAACATCACAGTCGACGCCGGACCAACGGAGGGTGCGAACGAGACGCTCCGCAGCGGCAACGTTCTGATCCACTAGTAGCCGCAGAGTCAGCGCAGGAGATCCCGGGCCCCGGCGGCGGCCGGAGGCCTCGCCGGGCACCCCGGGGTCGGGGCAACTCGAGGGGCGGCGTGGGCAAGGCGAGCCGGAAGAACCGTTTAGGCGCGATCAGCCTCCGACCAGAGGTGTGTCGCGACATTTGCCTGACCCAGTGTCACTCATGAAAGAGGCGAGACGGCCGCCAGGTCACCATGCGCCAGATCTTCGTCAATCCCGTCTGTACCAGGGGCCGATCCGGGCCGCGGTTGAGAGAATTCAGGATCAGCGCGCTGAGACGTCCCCTTACGTGGGGTTCTCTCCTGATGCCCCGTGGACGATTGATGGCATCTCATCTCAAGTCGTGCCGGTGTCGAGTTCACCGCACCGCCGATGCTCCGCGATGAAACTGTCGGTCCGCCACGAGGAGGTCATTTCATCCGGTCGCGACTGGCGGTGCTTTCAGAACATCGAGCGAGCGGACCCCAGCAGAGGGTCACCAGTTCGAGAATCCGTGTCGTGACGCGGGCTTCGACGACATGTGATCGCGTCGAGCCTCGCTACCACGTCGCCCTACCATTCCAAGACGGATTCGATGGGTAGACAGGTTCGAAGAAGGAGGGACGGGCACGGTCCGCCTTCTCTCTTGACAACGCAGCGGAGCGGACTATCTTTGANGCGCGACGTTGACGTTCTTCCCGTTTTTTCCGTCTCGGCCGAAGGAGGATCCTNCCCATGGTCATCCGAAAGCACGACGAGGCTGACCTTCGCCCCATTCCTCCGATTCCGACGCAGGTCGTTACGAACGGGGAGTTCGTCCCACTGCCGAAGACGCAAAAGCAGCGGGAGGTGGACTTGCGCCTCATGGAGTACGCGGACCGCTATGGGACGCCGCGCGGGCTCTCACGCCGGCGCTTTCTCATGACGGCGAGCGGCTTCGCTGCCGCCATGCTCGCCATGAACAAGGTCTACGGGCGAGAGTTCTTCAGGGTGGCTGAGGTCGAGGCGGCCGACGAGGCGGCCGCGATCGAGGCGCAGCTNAAGACCCGCAAGGGCAGCCAATTCGTCTTCGACGACCAGACCCACTGGCTCAACGCGGCGAAGCTCGAGCACGCGAAGACCGAGCGGGGCAAGATCGCGCGGGACTTCCTGATGGGGTTCCGCAACAGCGTGCTCCCCAACAGCAAGATCCAGGACATCGGCACCGAAGAGGCCTACGTCAAGCAGATGTTCCTGGAGAGCGAGACCACGATGTCGATCATCAGCGGCGTGCCGGCCGCGGCCGGTGACGACGAGATTCTGCTCCCGAT
>JGI25385J37094_10000458_pt1 | contig 10909 bp, 10 predicted proteins | sample GraSoi013_1_40cm_FD_37094 | JGI IMG/M metagenome (IMG submission 37094) | reverse complement strand
GGCGTTCGCGCCCGCTTGGACGCGGTGGGCGACGTGTGGATTCACGGTGGACGATCAGTGGACACCTTTTTACTTGACGACCCCTAGATTCTGAGTGGTAGATTCCCGCCTACCACAAGATATAGTTGTCTTGAGGGCTGCCGCCTCGAGGAAGGAGGTTCGCCTTCCCAACGGTGAAACCGCCTCGAAAAGCCCTCAGAGGAAGGAGTCGGGATGTTGCCTGAAACCCGTCCGTCGAAGGTCGGTAAGTGGACCGAGCCCGCGCGGAGAGTGCTCCGCGAGCGTTACCTCAGCAGGAAGGACGGCGAGGTGACGGAGACGCCGGAGGAAATGTGCTGGCGGGTGGCGACGTCCATTGCGGCGGGCGAAGCGCGGTACGGACGCACCCCGGCAGCGGTCCGTGAGATCGCGGAGGCCTTCTACGACATGATGGTGGAGGGCGAGTTCCTGCCGAACTCTCCCACGCTCATGAACGCGGGTAAGGGCAACGGGCTTCAGTACTCAGCCTGCTACGTGCTGCCCGTGGGCGACTCCATGGAGGAGATCTTCGACTCCGTGAAGGCCGCGGCGATCATTCACAAGAGCGGCGGCGGGACGGGATTCGCGTTCTCCCGCTTGCGCCCGAAGGACGACCTCGTCGCCTCGACCGGCGGTCGCGCGTCCGGCCCCGTCTCGTTCCTGCGCGTGTTCAACAGCGCGACGGAGGCCGTGAAGCAAGGCGGCACCAGACGCGGCGCCAACATGGGGATCCTCAAGGTCGACCACCCCGACATCCTCGAGTTCATCGAGTGCAAGCTGGACGGTGGCATCACCAACTTCAACATCTCGGTCGCGGCCACCACCGGCTTCATGGAGGCCCTCGAGCGCGGCGAGGATTACAACCTGGTCAATCCTCACACGGGCGCGATCGTGCGCCAGCTCTCGGCGCGCGAGGTCTTCGGGCGGATCGTCTCGGCGGCCTGGCGCACGGGCGATCCCGGGATGGTCTTCCTCGATCGGATCAACGCGAGCCCGGCCAACCCGACGCCGGAGATCGGCCAGATCGAGGCGACCAATCCGTGTGGCGAGCAACCCCTGCTGCCGAACGAGGCGTGCAATCTCGGCTCGCTCAACGTCTCCAAGTTCGCGCGGCGGGCCGAGAACGGTGAGATGACGATCGACTGGGACGAGATGGAGCGCGTGGTGCGGCTCGCCGTGCGTTTCCTGGACGACGTCATCGAGATGAACCCGTACCCGCTGGCGGTGATCGACAAGACCGTGAAGGACAACCGGCGGATCGGCCTCGGCATCATGGGCTGGGCCGACGTGCTGTTCCTCCTCGGCGTGCCGTACGACAGCAAGGAAGCCACCGACCTCGCCGATCGCCTTGATGTCCTTCGTCAAGGAGAAGTCGCACGACCAGTCGGCCAAGCTGGCCGAGGAACGCGGGCCGTTCCCGAACTGGGCGCAGTCCATCTACAAGGACGCGCGGCCGATGCGGAACTCCACCGTCACCACGATCGCGCCCACCGGCACGATCTCGATGATCGCCGGGTGCTCGTCGGGCGTCGAACCCATCTTCGCCCTGGCCTTCGAGCATCGAGTCAAGCAGTCCGACGGTGAGCGCGTGCTGACCTTCGTCAACGAGACGTTCGAGGCGATCGCGCGAGACCAGGGCTGGTTCTCCGACGCACTGATGCAGGAGATCGCCCGCCGCGGGACCATCCACGGCATTCCGGGCGTCCCCGAAGCGGCCCAGCAGGTCTTCAAGACCTCGCATGAGATCGGCTTCGAGTGGCACGTCCGGCACCAGGCCGCGTTCCAGCGTTCCACCGACAATGGCGTGTCGAAGACGATCAACCTGCCCAACGGCGCCAGCGAAGCCGATGTCGCCAGCGCCTATCGGCTGGCGTGGGAGCTCGGCTGTCTCGGCATCACCGTGTTCCGTGACGGCTGCAAGGGCGAGCAGGTGCTGAACGTCGGCGTCGGCGCCAAGAAGGACAAGGCGGCTCCCGCCGCGCCGCCGATGGCGGCCATGGTGATCAAGCCCCGCCCGCACAGCCTCAAGGGCACGACGTACCGGATGGAGACACCGATCGGGACGGCGTACATCACGATCAACGAGACGAAGGAAGGCGAGGCCTTCGAGGTCTTCGCCCAGGTCGGCAAGGGCGGCTCTGAAACGATGGCCGTTGCCGANGCCCTCGGCCGGCTGATTTCGCTCACGNTGAGGCTCCCTTCGCCNCTTTCGGCTCAGCGCCGGCTCGAGGAGGTCATCAGCCAGCTCTCGCGCATCGGCGGCGCCCAGCCGACGGGCTTCGGGCCGTCGAAGATTCTNTCNCTGCCCGATGCCATCGCCCGGACGCTNGCCGAGCACATCGGTCAGGTNAAGGTGGCGGAGGCNGCGCCGTCGACACCGGCCAACGGCAAGAAGGCCATCGGCGATCTGTGCAAGGAGTGCGGCCAGGCGACGTTCGTGTACGAGGAAGGCTGCAAGAAGTGNCTGAGCTGCGGCTTCAACGAGTGCTGAACCCCGAGCGGCACTTGGCGCCAGTTCCTTATCGCCTATGATTATGAACAACGGGGGGAGCGAGACGCTCCCCCCGTTTGCCCCCCTGGTTTGCGCTACGCTTCGACATCACTTCTACAGCCAGTGCTAGACTCCACGCATGTTTTCGGGCGGTAGTTACGACGAGGTCGCAAGGTGGCTGCACAACTTCCTCCTCTCTCACGCCAAGCGCGAGAATCCACGGATCGAGGTCGAACTGGAGTCGGGTGACGAGCGGGAAGGGAAGTCCTACGCGGCTCGCCTTCGATTCGGCGACAAGACCTCGAGGCCGATCGAGTTCGATTACAAAGAAGTTGCCGACAACCGCGGCAGCCTGGCGTGGGGCCGATCGATGGCCGAGCGCACGCGTGCGCTCGCGCGCGAGCTGACCGGCTCCTGATCCCGGCCGGGACCGCGATTCTGCCGCCGCCCCGCTGGATTCGCAGCGGGGACCTCAACGGATTTCTCGGGCTCGCCCTCGACAACATCACCCAGCTCGTCATCCTCGCGGGCGTGCTCATCGGCGTCTTTCAGTTCCCGGCCGACCTCGTGCTCTACCGCATGGTCCCGGGCACCGCGCTCGGTGTCCTCGTGGGCGACCTCGCCTATACGTGGCTGGCCCTCCAGCTGATGACCCGGACCGGGCGTGACGACGTGACCGCGATGCCGTTCGGCATCGACACGCCCACGTTGTTCGCCATGGTGTTCGGNGTGNTGGGGCCCGTGAAGATGGCCACGGGAGACGCCATGCTCGCGTGGAAAGTCGGCATGGGCGTGACCATCGCCATCGGCCTGGTCAAGACCGTGCTGAGCTTCGCCGGGGATTTCGCCCGACGCGTCGTCCCACGGGCGGCGCTCCTCGGCTCCATCGCCGGGATTGCGATTCTGCTGATCGCNTTCCTTCCGGCGCTCAAGGTCATGCGGGATCCGCTCGTCGGCCTGCCGACGCTGACGATTCTGCTGGTGGCGCTTCTCGGTCGCGTGAGGATGCCCTGGGGTCTGCCCGGCGCGTTCGTCGCCGTGGTCGCGGGCGCGGCCATCTTCTGGCTGCGCGGTGCATGGACGGGGGAGACTCACGGCCCAGCGCTCGGCGCACTGAGGTTGGCGGTGCCNTGGCCCACACTGGCCTGGCTCGACGCGCTTCCCGAAACGGCCGGGTACTTGAGTGTGGCGCTGCCGTTCGCGCTCGTGACCGTGATCGGTGGGATCGACAACACCGAATCGGCGGCGGCGGCCGGCGACGAGTACCGCGCGCGCGACATCCTGCTCACCGAAGCCCTCGCGACGATCGTGGCGGGGCTCTGCGGCGGCGTCGTACAGAACACTCCCTACATCGGACATCCAGCCTACAAGGCGATGGGCGCGCGGGCGGGGTACACGCTCGTGACCGGGCTCGTCATCGGCGTTGGCGCAGCCCTCGGCGTGCTGTCGAGGCTCGTCGCCGTGCTTCCGGAAGCCGCGGTCGCGCCGATCCTGATCTTCATCGGCCTGGAGATCACGGCCCAGGCATTTCACGCGTCGCCTCGTCATCACGGGCCCGCCGTCGCGCTGGCCTTCGTTCCGGTGGCCGCGACGGTCGTCGTCATCGAGGCGGGCAGCCTGCTCGGGGCGCTTGGGCGATCGCCGGCCGACTTCTCAGGGGACGGGGCGCTCATGTGGCAAGCGCTGCTCGTGCTCGGGAACGGCTTCATCCTCACCGCAGTGCTGTGGGCCTGGACACTCACGGCGATCTTGGACGGCCGGACATACGTGGCGGCGGCCCTGCTGGCTGCGGGAAGCCTCGCCGCGCTCTGCGGCCTCATCCACTCGCCGTTGCCCAGCGGCGCTCTCTTCCTGCCCTGGTCGCCGCCACGGCCGATCACCGTGCAGCTGGCCGGTGCGTACGGGGTGGCGGCCGCGATCTGTTGGATGGCGGCGGTGCGACAACGCGGTAAGATCACAATGTGAAGCTCGGGTCGACNGCCGCGTGACCGCGCTCCGCGTCGCCATCATCGGAGCCGGCCCCGCCGGCTACTACGCCGCCGACCATCTTCTCCGCCAGGATGCCGTGCCGGTCGAAGTGGACCTCTTCGATCGCCTGCCGACGCCGTACGGGCTCGTTCGTCTCGGCGTCGCGCCCGACCACCAGAAGATCAAGTCGGTGACGGCTGCATTCGACAAGGTCGCCGCCAATCCGCGTTTCCGATTCTTCGGGGGCGTGGAACTNGGGCATCACGTCACGGTCGACGACCTGCGACGTCACTACCACCAGATCCTCTATTCGACGGGCGCCCAGACCGATCGTCGGATGGGCATTCCCGGCGAGGATCTGGTCGGCAGTCACCCGGCGACGGAGTTCGTCGCCTGGTACAACGGCCACCCCGACTACCGTGATCATGTCTTCGACCTNTCGGCGGAACGCGCGATGGTNGTGGGCGTGGGCAACGTCGCCGTCGACGTGGTGCGCATCTTGTGTCGCTCGCCCGAGGAGCTGGCGGCGACCGACATCGCCGACCACGCGCTGGAGGCGCTCCGCCACAGCCGTGTCCGCGAGGTCTACCTGCTGGGGCGTCGCGGCGCCGCCCAGGCGGCCTTCACGAATCCCGAAATCAAGGAGCTGGGGGAGCTGCCCGACGCCGATTTGATCGTGCGGCCAGAGGAGGTCGAGCTCGATCCCGTGTCGCGGGCCGCCCTCGAGGCGTCGCCCGACCGCGCCACCACCAAGAAAGTGGAGATCCTGCAGGAGTACGCACGCCGTGCCCCGACGGGGAAGCGCAAGCGCCTGTTCGCGCGTTTTCTCGTCTCGCCGGTAGAAGTGCTCGGCGACGCCAAGGGTCANGTCCGGGCGCTTCGGCTCGTGAAGAACCGTCTCGAGGCCAGCGACCGCGGTCCGCAAGCCAAGCCGACCGGCGAGATCGAGGAGATCCCAGCCGGGCTCGTGTTTCGCTCCGTCGGCTACCGAGGCGTCGCGCTCCCCGGCGTGCCGTTCGACGAGCGGTCCGGCGTGATCCTCAACGACAAGGGCCGGGTGCTGGACCCGGCGACGAAGCGCCCGCGTGCCGGCGAATACACGGCGGGCTGGATCAAACGCGGCCCGAGCGGTGTTATTGGAACGAACAAGCCGGATGCGGGCGAGACCGTCGCGCTCATGCTCGAGGATGCCAAGGCGGGGTCGACGCTGCATCCGCCGGCGTCCGATCGCGCGGCGATCGAGCGGTTGGTCCGGGAGCGTCAGCCCCGTTGCGTGTCGTACCCCGACTGGAAGATGCTCGATCGGCTCGAAGTCGAGCGGGGCCGNCCGAGCGGCCGTCCACGCGTAAAGTTCTGCACGGTCGAGGAGATGCTCAAAGCACTCGGCCGGTGAATAGGTTCTTGATTCCTCACGTCGCACGTGTGTAAATGGCGTCGATTGCGTGTGTGAACACCATCACTATCCCGGAGGAGGGCTCATGAGGACGGGGGCGAAGTGCGTGGTTGCCGTAGCGGCGACCCTGTTCGTGGCCGGCGCTGCCGTGGTCTCGGCGCAGCCCGAGTGGAAGGCGCCAGCGGACGCGAAGGCGATGAAGAATCCGTCGCCCAAGGATCCCAAGTCCATTGCCGAGGGCAAGAAGCTCGCAGAAACGAACTGCGCGACCTGTCACGGCCCGGAAGGGAAGGGCAACGGCCCTGCCGCCGCCGCGCTGCCGCCGCCCAAGCCCGCCGACTGGACCTCGGCCAAGGTGAAGAGCGAACCCGACGGCGATATCTTCTGGAAGATCTCCAACGGGCGCGGGGCCATGCCGCCCTGGAAGCATCTCCCGGACAAGGATCGCTGGGCGTTGGTGAACTACATCCGCAGTCTCCAAAAGTAGTCGTCGCGCCCGGATCGAGCATTCGACGCCCTGTTCGGGAGGATCGTGGCCTCCCGACAGGGCGTCGTCGTCAGATGCGACTCGCCACCATCGACCTCGGCACCAACACGGTCCGCCTGCTCGTCGCCGACANTGCTGCAGCTGGCCGCTGGAAGACCGTCGTGCAGGATCAGCGCGTCACCCGACTCGGCGAAGGCCTCCGCGCGAGTGGTCGTCTCGCCGAGACGCCGATGAATCGGACGGCCGCGACGGTGACCGAATACGCGCGGCGGGCGAGGGAGGCAGGCGCCGGCGCGCTCAGGATCATCGCGACGAGCGCGGTGAGAGACGCCGCCAACGGGCGTGAGTTCGCGATCGCCGTCGAGCGCGCGAGTGGCCAGGCGGTCGAGATCGTGAGCGGTGAAGAGGAGGCGCGGTTGACCATCCGCGGCATCGTCGCCGGCCTCGGTACGGCGCAGGGACGGCTGCTGGCCTTCGACATCGGCGGCGGGAGCACCGAGTACATCCTGGCGCACGCCGGGCGAGTCGAGACGGCCATCAGCTTGCGGCTCGGCGTGGTGCCGCTCAGCGAGCGCTTCCCATGTCCGATGCGCGTGGACGTGGATCGTTATCGCGCGATGGAGTCGGAGATTCGCCACGGTCTCGAGCAGGAGCTTCCCCACGCCGTGCGCGCCTCGGGTGTTGCTGATCTGGTGGGAACGGCGGGAACGGTGACGACGCTGGCGGCGCTCGACCTCGGCCTTCGATCCTACGACGCCGAGCGCGTGCAGGGGCATCGGCTGAGCCGGGCGGCGATCGAGAAGCTTCGCGATCGCCTCTGCATGCTCACCCAGGACGAGCGTGGGCGCCTGCCGTGCCTCGAGCCGGGCCGCGCCGATCTCATCGTGCCTGGCGTCGCCATCGTCCTCGCCAGCCTCGACGTCACGCGGACGGATGCGGTCGTGGTGAGCGACTGGGGATTGCGGGAAGGTATCATGGCCGAAACCATCGAGCGGCTCTCATGATGCGCCGTGTGCTCCTCGCGCTCTCGACGCGGCCCGCCATCGGCAGATGGATGGAGCGTGTGCCGGCAACCCGAGCGCTGGTGCGCCGCTTCGTCGCGGGGACGACGACCGAGGATGCCCTGGCCGTCCTCGAAGGGCTCAACGCCCGTGGCCTGATGGGGGCGGTGACGTACCTGGGCGAGAACGTCGCGACCCCGGCGGACGCCGAGCGCGCGACCCAGACCTACCTGCATCTGCTCGACGAGATCAAGCGACGCAATCTGAACGTGTTGCCGTCGCTGAAACTGACCCACCTGGGTCTCGACCTCGGCCAGCAGGTCTGCGTCACGAATCTCACCGCCGTGCTCGAGCGCGCCCGCGCGGCGGGCACGCGCGTGTGGGTCGACATGGAGTCGTCGGTCTACACGGACCGCACGCTCGCGCTGTACGCACGGCTCCGGCCCCAGCACTCGCACCTCGCCTGCGTCGTCCAGGCCTACCTTCGCCGGACGCCCGCCGACCTCGAGCGCTTGATCGACGTCGGCGCCACCGTGCGTCTGTGCAAGGGCGCCTATCGCGAGCCGCCCGCGATCGCCTATCCCGACAAGCACGATGTCGATCGAGCCTATCGCCGCTTGATCGATCGCCTGCTGGCGCCGGATGCGCTGGCCCGCGGCGCGTACACGGGCTTTGCCACCCACGACGATCAGATGCTGGCCCACGTCCGCGATCGCGTCCGCGAGCGACGCCTTGCCTCCGGGCGCTGGGAGATCCAGATGCTCTACGGGATCCGACCCGAGATGCCCGGGCGCCTCGCCGCCGAGGGTCTGCCCGTGCGCGTGCTGGTTCCCTTCGGCGAGGACTGGTACGGGTACTTCATGCGGCGCCTGGCCGAGCGTCCCGCCAACCTCCTCTTCTTCCTCAAGAATGTCGCTCGATCCTGAGGCCTAATTTGACACGGATTTTCGCGCCGCTTATCCTAGGCCGACATGGACGAGATTGCCGTCCTGGTCCTGAATTACAGCTTTGAGCCTCTACATTTCACGAATGGCCGTCGCGCCATCACGCTCATGCTCGCCGGCAAGGCGGAAGCCGTGGAGGACTCGCCCCGTGTGGTTCGCTCGCCGTCGCGCGCCTTCGCGCTGCCGGCAGTGATCCGCCTGGCTGTATACATACGCAAGCCGTTCCTCGACAGGGTGGCCTTCAACAAGAAGAACATCCTGCGACGGGACGGCTACACCTGCCAGTACTGCAACCGCCGCGGCGAGCGTCTCACCGTGGACCACGTCATGCCGCGGTCGCGCGGCGGCGAGACGACGTGGATTAACGTCGTCGCGGCCTGCCTTCGCTGCAACCTCAAGAAGGGAAATCGCCTCCCCGACGAGGTGGGCATGCGACTACTCCGCGAGCCGGTGCATCCCAAGTTCGTGTTCTCGACGCACATGCTCAAGCACCCGCACGCGCATTCGCTGATCGATTCCTGGCGCAAGTATCTCGTGGCGGACGCCGTCCCGGCGTCCTAGGGCGTCAGTGTTTCGGCTCACCTCGGAGTTTCCGCCCCGCGGCGACCAGCCACGCGCCATCGAGCGCCTCACCGAGCTGGTGAGCTCGGGCCAGCGCCACGCTGTGCTGCGCGGCGTGACGGGCTCGGGCAAGACCTACACGATGGCCAACGTGATCGCCAACGTTCGGCGGCCCACCCTGGTCCTGTCGCCCAACAAGACCCTGGCCGCTCAGCTCTTCAGCGAGTTCAAGGCGTTCTTCCCGCACAACGCCGTCGAGTACTTCGTCTCGTACTACGACTACTACCAACCCGAGGCCTACATCCCCCAGTCGGACACCTACATCGAGAAAGACGCCCTGGTGAACGACGAGATCGATCGCATGCGCCACTCGGCCACGCGCTCGCTCATGGAACGCCGCGACGTGGTCGTGGTGGCCTCGGTGTCCTGTATCTACGGCATCGGCGCCCCGGAGACGTACCAGGAGATGCACCTGGCTCTGCGCGAGGGCGAGCAGATCGACCGCGACGAGATCATCCGCCGGCTCATCGCCGTGCAGTACGAGCGCAACGACTACGACTTCCACCGGGGAACGTTTCGCGTGCGCGGCGACATCGTGGAGATCTTTCCGGCCAACGAGGAGACGTTCGCGCTGCGCATCGAGCTCTTCGGCGACGTGGTGGACGCCATCCACCGGATCGACCCGTTGCGCGGCCAGGTGCTCGAGCGCCTGGACAGCGTTCACGTGTATCCGGCGAGTCACTACGTCACGCCGGCCGCCCAGCTCGAGCGCGCGCTGGGCACGATCCAGGAGGAGCTGGGCGAGCGCCTGGCCTTCCTGCGTCCCCGCAATCGGTTGCTGGAGGCCCAGCGCCTGGAGCAGCGCACGCTCTTCGACATGGAGATGCTGCGCGAGCTGGGGTATTGCCACGGCATCGAGAACTACTCGCGGCATTTGACCGGGCGTCGGGCCGGTGAGCCGCCGCCGGTGCTGATCGACTATCTGCCCAAGGACGCGCTCGTGATCATCGACGAGAGCCACGTGGCCGTGCCGCAGATCCGCGGGATGTACTACGGCGACCGCTCGCGCAAGGAGGCGCTCGTCGAGTACGGCTTCCGGCTGCCGTCGGCGTTCGACAACCGCCCGCTGACGTTCGAGGAGTTCACGCGCATCGTCACCCAGACGGTCTACGTGTCGGCGACACCGAGCGCGTACGAGCTGGGGCTGGCCGCCGAGGCCGTGGTGGACCAGGTCATCCGTCCGACCGGCCTCACCGATCCGAAGATCACCGTGCGGCCGGCGGGCGAGCAGGTCGACGATCTGCTGGCCGAGGTGCGGGCCCGCGCCGAGCGCGACGAGCGCGTGCTGGTGACGACGCTCACCAAGCGCATGGCCGAGGACCTCACCGAGTACTACCAGCAGGCGGGGTTGCGCGTGCGCTACCTCCACTCCGACATCGACACGCTCGATCGTGTCGCCGTCATCCGCGATCTCCGGCTCGGCAAGTTCGACTGCTTGATCGGCATCAATCTGCTTCGCGAGGGCCTCGACATCCCCGAGGTCTCGCTGGTCGCCATCCTCGACGCCGACAAGGAAGGCTACCTGCGCTCGGGGACGTCGCTGATCCAGACGGCGGGACGCGCGGCCCGCAACGTCAACGGCGAGGTCATCATGTACGCCGACCACGTGACCGAGTCGATGGCGGCGACCATCCAGGAGACGGATCGCCGGCGGGTCTTGCAGGCCGCCTACAACGCGGAGCACGGCATCACGCCCGAGACGATCCGCTCGTCCATCCGCGAGTTGCTCCAGACCGTCTACGAGCGCGACTACGTCACGGTCGAGGTCGAGGAGCGCGGGCCGGAGCGCTTCGAGACCCCGGCGCAGTTGACCGAGCGGATCAGCGAGTTGGAAGGCCGGATGAAGGAGGCCGCCCGGCGCCTGGACTTCGAGCAGGCCGCTGAATTGCGCGACCGGCTTCGCGCGCTCAAGAAGNTGCAGACCGTCTAGTCCCGGAATCCTCCCGTCTCGGCGACGTCACGGCGAGCGTGCCGCCAGCCCCGCCG
>JGI25385J37094_10000453_pt1 | contig 10941 bp, 8 predicted proteins | sample GraSoi013_1_40cm_FD_37094 | JGI IMG/M metagenome (IMG submission 37094) | reverse complement strand
CCTCGCTCGAAGAGATCGTGATGCTGCTGCGCGTACGGCAGGTTCAGCTTGGCCTCGAGTGCGGCATCGACACGACCGAGATCACACGCGCTTCGCGGCTTGTCGCTGAGNTGACGGGCAACCCTGTGCAGCCGAACAAGGCGGTCGTGGGCGCNAACGCGTTTGCGCATGCGTCGGGAATCCACCAGGACGGCGTGCTGAAGGACCGCCTGAACTACGAGATCATGAAGCCGGAGGACGTCGGGCTCGACGACTCGCGCATCGTGCTCACCGCGCGGTCTGGACGGCACGCGTTTCACCACCGCCTGGGGCTGCTCGGCATCAAGCTCGTGGACGCCAAGGCCGAGGCCGCGTGGCAGCGGTTCCTTCAGGTAGCCGACACGAAGCGCGAGGTGACCGACGACGACCTGCGCAAGATCGCCGCCGGGGAGCCCAATGGCAACGGGCATGCCACGGCGGTCGATGCGCCCAACGACCACAACCACGTCGCCGACACCCTGCGCCACATGATTTTCGGCTAATTGGAAACTCGACTCCCCCCACCCGGCTGGCGCTGCGCGCGAGCCGACCTCCCCACGAGGTGGGGAGGGTGAAGATCGCCTACCAGGGAGAGCCGGGCGCCTACTCGGACGAGGCGGTATCGGCGCTGTTCCCGGCCGCTGATGCCGTCGGCTATGCGACTTTTCGCTTGACTTTCGAGGCACTGGCGGTGGGCGCGGTGGACTGCGCCGTCCTGCCAGTGGAGAACAGCAGCGCGGGCGTGGTGCAGGAGGTGTCGGACCTCCTCTGGGAGCTCCCGGGGATGCGGGTGGTGCGGGAACACGTGCTGCCTGTGCAGCACTGTCTTCTGGGCTGGCCCGGTCCTGTGGAGAGAGCGCTCTCGCACCCACAAGCCCTGGCCCAATGCAGCCGCTACCTGCATTCACGCCAGATCAAATCGGTGGCGTTTCATGACACGGCCGGCGCGGCGCGAGCGGTTGCGGAGCAGCGTCAGCCAGGGACGGCGGCGATCGCGAGCCGGGCGGCGGCGAAGCGCTACGGCCTGTACGTCCTGGCGGAGTCGATCCAGGACGATTCGGAGAATCGCACGCGATTCGTGGTCGTGGAGCGTGGGAGCCCGACCCGGCCGGCAGAGAGCAATCCAGTTTCGAAGTGCTCGCTGGCGTTTGTCGCGGCGCACCGGCCTGGCAGCCTCGCCCACGCCCTCGACTGCTTCGCGCGGCGCAACGTCAACCTGACGCGGCTCGACAGCAGGCCGATGCTGGGACGCCCCTTCGAATACCGGTTCTACCTCGACTTCTCGATCAACGGGGAAGCGGGTGCTCCCGCGGCGGCGGAGGCGGCGCTGAAAGACCTCGAGGAGGCGTCGGCGGAGATCAAGCTGTTTGGGACTTACCCGTCCGCCTGACCGGGACATACACGGCCCGTAACGTCTGTTTCATCCTGTAGACCCCCCAACTAAATTGGTCTAAGCTCTCCGTTCGTGGGTCGGCGGCGGGGCGCATCTTTGGCGGAGAGCGCGCCCCCGCAGAAGTCGGAGCGGCGGCGGCTGCCTGGGGTCAATCTGAGGGCGGGCGCGGTCAAACAAGCGCGCCGCGAAGCCGGCCTGAGCCTGGCCCAGGTGGGCAAGGGGCAAGTTACCGCCCCGGCGATCTTCCTGATCGAAACCGGGCGCACGCGGCCTTCGCTGCCGACGCTCGAGCACATCGCCCAGCGGACCGGCAAGCCGGTGGAGTTCTTCCTCGCGGACCCGAGCGGCGTCAGCAATGAGACGCGGGACGGGCTGGTCGAGCTCGAGACGCTGCTCGCGCACGGGCTTTACTCGGACGCGATCGAGCTGGGCGACAAGCTGCTCGGTCTGGGGTCGTCCGCTTACCGCCTTGGCCCGATCCGCTACCACATCGCACGCGCGTATCTGCAGCTCGGCAAGCCTGAGCCGGCGGGCGAGCTGCTCCGCCAGGCATGCGCTCACTTCGAATCGGTCGGAGACCTGCTGATGCTCGCGGAGTGTTTGGGGTCGCAGGCGTCGTTGGCGTACATGACTCAGCAGCCCGGCGCCGTGGCTCTCGCCGAGCGCGCGCTGGCGCTCTGCCGGAGCCTGAAGCCGGTGCCTGAGACGACGGAGGCCCGATTGCTNGGAATCCTGGCGACCGCCCACCTTGCGGACAGCGATTGGGANAAGGCGATGATCCTCTACAGAGAGGCGATCGAGGCCGCCGGATCGCTGCATGATCTGCGGCGCCTGGCACTGATGTATCACGGCCTCTCCATCGCGTATCAGGAGACCGGGCAAACCGACGCTGCGACCCGATATGCGACCCGGTCGCTCGCCTTGCTCGAGGTGCTGCGAGACCGCGTCTCGCTGGCGCGCATCCAGAACAGCCTGGGTCTTCTAATGATGGCCAAAGGCGACAACGCCGAAGCCCGCAAGCACATGGATCGGGCGCTCGAGCTGACCGAGGAAACCGAGCTCGAGTACGGGCGCGCCGCCATCATCCTCAGCCTGAGCGAGCTCAGCCTTCAAGAGGGCAACCTCGACGCTGCGGCAGCCCTGGCCGAGCAGGGGCTGCAGCTTGCCGAGCGCATGCAGGAAGGCGCCACGATGGCCGAGGCCCACATGTGGCTGGGCAGGGTCGCCGAGCAGCGCGGCGACGACGAAACCGTCGACCGCGAGTTCGAGCTGGCGCTCCACGGCCTGGCGAACCACGGGGGCGGCGAGCGGCTGCTGCGGTGCCATGGCGTTTATGCCGAGGTCCTCGAGCGGCGCGGCGACCTCCAGAAGGCGTACGTGCACATGAAGAAGGCGCTGTCGGCCAGCCGGCCGGGCCTGCTCCGCGACAAGAGCCAAAAGGCGGAGGAACGCGTCGGCTCAGCCTGATAACGTAAGTTTCAGCCCTTCAAGATGGCCAAAACGCTTCGCAACTCCAAGCTCGCAGTCGCCGCCGAAACCGTAATCGCCGATTACCGACTTGCTTACAGCAGCCGCCGCGCCAGCATCATCGGGCGCGCCGAGGTGCTGCGCGGAAACGCCACCTTCGGGATCTTCGGCGACGGCAAGGAGGTCGCCCAGGTGGCGATGGCCAAGGCCTTTCGTCCCGGCGACTGGCGGGCGGGCTACTACCGCGACCAGACCTTCATGTGGGCGACGCGCATGTCGAACGTCCGCGAGTTCTTCTCACAGCTGTACGGCAACACGAATCTCGACGCGGACCCGGCGTCGGGCGGCCGCCAGATGGGGAACCACTTTGCGACCAGGTTCGTGGACGACCGGGGCGATTTCAAGCGGTCGGTGGAGATGCTCAACTCGACCGCGGACGTCTCCAACGTCGCAGGCTGGATGCCACGGCTGCTCGGCCTCGCATACGCGTCGAAGCTGTATCGAAACAACCACCAGCTGCGCAAGGCCCAGGACGGCTTCTCGGTCAACGGCGACGAGGTGGCCTTCGGCACCATCGGCGACGCGGCGACCAGCGAAGGCCACTTCTGGGAGACGTTCAACGCGGCCGGCGTCCTCCAGGTGCCGATCGCGCTGTCGGTTTGGGATGACGGATATGGAATCTCGGTGCCGATCAGCGCGGAGACCACCAAAGCCTCGATTTCCGATGTGCTCCGTGGATTCATCCCTGACGATCGCCCGGGAGTCGACATCTACGTCGTACGCGGCTGGGACTACTCGGCCCTGGTCGAGGCCTACGCGAACGGCGTCGAGCGCGTGCGTCGCGAGCACAAACCGGCGCTCTTTCACATCACCGAGCTGACGCAGCCGCAGGGCCATTCGACGAGCGGCAGCCACGAGCGATACAAAACGAAGGAGCGGCTCCGCTTCGAGGTCGAATACGACTGCATCACCCGGATGCGCGATTGGATCATCGAGTCGGGCATAGCGGGCGACTCACAGCTGGAGGGATGGGAGGCGGCCGACAAAGAGGCCGTGGAGGCGGCGCGCGACCTTGCCTGGGAGGCGTACCAGGCGCCCATCCGGAAAGAACGAGACCGCGTGGTGAGCATCCTCCGGCGAATCGACACCCCGAAGGTGGCCGAGGTCGCGTCGACTCTGAACGAGGCCAACAAGGTCACGCGGTCCGCGATCATCTCCGGGGCAGCGTTCGCGCTGCGCACGCTGCGCGGGACCGCGTCCCCCGAGCGCACCGAGCTGGTTCGGTTTATCGAGAGATACAAGCGCGAAAACAGCGAGCGCTACAACTCTCACGTCTACAGCAATTCAGATCAATCCCCGCTGAACGTGCCTGTCGTACCGGCGGTCTACTCGGACAAGTCGCCGACCGTCGACGGCCGGCAGGTCCTGCTGCGCAACTTCGACGCCAACTTCGCGCGCGACCCGCGTTTGTTCGTCATCGGCGAGGACGTCGGACGGTTGGGTGACGTGAACCTCGTCTTCGAGGGGCTGCAGGCTAAATACGGCGATCTGCGCCTGACCGATACCGGCATCCGCGAGGCGACCATCTTGGGCCAGTCCATCGGCGCCGCCATGCGCGGCCTGCGCCCCATCTGCGACATCCAGTACCTGGACTATTTCCTGTACGCGCTCGAGGTCGCGTCGGACGACCTGGCCAGTCTCCACTGGCGAACCGCCGGAGGCCAGAAGGCTCCGGTCGTCATGCGCACGAAGGGCCATCGGCTGGTCGGCATCTGGCATGCAGGGTCGCCTATGGCGGTGCTGATCAACGCCCTCCACGGGATGTACATCGCCGTGCCTCGCAACATGACCCAGGCTGCCGGCTTCTACAACACGCTCTTCCGCGGGGACAACCCGGGGGTGGTGATCGAGGTGTTGAACGGCTACCGGCTCAAGGAACGGGTGCCCGACAACGTCGGGGAGTTCACGGTTCCATTGGGAGTTCCAGAGGTGCTGTGCGCGGGCACCGACGTGACCGTGGTGACCTACGGTGCTTGCTGCGCGATCGCGCTCGATGCCGCGCGAGCCCTCGAGGAGCTTGGGGTGTCCTGCGAGGTAATCGACGTTCAGACTCTCAACCCGTTCGACACCGATAGGTCGATCGTCCGCTCGCTCGAGAAGACGCACGCCGCGCTTTTCCTCGATGAGGACATGCCGGGCGGCGCGTCGGCGTTCATGATGCAGCAGGTTCTCGAACGCCAGAACGGGTGGTGGCATCTCGATGCCGCGCCGCGAACGCTGGCGGCTTCGCCCAACCGGCCGGCCTACGGGCCGGATGGCGACTACTTCAGCAAGCCGAATCGCGAGAGCGTCGTCGAAGCGGTCTACGAGCTGATGCGCGAGCGGAACCCCGACAAGTTCGCACCCCTGGACTGAATCCAGTCGTTGATCCAAGAATAACCAGCAGCGCTGCGCGGCGAGCCGATCGGCCTGCCGACCCGCACAGCGCACCCGAAGGTGAGCTGATCTGAGGCGGGGGCTCAGGAAATGTCGCTTGGCAGGAACTCCATCACCGCCAGGGCCGGCGCCCGGCTGAGCAAGCCGAGTCCCTCTAGCACGTAGCCGGCGTAGCCGGCGTAGCCGGCGGAGGTCGGCACCGCGCGCGGCGGCACCGGCTTTCGCGGCGCCTTCACCTCTCGCGCCGGCGCCGAAGCGTCGAGCCCGGCAAGGCTGCGCGCCTTCCGGACCGCCGCATCGAGGCCGCCAAGCTCGTCGACCAGCTTTCGCTCCAGTGCCTGGCTGCCGGTCCAGACGCGCCCACCGGCCACCGGCTCCACTTCGTCGCGCGTCATCCGCCTCGATGTCCCGACGGCTTCGAGGAACAGCTCGTACATCCGGTTGATCTCGTGGTGGACGATCGTCCGTTCCTCATCGGTGAACGGATCGTCGTCACTTTCCAGCGTGACGTGCTTCCCAAAGGCAATGGTGTCGCGATTTACCTGCAGCTTCGAGAACACGCCGCCGGTAACGAGTTTGCCGGTCAGAACCCCGATCGAACCCGTCAGAGTGCCGGGGCGCGCGACGATCCACTGGCCGGGCGTCGAGACGAGGTAGCCGCCAGACGCTGCCATCGCGCCCATGGCGATCACCAGCGGTTTGCGTTTGGCGATGAGCTCGATAGCCTGGCGCATCGCCTCCGAGGCCGTCGCCGATCCGCCGCGCGAGTTCACGAACAGAACCGCGGCCGCAGCGCGCTTGTCCGTCGCGACCTGCCGCGCGAGCGGCACCACGCTCAGGTCGCCGGCGCGGTCCTCCCCGACCAGTGGCAGATCGATCGGTGGAGTGATCGGCAGCCGCCCGTTGCGCCCGTCGACGATCGTGCCCTCCACCCGCATGATCGCGACGTACGTTCCTCTGCCCGTGGTCGGGGGCCGGGATGGGAGCCTGCGGCGAGCCTGCTCCCAGGTCGCGATCCTGGCCCGTTCGGCGCCACTGCCGATGTGATCCGGGAGCTTCTCCTCCGGGAGCACCCCATCGACGACCCGCTGCTCGAGCGCGTCGCTNTCGGTGTAGGGGGAGCCGTCGANAAGCTTCGCCGCGGCATCGGGCTCGATGTGCCGGCTCTCCGCGATCGCCTCCACGAGCTGCTTGTGATTCGAGTCGAGGAGCCAGGTGATCTGCTCGCGCATCTCGGGCGACATCCTTGATCTCGTGAGCGGGTCGGCCGCGGTTTTGTAGGGCGAGACCTGGACGAAGTCAGCCTTGACACCGATGCGCGCCAGGCCTTCGGCGAGGAAGACTCCCATCGACGAGAAACCGAGCGGGCGCACCAGGCCTGCCGGCATCAGAAGGATCTCGTCGCATGCGCAGGCCAGGTAGTAGGTTCCCGTCGTGTAGAACGGCGCCCATGCAATCACGCGCTTGCCCGCCGCGCGCAGCGTGGATACGAGCTCTCGCAAGTCCTGCAGGCTTGCCATCGGCATGGCCACCGGCCGGAGGTGGAGCACGACGCCCTTGGTTCGCGGATCGTGAGCGATGGCCTCGAGTTGCTCGCCCAGCTCCTTGATGCTCATGCGCGGCGTAGAGACGAATCGCTGCCAGAACGGCCCGGGCGGGTCGGGCAGCGTGGGAAGGGCGGTTTCGAGCACGTAGAGCACGTAGTCGGGCGCCTTGCCGATTCTTCGGCGCAGGCTCGACAGAAGCCACCAGATGTAGCGAAACGGATAGAAGATCACACCCGCCCTCAGGTGAAAGCTTAGTGGGGACTGGGTGAGCGCCCTGGGCTAGCTTTTCAGACTACCTTCGAGAGCTCGAGGTGCTCGTCGAGGTCTTCGCTCAGACGTGTCGCCCCATACACCTGGCCGACATGCTGGTGATAGGGCACGCCGGTGAACAGGTGGTGGCTCCGCGTCGGAATGTCCGCGTCCTCCGCCCACTCCTTTCGCTGCAGCGCCATGTAGCCCTGCTCCTGCTTGTGCTTGAGNTCGTCGAGCAGAACCGAAATGCCGTGCCCGGCTGCGTGCTGNAGGGCGAGGGTGATGAAGATGAAACCGACGCCGAGCTNNGCCAGCTNNTCCCAGGTGATCGGGTCATTCTCGTTGAACCACTTGAACGACGAGGAGTAGTTGAACGCGAAACGCGCTCCNGGAAAGCGTTTGCGGATCTCGCCGCAGAACTGCTCCGTCGGTCCACGCTCCGCNGTGGGAAACTCGCACCAGAGCAGGTCGGGGACGCCGCTGTCNAGGTACCGCAGCCCGCGATCGATGGCGAGCTGGATGCCACGCTTGCTCTCCGGGGGCCTCGGTCGCGGAAACGCCGTCGGTGCGGGCGATGATGACGAAGTCTCGATGGCCGAGGTCATCGGCCGCGTTCCGCATCATCTTGAGCTTGCCGACGAATTCGTCGGCGGAGATCAGTGCTTTGCCCGCGATGTGACCGCAGCGCTTGGGCATGACCTGGTCTTCCAGATGCGCGGCGGCAACGCCCGCCTTGACATAGAGGTCGATCGTGCGCTGGACGTTGAACAGGTTTCCGTAGCCCGCATCCATGTCGACCACGACNGGCGGGATCTCGAGATGAACCGGGGCGGCCCCTTTCTCCGGGTCGCCCATCGCCATCGTGAGCTGGAACTTGCGCAGGGCGCTGACGGTGCGTCGGGCGCCGTCCGCAATCTCCACCGATGAGTAGATGTCCATGTCGGTCGTGCCTAGATGACCGATGGCGAACGAGTACCCGCTGAAGTACACCGCGTCGAAGCCGTGATACATGACCAGCTCCGCGCCGAAGGGGTCGTAAACTCCTGGCCCGAACACGTAAGGCTTGGTCGCGAGCAGCCTGCGCAGCCGGCGGCTGGGGTCCTCGCTGCGCGACGCCGGCACCTTGAAGCCCTCCGGCAGGAGTGGCGTCGAAATCAACTCCATCTGGCTACTCGTTCTCGTGATCGCAGTTGCAAGGCTCGGGGCATTCGCACTCGTACGTGGTAGCACCCGCCGTCTCGAGGTCATTGGATTGATCGTGACTATCCATGGACGTGAACCTATCAACTTCGTCGATATAAGTCCAATTAATTGATTTGATCACCATGATCAATAAAACCGATAGGGGTCGTGGAGTACTCACGCCCCTCTCCAGCCCTCTCCCTGAGGGGGAGAGGGATTTATTCGATCGTGTTCAGCAGGTCCAGGAACGCCGCCACGATCCCCTCTGGCTTTCCGGAATCCCGGCGGCGATAGGCGACGATCGAGTTGTGCATCGCGGGCGCGTCCTTCATACGGACCGCGCGAAGCATCCCGCCTTCGACCTCGCGCGCCACGGCGGTGCGCGGCAGCAGGGCCACCCCGAGGCCGCGCTCGACCATCTTCTTGGCGGCTTCGATCGAGTCCAGCTCCATGAGGCCACGCAGCATTGCGCCCGCCTTGAGAAAGGCGGCCTGGGTGATCTCGTAGTAGCTGGACGTGCGATCGAACATGATCAGCTTTTGATTGGCGACCTCCGCCATCGCGACGCTGCGTCGTTTCGTGAACGGGTGGTCTGGGGCGCAAACGAGGACCAGCTCCTCGGTGTGGAACGGTCGCAGCTCCAGGTCAGGATGGCGGATCGCCCGACCGAGACCGAGCTGCACCTCGTCACGAAGGACAAGCTCCACGATGTCCTCCGAGTGGCCGGTGCGCACCGACACCTCGACGCGAGGGTGTGTGGCGACGAATTTCTCCAGAAGCTGCGGCAGGAGGTAGGTGCTGACGGCAGGTGCCGCCGCAATCACCAGGTGGCCGGCCGATGCCGACTTCACCTGTTCGAGCGCATCTCGCCCTTCGGCTAACGCGCGCAAAGCGCGCTCCGCGTACGGAACCCATGCCTTCCCGGCATCCGTCAGCCGCATTCCATGCGGCGTCCGTAGGAACAGCGGGGTGCCCAGCTCCCGCTCCAGCCCGTGCAGGCGCGCGGTGAGGGTCGGCTGGGTGATGAACAGCGCCTCAGCGGCGCGGCTAACGCTGCCTCGGCGCGCCACCTCCAGGAATCCTTCCACCTGGACCAGCTGCAGCGAGTTGACCTTGCCGTTACGTGATTCGTCTATGGCCACGGCCGTGGCCACAAATTCTATCTATGGCGCCCGCGAAGCAGCGATACGGCGCTCCAGATTGCCAGCACCCAGACCGGGCCCATCGTGATGACGAAGGGGCGGATCGTGTCGCTGGCCGAGTGGGAGTTGCGGTCGAAGGCAAGGAAGACCAGGACCGTTCCATAAGCAAGGATGGCCAGCGCCGCGGCCACGCCGGCGGTGGTGGACCACTTCATGACCCGGAATGTTGGGACTTGGGGCCCTGTTTATGCATTCATGGCTGCTTTCTTCGGCTTTCACATGCCCACCTTCACGTTTCCCGGTGTACCCAACGACCGCCTGTTTGATCGCGTGGTCGACAACGCGAAGGCGGCGGAAGACGCCGGCTTCGACCTCATCACTGTGATGGACCACTTCTATCAGATACGTGGGATAGGTCCCGAGACGGAACCGATGATGGAGGCGTACACGACGCTGTCCGCGCTGGCGACGCAGACTTCGCGAGTCAAGCTCGGAACGCTCGTGACCGGAGTCACCTATCGCAACCCCGCATTGCTGGCCAAGATGGTGACCACTCTCGACGTCATTTCCAAAGGCCGCGCCATCCTGGGCATCGGCGCCGCATGGAATGAAGACGAGCACATGGGCTATGGCTTCGAGTTTCCGCCCATCGCCCAGCGCATGGACCGCCTCGGGGAAGCGCTGACGATCGCGAAGCTGATGTTCACCCAGGACCNGCCGTCATTCGAAGGCACGTACTACCGGATCAATCGCGCCCTCAACGTCCCACGCCCTGTGCAGCCGGGGGGTCCGAAGATCCTGGTCGGCGGCGGCGGCGAACGGCGGACATTGCGGCTTCTTGCCGAGCATGGCGATATCGGGCATTGGTTTGGTGGCAACCTCGAGGACCTGAAGCGAAAGAAGAAGGTCTTCGAGGAGCACTGCGCGGCGGTCAACCGGGATTCTTCTGAGGTGCTGCTGACCGTCGGTCTAACCCTTGTGCTCGCCGAAAACGAGAAGGATGCCAAAGCCCTGATGGACGGCATGACCCCGGAACGACGCGCCATGGCGATAACCGTGAACGTGCCCCAGGCCGCTGAGGTGCTCGGCCAATACATGGACGCNGGATTCGGCGGGTTCACCTTCAACAACAATGTGCTGCAGACGAAGGAGTCGATCGCGCTCGCGGGCGAGCTGATCAAAGTCGTGCGAGGCAGCGCAGTACCCGTCTAGCTTTTGTAATTCTTCTCCCCGGCCGTAACCGGAACGCGGAGGAAGTTTTCTGGCGGCGCGAGGGGGCATGCCCAACGCGGGCTATATGCACACGAAGCGTTGTAGGCGTAGTTGAAATCGAGAACGACCTCGGATGAACCCGGCGTGATCTCCAGCACGAGGCCGTCCGTGTTCTTAGCGGTGTCGAACAGGTAGCGTCCGGCGCCGTATGTCTGATGGGGTGCGGTGAGGTCTTTGAAGGGCACGAAGAGCCCACCGGCGTATTGAACAAGGCTGAGCACCGTCAGCCGGC
>JGI25385J37094_10000452_pt1 | contig 10942 bp, 7 predicted proteins | sample GraSoi013_1_40cm_FD_37094 | JGI IMG/M metagenome (IMG submission 37094) | reverse complement strand
GGCGATCGATGTGTTCGCCGTCGAGCCGCTCCCGCCGGACGCACCACTGCGGGCGCTCGACCGTGTGATCCTGACCCCGCATCTCGCGGCGTCCACGGCCGAGGCGCAGGAGCGCGTCGCAATGGAAATCTGCGGCGCGGTGCGTGATGCACTGGTCGCCGGCGATCTCTCGTTCGCGATCAACGTGCCCGGGATGGGCGGTGACCTGCTGCGGCGGCTCGCACCGCTGCTCGATCTCGCGCGACGGCTGGGGCGGCTGGCGCTCGCGCTCGCCGACGGCCCCGTGAAAGCGGTGGAAGTCGCGTACGGCGGAAAAGAAGAGGCGGCGCAGCGACCGGTGCTCGTGTCCGCGCTCGAGGGGCTGCTCGCGGCCATGAACGCGGGTCCCGTGAGCCTGGTCAACGCGCAGGTGCTCGCCGAAGAGAAGGGGATTCAGCTCGGCACCCGCACCGGCGCCCCAGAGACCGGATTCGAGACCTCGATCGGCGTCAAGGTCGACACGACGCGCGGGCGCGTCCGCGTGACCGGGGCGCTGATCGGCGACAGCCACGGGCGCGTGATCCGGATCGACGACTTCCATGTGGACGTGGTACCGGATGGCTGGATGCTCGTGGTTCGCAATCGCGACGTGCCGGGGGTGATCGGACGCGTGGGGTCGGCACTCGGCAGTGCNGGCATCAACATCGCGAGCTATCACCAGGCGCGGCGCGCCCCGCAGCCGGGAGGCGGACCGAGTGACGCGCTGGCCGCGATCAACGTCGATCAGGCGCTGACCAACGGCGTGCTCGACAAGCTGCAGGGATTGCCGGATGTGTTGGACGTCCGGCTGGCGAATTTCGGAGATTAGAAAGAGCAGATCCTTCGCTCCGCTTCAACCCACCTGGGCCTGCTCCCGCCACCGTTGCTCGTCGACGCCGCGCACGAGGAGCCAGCCGCTCGTCAACAACACCCCGAGCATCGCGAGTACGATCAGATAATAGAAGAGCGCCGACCCGAGCGCGGGATACAGGTAAACCAGCCACCCGAGACCACTGACGATCGACACGACGCCCAGTAATCGCGGCAGAAACGTCGACTTTACGATCAGATAGCCCAGAAAGAACGTACTGATTCCCAGAAAGACCAGCGCCATATTTGCAATCTGATTGTTGATCTTGACGAAAAGCAACGACAATGCCTGCAGCTGGCTCACATCGAACACCNTCAAATAGCCGGCGCCCCCCAACAGCAGGAGCGGCGCGTAGTAGAATGCGCGGGCCACGGTCTTGATCGTGGCACCCACTAAGCCGAAGACGAGCGAAAGGAGCGCGGCGGTCCGATCGACCGGTCTCAGCAGCACGTAGAACAGCGTCGTCATCGCCAGCTGCGCCGCCATTTCGATGAGAAACACGGTGTATCCGAACGCATAGAGTCTCGGCTGCGAGAGGATATTGTGGGCCGTGGCGACCGCGTCGCGGGGCACGACCAGCCCGTTGGCGATGACACCTTGCGCCACGATGCCGCCCAGCAGCACGATCAGGTAGAAGGCGCCGGTAGTCCTCGCCAGAGTTTTCGGTGACATGCGNNCCCCTTGANGAAACGTACCAGGCAAGACTATTCGGCTTCTTCGGCGCCACGATGCGTCATTGTTGCGACAATCTACGCCAATTCGCTGACGACGTTGCCCGTCTTGTGCCCAAACAAGACGGACCGTGCTCTTGTCATCCTGAGCGCCGAAGGCGCGAGGGACCTGCTTTCACCGTACATTCGGCGACGGATCCGTAAATCAAGGAGCGAAGCATGAGAGTCGTGTTCGGTCTGCTGACGTTGGTCACATCGGTGCTCCCACCCGTGGTGGCGCAGGTGCCGGAGAACGTCAACGACATGATGCGCCGCATTTTCGCTTCGGCGGACTTCGCGCCGCAGCGCTTCGGACCGGCGCGGTGGATCGAAACCGGGACCGCCTATACCACGGTGGAGAAATCGGCGGCGATCCCGGATGCGTCCGACATCGTGCGCTACGAGACCGCCACAGGCGCCCGCAGTGTCTACATCTCCGCGCGCCAGCTGGTGCCTTCGGGTGCGAGCGAGGCGCTGGATTTCGACGACTACACATGGTCGGCCGACGGCAACCTGCTGCTGCTCTTCACCAACACTCAGCGGGTGTGGCGGCAGAATACCCGCGGCGACTACTGGGTCCTCGATCGGAAGACTGGCGCGCTGAAAAAGCTCGGCGGACCGAACGCCCCGCCGTCTTCGCTCATGTATGCCAGGTTTTCGCCCGCCGGCGATCGCGTGGCCTACGTGCGACGGGGAAACGTCTACGTGGAGCGGCTTTCGGACGGCGCAATCACGGCCCTGACGAGCGATGCGGACTCGCTCCACGTGAACGGCATGACCGACTGGGTCTACGAAGAGGAATTCGACCTCCGCGACGCCTTCCGCTGGTCACCCGACGGGTCGAAGATCGCCTACTGGCGGTTCGACATGACGGGCCTGGGCACCTATTTCCTCGTCAACGACACCGACTCGCTCTATCCGAAAATCACGCCGATTCAATATCCCAAGGTCGGGACCAGGAATTCGGCGGTGCGCGCCGGCGTCGTAAGCGCCGATGGTGGCCCCACGACGTGGCTGCAGGTTCCCGACGACCCCAGAGAGAACTATCTCCCGCGCATGGAATGGGCGGGACCGAACGAGCTTATCCTCCAGCGGATCAACCGGCTCCAGAACACCGACCGCGTCATGCTGGCGGATGCGGCGACGGGAGCGACGCGGACAGTTCTGACCGAGCGCGACACTGCCTGGGTCGACGTAGTGGACGAAATCCAGTGGCTCGCGAAGGGAACGGAGTTCCTGTGGACGAGCGAACGCGACGGCTGGAGGCACGTCTATCGGGTCAGCCGCGACGGGAAGCGAGCCACGAACATCACCCCCGGCGCGTTCGACGTCGTCGACATCGCGGCGGTGGACGAGCCCGGTCAGTGGCTCTACTACGTCGCGTCTCCCGATAACGCGACCCAGCGTTATCTGTATCGCACCCGGCTGGATGGAAGGCAGCCAGCCGTACGCGTGTCGCCGGCTACGGCGGCGGGTACGCACTCCTACCGGATCTCCCCCGACGCCCGCTGGGCCTTTCACACCTATTCGCACTTCGACAGCCCTTCGGTAATCGAGCTGGTGCAGCTGCCGTCTCACCGCGTCGTCCGGAGCCTCGTCGACAATGGCAAACAGCGGGCGGCGGTGGCGCCACTCATCACGCGTCCCGGTGAATTCTTCAGGGTTGCCGTCTCTGATGGAGTCAGTCTCGACGGCTGGATGATCAAGCCGGCGAATTTCGACTCCACTCGGGGTTATCCGCTGCTGATGTACGTCTACGGCGAACCGGCGGGACAGACTGCGGTCGACGCCTGGAGCGGGGGGGCGACCTTGTGGTACCACCTGATCGCGGATCAAGGGTACGTGGTCGCCACGGTGGACAATCGTGGCACGCCGTCGCCGCGGGGGCGCGCGTGGCGAAAGGTGGTTTACGGGGCGATCGGGGTGTTGTCGAGCCGGGACCAAGCGGACGCAGTGCGGGCACTCATCGGATCGCATCGCTATCTCGACCCGACGCGTGTCGCGATCTGGGGCTGGAGCGGCGGCGGATCGAGCACGCTGCAGGCGATGTTTCGTTACCCCGACGTCTACCAGGTCGGTATGTCCGTGGCGCCGGTGCCGGACGAGCGTCTGTACGACACGATTTATCAGGAGCGCTACATGGGTCTCCTGGACGGCCCGGCGGACAGCGCGCGCTACCAGCGTGCCTCTCCGATCAATCAGGCCGAGGGGCTCAAGGGACGCCTGTTGATCGTGCACGGCTCCGGCGACGACAACGTGCATTACCAGGGCACGGAACGTCTGATGAACCGCCTGGTCGCGCTCGACAAGCCCTTCGACTTCATGGCGTACCCGAATCGCTCGCATTGCATCTGCGAGGGCCGTGGCACGACGCTCCACATCTACTCGCTGCTCACCCGGTACCTGATGGAGCATCTCCCCGCCGGGCCGCGGAGCCGTTGACCGAGCGGGGCGAAAATGCTCATCGCTGTCACGCGCGCCGTCAGCCCCAGGCTAGCGGAATGCGAGCTGACCCATCTCCCGCGCGATCCCATCGATGTCGGCAAGGCGATCGCCGACCACGAGCATTACGAGGCGGCGCTGCGCTCGCTTGGCGCCAGGGTTGTCCGGGCGCCGGATGAACCGACGCTGCCGGACGGAGTCTTTGTCGAGGATGCCGCGCTGGTGCTCGACGAGATCGCGATCATCACGAGACCAGGCGCTCCCTCGCGGCGTCCGGAAATCGAATCCATGGCCAGGGCCTTGAGCGCGTACAGGTCGCTGCAACGGATCCAGCCACCTGGCACGCTCGATGGCGGTGACGTGCTCGCCATGGGGGGGGGCCGAGAGATCTACGTTGGTCTCTCCTCACGAACGAACCAGGAGGGCATTGCCCAGCTCGAGACTCTTCTCAGCGAGTGGGGCTTAGTCGGCGGCCTGCTGCACGTCGTCCGCCAACAATCGAAATGACTTCACCGCACCGGTAAGCCGGTCCGCGGCTTCCGCGAGCTGATTGGCCGACGAGGCAATTTCCTGGGTCGAGGCGCTCTGCTCCTCGCCCGAGGCGGCCAGTTCTTCGGCCGACGCGAGCAGCGTGTCGGTTTGTTCTGTGACAGTCGTGAGGCGGCCCGCGATTTCTTCGACGAGCGAGCGCAGCTCGGCGGCCGACTGTGCGATCTCGCGGCTCCAGTTGGCGTTGGCGTCGGCCTCGCCGGCCACGGTCGCGAGGCCCTGTGCCGCGGTCTGCGAGGCTTCGCGGACGGCGCTGCCGCCTTCCGCGAGGCGCACCAGGCGGTCGCGAGTCGCCTGCACGCGCGCGAGCACTTCCCGCACCGTATCGGCCGTCGCCCCGGCCGCTGCCGCCGCGACCGACGCGAGCTTGCGCACTTCGTCGGCGACGACGGCGAAGCCGCGGCCTTGCGGACCGGCGCGCGCAGCCTCGATCGCGGCATTGAGGGCGAGCATGTTCGTCTGGGTCGCGACGGCCTTCGTTTGCGCCACGAACGTCTGAATCTTCGCCGTGGCCTGCATCAACGTCTCCGCTTCTTCCGCGCCCTTCGCGACTTCCTCGGCCACCTTGGCGAGACGCACCGTGCTCTGGTCCAGGCCGTCCTTGTGGCGTCGCGCCAGCGCCGACAGATCCGCGTTGCGGCGCGCGGCCTCCTCCGCGCCCTGCGAGAGTTTTGCCGCAATCTGGAGGATGCGCGCCGCATCATCCGCTGCGGCACGGACCAGTTGCGCCTGCTCACCCGCGCGCCGCGAGAGGTCCTGGGACGTGGCCGCCATCTCCTCGGTCGAGGCACTCATCTCTTCAGTCGAAGCGGAGATCTCCGTGGCCATAGCGGCGGCTTCGTCCGCCGCGGCGCGGATCGCGCCAACCAGCCGCCGTAAGGCCACGACCATCGAATGGACGGAGGACATCAGCTCCGCGACTTCCGTCGCCTCGGCACGATGGGTCGCGACGGTCACGGAGAGGTCGCCTCCGGCGACGCGGCTCGCGATCGCGCCCGCCGCGCGGACCGGCTCGGTGACGAGGCGGCCGAGTCGCTGCGACAGCCAGAACAGGGCGCCGACAGCGATGGCCGCGACGAGCAGGGCCCCCAGCCAGACGGCCCGCTGCGTGCTGCGGGCTGCGGCGAATGCGGTGGCGAGTGGCTCGCGATAGAGCACCCACCATTGGCCCGCGGGCACACTGACGACCAGCTCGTCCTCGCCCCGCACCGTGGTGATCTGCGCGGAGCGCGGCTCGGGGCCGAGCGAGACGCGATCCTTGTCCGGGAGGCTCTGCAGCAACAAGCTGGGATCTTTCGTGACGAGCAGGTCGCCCCTGCCGTCCACCAGCTGGAGATACGTGCCCCCCTCGACTTCCTGCGTGCCGAGCAGCGCCGTCAGCCTGTTGAGCGCGACGACGGCCTTGATCACGCCAAGCGGCTGCCGCGCCCGTGGCGAACGAATGGCGAGGTCCAACTCGATCGCGGCGGCGTTCGCGGAAGAGTCGAACCCCGCTTGGCCTTCGAAGCTTCCTTCCGAGAACGCGTGCTGCCACCAGGCCTCGTCGCGTTGCACGAAATCCGAGGGACGATCGGACGCGACCACGTTCAACCCATGGCTCTCCGTGACGATGAGTTCGGCAAAATCCGAGGTCGCCGCGTAGGCGCGGAGATAATCCCGCAGCACCGGGTCGGCGCCGAGCTGCCGGCTGGCGTTGAACGCGCGCTCGAGATCGGGAATCGGCGTGCGATCGAGCCCGCGGGCGACGGCCGACTGGGCGGCCGCCTGAACCGCGGCGACGAGCTGCGGCTGATTCGCCAACGCGGCGACTTCCCGCCGCCGCTCCTTGAGGTATTGCGTGACGATGGCGGCTGCACGGGTCGCCACGTCGTGACCGCGCGCTTCAGCTTGCTGCTCGAGCACAGAACCGATACGGTCACTCGTGATCCACGCGACGAAGATGACGAGGAGGACGGCGGCACCGGCCCCCGAAACCAGAAAACTCTGCCGCAGTTGCTGTGACTTGATGGCCATTCGGGTTTAGTTTTACCACCGTATGCGAGACATCCCAAGCTACGATCCGGCTTCGCTCGAGGCAAAGTGGCAGGCCCGCTGGAACGAGCGCCACACGAACGAGCCGGACCTCGATCGTGCGCCGCGGCCGTTCTACAACCTCATGATGTTTCCCTATCCGTCGGCCGAGGGCCTACACGTCGGCAACATGTTCGCATTCACCGGTGCGGACATCTACGGCCGCTTCAAGCGGCTTCAGGGCTATGACGTGTTCGAGCCGATGGGGTTCGACGCGTTCGGGATCCATTCCGAGAACTACGCGTTGAGTATCGGCACGAATCCCGCCAAGCTGATCCCGCAGAACGTCGCCGCGTTCCGCCGGCAATTGCGCCGCTTCGGCGGCATGTTCGACTGGCGCCACGAGTTGTCGACGACCGATCCCGCCTACTACAAGTGGACGCAGTGGCTCTTTCTCCAGCTCTTCAAGGCGGGGCTCGCGTACAAGAAGCGGGCGGCGGTGAACTGGTGTCCCAAAGACAAGACCGTGCTCGCCAACGAGCAGGTCATCGACGGCCGCTGCGAGCGCTGCGACACGCCGGTCGAGCAACGTTTCCTCGATCAGTGGTTCTTCCGCATCACCGACTTCGCCGAACGGCTGCTCGCCGGTCTCGATCATATCGACTGGTCGACGTCGACCAAACTGCTCCAGCGCAACTGGATCGGCCGGAGCGAGGGTGCCGAGCTCATCTTCGAGACGCCGAGCGGCAAGAAGATCACCGTCTTCACCACACGGCCCGACACGGTGTTCGGCGCGACCTACCTCGTGCTCGCGCCCGAGCATCCGTTCGTCGATGAGCTAACGGCCGTCGAGCAGCGCTCGGCGGTGAAGGGCTACCAGCGCGACGTGCAGTCGAAGGACATCGTCTCGCGGCGGGTGGGCGAGAAGACCAAGAGCGGGGTATTCATCGGCTCGTATGCCCGAAATCCTGCGACGGGCGAAGCCATTCCGATTTGGATCGCCGACTATGTGCTGATGGAGTACGGCACCGGCGCGATCATGGCCGTCCCCGCGCACGATAAGCGCGACTTCGAATTCGCCACGCAGTTCAAGCTCCCCATCCGGCAGGTGGTCGCCGTCGCGGGAGAGAAGCTGCCGATCGTTTCTGAGGACGGCGTGCTGATGAACTCGGGCGCCTTCGACGGGACGCCCTGCGTCGAGGGTGCGCGCAAGATCGTGGCCTGGCTCGCCGAGCGGGGGCTCGCTACGCCGCGGGTGCAGTACCGGCTGCACGACTGGTGCATCTCGCGGCAGCGCTACTGGGGACCGCCGATTCCCATCATCTACTGCGAGAAGTGTGGGGTCGTGCCGGTGCCCGAAAAGGACTTGCCGGTGGAGCTCCCCTACATCGAGGATTTCCGCCCCGACGATACGGGCGTGAGCCCGCTCGCCCGCCATGAAGAGTGGTACTTCGCGAAGTGCCCCCAGTGTGGCAGCCAGGGACGGCGCGAGACGGACGTCTCCGACACCTTCCTCGATTCAGCGTGGTACCACCTTCGCTATCCGTCGACCGAGTTCGACGATCGGCCGTTCGACCCGGCCCGCACCAAAAAGTGGCTCCCGGTAAGCAGCTACATCGGCGGGAATGAGCACGCCGTGCTGCACCTCTTGTATGCGCGCTTCATCTGCCTGGTGCTGTACGATTTGGGGCATCTGCATTTCGACAGTCCATATCCGAAATTCCGCGCCCACGGCCTGATCGTGAAAGACGGCGCCAAGATGTCCAAGTCGCGCGGCAACGTCGTGATCCCCGATACCTACATCCAGCAGTGGGGCGCGGACACGTTCCGGATGTATCTCATGTTTCTCGGCCCCTTCCAGGAGGGTGGCGACTTCCGGGACGAGGGTATCGTCGGGATTCGGCGCTTCCTGGAGAAAGTGTGGGCGCTCGTTCACGAGCGCGGGAGGAAAGGCTCCGCAGCGGCCGAGCAGAAGCTTCACCGGACCATTCGCAAGGTCACCGCCGATACCGAAGCCCTGCAGTACAACACGGCCATCGCGGCGATGATGGAGTACGTGAACGAGCTCAGGGAGCAGGGTGCCGGGGGCAAGCAGCTGCTCGAGCCGCTCGTGATCATGCTCGCGCCCTACGCTCCCCACATTGCCGAGGAATTGTGGGAAGCGTCGGGCAACACGGAATCAGTGTTCCAGGCGCGCTGGCCCTCCTACGACGAGCGCCTGGCCTCGGCCGGCGACGTCGAGATCGCCGTGCAGGTGAACGGCAAGCTCCGCTCGCGCCTCACTGTGCCGCGGGGGATGGCGGAGAAGGACGTGCTCGACCGCGTGCTCGCGGATGAGGCGGTGAAGAAGTTCGTCGACGGGCAGAAAGTGAAGAAAGTGATTTACGTGCAGGACCGACTCGTCAATCTGGTCGTCTAAAGCGTCTTCGCGACCAGCTCGCCGACGAAGTAGCCGACGGCAGCGACCCCGACTCCGATGACGAACATGTCGATTCCGCTGCGGATCACGCCGCGGCCGGTGAAGAAGCTGCGTGCGGCGCCCACGGCAAAGTGCGACAACATGGCGATGATAAACGCCGTCCAAATGGCGGCNCGCCCTTGGAGCACGAGGAACGGGAAGACGGGAATGAACGCGCCGACCGCCGTCGCGACACCCGTGATCCACCCCTCNCGGAACGGGGTCGCGTGCGCCTCGCCGATTTTTAGCTCGTCGCGGACTTGCTCGCCCAGCGCGCGCACCGGGTCGCGCATCACTTCCTCCGCCATGCGGCGTGCCGTACGGGGGTCCACGCCTTTCGCCTCGTACTGCAGGGCCATCTCGTCCTCTTCTATTTCCGGCATCAGGCGAATCTCTTCCTTCTCCATCGCGATCTCGTGCTCCCACACCTCCTGCTCGCTCTTCGCGGCCAGATAACCGGATGATCCCATCGAAAGCGCGTCCGCGATCATCCCGGCGACGCCGGAGATCATGATCACGTGCGGCTGCACGGCCGCGCCGATTACGCCCGCCACGAGTCCAAAGTTCGCGGTGAGCCCGTCATTGAAGCCGTACACCACATTGCGCAGGAAGCCGCCCGAGCCCGTCTTGTGCCACGGCTCGGCGCCCTTGCCGGCGAGATCGGCGAGCGTCCCGGCGTGGGCGGCCGATTCCTTGGCGAGCTGGAGCGAGACTTCCTGCGCGTCGGGAAGGCTCGATTCCCTGTGGAGGTTGAGGTACCCCTTCACCTCTTCCCCCTCCTCCCGCAGCAGCATCGGCAGCAGATAGCCCGTCCCGAAGCGGCGGCCGAACCAGGCCCGCAACCGAGCGTTCAGCGAGGGCTTGGCGTGCTCGACCGTGTGGCCGTGTTCAGCGAGGAGCTTGCTCCACATCTGCACGTGCCGCTCCTCGACCCCGGCAAGCTTGATGTAGACGTCCTTGCGGTGGGCATCGGACTCTTGTCCGGCGAGGGCCAGATAGAGGTAGGCNGCATCGGCTTCATCCTGCCAGTGATGCAGCCATTCCTTTACGTCGGTTGGGGGCATGCGGCAAGCTACTACGCCGCAACGCCTTAAGGAACCATGCGTTTCCCTAGGCCAACTCGCGACGTTCTACGTAGTTGTGGCATCTAACTTTTCGGACATGACAGTGGCTCTCGCCGTTCCCGATGTCATCGTCGCCCGCGCGCAAGCCGGAGATGAAGCAGCCCTCGAAGCCCTGTACCGGGCTTTCGAGACGCCTGTCTACAATCTCGTGCGGCGCATCTTGCGGCGGCCGGAGGACGCGGAGGACGTGTTGCAGGAGACGTTTCTCGAGGTCGTGCGCAACATCAAGCAGTTCCGCGGCGAAGGCTATCTGTGGGGCTGGATCCGCCGCATCGCGACGACCAAAGCGTTGATGCGCATTCGTCGCGAACAGGTGCGGGAGACGGAATCGCTGGACGAAGAGCCGGGCAAACCGGGAATGCACGTCGGGGCGAACCTCGATCTGGAGCGGGCGTTCGACCGCCTATCCGAGACATCGCGCGCAGTCGTGTGGCTGCACGACGTCGAGGGATATACACACGAAGAGATCGCGGACCAGATGGGGAAAACGGTGAGCTTTTCCAAGTCGCAGCTGGCGCGAGCCCATGCGCGGCTGCGGCGGATGCTCGACGAAGGAGCGCAGGCATGATGCATTGCACGATGGAAGATCTGGGAGCGGTGCGGGCAGGTGAGGGGTCGGTCTGGGCGCGCCGGCACATCACCACCTGCGCTGCGTGTCGGGGGGAGCTCGAGGCGTTGTTTCAGCGTGTCGCGCAGCTCAAAGCCTTGCCGGCGCTGCACCCACCGCGCGACCGCTGGCCCGCCATTCAGGCGACGCTGC
>JGI25385J37094_10000448_pt1 | contig 10988 bp, 8 predicted proteins | sample GraSoi013_1_40cm_FD_37094 | JGI IMG/M metagenome (IMG submission 37094) | reverse complement strand
CCCAGGAACCTCTCCGCTTCGTCCGCGTGGCCGGTTGAAATCATCGCCGCTACACCGACGCTGGCATCTCGCGGCCAGGCATAGCGGTAATCCCAATTGCGCACGCCACCGATCTCCTCGGGCAGCGAGGTAGTGGGGGCGGCCACTGGCGCGCCGGAAGGGGTGTAGGTGAGCAGACGCAGCGTGATCAGCGAACGGATGAGCAGGTCGGCGTGCGTGACCCCCGGGCTGATCCTTGCGCACCACTGATTCCACCAGCGCTCGGAGCGCTGGACCAAGTTCACCGCGCGGTCGATCGCGTACTCNTCGCCACGGTCGATGAGGATGGCCGTAATCGACTCACCGGCCCGAAGGGGCTTGTCTTCCCAACCCACGAGCTTGACCAGGTTGCGCCGTGCCGGCGCGTACTCGAGGACAGGTTCGATACGACCCGCCAGGCACTCCAGCCGCCGAACCACGATCGGGCCCCGCTGGCGCCGGAAAGGCATGGCGTCTACAAGCCGAGCCTTTCCACCTGGGGCGTTGATCGAAGTCTCGAGGACCGGCGAGCGGTCGTGGTAGGCGCGAACCGCGGCGTGGCCACCCTTCGCCCAAAGCTTGAAGTGGCCGCCATTGGGCGGGTCGAGAAGGCGCCCGAAGAGTGGATCAGCGTCGTATCGCGGCCAACACAGCCAGTCGATGGAGCCGTCTCGAGAGACGAGGGCAGCCGTGCGGGTGTCGCCGACCATCGCGTAGTCGCTAATGGGTGGCTGGGGACCGTCGACGTCTCCGTACGGTTGGTTCACGAGCGTCGCCTCGCAGCAAAAGGCCTACGGTGACGCCTTTCTCGCGTCGCCCGGCCGATCCGAATGTGAGCCCGGCGGTGATGTTCTGTTAAGAGGTTGCGCGAACGAGGGTACCGACGGGACTGGCGATCGCGTGCCGGGTCTTCGGCGGACCTTTCGGCCCCGGTTCGCCTCCAGGTCGAATTTGGGGCAGTTATACCTGGCGGGACAGTACAGCCCCCTTTAAGGGGAGCCAAGACACCGGAGCCAAAAGTTCAGACCTGTCGTCTTACGCCTCACGTTGTCGGAGCCTTACATCAACCCGTACAGGACCCAGACATTTGTGTGTGTGGGTAATGGGCAAGCCCACAGGCTGGCCCAGCTTGCTCCAAGCCGTCAGGATGACGGTCATCAGCAGGTCGTGGGATGGAGGCGAGCTGAACATGGGCGCACGGGAAGAGTTCGAGGCGGCCGAGCAGAAGCTGTTGGCAGAGTTCGGGCTCGACTACAAGGTCAATTGGGTTGAGGTCCCCTCGCTCGGTATCAAAGCGAGGATCCTTGAGGTTGGCCAAGGCGAGCCGCTGGTGTTCGTCCACGGAGGCGCCGCGTTCGCCGCCAGCTGGGCGCAGCTGATGGCGCGGCTCAAACACCGCCGGCTGCTGGCGGTGGACCGGCCTGGTTTCGGTCTGACCCCATACGTAGACCACCATCGTGGCCTGCGCCAGATGGCGAAGGCGTTTCTGGACGANGTGCTGGATGGGCTGGGCCTCGACCGGGCCGACTTCGTCGTCAACTCCATGGGCGGGCTNTGGGCTTTCTGGTTCTCGCTTGACAAGCCGGACAGAGTTGCATCGATGGCGCAGCTCGGATCACCGGCCCTGGTCGAAGGCACGATGCCGCCCTTTCCGATGCGCCTGCTTTCCGTGCCCGGTCTAAACCGGGTCGTCTATCGCCTGCCCAGCCCGCCGGTGCTGGAACTGATGGGCGAAGATCCGGCCAAGGCACCGCGAGCCTTGACTCAGGCTTTTGAAGCGGCCCGCAAGATGCCCGACTTCGAGCCCGCCTGGCTATCCCTGCTCGAGGTCTGCTTGCGGGTAGGCGGGATTCGCTTGGGGTTTAGCACGGAGGACCTCACGCGAGTCCAGACGCCAACCTTGCTTATTTGGGGCAACCGGGATCCTTTCGGCGGTCTCCAAGTCGCGAGGATGGTCGCCGCGGCGCTACCTCACTGTAGGCTGGTCGAACTGCCTGAAGAGGGGCACCTGCCGTGGGTCGGAGACCCAGACCGCTGTGCGACTGAGATCGAAGCGTTCCTCTCGGCGCCGGTCAGCTGATGTCCGCTGGCAGCAAAGACTCGGTGTCGATGCCAAAGGATGGAATTTGGTGCACACGGTGGCCGTCAGCGAGTTCGGATCGCGATTTGTGAACGGGCCTCTGCCATCTGTTAGCCCCAGACGATGCCGGTAGGGTCGCGATCCACCTCGCGCAACAGGCCGGCCAGCGTTTTGGCACCTGTGAGGCGCACCCGCACTGGGTAGACGCATCGACGATGAGCTTAGCGGCGCCGAGGAGCCACTTCGCCGCGCCGCGCCTGGTCAGTCATTCCGACTAGATCTCGGTTGGTCCGATCACTCCGACAACCCTCGTGCCCGCATTCTTCAGCTTCGCGTCCGTCGTCACCAACTGACAACGAAGGAGCCGCGCCAACGCGAGGTACTCAGCGTCGTAGGTCTTTGCCCAGCCCAGGCGATCGGCAATCCGCCATGCCTCGTCGGTCAGGCCCTTCGGGCGTCTGGGGCTGATATCCGCCTGCGAAAGACGCCGAACCGCGGTCGCCGCGAGCTCGCTCGAGATCTCCTTTCGCCAGCGCAGCTCATGAAGCACAGAGGACGCCTCCGACCACATCAGGTAGGGGGCAACGAGTTGCTCCTTCGCCAACGGGTCGAGTCCGGCCTCGGACAGACAGGCTGTTACGACAACCGCCGCGTCGACGACGAGCACTCAGCGTCCGGCACGGGAAGCGCGGATGGCGGCGATGACATCTGGCATCGGTCCATGTGTAGCTGTTCGACGCCAGCCAGACGGTAAGGGGAGGACCGTCTTCGCCTCGGCGACCTCTGCCAGATCGGCTTCGTCGATCATGTGCTGAGTGCCTACCTTGGTCGCTCGCAGCCGGCCGGATCGGATCCAGCGACGCACCGTTTCGGGGTCGCGTTTAGTGCGGCGCGCTGCCTCCGGGACAGTGAGCATTGTAGTTGGATACTACAACAACTCGGTTNCGATCATTCGGCTGATACCTGACACTCCCCGCGCATGAGGGAGATGAGCGTGACCGAGCAAAACTACAAAGCGGTCCCGTCTCGGAGCGAATTTGAGCTTGAGTTCGCGCGCGTCTTCTATCTATAGCACGGGATTTCGTAGCTGCAGTTGATCTCCATGAGTAGAACCGGCGAGAGCGTCCGGGACTTGTTCACGCGTCTGCACCGCTCGTACCTTGCGGCTGGGATCAGCGATCAACCATGCGGTTCGATTCGGTAGCGACCCGCTTCCTCAACCACCCTGACCCCGCCACCCTTGGCGATTGGCTGGATGATCTGACCCGTCAACCCGAGCACGGCGGCCTCGGTGGTCGGTGAGTGACCCACTACCAAAGCAAGCCCGCCTTCAGGGAGCGATTCGAACACATCTCTGAGCACTCCGCCCAGCAGCGCGGACTCCTTTTCCACCAACTCTGGATCGACGGCACGAAACGCTTCCAGGTCTTTGCCCTTGGCCTGGCGCGCGACGGCGAACCAACGCTCCTCGACGCTTGAACGGAAGCCGCTGTTCACGACCACCCCTCCCGCCACCCNGCGACTCATCCCTGCCAGTAAGCACGCCAGNGTCTGGGTTGCGCGTTGCGCGCCGGACGAGANCATCACCTCGTACCTGCCTTCCAGTCGCCTGCCGATGTCCAGGGCCATTNGCACCCCAGCCGGGGTGAGCACATCGCCATCGGCATCTGCGTGCCGCATNAGGTCGACGGTCCTGGACATCAATGTCTATGTTTGCAGGGCGTTAGGGACACTTGCTTGGGAATTGGACGGTTTGACTGAGATGGCTTCAGCAGAGAGACACCGCTTGCGGCAAGCTGCGAGTGGGGCCATGCCCTGGCGCAGGTGGGGTCCCTATCTGAGCGAGCGCGCCTGGGCTACGGTGCGCGAGGATTACAGCCCCTTCGGCCAAGCCTGGGAATTCTTTCCTCATGAGCACGCGCGTTCGCGTGTTTATCGCTGGAACGAGGACGGCCTCGGAGGATTGTGCGATGACAGGCAGGTTCTCTGCTTTGCCCTTGCCTTGTGGAACGGCCGCGACCCGATCCTGAAAGAGCGCATCTTCGGGTTGACCGGCAATGAAGGCAACCATGGCGAGGATGCTAAGGAGTATTGGTTTTACCTCGACTCCACCCCGACTCACTCCTGGATGCGCTGGCGTTATCTGTACGCCCAAGACGCCTTTCCGTATGCCGAGTTGGTATCGGAGAATCGACGCCGCAGCCGCAAGGATCCCGAGTTTGAGCTGCTCGACACGGGCATCTTTGAAAGCGGCAGGTACTGGGAGATCACCGCCGACTACGCGAAGGCGGCCGCGGACGACATCCTGATCCGGATCACGGCGCGCAACGCCGGCCCCGACCGCGCGGAGCTCGATGTCCTGCCAACGCTTTGGTTCCGCAACACCTGGGCATGGGGCGACGACGACCGCGCCCCACTCATTCGAGCTGCGGACACCGGCCTCCTCGCCGAACACTGGGACCTGGGACCGATGAGCCTCGTGTCGGACGGTACGCCAGAAATGCTTTTCTGCCACAACGAGACCAACACCGAGCGCTTGTGGGGAATCCCCGGACGCAGCCGCTTCCCGAAGGACGGCATCAACGACCACGTCGTATCAGGTGCTTCGACCGTCAATCCGGAGCGACAAGGGACCAAGGCGGCATTCCACAGTCACGTCGCAGTGGACGCCGGCGCCCAAACGACGATCAGGCTCCGGCTAAGCGCATTGGGATCGCGCGTCGGCAGCGACTTTGACGCCATNCTCGATCAGCGCCGCGGGGAAGCCGACGAGTTCTATGCGGACTTGACNCCACCAGGCACACCATCCGACGAGGCGCTCGTGCTGAGGCAGGCGATGGCGGGGATGCTCTGGTCGAAGCAGTTCTACAACTTCAGCGTTCAGCGGTGGCTTCAAGGCGATCCCGCCGGCCCGAAGCCTCCTCCCGAACGACTATCCGGACGCAATTCCGCCTGGCAGCACGTCGACAACCGCGACGTAATCTCGATGCCCGACAAGTGGGAGTACCCGTGGTACGCCGCGTGGGACCTCGCGTTTCATTGCGTCGCACTCGCCCGGGTCGATCCAGAATTTGCAAAGTCCCAGCTCCTTCTCCTGTGCCGAGAGTGGTACATGCATCCCAACGGACAGCTTCCGGCTTATGAGTGGGCGTTCGGCGACGTCAATCCACCTGTCCATGCCTGGGCCGCGCTGCGTGTCTTCGAGATCGACGGGTCACGCGATTACGAGTTCTTGGGGCGCGTCTTCCACAAGCTACTGCTCAACTTCACGTGGTGGGTGAATCGCAAGGACAGCAAAGGCAACAACGTCTTTCAGGGCGGATTTCTGGGCCTCGATAACATCGGTCTCTTCGATCGCTCATCGCTCCCCGTCTCCGGCCACCTCGAGCAGTCGGACGGGACAGCGTGGATGGCGATGTACTGCCAGAACATGCTCGAGCTATCGCTGCTGCTCGCCCAGCACGACCGCACATACGAAGACCTGGCGGTCAAATTCTTCGAGCATTTCGCGCTGATCGCGTCGGCACTCAACAGCCAGGGCCTGTGGAACGAAGAGGATGGGTTTTACTACGACGTCCTACATCTCGCCGATGGATCCATGCAGCCGCTGCGGGCGCTCTCGATGGTCGGGCTCGTACCGCTTTTTGCAGTGACTACGCTCGGCCCAGAAACCATGGCGCGGCTGCCCGAGTTCGCGCGACGAGCGGACTGGTTCACCACACACCGCTCGGAAGCAATGGGTGTGATCGAGCACATGCGTAATGAGAGCCACGCCGGCTGGCGCATGCTGTCCATCGTCTCTCCCGAGCGGCTGCGGCGAATCCTGGTGCGCGTCTTGGATCCGGACAGGTTCCTTTCGCCATATGGAGTCCGTGCGCTCTCGAGATGGCATCGCGACCATCCATTGGAGGTCGACGTCGGCGGCTACACCGCACGGCTGGTGTATGAGCCCGCCGAGTCGAGCACGGGCCTTTTCGGCGGCAACTCCAACTGGCGTGGACCGATCTGGATGCCGGTCAACTACCTACTCGTCGAGGTGCTCAGGGTTTACCACCGCTACCTCGGTCCCGAGTTCACGGTCGAATGCCCGACCGGATCAGGACGCGCGTTGAACCTCGATGAGGTGGCGGACGAGATCTCGCGCCGGTTGATTGCGATCTTCGTCGACACCGACGGGTCGCGTCCGGTCTTCGGCACGTACAAGCGCTTTCAGATGGATCCGTCATGGCACGACCTCATCCCATTCCATGAATACTTCAACGGGGAGACGGGCGCGGGCATCGGCGCCGCCCACCAAACGGGCTGGACGGGGCTCGTGGGTGACCTGCTAATACGACTCAACCGACGGAGCGGGCCGACACGCGCTGCGTCCCAAGATGGAGACATGACACCTTGAGTCACGTCCTGACGATCTGTTTGATGACTCAGGTTCTCGGACTCACCCGACGTGCGGTCGTCATAGGAACTGGTGACGGCTCGGTCGGGGCGTCTTTCGACTCCGATTAGAATGGCGCCGTCGACGCGGTTGGCCGCGATGCGCGTGTCGCTAATCACGGGGAGGTGGCGAGAATGCGACGCATGTCGTTGATCCGATTCGCTTTGCCGACGGTGGCTTTGCTTGCGTTTCTTTTGGGTGCTGACGCTGTGCAGGCGGGCGGACCGCCAGCCTATGAACAGGCATTTGTACTGGGCCAGACAGTCACGATCAATGCGATCGAAGTCCCGCAGGTGGCGAACGAGAGGGCTCTTGCGGACTTCTATCAGGTCGTCTATCCAATCGACTGGGCGGCGCGCGGTCTGAACCCGCAGTGTCAGCCTTGCGATCACGACGGCCAGGGGATCGATTTCATCGACTTTCATGACCATGTTCTGGACTCGATGCCGAGCTCGCCCGGGCATGGTGAGTTCTCGCCGCTGTGGAAGGTATTTTTGGTTATCCCGGCGTATGACTTCATCACTGGCTCGTCGACGACTCACTCCAACCTGGACGTCAGCAACGCCTTCGCCGCTGTGTTGCCGGCCACGTCCGAGACCGCGGTTGATGCTCTGTTGGCCGAGCGCCTGCCTGACGGCGCCCCAGTGGCGGTTGAGGTCGACATCCATCACTACTTCGTCTGCGCGGTCGGGGGCAAAGGGGCTGGGCGCTAGGCATGCTCCGCGCGTCATCGCGCGCTCATCCATTACCGTTTGCTCGGCGCCGTGCTCGAGGAAGAGAACGATGACTGTTCCGTCGGACGCCGCTACGCGGAACAGCGACAACTTTGGGGCTGCTAAAGGCATCGCCGCCCGATGGCCTGGGTGACGCGGCAAGGCCGCGGTAGAGAGCTCTCAAAAGTTTTTTGAGCACGCTGAGGAACGAGGTGTATGGTGGCAACAGCGGACCGCTCCCCAGCCCGTTACATCTTTGAGCTGAATTGGCGGAAAATGCCGAGCGGCCCGCTTACTTTTCCGCGATGGTCGCGCTGTATTAGAGGCAGCATGAGGTCATCCATTGAAGGAACAGGGTCACCCAAATCGGGCGCATCGGGTCCCCCTCGCTGTCCAGCGCTGTCCAGGTGGGACGACTCGGGTTGAGGGATCGAGGACGTTTTCGTGATCCACCGCATGTGGACGCCACAAGATCGGCTCACGTGGGAGGTAGAAGTGTGAAAGGTCTAGTGGTCGTGATCACTCTCATGGTGGCCATGTTTGCTACATCAACCGCCGCGATGGCCAGCGAAGGAGCTGCCACTCAGTACAAGGCCAGCTTCTCTGCTCCGATGCCTGACGGCGGTTTCTCCCAGTGGACCTGTTCGGGAGTGCACATAGTCAATCGCGTCAGTATCAAAGACAGCGAGATATGCACAGTTACGGGTGATACGACCGGTCTCGTCGCAGGCACTTATGTCGGTCACCCGACTGCTAACGTCCCGCCGTTTGGAGAAGTCCCTTGGTTTTCGGATTTCGACGGCGTAACGGCCACGAGGTTTAAGGCAATCATTGTCGCGAACCCTGATGGAACGTTCACCCAACACATACTCGCCTACTACAACTGACCAAGCTATCGATGAGGTCACGCTCGATCGCCGCCCCGGCCACCCGGCCGTAGGCCGGGATCTCAGCTTCGAGGCGGTGCGTGATGGCCTGTGCGAAGCCGGCGATCTGGTCGGGTGAGAATCCGAATCCATCGCCTGTTGTGACAATTTCCCAACGAGGGACTGCCTAAGTCTGGCCTTTTCCCTCGTCAGGCCCAATTGCTGCGAGGGCGGCCCACACTCGCTGCGGCGTGAGCGGCATATCGATGTGCCTAACGCCCAGGTGTGACAGCGCGTCGACTACGGCGTTCTGGATCGCGGGGGTCGATCCGATCGTTCCGGACTCCCCGATGCCCTTCGCGCCGAGGGGGTTGTTGGGGCTGAGGGTCTCGGTGGTCGCGGTCACGACTTCGGGAACCTCGCCGATGCTGGGAATCTGGTAGTCGACCAACGTGCCGCTGCGCGGGGTGCCTTGGTCGTCGAACACGACCTCCTCGAGCAGCGCCTGCCCGATGCCCTGGGCGATGCCCCCGTGGACCTGCCCTTCCGCGAGCAACGGATTGATGATGCGGCCGCAGTCGTCGACCGCGAAGAAGCGGACCAGGCGGGCATCGCCCGTCTCCACGTCGACCTCGACCACGGCGCAATGCGCCCCGAATGGGTAGCTCCCATCACCAGCGAAGTCGGCTTCCGCGGCGAGGCCTGGCTTCATCCCCTCCGGCAGCCTCTTGCCGTCGGTGGCGGCCGCAGCCAACGAAGTCCATGAGAGCGATCGCCCTGGGACCCCCGCCACGCCTACCATTCCGCCGACAAAGACGATGTCTTCGGGATCGGCTTCGAGCAGGTGCGATGCCAGGTCGCGCGCTTTATGACGCACTTGCTGAGCAGCCTGGTGCACGGCCGAGCCGCCATGCTGCATGGAGCGCGAGCCGACGGTGCCCGTGCCGCGCTCGACGGTGTCGGTGTCGGAATGGACGAGGCGCACCGACTCGAGTGGCATGCCCAGCTGCTCCGCCGCGATCTGGGGGAGTGAGGTCTCGTGGCCTTGACCGAATGAGGTGGTGCCGCAGCGCACGGTCGCCGTGCCGTCGGTCTCGATGCGAACCGCTCCCCATTCGGGGCCGATCCCCACCGCGGTGACCTCCACGTATACCGAAAGGCCAATCCCGAGCTGCAGGCGGTCACCTCGCTCACGCCGCCGTGCCTGCTCGGTGCGCAGTGTCCGATAGGCCGACACCTCTAGCAGGTTGTCGAGCGCTTTCGCGTAGTCACCCGAGTCATAGGTGGCCCCGCCGGCCGTGGTGTATGGGAAGCGATCGGGCGCGATCAGGTTGCGGCGTCGCAGATCCGCCGGGTCCATTCCGAGCTCCGCCGCCAGCATGTCCATCGCACGCTCCACCATCGCGGTCGCTTCTGGCCGCCCGGCGCCTCGATAGGCGCCCAGCGGTGTGGTGTTCGTGACGACGCACTGCGCCTCGTAATCGATGGCGGGGATGGAGTAGACACCTGACGCCATCTGTCCCGTGAGCATCGGCAGCAGCGTCGCGATTCCCGGGTAAGCGCCCACATCGGCTACGACTCGCGCGCGCATGCCCACCAGGTGGCCATCGTGCATGGCGCCGAGCTCGACGTCCTGCACCTGTCCACGTCCGTGCGTCATCGCGACCAGGTTCTCGGAGCGGGTCTCGATCCACTTCACCGGTCGGCCGAGCTTGCGCGCCGCGGCGGCGACGACGATAAGCTCGGGGCGAGCGCCGGCCTTCGCGCCGAACCCGCCTCCCATGTCGCCGACGACCACGCGGATGGCAGCGGGAGACATGCCGAGCGAGGACGCCAGCTCGGCGCGCAACCCGAATGGGGTCTGGCTGGTCGCCCATACCAAAAGGCGTCCTGCTTCCGGCACGACCAGGATGGCCTCCGGTTCCATCGGCACAGGTGCCAGGCGTTGGTTGACGAAGCGGCCCACGATTTTCACTTCCGCACCGGCGAATACGTCATCCTGGCCACCGGAGTCGAAGCGATTGGCGACGTTGGAGCCATGCGCGGGGAAAAGCAGCGTGGAATCAGGCCGGCGGGCGGCTTCCGGATCGACGACGACAGCGAGCGGCTCGAGGTCGAGACCGACCAGCTGGGCGGCATCCTCGGCGACACCCGAGCTCTCCGCCACGACGAGAGCCACCGGCTCGCCCACAAAACGAACGCGCTCAATTGCGAGTGGCGGCCGCGCCAATGTTTCGGCCACCGTCTGAAAGCCGACGCGTGCCGGAAGGTGCAGGTCGGCGCCGGTCAGCACGGCCACCACGCCGGGTGTACGTGCTGCCTCCACCAAGTCCAACGAGCGAATCTTGGCGTGCGCCAGGGTCGACCTCACAAAGGCGACGTGCAGGCACCGCTCGGGCCGGATGTCGTCGACGAATTGACCTGTGCCGGTCACGAGACGCGGGTCCTCGCGCCTGCGTACGGCATGCCCGAGAATCGAGCTCGGCGTCATCGTCTGCATTTGCAATCAGAGGGTAGCCGTTCCACGGTTCGGCGGCCGAGCGAGGCTTTTAGTGAGAATTCTGCGAGCTGGCATGGCGCCGGAGATCCGGCACCTTCTGGCCAGACCCCCGAGCGTTGCTCCTCGTCCATTGGGCCGGTGCGCGGTCGGCACCGGCGGGACGTTCGTGGCGGTCGTTTCAGATGCGTGGCTGCCTCTGCTGTACTTTCTCGCCGAAACCTTGCTAGCCGCCGTGTCCCGCGACCTTACTAAGAAGGCCGTTGCGGAATGAGTGCATCGCTCGACGTCGCGCCCGCGCGTTTAGGCACTGCCACACCACATAACACCCGGCCTCACGCTCAGTCCCACTCTGCTAGGCACAGCGCTTAGGGCGGAC
>JGI25385J37094_10000443_pt1 | contig 11030 bp, 11 predicted proteins | sample GraSoi013_1_40cm_FD_37094 | JGI IMG/M metagenome (IMG submission 37094) | reverse complement strand
CTGTCCGTCAACTTCTTCGGCGCCCCCGCCCTCTCGATGGACGAATACGCGACGTACCACCAGGACGTCATCGTCGGGGCCAGCCTGCAGGTGACCGCTCCGCTGGGCCAGTACGACTCGACCAAGCTTCTGAACGTGGGGACCAACCGCTGGTCCATCAAGCCGGAGCTCGGGGTGTCCAAGGCCTGGGGCCCCGTCACCCTGGAGGTGATTCCCGCCATCACCTTCTTCACGAACAATGACGATTTCCTCCGCGGAAAAACCCTCGAGCAGGACCCCATCTATTCCGTGCAGGGACATCTCATCTACGAGATCTCTCCCGCGCTCTGGACCGCCTTCGACGCGACGTACTACACGGGCGGGCGCACGACCATCGACGGCGAGAAGGGCGAGCGGCTGGAGAACGTACGTCTGGGCCTGACCACCTCGCTGTCGTTGAGCCGTCACCAGTCGATCAAGCTCTTCGGCAGCGCCGGCGTCTACCACCGCACCGAGAACAACTTCTGGGCGGTCGGGCTCGCCTGGCAATACCGCTGGGGTGGAGGGCTGTAGCAAGACCGAAGAGGAGGACATACCATGCGTGCGACCTCGCAGCTCCGACGGCTCCTGAAATCGGGCCAGCCGCTCTTCGTCCCCGGGTGCTACAACGCGCTCAGCGCCCGGATCCTCGCCGACGTCGGCTTCCCGGCGGTCTACATGACGGGCTACGGGACATCGCTCTCCTTGCTCGGGATGCCCGACGCCGGGCTGGCGACCATGACCGAGATGCACCTGAACGCGCGCTACATCGCCAACGCCGTGGCGGTGCCGGTCATCGCCGACGCCGACAACGGCTACGGCAACGCGATCAACGTGATGCGCACGGTGCGCGAGTACATCGGCACCGGCGTCGCCGGCATCCACATCGAGGACCAGGCGATCCCCAAGCGGTGTGGCCACGTGGCCGGCCGGCGCGTGATCCCGATCGAGGAAGCCGTGGGCAAGTATCGTGCGGCGGACGCCGTTCGGCGCGAGCTCGACCCGGACTTCGTCCTGATCGCCCGCACCGACGCTCGCGGCGCCAGCGGCGGCTCGCTCGACGAGGCGATTCGCCGCGCCAACGCCTACCTCGCGGCGGGAGCCGATCTCGCGTTCGTCGAGGGGCCGACGAGCGTCGAGGAAGTGCGGCGCGTGTGTCGCGAGGTGAAGGGCCCGGTCTTCTACAACCAGACCGGCGTNTCGCCGCGGTTCAGCCTGGCGCAGATGCAAGAGCTCGGNATCGCCGTGACGATCNTCCCCGGCGCGACCTTCCGCGCCACCATCGAGGCGGTCTACGATCTGGCCGTCGCGCTCCGCGACGAGGGGCCGCTGGCCGAGGAGCGCTTCGCCGAGCGGTTCAAGCGCCATCCGCTCGGCGACGTGCACACCTTCGCCGGCTTCGATCGCGTCCGCGAGTGGGAGGCGCAGTACCTGCCGCCCGAAGAAGCGGAGAAGTACGCCGACTCGGTCGGCCACCAGCCGGCGCGGAAGTGACCGCCGCCCGCCTCCAGAGGCCGCATGCTACGCTCTGAGCCGATGACGAAGACGCTGCTGTGTCTCACCGCCCTCCTGATCCTGACGGGCTGCCGCAGCACCGCACGCATCAAGGCGACGCCGCTCAAAGAACAGAATGCGACCCAGGTCGCCGCCGACCGGAAGAAATGCGACGAGTGGTCGAAGAGCGCCGGCTCCGTCCTTACCGGCTACGCGTCATGCCTGGTCGCGGCGGGATACGAGACGACGGCAGAGGTCGACTCCTCCTCGCAGACCCTGCGGCTCGCCGGAGCATCGTCCGGAAAGGAGCCCACGCGCGTGCTGCTCGACGTTCTCCAGTGCGACGGCCAGGCGAAGCGAGAGGCCGAGCGCCCTCTGGGCTTTATCAAGAAATGGATCCGGGACACCTTTGGAGGCTGGACGTTCAACGCCGGCAAGCGCCGGCAGGTCTTCGTCGACTGTCTCACGCCGCGCGGATACGAGATCGGAAAGCGGTGATGCCACCCGCCGAAGCCGCGCCCGACACGGGTCTCACGCTGCGCCAGTACTACGTCATGGTGGGGCTCGGCGCCTTCGTCACCACGATCGCGCAGCCGGGTGTGATCGGACGCCTGCCGCTGCAGCTCCTGCTGAAGCAGGAGCTGCACTTCACCGCGCAGACCCTCGCGGCGTTCATGCTGATCGCGACCTTCGCGTGGAACGTGAAGCCGGTCGCGGGGATCCTCTCCGATGCCTTCCCCCTGTTCGGCACGCGCCGCCGTCACTACATGCTGCTCGGTTCAGGGCTTGCCGCGCTGTGCTGGTTCCTCACGGGCGTGGTGCCGCGCAGCTACTGGCCGCTCCTGCTCGCGACGTTCGGCGCCAACACCTTCATGGTGATCGCCAGCACCGTGATGGGCGGGCTCATGGTCGAGGCNGGCCAGAAGTACGGGATCTCGGGACGGATCACGTCGCTCCGCCAGGCGCTGCAGAGCATCGTGTCGGTCGGCAACGGCGTGCTCGGCGGTTATCTCGCCGCGACGGCGTTCGGCTGGACGGTCGGCATCGCGACGGGCCTCCTCGTCGTGCTGGCCGTCGTGACACTGCTCACGCTCACCGAGCGTCCCATCCCGTCGCGCCGTCACGAGGTGCTGCGCGACGCCGGCCGGCAGATGGCCACGCTCCTTCGCTCCTGGCCGCTCTGGGCCGCCGGCATCTTCCTGGCGCTCGTCTACATCTCACCCGGCTTTCAGACGCCGCTGCTCTATCTTCAAACCGACACGCTGAAGTTCAGCCTGCCATTCATCGGGCTCATGGAAACGATCGAGGGCCTGACGGGCCTCGGCGGCGCACTGGTCTACGCCGCGCTCTGCCGCCGTTACAACCTGCGTCGGCTCCTCGTCACCGCCATCGCGGCGAACGCCGTGTTCACGCTCGCGTATCTGGCGTACTCCGGGCGCTCGGCGCCGGTCATCCACGGGCTCGGCGGCCTCGTCGTGATCTGCTCGGAGCTCGCGTTGATGGACCTTGCGGTCCGCGCGACGCCGCACGGCTGTGAGAGCCTCGGGTTTGCGATCATGATGAGCGCGCGGAACTTCGCGATGAAGGGCTCGGACGTGATCGGCTCGTGGCTCCTCGACAGCCGCGGCTGGGCGTTCGCCGATCTCGTGTGGCTCAACGCGGCCACCACGGCGCTCGTTCTCGTGTTCATTCCGCTGCTGCCGCGACTGCTCTTGCTGGGTCGGGACGGCGAGCCCATCGTGGACGGGGCGGGCGTCGGCGCCGCGCCGCTGGCGCAGGAGCACGCATGACACCACGAACCGGAGGTCACATGGCCATCATCCGCATCTACACGGGCTCGGACGGGAAATCGCACTTCGAGGAGATCGCGCCGCGCCTCACGCCGCGCGGTGATCAGTCCGACGGCGGCGAGCTGATCCCCGGCAGCGGCATCGTCGTCCGCCGGTTCGATCCGAAGCGCAGCAATCCGTGGCACCACGCGCCGGGACGGGCGGCGGTGTTCACGCTCAGCGGGGCGGTCGACATCGAGATCGGCGACGGCACCGTGCGCCGGCTGGGCCCCGGCGACATCCTGATCGCCGAGGACCTCACCGGTCAGGGCCACGTCACGCGTGAGGTCGGGCCCGAGCCGCGCGTCTCCGTCTTCGTCCCGCTCCACTAGACGCATGACACGCCTCGGCATCGCGCTGCCCGCGGGAGGGCGGCGCGCGCTGGCGCCCACCGCTCACACCCTGGCCGACGCGGCGCGCGCCATCGAAACAGCAGGCTTCGAGAGCGCGTGGGCGTTCGATTCCATCGGCCGCGGGTTTTTGCTGGCCGATCCCCTCACCGCGCTGGCCGTCGCCGCCACGGTGACGCGCCGGATCGAGCTGGGCACGGGCGTCCTCCAGGTCCCGCTGCGAAACCCGGTGGAGCTCGCGCANCGCGTGCTGACGACGCACCTCGTGTCGGGCAAGCGNCTCCGGCTCGGCGTCGGCGCCGGGTCGACGGCCGCCGACTTCGCCGCGCTCGGCCTCGATTTCACCGCGCGCTTTCGCCGCCTGAACGAATCGCTGAGCATCATGCGGCGACTCTGGGCGGGCGAGTCGGTCGACGGCGCCTCGCTGGGGCCGGTGTGGCCGGCGGCCCTCGGGGGCCCTCCGGTCCTGATCGGCTCGTGGGCGGGCTCACGGTGGATCGAGCGTGCAGCGCGAGAGTTCGACGGCTGGATAGGGTCGGGGGCCCGGAGCAGCTGGCGCGCGCTGCGCGAAGGGATACCACGATTCCGCGACTTCGGCGGCAAGCGCGCCGTCGTGACCAACGTCGAGGTCGATCTCGACTGCGCCACGCCGAGCCCCGACGGCCCCGACGATCCCTGCGACCTCAAGTGCCCGCGCGCCGTCGCTCGCGAGCGGCTCCACCGGTTGCGCGAGCTGGGCTTTGACGACGTGGTGCTGGTCCCACGCCACCACGACGCCGAGCACCTCCAGGAGCTTCGCGCGCTGGCGGACTAACCTGTTATCCTTCCGCGCCATGGACACCCTCGAACTCGGGCTCACGGGCAAAGGAGAACTCATGGCCACCCCCATTCGCACGTCCAAGGTCAGCCATGTCCTGCTCCACGTGTCGGACATCGAGCGGTCCGTCAAGTTCTACACCGAAATCCTCGGGTTCAAAGAATCCGACCGGAATCAGCTCGGCATGGTCTTCCTCCGCAATGGCACGGACCACCACACGTTCGGGCTCGTGCCGGGTCCCAAGGACGCCACCCTTGCGCCCAAGGACAGGTACCTGACGTTCCACCACATGGCGCTCGAAGTGCCGAGCGTGGACGATCTGTTCAAAGCGCGCGAGTTTCTCACCCAGCATGGCATCAAGTTCGTGTTCGAGGGACGCCGCGGGGCCGGCTGCAACGTGAGCCTGGAGTTTCACGATCCCGACGGCTACATGATCGAACTCACTTGCGAGATGGAGCAGATCGGCTGGAATCAATCTGCTCGTCCGCACAGCATGCACCGGCCAGCCAAGAGCCTCGAAGAGGCGGTCGGCAATCCTGTCTAACTCGCTTCCGGCGCTTCAGTTGGGGATGCAGGCCGTCACGGTGATCTCGATCAGCAGCTCGGGCGCGTTCAGCGACGCGACCGTGACCGTGGTGCGCGCGGGCTTGTTGGTCGGGAAGTACTTGCCGTACTCCTCGTTGTAGCCGGCCAGATTCTCGCGGTTCGTCAGGTACGTGGTCGCGGTCAGCACGTTCTCGAGCGACGTGCCGGCGGCGGTCAGGACCACCTTGATCCGCTCCAGGATGTTGCGGGTTTGCTCGCGGATGTCCTTGCCGACTTCTCCGGTGACGGGATGGCGGCCGGTTTGACCGGAGACGAAGACGAGATTCCCGAAGCGCGTGGCCGGTGACAGGTTGGGGTTCGGGGCGGCGGGGCCGACGGTGACGATCTCCTTCTTGGGCATGTCCTCTCCCTCAAGGCTCGGCTAGAATCTCGACGCCAATCCTCACGACGCGAGGGCCCACATGGTACAGCGGGACAGGCATCGGTGTTTCAGCCGGCGAGACTTCATCAGAACGGGCACCCTGGCGGCCGGAGCGCTGGCCGCGGCACCCGCCCTGATCGCCACCACGCAACCGGCCGCCGCGCAGCCGCGCACAGTCCCGCGGAACCGGACGCTGACCCTCGTCTGGACCGGCAGCCGTGAAGGCCGGTGGATCGACTACGAGCTGTGGAATCCTTACGCGATCGGGTCCAATCATCAGAACGGCCCCGGGATCCTCTACGAGCCGCTCGCGTACTACAGCGCGTTCGCCGACAAGGAGTACCTCTGGCTCGCCGAGAGCTACAAGTACAGCCCCGACTTCAAGGAGCTGACCATCAGGACGCGCTCCGGCATCAAGTGGAGCGACGGCACGCCGTTCAGCGCNGAGGACGTGACCTACACGCTGAACAGCCTCAAGGAGCTGGGCCCGAAGGTGCGCTGGGGCGTCGACGTGCAGCAGTTCATGCAGGAGGCGAAGACGACGTCGCCCAACACCGTCGTCGTCAAGTTCAAGGTGCCCGCGCCGCGCTTCTTCTACTTCATGACCTACAAGTACGACATCGGCGTCTACATCGTCCCCAAGCACATCTTCCAGGGACAGGACTGGACGACGTTCAAGCACTTCGATACGGCCAAGGACTGGCCGGTCACCACGAGCCCCTGGAAGGTGGTGTTCTCCTCGCCGCAGCAGAAGGTCGTCGATCGTCGCGACGAGTGGTGGGCGGCCAAGGCGGGACTGGCGCCGATGCCCANGGTCGAGCGCAACGTGTGGCTCCCTTCGNCCGGCGAGCAGCAGCTCGCGCAGGCGTTGATCTCNAACCAGGTCGACTTCGGCCCGAGCNTGCAGCCCGCGACCCATCCGACGGTCTTCCGTCAGAATCCCAAGATCGTCACCCACACCGGACAGAAGCCGCCCTACGGCTACATGGACTGGTGGCCGATCTCGCTCTACGTAAACAACGAGAAGCCGCCGTTCAACGACAAGGACGTCAGGTGGGCGCTGAGCTACTTCATCGACCGCCAGCAGATCATCGACGTGGGCTATGTCGGGGCCTCGCAGGCGGCGCCGCTGCCCCTGCCCGAATATCCGCCGCTGCGCCCGTACATCGCGTCGGTGAAGGATCTGCTCGCCAAGAACAACACGCTCGAGTTCAATCCCAAGAAGGGCGAGGAGCTCCTCACCCGCAAGGGTTGGAAGAAGGACGGCGGCGGCATCTGGACCGACGCCCAGGGCGGAAAGCTCAAGCTCGACGTCATCGGCTTCGGCGCCAGCGGTCCCGCCATCGGCCCGGTGCTGACCGAGCTCCTCAAGCGTCAGGGCGTCGACGCCAGCTTCAGCCTGCCGCCCGACTTCGACGACCGATTCCAGAAGGGCCAGTACACCGGCGCGCTCTACGGCCACGGCGGCAGCGTGAACGATCCGTATCACACGCTGCGGCTCTATCAGAGCGTGAGCGTGGCGGTGCCGGGCGCCCACCTCGTCAACTTCGCGCGGTGGAAGAACGAGGCCTACAACAAGATCGTGGACGACGTGTTCGTCACCGACATGACCAACAAGGCCCGGCTCACCGAGCTCTTCCACAAGGCCATGGAGATCTGGATCCCGGAGCTCCCCGACATCCCGCTCGTCCACAACTTCCACCGCATCCCGATGAACACCACGTACTGGACGAACTGGCCGACGGAGCAGAACGCCTACGTCAACGGCGCCTTCTGGCACCTGACGTACGCGATGGTCCTCTGGAACCTGCAGCCGACTCAGTAGCCGCGCGGCCCGACCGCACCTGGAATCGCCGTGCGCGCTGACTACGTCGCCAGGCGAGTCGGCGTGTTCCTGCTCATCGTGTGGCTGGCCGCCACGCTCAACTTCTTCCTGCCGCGCCTGTCGGGGCAGGATCCCGTCCGCGCCACGCTGCTGCAGCAAGCCTCGCTCGGCGGCCATGTGCAGACGGGTCTCGACGCGATGGTGAAAGAATACGAGCGGCGCTTCGGCCTCGACCGGCCGCTGTGGAAGCAGTACGTCACCTATCTCCGCGACGTGGCCCGGTTCGACTTCAACTACTCGATCTCGAGCTATCCGCGGACGGTGAGCTCGATCATCGCCGAGGCCATCCCCTGGACCGTCGGCTTGCTGGGCACCACCACCGTGCTGTCCTTCACCATCGGCACGCTGCTGGGCGCGCTGCTCGCGTGGCCCGGCGCCCCGCGCTGGATGCGACTGCTCATGCCGCCCCTGTGGGCGCTCCACGCCATTCCCTTCTTCCTCCTCGGCCTGATCCTCATGTACCTGCTCGCGTTCAGGGCTCAGCTCCTGCCGATGTTCGGCGGCTACACCGCCGGCGCCTTTCCCGGGCTGACGCTGGCCTTCGTCGGTGACGTCATCGCTCACTCCATCCTTCCGGCACTCTCGATCGTGCTCGTGGCCACGGGCGGGTGGGCGCTCGGCATGCGCGGCATGATGGTCACGACCCAGGGCGAGGACTACGTGACCTTCGCCGAGGCCAAGGGGCTCCGGCGCCTGACGATCTTCCTGCGTTACTGCGTACGGAACGCGATTCTTCCGCAGACCACCGCGCTGGCCCTCGCGCTCGGCAACATCCTCTCGGGTGCGGTGCTGGTCGAGGTCATCTTCGGCTACCCCGGCGTGGGCACGATCCTCTTCCACGCCATCCGCGAGAACGACCACTTCCTGATCCAGGGGATCGTCTTCACCGTCATCGTGGCGCTGGGCGTGGCGACGTTGATCCTCGACGTGCTGTATCCCCTGCTCGATCCGCGCATCTCCTATCGGAGAACGTAGCGCGGCGATGGACCGGCTCACGACGGCGCTTGGCTACATGAGGCGCAACGGCTCGCTCGCGGTGGGGATCGTCCTCCTCCTGGCGCTCGCTCTGTTCGTCGGCATCGGCCACCTCGTCGTGGACACGAGCAAGAGCCGGCCCCTCTCGGCGCCCGCCCTCAGGCCGCCATCGGTGGAGCATCCCTTCGGCACGGATCGCCAGGGCCGGGATCTGCTGGCGACGATGGTGGCGGGCACCCCGCTCACACTGCGCATCGGGTTCATCGCCGGGTTCCTCGGCGTCGGCATCGGCTCGGTGCTGGGCTTCGTCTCGGCGTACTACCGGGGCACGGTGGACACGATCATCCGCTCNATCGTGGACATCGGCCTCACGGTGCCNGGGCTCCTGGTGCTGATCATCATCGCCGTCTCCGTCAAGAAGGGCCTGACCGTCGATCAGATGGCGATCATCGTGGCCTCACTCGCCTGGCTGAACCCCGCGCGCACCATCCGCGCCCAGGTCCTGAGCCTGCGCGAGCGCGGCTACGTCGAGGTGGCGCGCCTGTCCGGCATGAGCGGGCCGGAGATCATCGTGAAGGAGCTGATGCCCAACCTCCTGCCCTACCTTGCGGCGACGCTGGTCAACACGGTGTCCTCCGCGATCCTCGCGTCCGTCGGCCTCGAGGTGCTGGGGCTCGGCCCCATCGATTCGCCGACGCTCGGCATGACGCTCTACTGGGTGAACTTCAACGCCGCGCTCATCAACGGCTGGTGGTGGTGGTGGACGGCGCCGCTCGCGATCATCCTCGTCGTCTTCCTCGGCCTCTTCTTCCTCACCGTGGGGCTGGACGAGATCGCCAACCCCAGGCTCAGGAGAGCGGTCTGACGGCCGACGTCCTCAGCGTGCGAGACCTGCGCGTTCACTACGCNACGCCGCTCGGCGCGGTGANGGCGGCGGACTCCGTCAGCTTCGGCCTCAGGGCCGGCGAGCGGCTCGGCGTCGTCGGGGAATCGGGTTCCGGAAAGTCCACGCTGGCGCTGGCCATCCTTCGCATGATCAAGCCGCCCGGCCGCATCGACGCCGGTGAAATCTGGCTGGACGGCGTGAACTTGATGACGTTGTCCGACGAGGCCATGCGCCGGGTCAGGCTCGCGCGCATCGCGCTGATCCCGCAGGGATCGATGAACTCGCTCAATCCGGTCATGCGGATCAAGGACCAGATCAGCGACGCGCTCAGGGACCACGGGCTCGCGCCGTCGCGGCGACAGGTGGAGGAACGCGTGCGGGATCTGCTGGAGTCGGTTGGGCTCAGGCCCGAGGTCGCCCACATGTTTCCCCACGAGCTCTCCGGGGGCATGAAGCAGCGCGCCTGCATCGCCATCGCCATCAGCCTGCGCCCTCGCGTGATCATCGCCGACGAGCCCACCAGCGCGCTCGACGTGGTCGTGCAGAAGCAGGTGATGGANACGCTGGCGCGGGTGCAGGANGATCTCGGTGCGTCCGTGATCCTCGTCGGNCACGACATGGGGCTCATGGCGCAGTTCGTCGACCGGCTCNGCGTGATGTACGCCGGACGGCTCATCGAGGTCTCGCCCGTCCGCGACATCTTCACCCAGCCNCTCCANCCCTACACCGAGATGCTGATCGCGAGCCTGCCCTCGCTCGAGCAGAAGGGCACGTTTCGCGGCATCCCTGGCCTGATCCCGCTGCTGCGCGATCTCCCGCCCGGATGCGCCTTCCACCCGCGGTGCCCTCACGCCGTCGATCGTTGCCGCGTGGAAGAGCCACGACTCCGAGAAATTCGGCCCGCCGGTTGGGCCGCGTGCCACCTGCGGTGAGCCGGCGGCGATGACCACGCTGCTCGAGGCCCGGCGGGTGACGAAGGTCTTCGGCGGAGGTCTCTTCGATCGCGGCCCTACGCTGGCCCTCGACGATTTCTCGCTGGCCATCGACGGCGACCGCCCGTCGATCACGGCCGTGGTGGGCGAGAGCGGCAGCGGAAAGACCACGCTGAGCCGCCTGCTCCTCGGCCTGACGGCGCCGACGGGGGGCGAGGTTCACTACGACGGCCGGGACCTCCAGGCGATGTCGCGTGCGGAGTGGCGGGCGTTCCGCCGCGACGTCCAGGTCATCTTTCAGGATCCCTACGAGGTGTACAACCCCTTCTATCGCGTCGATCACGTGCTGACGACGCCGGTGGCCAAGTTCGGTCTCGCCTCATCACGAGCCGCGGCGAGAGCCCTGATCGAGGACGTCCTGCGCGCAGTGGGCCTGCGCCCCGAAGAAACCCTTGGCCGCTTCCCGCACCAGCTCTCCGGCGGCCAGCGGCAACGCGTGATGGTGGCGCGGGCGCTCTTGCTGAAGCCTCGCGTGATCCTGGCCGACGAGCCAGTATCGATGGTGGACGCGTCGCTGCGCGCCACCATTCTGGCGTCGCTGCGCCGGATGAACGCCGAGCTGGGCATCTCGATCGTCTACATCACGCACGACCTGGCGACGGCCTACCAGATCAGCGACAACATCATCGTGCTCTATCGCGGGTCGGTCGCCGAGGCCGGTGACGTCGCGCTGGTGGTCAAACAGCCGCGACATCCGTATACCCAGCTCCTGCTGTCCTCCATCCCTCAGGCCAGCGCCGCGCGCACCTGGATGACGGAGAACGCGGTGGCGTCGGCTGCGGTCCACGACGCTCCCGGTGCGGGGTGCAAGTTCGCC
>JGI25385J37094_10000440_pt1 | contig 11081 bp, 12 predicted proteins | sample GraSoi013_1_40cm_FD_37094 | JGI IMG/M metagenome (IMG submission 37094) | reverse complement strand
CCGCCGTCTTCGCGTTCAGCGTCACGACGATGTAGGAACCGAGCGACTCCACGCCGGCCAGCGTAGGTGGCAACGCTCGGCCGGCGAACGGATCGCTGCCGACGAAGGCGTGCACGGTGTTCTTCTCGAGCCGCGCGGCGGCGACGGTCGCCGGCATCGCCTCGACGGTGATCTCTTGCGGGTAGTACGACGGATAGAACGGCATCTCGTGACCCGCCCGCACCGGCCCCACCCCGACGATCGCGGTTACGAGGAGAATGACGACGAACGAGCGCCTCACGAGACCGGCCGCGGATCGTGTCGTGGCTGAGGAGGCGACGGGAAGAGGGGCGGGCGCCCGGACAAGTGCTGTATCGCAGGCCGGGTGCCTGCCCCTCTTCCCGTCAGGCACGTCGTGCCGCTACACGACCCGCGGCCAGGTCTCGTCGATCCACTTGTACGTCGTCGTCGGCTCACCNTTGGGATAGCCGGGCGGCGCCGTGATGCTGCGGATCGGCACCGTGATGACGCGCTTGGGATCGTGCACGGGGAACGGATACTCGGNCGACTGCATGGCGAAGCCCGTGATGGCGTCCTTGTAGCCTTGATGGTTGTCGGGCCGAATGTAGTTGTAGCCCGACGGNCCGGCGTACATNAGGCCTTCGAGCATGGCGATGATCGCGTCGTCGTCCGGCCAGCCACCCGTGAGGTGATTGGCCTTCTCGATGGCCAGCTTCAACATGTAGAGCGCGGTGTAGGCGCCCTCCGCCTCGAAGTTCGGGTACTCCTTCCAGCGGTCGTAGAACTTCTTGACGAACTGCGTGTTGAGCGGCCACTTGTTGCCGCCCGGGTACATGAAGTGATAGTTGGCGTGGACGCCGGCGACGACGCCCTCCGGGTGGTCCTTGCCGAGCGCGTGCGGCGCCACGCCGAAGGCCAGCGTCGTCGCCATCTTCATCTTCTTGAACAGGTCATAGCGGAGCGCCTGCTTGTAGAACGCGACGTAATCACCGCCCCACACCGAGCAGAACAGGAGATCCGGCTTCGCCGAGATCGTCTTCGTGATGTGCGCGGTGAACTCCGTCGTGCCCAGCTTGGGCCACGCCTCCGACACCACCTGGATGTTGCCCGNGAGCTTCTTCATCGCGATGTTGAAGTGGTCGAAGGCATTGCGTCCGTAGGAGTAATCGGGATGGATGTGGGCGATCTTGGTGATCTTCGGCCAGGCCTGGGTGGCCGCGATGGCCGCCATCACGCCGTCGGCCGACTGGATGTTCGTCAGCCGGAAGACGTAGTGAGGGTTGGGCACGGCCTTCTCGAACAGGAAATCCGTGCAGCCATCCGTGAAGACCGTCAGGCACTTCAGCTCCTCGGCGACGGGGCCGAGCGCCGGCGTGTTGCCGCTCGAGATGACGCCGGTGAAGCAGTCGATGCTCTCCGACAGCTTCATGCGGCGCAATTCCTTGACGTTGGCGTCGGTGCCCGCGGCCTCGTCCGCCTTCACCGTCTCGATCTTGCGCTTGCCGAGCAGTCCGCCCTGCGCGTTGATCTCGTCGGCGGCGAGGACGTGCCCCTTGTAGGACTGCTCACCGAGCACGGCCGCCGGCCCCGTGAAGAAGGTCATGTGGCCGGTCTTGTACGGCTTGTCGGGAATGGTGCCCTTGGGCTGCATCGGCGCCTGGGCGTGCGCAGGCTCGGGCGCGATCAGGGAGCCGGCCGATGCGCCGACCGCCCCGATCGTCACGCCGAGCCGATTCAGGAAATCGCGACGACTCACCTCTTCAGTCATAGGTCCCCCTTCGGTGGGCGGTTCCGTGCGGTATCGGGTGACGGCGCCAGTGGATACCGTTGGATATCGCGCCGGCCCAGCAAAGTCAAGCCGGGCGGCGCGGACGAGCCTTGCGGCATTGCGGCTTTGCGGCCATGATCGACACGAGACGATGGCGAGCTCATGGCGAGGGAGCGTCAGGCGCGCGGTCCGGGGCGTGAGCAGCGCCATCGGCGAGCGCCCGGCGATCTTCACGGGCGCGGCCGCTGCCACGCTCGTGCTCAGCGTCGTGCTGCCGCCGCTGGTGCTCTCGGTGGCCCGCACACCGTCGACTACGTCACGGTCAATCCCTGGCTCCAGCGGCTGCCCGAGTATCTCGCGTCTTCGGTGCCCTGGCGCCAGAAGCTCGAGAAGCTTCCCGACCTGGCCCTCTTCTGGTTCTCGTCGGACAGCCCGATGGGAGGAACCGAGTGGGGCTTCGCCGTCGACGTGCGCGACGTGGCCCGGATGATCGGCACGTCGCTGCTTGTCGGCGCGTACTTCGCGCTGTGGGCGCGAGCCCGCGCCCTCGGAATCTTGGGAACCGGCGCGCGTTTGAGCCGGCGCGGCGGTGCGCTGGGAGCGCTGGTCAGCGTCGTGGGATTATCGACTGGTCCCTGCAGCGTCATGGGGTGCGGGGCGCCCGTCCTCCCCGTGGTCGGTCTGGTCTTCGTCGGCCTGTCCAGCACGACGCTGGCCGCGCTGTCGAGCCTGTCGACCGTCGCGACCGCGCTCGTGGTCGTGGGCCTCGGCGGGGGCGTCGCGTTCCTGGGCTGGCGTACCGGCGGCGCCGGAGCGCTCACTGCATCCCGAACGAATCCTTCAGCGCGCCCAGCCGGCCGATGAGATCGCCCGCGAGGGGCGCGAACAGCATCGCCACACAGATCACGGTGGCGAGCCAGATGGCGATGCGAATCATCGTTTGGCCTTTCACGCAGCAAGTCTAGCAGCGATGAGCCTGGCGGGCCGGGCAGCGCGGATCGGCCTCGGCGTCGCCGGCGCCTTCATCGGCTACGCGTGGCTGCCCCACCTCTTCACGGGCACCGCGACCTGGCGCGGCCCTGTCCGGAATCGCGCCGTCGCCCTCACCTTCGACGATGGCCCGGATCCGCGATGGACGCCGCGCGTCCTCGACGTCCTGGCCGCTCACGGCGCGCGGGCGACGTTCTTCCTCATCGGCCGGCGGGCGGCGGCAGCGCCCGACGTGGTGCGCGCGATCGCCGACGCCGGCCACGAGGTTGCCAATCACACGTGGTCACATCCGAGTCTCTGGCTGTGCAGCCCTCGTCGCACCGAGCATGAGATCGCGCGCGGCCACGTCACCCTCGCTGAGCTGACCGGTGTGGCGCCTCGTCACTTCAGGCCGCCATGGGGCATGGTGAACGCGGCCATGGGACGGGCGCTCACACGCACGGGAGAGCGCTGCGTCTTCTGGTCGCTGCAGCCGGAGGGACTGAGGCCGCGAAGCGCCGAGGCGCAGGCGGAGTACGTCGTGACGCGCGTGAGCCCGGGCGCGATCGTCGATCTCCACGACGCCGAGGGTGTGGCGGGAGCTCCGGCCCGCCTGGTCGCGGCGCTTGGGACAATGCTCAACGGCCTGCGCGACGCGGGCTACCGGTTGACGACCGTGGCCGAGCTGCTCGGCGATGCCCGCGCGGCGCGCGGGCGGGAATGATCAGCTTCGCGAGACGAGGAACACGCCGCCGACGATCAACGCGATGCCGGCCCAGCGCGCGGCGGTGACGGGCTCGCCGAGCAGGACGCCGGCGAGGACGACGACGGTGACGTAATCGATCGCGGTCATCGGCAAGACGAGGCTCACGTCGGCCCGTGACAGCAGCGTCAGGTACATCAGGAAGAACGCCGCCTGCAGGGCGACCCCGATCAGCAGCCACGGGCTCCCGATTGCGCGCCCGATCATGGCGACCACCCGGTCGCCGCCGGCTTCGGTGAGGTCGCCGACCGACCGCATGCCCTTGGCGAGCAGGACGTGCCCGGTCCCCCCGAGGATCGTCGCGACGAGGACGAGCACGAACGTCTTGAGCATCAGCGCTCTCGAGCGATCGCGGCGAGCACGCGCTCCTCGAGCGTCCGCTGAGCGAGCGCATCGGCGCTGGCGCCGCCCGAGTCGCGCTCGCCCCACAAGATTCGCTCGCGCCGGATCATCTCGCGCTGAATTTGGACGCGGGTCTGNCTCACCCCGGCCGTGGTGAGNGTCACCCGCANCCGCACGCGCTGGGTGATGGCCCACATCGCATCGTCGCTCCCGGGCACGCGCTGGGTCTTGGTGACGAACACCCCCAGTGGCCGCGCCGCATCGTCGATACCCCAGCCTTCGGCCTTCAGCGCTNTCTCGGCGNCGGTCCACACGCGATCGAAGTCGGCGGGATACGTCAGCTCGACGGGATCACCGGCGAGCGCCGGCGTCACGAGAGCGACGGCGAGCGCCAGGCCGGCGAGGCCGCGCCTCACAGGGCCTTACCGATGGCGTCGAGCAGCGACTTCTCGACCACCCGGTCGCTCACCACCACNGGCTCGTCCTTGTCGTGCCAGAAGATGCGCTCGCGGCGGAACACCGTGCGCTCGACCGAGACCATCGTGCGGCCGGAGCCGGCGGCCTTGACCTGGAGCTGCAGACGATGACGAGTGCCCTTCGCGTAGACGCCATAGTCTTTGCTCCCGGCGGCGGCGAGATCACGGGAGTCCGTCGTGATGTAGCCGATCTTCCAGTCCTCACTGTCGATCTCCCAGCCGAGCTGCTTGAGCNCCGCTTCGGTCGCGGTCCACACGCGGTCGACCGGCGCGACGTACGTACGCGTCAGAGGCTCTGCGGCCGCGGCTGGCATNGCCACAATCACAGCCAAAAGCAAGACGACAGCCTTCATGGCGCGACCTCCTTCTTCAATGGGTATCCTTCGAGCCTACCATTCTCGATCCTGAACACCGCTGTTGCCGGAACAAAGGCTTCGGGACGGTGCGTCACGACCACGACGGCGCCCCCGGCCGCCGCGCGCCGGCGCAGGGCTNCGGCGATGACGTGGGCGTTGGCATCGTCGAGGTTGCCGGTCGGCTCGTCGGCCAGCAGCAGCGGAGGGTCGTTGAGCACGGCGCGACAGAAGGCCACCCGCTGCTGCTCACCGCCCGAGAGCTGCGGCGGGTAATGCTCGTGCCGCTCGGCGACGCCGAGCTCTTCCAGCAGCTCCCGCGCGCGCCGCCGGGTTTCCGGGCCGCTTCGGCCCACGTAACGGGCGGCGAGCACGACGTTGTCGAGCGCGGTCAGCGAGGGCAGCAGCAGGAACGACTGGAAGACGAAGCCGACGAAGCGGCCGCGCGCACCGCTCCGCGCCGAGCGCCCCAGCGCGCTCACGTGCTCGTCGGCGAACCAGACGTCGCCCGCGTCGGCGTCCTCGAGCAAGCCGAGCAGGTTCAGCAGCGTGCTCTTGCCGGAGCCGGAGGCGCCCGCGACGACGACGAGCTCCCCGGCCTTGACGTCCACGTCCACGCCGTCCAGCACCGGGATGCGGGGACCGGCGGGAGCCCGATACGTCTTCACGAGGCCGCGGGCGCGCAGCATCACGCGCCCCGGCGAATCGCCTCCGCCGGCGACAGGCGCACGACCCGGAGCGTGGCGTAGAGCGCCGCGACGGCGCCGAGCAGGCCGGCGAAGATCAACGCTCCCGCGAGGAGACGGGCGGAGAACAGGAAGAGCTGCTGGCCGCGGCTGATCCAGAGATCGATGCCCCGGCCCAGCGCGATGGCGATCACGATGCCGGTGACGCCGCCCGACAGCGTGACGGCGAGCGACTCGGTGAGGACCTCGCGGCCGAGCTGAGCGTCGGTGGCTCCCAGCGCGCGCTTGACTCCGAAGTCCCGGATCCGCTCGAAGACCGCGGCCGCGATCGTGTTCGCCACCGACAGGCCGCCGATGACGAGGCCGAGAGCCGCGATCCCCGTCAGCAGCGCCGAAAAGAACACNGTCGACGCGCGAAGCTGCCGGGACAGCTCGCTGGGGATCTGGACGTTCACGCCGGCCACGCGCTCGGCGATGCGGCGGGCAACGACATCAGGGTCTTCGCCGGTCCGCCAGCCGACGGCCGCTCCCGTGTTGAGATCCTCGGCACGCACCGGCACGGCGCCGGAGGCGAGCACGGTCCTGAGCATCGGGTCCTTTGCCACCCACTGGGTCCGGGCGTCGGCGATGGAGACGATGACGAAGCGATCGGGCGCCGTGAGCGTCCGGTCGAGCACACCCACGATCTCGTACGTCTCGCCCTCGAGCGTGAGTCGCGCGCCGACGTCGAGGCCGCGCGACGACGCGAACGCCGCGCCGACGACGGCGACGTGCCGGTCACCGCCGGACAGGAACCGGCCCGTGCGTACCGGAAGCGTCGGGTAGTGGCGGTTCGGGATCGGCACCGAAAGGTCCAGGCCGAGGACCAGCTCCTGCGTGAGCGTCATGAACTGGGACGTCGTGGGGTTGAGCGGCAACATCACCTGAGGCTGCACGCCGGCGACGCCGGGAACGCCGGCGATGGCGCGGATGGCGGACGCGGGCAGCAGGCCACCGGCCGTGAAACCCGTTCCCATCCCGAGGCCCCGGCCAGCCACCGAGATCTGGCCGAGGACGAAGCGATCACCACCCTCGATGAACCGCACGATGCGCTCGCTCATCCCGCCGAGCGCGGTGAGGCCGGCCACGCCGATGGCGATACCGGCCACGGTGAACCCGTAGCCGCGCAGCAGCCGCGGTCCTAGCACCTCCGCGCCATCTCGGGCTCGCCTCGGCCTGCGGCTCGCACGATTTCGAGCATCTCAGGCGCGCCTCGTCGCCGAGGTGGCGTCTCGGCTCGCACGACCATCTCCGATCATTTCACGCTCGCCTCGTCGCCGCGACGGCGGCTCGGCTCGTACGACCATCTCCGAGCCATGTCACCGCTCGCCTCATCGCCGAGGCGGCGCTTCGGCTCGCACGACCATCTCCGATCATTTCAGGCTCGCCTCGTCGCCGCGACGGCGGCTCGGCTCGTACTACCACTCCAGCCGTGATTCGACGGGGCGGCCGGCGCGGCGACTGAGCCAGGTACTGATCCGCGCGATCACGAAGAGGACCGCCAGGCTCAGCCGTGTGCGCACACCAAACCGGATGAAGCTGCCGCCCGAGAGCACGTTCAGGACGGCCTCGTACATTCCGAACAACCTCCGAGGGTGCATGAAGAGGTCGAAGAAGACGGGCTCGTAGTACTTGTGGATGAACTTGAAGAGCGGCGCGACGCCGCGCTCGGCCTGGCGCTGATAGGCGTGAAAGCGCCGCGCCTCGAAGCGGCCGTCGGCGAACACACGCAAGATCGCCTGCGCGGCGAGCTGGCCCGTACGCAGCGCGATGTACACACCGCCCGAGAAGATCGGGTCCACGAAGGTGATGGCATCACCGACGGCCACGAAGCGATCGCCGACGACCGGCGTGTTGACGTAGGCGAAGTTCGCCTCCCGATGGATCGCGCCGACGCGCTCGGCGTGCGCGAGACCCGCTGCGATCGGCGCGCAGCGGGCGATCATCGACGCGTAGAGGTCGTCGGCCGCGCCCGTCCACGCCCGGACCGTCCGCGCGTGCATGACGGCGCCCACGCTGGTGAGGTCGTTGGCCAGCGGGATCCACCAGAACCAGCCGTCGCGCACGACGTAGATGCGGATNTTGCCCTCGTCCTTGCCCGAGAGTCGNNCGGCGCCACGGAAGTGGGCGAAGAGCGAGACCTTGCCGAGATTCGGGCGCCGGCGGCGCTCGCCGAGCCGGGTGGCGATGAAGCTGCTGCGCCCGCTGGCGTCGACGAGCATCCTGGCTCGCACCACCGGCGGCATCCCCGCGCCGCTCACCCGCACCGTCACGCCGTCATGATCGAAGTCGGCCGACTCGACGCTGGCGGGCTGGAAGACGGCCGCACCCGAGCGGCGCGCGTGTTCCAGCAGGACGGTGTCGAACTCGGCGCGCGGAACTTCGTACGAGTAGTTGGGCCACGCCTGTCCGGGCAGGAAATAGAAGGTGCGCTCGAGGCCCTGCTCTTCGTCGAAGAACATGGCGCCGTACTTGATCTGGAATCCACGTGCCTCGATCTCGCGGCGCACGCCCATCTGTTCGAGCAGCAGCATGGCGGCTGGCATGAGGGACTCGCCGACGTGAAACCGCGGAAACGCGTCGCGCTCGAAGAGCGCCACCTTCAAACCACCCCGGCAGAGAAACGTGGCCGCCGACGAACCGCCAGGGCCCCCACCCACGACGACCACGTCGTAACGTTCGTCGCTCACCGTGATGGCTCCTCGAGCGCCCTCGACCGGAGCTTCGGTGGAACTGTCACCGGTGCCGCCGAAAGCCGAGCCTGACTGTAGAAGCGCCGGACGAGCGGTGATACGAGATCGGGCGCACGGCGTCCGGCGACCGCCTCGATCATCAGAGCGCCCAGCAACAATGGTGCCGCCGCCATCGCCTGCGCCACCACGACGGCGCGCCGCGCGCGAGGATGGTGCCACCATTCAGCGAGCCGTGACGACGCGCGATGCGCGGCCACCGCGGAGACGGCGGCACCCCAGCCGGCGAACGTGTCGCCGTGGGCGGCGCCCGCCTCGAGCATCGCGGCATGACGCACCCGCAACCGCTCGCCGCTGACGACGGTCGCGATCTCACGGGCCGCCGCCCACGCCTCGATGCGCCAGCGCCGCGCCGTTTCAGCGGCCAGGTACGAGCCGATCGCCACCCCGTCGGCGATCGGACGGAAGCGGCTTCGCCGAACCGCGCGCGGTGCGACGTCGATCGGCACCTCGATCACGGCAGCGCCGGCGGCCGCGGCCGCGACGAGGATCTCGGTCTCGAAGACGAAGCCGCCGCGTCGGGTGACGAGGCCGTCCAGCAGCGCGAGCGGGTAGACGCGAAACCCGGACTGCGTGTCCCGCAGGCGCAGGCCACTCACCCAGTTGATGAAGAACCCGGCGACGCGGATCGCGTTGAGTCGGCCGCGGGAGACGCCGACCACCTCCCGGTCCGCGGCAACCCGGCTGCCGATGACGATCGCGTCCGGGTTCCGTCGAGCCACCGCCAGCAGCGTGACCACGTCGTCGGGGCCATGCTGGCCGTCGCCGTCGAGCGTGATCCCGTGCGTGGCGCCGCGCCGCCGGGCAGCGGCCAGGCCCGTTCGCAGCGCCTGCCCCTTGCCGAGCCGGCGCGGATGCCGGATGACCTCGGCGCCGGCGTCGGCCGCTCGGGCGCCGCTCGCATCGCGCGAGCCGTCGTCGATGACGAGCACGGGTGCGTGCCGCTTCGCGCCCGCGGCGATGCCCGCCACGGTCGCCTCCTCGTCGAACACCGGGATGACGATGAACGGTGTCATCGCCCGATGATCAGCGCGACCTGGCTGCCGCCGCGGCCCACGCCGTGGACGAGGCTCGGCCGACCGCTGGCCCGCGCGGCGCTCGCCGCCGCCACGACACCGAGCGCACCCGCGCCGGCGTGCGCTCCCAGCAACTCGCGAAGCGCCGAGCGTGGATGGTGGCCGGCGCCGAGCGCGGCATCGAGCAACCGGCGCTCCCACTCATCACGATGGCGGTCCCCGTTGGTCGAGGTGTACACGGCCCCGAGGTCGCCCGTCTCCACGCGCGCAGCGGCGAGCGCGCCGGCCACGACCGACGACCGCGTGCTCCGTCCCACACCGTGAGGCCGTACCGCCAGCGCGCCCGACGCCGCGCCCAGGATCTCGCCCAGCACGCAGGCGCCGCGCTCGCGCGCCGACGACGCGCGCTCGAGCACGAGCACGACGGCGCCTTCGCCACGGCGCTCCTCACCGGCGCCCAGGTCGGTCAGCATCGAGCCGAGAAATGGATCGATCTGATCGACGCCACCGGCCAGGACGGCGCGCGCCCGCCCACTCGCGATCGCCGCCGCTCCCCGCGCGATGGCCAGCTCACCGGCGACGGTCGGCGCGTTGAGCGTGAGGGACAGCGCCCTGGCGCCGGTGGCGATGGTTGTCGCCGCCGCCATCGTGTTCATCACCGTGTTCGGGAAGATCAAGGCCGAGAGCCCGGAGGGCCCCGACGTCAGATAGCCGTCGGCGAACTCGACCGTCGAACGCAGGTCGCCGAACTCCGTCCCGAGTACGAGCCCGACCTCGTCGTCCGCCGAGAACCGGGCGTCGTCGAGCGCGAGGCGGCCGGCCGCGACGGCGAACTGACAGACGCGCGAGAGGCGCCGCGCGTCCCCGTCACCGAGCAGCGACGTCAGCTGCGCGTCGGCGATCGCACCGTGCACGGGCGAGGGTTCGGCGAGAAACGCGCTGACCGCCGCGGCGCCGCCGGTGAATCGCGCCGTGACGGCGCCCACCCCGGTGATGACGACGCCCGTCGTCACGGCCGGCGGAAGAGCAGCGTCACGTTTTGACCACCGAAGCCGAACGAGTTGGAGATCGCACACTCGACGGACGCCTCGCGGGCCACGCCGGGCACGCAGTCGAACGCGACCTCGGCGTCCGTCGTCGCGAGATTCGCCGTGGGCGGCACGGTCTCGTGCACGAGCGCCAGAATCGTGGCGATGGCCTCGAGGCTCCCGGCCGCCGCCATCGTGTGGCCGATCATCGACTTGGTCGAGCTGACCAGGACGCCGGCGGCGCCGAACACGGACCGGAGCGCGCGCGCCTCGATCCGGTCGTTCTGGAGCGTGGCCGTCCCGTGGGCGTTGACGTAGCCGACGGCCTTCGGGCGCACGCGCCCGCGGGCCAGCGCCGCCACCATCGCGCGCGCCATTCCTTCGCCATCGGGCTGCGGCGACGTGACGTGAAAGGCATCGGTCGTCATCCCCGACCCGGCGAGCTCGGCGTAGATTCGCGCTCCCCGCGCGCCCGCGTGGACAGCGTCCTCGAGCACGACGAACCCGGCGCCCTCGCCGATGGACATGCCACGACGCGCGGCGTCGAACGGCCGGCACGGCTCGGGATCGAGCAGGCGAAGCGCGTTGAATCCCATGAAGCAGATCCGCGTGAGCGCGTCGGTGCCGCCGGCGACCGCCACCGGCGCCACGCCATCGGCCACGAGGTCGGCGGCGACGGCCAGCGAGACGGCGCCCGAGCTACACGCCGTGACCAGTGTCTCGCGCGGCCCGCCCAGCCCGAGGCGCGAGCCGACGACATCGGCGTGCGAGTACGGCAGGATCGAGCGGAGCTCCGGCGTCGCGCGCAGCGGCGCGCCGCTGCGCTTGGCCCGCCAGTACCAGGCCTCGGCTTCCAGCATCCCGCCGCCGACCGCGCCGACGACGAGCGCG
>JGI25385J37094_10000439_pt1 | contig 11092 bp, 9 predicted proteins | sample GraSoi013_1_40cm_FD_37094 | JGI IMG/M metagenome (IMG submission 37094) | reverse complement strand
CGCCGTCGAACGCGAAGGCAGAGCAGCTGGTCTCGCCGGGAGCCCTCGTGGAGGTGCACCTGCCGGGGGGCGGCGGCTACGGGCCGCCGTCCGCACGCGACCCCGAATTGGCCGCGCGGGACCTCCTGGAGGGCTACGTCACCCGCCCCTAGCCACGCGGGTCGAAGTGACCGTGGTTCGAGCGGCGGCTTTTGCCGCCGCAATCGAATCCTGGGGGGAGGTTTCGGAAGGGGGGCTTCGCCCCCCTCCGAGGTTTTAGCGGCGGGGGGCGTCGCCGAGGGCGACGACGACGAGCGAGCCGTGGGCGTCGGCGGGGCGCACACCGCGGCCGTACGCGGCGACGGACTGGCAGAGCCAGCCCACGCAGGGCACGCGCGCGTCCACCTCGTTCTTGATCGCCGTCCATTCGTCGCCCGCCGCGGAGCCGAGGGCCCGGTGGCGCGCGTCCGACTCGACGACGAGGACGAGCCTCGCGGCGTCACCGTCGAGGCGCTTGACCGCCGCGCGTGTGGCTTCCACCGTGCTCTGGATGAGCGCCTGGCGGTCGGGCATCGAACCCGCGTCGAAACCCTCGGCGTACCCGAGGCCCGTCGAGTACGGCGCCTCGAGGCACGCCGCGCTCACGATCGGCTCGTTTTGCGACGCGCCGTAGACCGCGGGGGTCGAGAGCACGCTGCACACCGTGCGCATCTTCGGCCCCATCAGAAGACGCCAGGACGCGAGGAACGACTCGGCCGGGGCGCCGACGCCCGGCCGGCAGAAGGCGAGCCCGAGGCCGCGCGGATAGCGCATCCGGAAGGGCCAGCCCGCGAGGATCAGCCGCGCCGCGCCCTGGGCCGCGTCTGCGAGGTCTCGCCCCGATGACGCCGCGACGCCGCTGACGGCGCCGTCGCCATTCGCGAGGCAGACGACGAGCGCGCCGCTGCCGACGGCGCCGTTGTGCGTGAGGATCGCCGCCGTCGCCCCGCCTGCGACCCCGACCGGCCCGAGCACGGATCGGATCATCGGCATCGTGTCCTGGCTCGGAACCCCGGCAGTGACGAGCAGCACCATCTCTGCCGACGCGCCCTGGAGTCCGGCACGCGCCATCGCGGTCGCGCGCACCGCAGCCCAGATTGCGTCCTGGTGGGTGGCGAACCCCACCCCCACCTGGAGGGTCTTCGTCCCGATCTCGAGAGGCGCGATCTCAAGCACGCTGTCCGGAAACTGCAGGGCGGATGCCAACTGTAAACCAGCGAAACATAAGGAAACTCGAAGGAGGCGGATGACCGATCGGTGTCACTTCGTCAAGACTGTGACTCAATCCTTGACTCTTTAGAGCATTCCGTACTCCTTCAGGCGACGATAGATCGTCCGGCGCGAGATGCCGAGCGCCGTCGCCGCGGCCTCCTTGTCGTCCTTGTAGAACGCCAGGGCCCTCAAGATCAGCTCCTTCTCGACCTCGGCGAGCTGGGGAATGGCGCCGCTCGTGGCGGCGACCGGCGCCGCCTGGCCGGCGGTGAGGCTCGGCAGGTCGGTAAGGGAGATCTGCTCCCGCGCGCCCATGGCGAAGGCGCGCTCGATGAGATTCTCGAGCTCGCGCACGTTGCCGGGAAAGTCGTACGCCTGGAGCGCGGCGAGGGCCTCCGGCGTGGTGCCGTGAATCTCACGGCGGAAGCGACGACTGAAGCGGCGGATGAAGTGGTTCACGAGCGGCGGAATGTCGTCGCGACGCGAGCGGAGCGGAGGCAGGGTCACACGCACCACGTTGAGGCGATAGTACAGGTCCTGGCGCAGCTGGCCCTCCGCGATCGTCCGCTCGAGGTCGCGGTTCGTCGCCGCGATCACGCGCACGTCGACCGCGTACGCCTTGGTCGAGCCGACGGGGCGCACCTGCATCTCCTGGAGGACACGCAGGAGCTTTACTTGAAGTCCCGGCGAAAGCTCGGCGACCTCGTCGAGGAAGATCGTCCCCTCGTTGGCGCCTCGGAACAGCCCGAGCGTGTCGGAGACGGCGCCCGAGAAGGCGCCACGGACGTGACCGAAGAATTCGGACTCCAGGAGGTCCTCGGGGATCGCGCTGCAGTTCACGGGGATGAACGGCCCCTTGGCGCGCGGTGAGAGGCGGTGGATCGCCGCCGCGACGAGCTCCTTGCCGGTGCCGCTCTCGCCCTCGATGAGCACGGGAGAGTCGGTCGGCGCGACCTTCGAGATAATCTCCTTCACGCGCTGCATGGGCGCGGAGTTGCCGACGAGCTCGTTGACCGTGAGCTCCTCGCCCAGGCGCGCGCGGAGCGAGTGGACCTCGCCGCGCAGGAACCGCCGCTCGGTCATCCGCGCCATCAGGTGGCGCAGCTCGTCGAGGAGCAGGGGCTTGGAGAGGTAGTCGAACGCGCCTTCCTTGAGCGCCTCCACCGCCGAGGCGATGGTCGGGTATCCTGTCATCACGACGACCTCGACCGACTCGTCGTGACGCTTGATCTCCTTGAGGAGCTCGAGGCCGTTCATGTCGGGCATGCGGATGTCGGTGATGACGGCGTCGAACATGTCGCCGCGGAGCGCCTGGAGCGCCTCGGCTGCGCTCGTCGCGCCCGTGACCTGATAGCCCCACTGAGTGAGGGCTTCCTTCAGGAGCCTCAGGATTGCAGCCTCGTCGTCGACGACCAGGATCCTTGCCGGTTCCATCTTTGCCAGCTTCAGACTCTAGCACGACGGGGTGTCAGACTGACAAGGTTCTCGTACGGCCCCTGCCTTGCGCCATCCGAGGGGGCATGTTAGCGTTGACGTTGACTTTTTATTGAGGAGATCGTTCATGGCTGACACCGCAACCGTCCACCTGACGGAGCAGAGCTTCGACGAAGCACTGAGCCAGCACCATGAACTCGTGATGGTGGACTTCTGGGCCGAATGGTGCGGGCCGTGCCGAGCAATCTCGCCGATCCTGGAAGAACTGACGCGCGAGTCGGCTGGACGCGTGACGCTCGCCAAGGTCAACGTGGACGAGAATCCCGGCCTTGCCGCCCGCTACGGAATCCGCTCGATCCCGACGATCCTGTTCGTCAAGCAGGGCAAAGTCGTCGACCAGGTCATCGGGGCGGTTCCCAAGGCCAAGTTCAGAGAGAAGCTGGACGCTCTCGCCTGACACGGGCCGGGCGGGGACCGCATCAGTACCTCCAGCATAGTCATCCCGTCCCTCTCCCCTACCCGTGACGAGTTTCGCGCTCTCGCGGTACAGGGGAACCTTGTGCCGGTGTTCGCCGAGCTGCCGGCGGATCTCGACACCCCGCTCTCCGCGTACCTGAGGCTCCGCCCCGGTCCCTACGCGTTCCTGCTCGAGTCGGTGGAGGGCGGCGAGGTCTGGGCGCGCTACTCGTTCCTCGGCGCCGATCCGCTCATGGTCCTCACGGCGAAGAACGGACGCCTCACGCTCAAGCGCGGCGCCCGAACGGAGCGGCTGCCCGACGGCGACCCGCTCCCGGCCGTACGCGAGCTGCTCGGGCAGTTCCAGCCGGTGCCGGTCCCGGGGCTCCCGAGGTTCCAGGGCGGCGCGGTGGGCTATCTCGCGTACGACATGGTCCACCACATGGAGCGGCTGCCGCGGACGACCCAGGACGATCTCAATCTCCCGGACGCGGTCTTCCTCTTCACGGACTCGCTCCTGGTCTTCGACAACCTGCGCCACCGCCTGCTCGTCATCGCGAACGCGGTCGTAGACAAGCGCGATCCCGCGTCCCTCGACCGCGCGTACGATCGCGCGGCCGTGCGCATCGGCATGACGCTCGCCAAGCTCGCGCGCCCCGTGCGCGCCCCCGCGCCCCTGGCCCTGACGGCGCCCGGCCCGTTGCTGGCGCTCGGCGAGGAGGGCTTCGCCTCGACGATGAACGAGGCGCAGTTCACCGATGCGGTCCGGCGCGCCAAGGAGTACATCGCGGCGGGCGACGCCTATCAGATCGTCCTCGCACGGCGGCTCGACTGCCCTCTCACCGCGGACCCCTTCACCGTGTACCGGGCGCTCAGGACGATCAACCCGTCCCCGTACCTCTTCTTCCTGCGCCTCGGCACGCTGACGATCGTCGGCTCCTCGCCCGAGGTCCTCGTGCGCGTCGAGGGCGAGGACGTGGCCTTGCGGCCGATCGCGGGCACGCGCCCGCGCGGGGCGACCGAGNCNCNGGACCGCCAGATCGCAGAGGAGCTCGTGGCCGACCCGAAGGAGCGCGCCGAACACGTCATGCTCGTGGACCTCGGGCGCAACGACGTCGGGCGGGTCTCAGAGCTGGGCTCGGTGAAGGTTACGGAGTTCATGGCGATCGAGCGCTACTCCCACGTGATGCACTTGGTGAGCCACGTGACGGGACGACGCCGGCAGGCGACCGACGCGCTCGACGTGCTCCGAGCGTGCTTCCCCGCGGGCACGCTCACCGGCGCGCCGAAGATCCGCGCGATGGAGATCATCGACGAGCTCGAGCCGACCCAGCGCGGCCCGTACGGCGGCGCCGTGGGATACGTGTCGTACTCGGGCAACCTCGACTCGTGCATCACGATCCGGACGATCGTCTGCCACGGCCAGCGCGCGTCGGTCCAGGTGGGCGCCGGCATCGTCGCCGACTCTGATCCGAAGACCGAATGGCTCGAAACGTGCTCGAAGGCCCAGGGGATGCTGCTGGCCCTCCGGATGGCAGCGGGCGCTGTGCGGCGATGATCCTCGTCATCGACAACTACGACTCGTTCACCTACAACCTCGTCCAGTACCTGGGCGAGCTCGGCGCCGACCTCGAGGTCGTGCGCAACGACGCGACGGACATCGAGCGGATCGTGGCGATGGCGCCCGAGCGCATCGTGATCTCGCCCGGGCCCGGCACGCCCGACCAGGCGGGCGTCTCCCTGGAGGTGATCCGCCGCCTCGGGTCGACGACGCCCGTGCTCGGCGTCTGCCTCGGCCACCAGGCGATCGGACAGGCCTACGGCGGGACCGTGGCGCGCGCGAAGACGCAGATGCACGGCAAGGTCTCGATGATCCGTCACGACGGGCGGGGCGTCTTCGCGGGGCTCTCCAACCCCTTCGTCGCGACCCGCTATCACTCGCTCGCCGTCTTGACGGACACCGTGCCCGGGACGCTCGAGGTCACGGCCGTGGCGGAGGACGGCGAGATCATGGGGCTCCGCCACCGCCGCCATCCGGTCGAGGGCGTGCAGTTCCACCCCGAGTCGATCCTCACGATCGAAGGCAAGCAGCTCCTGAAAAATTTCCTGGCGACCTCCCGACCGTGAGCACGCGCGCCACCGAACGCCAGCTGATCGAGATCATCCGCCGCGCCGGCGCGCGAGGGACTGGAGTCCGCATCGGGATCGGCGACGACTGTGCCGTCCTGGAGCCGGGCGCNGGGCGTCTCGTGCTCGCGACAACGGATCTCCTCATCGAGGACGTCCACTTCCGCCGCCGCTACGCGACGGCCGCCGATGTGGGCTGGAAGTCGCTCGCGGTGAACCTCTCGGACATCGCGTCGATGGGCGGCCGCCCGCGCTGGGCCCTGGTCGCGCTCGCCTGCCCCGAGGGCGTGACCGTCGAGGAAGCGGAGGCGTTCTGGGCCGGATTGCTCGAGCTCGCCCGGGCCCACGACGTCGCGGTCGTTGGCGGCGACACCTCCACCTCGCCCCGGGGCTGGATCGTGAACGTGACGCTCCTCGGCGAGGCGGTGCCGGCCTCCGTGCTGCGGTCCACGGCCAAGCCCGGCGATGTCGTCGCCGTGACCGGCACCCTCGGCCGCGCCGCCGCCGGGCTCGCCGTGCTTGAACGCGGGGCGGCGCCCCCGGGCGTGGCGCCGGCGGCGCTCGACGAGGTGAAGGCCGCGCACCTGCGTCCGAGGCCGCGCGTGCGCGAGGGCCAGTGGCTCGCCGCTGCGGGCGGCGTGACGGCCATGATCGACCTCTCCGACGGTCTCGCCACCGACCTCGGCCACATCGCCGAGGAGAGCCGGGTCGGCACACGGATCGAGCTCGCGCGGCTCCCCCTGGGCGCCGCCGTGCGGGCCGTGGCCGCCGCGGTCGGCGGCGACCCGCTCGCCTGGGCGACGGGCGGCGGCGAGGATTACGAGCTCCTCGTGACCTGTCATCCGGACGCGTTCGCCCGCCTCGTCGACGGCCTCGCCGCCGCGACGGGCACGCTGCTCACGGGGATCGGCGAGGTCGCCGCCTCCGCCGCCGGCGTCCGCTACACGGACGCCGCCGGCCGCGAGGTCGCCGTCGCCCCGGGGTTCGAGCACTTCGTGACGGGGCGCCCGTGAGCGACGGGCTGGTCGTCAAGCTCCTGAGCCTCATCGTGTTCGTCGCCTGTTCCGCGCTCTTCACGGGCGCCGAGGCCGCCTACTTCTCCCTCGGCCGCGCACGGCTCAAGCGCGTGGCCGCCCAGGGGGCGGAGGGCGGTGGGGTGAAGCCGCTGATCGAGCGACCCCACGAGCTCCTCGTGACGCTGCTCGTCGCGATCACGGTGATCAACATCGCCGCCGCGGCGCTCGCGGCCCTGATCGCCGACCAGCTCTTCGGCCAGCGGTACGCCCTCGTCATCCAGGTCCTCGTCACGATCCTGATCCTCACGACCTTCGGTGAGGTCTTGCCGATGACCCTGGCGGTGAAGTACCCCGAGCGGTTCCTGGCCCTCGTCCACCGTCCCGTCGGCTGGCTCGCGATTTTAATGACGCCGGTACGCGCGCTCCTCGGTGGGCTCTCCGCGCTCAGCGTGCGGCTCATCGGCAGCGAGCGGTCGGGCGAGCCGGAGCTCTCCGAGGAGGAGCTGCGCACGCTCGTCGACGTCGGGGCGAGCGAGGGNGTCGTCGAGCGCGAGGAGCGCGAGATGATCCACAAGGTCTTCGAGCTCGAGGACACGCTCGTACGGTCCATCATGGTGCCCCGGCCCGACATGTTCTGCCTCGACGTTGCGACGCCGGTGGACCGGATCCTGCCGGCGCTGCGCGAGCACCTGCACTCCCGCGTTCCCGTCTTCGAGGGCGAGATCGACGTCATCGTGGGCATCCTCTACACCAAGGACCTCCTGCCCTACGTCCGCGAGGGCCTCCCGCCCGACTTCGACCTGCGCGCGCGACTGCATCCCCCCTACTTCGTGCCCGAGTCCAAGCGGGCGGACGCGCTCCTGCAGGAGTTCCAGGCGAAGAAGCTCCACATGGCGATCGTCGTGGACGAGTACGGCGGAACCTCGGGGCTCGTCTCGCTCGAGGACCTCTTGGAAGAGCTGGTCGGTGAGATCGCCGACGAGTTCGACGAGCCGGAGCGGCTCATCCAGCGCGTGGACGCGACGACGTTCCGCGTCGCAGGCAAGCTCTCGATCGACGACCTCAACGCCGCGACCGGGCTCCACGTCTCGAGCGAAGCGTACGACACGGTGGGCGGGTGGGTGCTCGACCTCTTCGGGCGCGTCCCCCGGCGCGCCGAGCGCGCCGAGACGCCGGAGCTCAGCGTGACGGTCGAGAAGGTCGAGCGCACGCGTATCGTCGAGGTGCTCGTCTCGCTCAAGAAGCCCGCGTCGCGCGAGGTGGCGGCGTGACCATGCTCGGGCTCGCGGCGCTGTGCCTCGTGGCGACGATGTTCTTCTCGGCCGCGGAGATGGCCTTCATCGCGGCGAACCGCCCGCGGCTCCGGCACCTCGCGGAGCAGGGGAGCGCCACGGCGACGGCCTACCTCGAGGCCTTCCGCCAGCCCGAGCGCGTGCTCTCGACCGCGATGATGGGCGTCACGGTCGCGCACATCGTCGCCGCGTCGGCCATGACGTGGAGCCTCCTGCCAGCGCTCGGCGGCCTGGCGCCCGTCGTCGTCACGCTGATCCTCACCCCGGTCATGCTCGTATTCGGCGAGATCATCCCCAAGGCCGTCGCGCGCGCGTGGGCGACGAGCCTGATCCTCCGGCTCTACCGCCCCCTCACGTGGACCTCGGCCGTGCTCATCCCCCTCGTGGCCTTCGCGAACCTCGTCGTCGCCGGGACGCTCCGCCTGTTCGGCGCCCGGCAGGCGGACACCCGTGCCTTCGTCTCGCGCGAGGAGCTGAAGGCGCTGCTCCAGCTGGAGCCCGGCGAGGCCGAGGTGACGACGCAGGAGGCCGAACTGATCGACAACATCTTCGACCTCGGCGACACGGTCGTCCGCGAGGTGATGGTGCCGCTCGTCGAGGTCACGATGCTGCCCGACACCGCCTCGCCACCAGAGGCGATCAGGGTCATCCAGGAGCGCGGGTTCTCGCGCATTCCGGTCTACCGGCAGCGGGAGACCAGCATCGTCGGCGTCGTCGCCGCGATGGATCTGCTGAGCCGAGGCGCGGAGGCGACGACCCTGGACGAGCTGAAGCGGCCGCCGTACTATGTGCCGGACACGAAGCGGATCGACGACCTGCTCCGCGAGATGCAGCGCTCCCGTACGCACATCGCGGTGGTCGTCGACGAGTACGGCGGCTCGACCGGAATCGTCACGCTCGAGGACATCCTCGAGCAGATCGTCGGCGAGATCCAGGACGAACACGACCGCACGCCCGCGTCGGTGGAGCGCCTGCCCGATGGCAGCTATCGCGTGGCCGCACGAACGAACATCGACGAGCTGAACGAAGCCTTCGACTGGACCCTGCCCAAGCACGACTACGAGACCGTCGCGGGGCTCGTCCTCGCGACGCTCGNTCGCATCCCGCGCGCGGGCGAGGTGTTCCAGATCCCGGGCTACACGATCACGGTGCTGGAGGCCGACACCCGGCGCGTCGCCGCCGTGAAGATCACCCCGACCCCCGGGTCCAAAGGAGGTTCCTGAGCATGCCTGGCAAGATGGTGGAGTTTCCGTCGAACGGCACCAAGACGTCCGCGTACCTCGCCACGCCCGCGGCCGGCAAGGGGCCCGGCGTCCTGGTCATCCAGGAGTGGTGGGGTCTCGTCCGCCACATCAAGACCGTCTGCGACCGGCTCGCGACCGAGGGGTTCACGGCGCTCGCGCCCGACATGTACCACGGCAAGACGGCGAGCGAGCCCGACGCGGCGGGCAAGCTCTTCATGGCGCTCAACATCGCCCAGGCCGAGAAAGACCTGCGCGGCGCCGCGCAATACCTCGCGGGCCAATCCTCCACGAAGAAGCTCGGCGTCGTCGGCTTCTGCATGGGGGGCCAGCTCGCCCTCTACGCGGCGACGCTGAATCCGACGATCGGGGCGTGCGTGAACTTCTACGGGATCCACCCGAACGTGAAGCCCGACTACTCGAAGCTCTCGGGTCCGGTCCTCGGCCTCTTCGCCGAGAAGGATGGCTTCGTGACGCCCCAGGTCGCGAAGGAGACGGACGCGGCGATCAAGAAAGCGGGCAAGCAATCGGAGATCCACATCTATCCGGGCGTGGACCACGCGTTCTTCAACGACGAGCGGCCCGAGGCGTACAACAATGCCGGGGCGGCCGACGCCTGGAAACGCACGCTCGCCCTCTTCCGCCAGCACCTGAAGTAGCCGGCCGGGCGGCGGGCCGGCGGCGCGCGACGAAGTGGTGAATCAGACAGCCTGAGTGTCTGCGGTGCGCTGAAGAGGGCGGGGCCGGGAGGCCGTCCGAGACCCGTATCTTCTGGGCGTTGCTTCGGCGAAACCGAACGGATGGCGCTGATGTAAGGAGTGGTAGCGTGGTCGAGGACGGTCTCCCGGCCCCGTCCCACGCCGATGCTACGCGGACGCCGCGGCGGCCTTTTCCTTCTTCTTCCGCTTCCCCGAGGTACCCGCCTCNCCGCGGGGTGCCTTCNCCTTCTGGTCACCCTTCTTCTCCTTGTCCTTGGGCGCCTCGACGCGGTCCACCAGCTCGAGCAGGACCAGCGGCGCGTTGTCGCCGGCGCGGCGGCCGGCCCTGATGAGGCGCGTGTAGCCGCCGTTGCGCTCGCCGAGGCGTGGGGCGATCGTGCCGAACAGCTGGCCCACGACCTCCGTGTCCGGCACCATCGCGAGGACCTGCCGCCGCGCGTGGAGGGTGTCGCGCTTCGCGAGCGTGATCATCTGCTCGGCGAGCCCACGCACGGCCTTCGCCTTGGCCTCGGTCGTCTGGATGCGCTCGTGCCGGAAGAGGGCCACCAAGAGATTTCGGAAGAGCGCCCAGCGGTGGGCGGTGACGCGCCCGAGCTTGAAGCCGTCCCTCCGGTGCCTCATCGCGGAACCCCGCCACGCCCGAGCGCCCCGAGGACGTTCGGGTCGATGCGCATGCCGAGCGAGAGCCCGAGGGCGGCCAGCGCGGTCTTGATCTCTTCGATGGACTTCTCGCCCAGATTCTTCACGTGCTCGAGGTCACCCTCGCCTTTCTGGACGAGGTCCACGACCAGGTTGATGTCGGCGTTCTTGAGCGCGTTGATCGCCCGCGCGGGCAGTGCCAGCTCCTCGAGCGTCTTGGCGAGCGCCTCGCGCAGGAAGGCCTCGCCGCCCACCCCCTCGGTGTCCGCGGCCTCCTCTGGCGCACCGGCGGCGAGCGGCGTGAAGTGCTCCTCGAGGTACGTCGCCGCGCGTGTCAGGGCGTCGTCGGGGCTCACGCCACCGTTCGTCCACACCTCGAGCACGAGCTTCTCGTAGTCGGTGATCTTCCCGAGCCGCGACATCTCAACGTTGTACGTCACCTTCGTGATCGGCGAGTACGCCGCGTCGAGCGGCAGGGCCCCCGCCGGCGGCGGCGACGTCTTCCGATCCGCCGCCTCGTAGCCGCGCCCCACCCCGACGCCGAGGTCCATCACGACGGTCGTGGCGCTCTCGAGCGTGAAGAGCGGGACCTCCGGGTTCACGATCTCGACTTCGGTCTCGGGCACGTCGGCGCCCGTGACCGCCTTGGGGCCCGTGACCTCGAGTCGAAGAACCTTCGGCTCGCCCGATGGCACCTGGACCGTGAGCTTTCTGATGTTCAACAGGACGTCGACCGTGCTCTCCGTGACGCCGGGGATCCGCGCGTCGACGTTCCGCACCCCGTCGATCTTCACCCACGAGACCGCCGCGCCTGGGACGATCGACAGCAGCGTGCGCCGGAGGGAGTTCCCCACGGTGAGCGCGTAGCCCTTCTCGAACGGCTCGGCGACGAGCCGGCCGTACTGGTCGCTCAGGATCTCCCACTCGACCTTCTTCGG
>JGI25385J37094_10000436_pt1 | contig 11136 bp, 10 predicted proteins | sample GraSoi013_1_40cm_FD_37094 | JGI IMG/M metagenome (IMG submission 37094) | reverse complement strand
ACTAGCGCGCGTGTCGGGCTCGATCCTCGCCGGGGTCCGCGGCTTCGTCTTCGACCTGGACGGCTGCGTCTGGAACGGCAGCGCGCTGAACCCCGGGGCGGGCGAGGCGCTCGCCGCCCTCCACGGAGCGGATCGCGGTCTCGTGTTCCTCACCAACAACTCGCGCGCGACCGCGGACGACATCCGCCGACGCCTCTGGGCGCTCGGGATCACGTTCGCCGAGCACACGCTGACGCCGCTCGAGATCATCGGTGAGGTGATCGCGCGGCGGTTCGGGCCCTCACGCGTGCTCGTCATTGGCGCTCCGGAGCTCGCCGACGTGATCGCGCGCGCGGGCCACGAGATCGTCGAGACCAAGGACTACCGGCGCGCCACCGTCGTCGCCGTCGGCAATGACTTTGACCTGACGTACGAGCGGCTGACCGCGGCCGCACGCGCCGCGGCGGCCGGCGCCCCGCTCGTCACCCCGAACGTGGACCCGCGACTGCCGCTCGAGGGCGGCGAGTTCCTGCCCGGGTGTGGCGCGCTCGTCGAGGCGGTCGCCGTCGCCGCCGGTGTGCGGCCGGTCGTCGTGGGGAAACCGGAGCCCCCGCTCTTCCGGATCGCGCTCGAGCGTCTCGGGCTCGAGTCGGCGGCGACCGCGATGGTCGGCGACAGCGTGGCGTCGGATATGAAGGGCGCCCGGCAGCTCGGGATGCGCACCGTCCTGTACGCGCCCGCCGGCGGGGCGTCCGCCCCCGAGGCCGATCTGGTCGTGCGCTCCTTCGCGGAGCTCGCGCGTGTGGCCGGCGTGGCGTAGGTCTCGGCGAGCCTCGACGGCTCGAACGGCGGCTCACGGCGGTGGTACTCTAGCGTTCGACCATGTTCGACATCGGGCTCCAGGAAATGCTCGTCATCGGGGTGATCGCGCTGCTCGTCTTCGGCCCCTCGAAGCTCCCGGAGCTCGGGCGGATGGTCGGCCGCGCGATGCGTGAGTTCCGCCGCGCGAGCGACGAGTTCCGCCAGACCGTCGAGACAAACCTGAACCTGAACGACCTCGATCCCGTCACTGCGCCTTCGAGCGTGCCGACGGTCGAAACGGCGCCGCCCGCGTCGGCGTCCGTGCCATCCTCCGCCGAGCCGCTTGCCGCTGCCGACGCTCCGGCCGCCACGGCCACGGCCGCGCCCGCCGAGCCTTTCTGCGCGCAGCGCGGTTCGCGCCTCTTCCACCGGACCGAGTGCGCATGGACCGCGCGGATCCCCCAGGCCGAGTGTCTGTACTTCAAGCACGTCGCCGACGCACGCGAGCAAGGCTACGTCACGTGCCCCGTGTGCGAGCCGTGGGAGCCTGCCTGAGGGGGCTCTCTTTTTTGTTGGACATGCTCAACACCCGTTGAGTATTATTGGCGTCACGGGAGGCCGCCACATGCGAGAGCTCACGGCTCGACAGCGGGAGGTCCTGGGCTTCATCCAGCACTTCACCGTCCGGCACGGTGTGCCGCCGACCGTGCGCGAGATCGGCGACCGGTTCAAGGTCACGCCCCGCGCCGCGTTCGACCACCTCCGGGCGCTCGAGCGCAAGGGGGCGCTCCAGCGCCGGCCGAGCGCGGGACGCACCTCGCGGGCGCTGACGCCCACGGTCCCCCTCGGCACGCGCCAGTTCAGGCCGGTGCCGATCCTGGGCCGCATCGCCGCGGGCTCACCGAACCTCGCCAGCGAGGACGTCGAGGGCGAGCTGCCCGTGGCCCCGTCGGCGCTCGCCGGCCACGGCGAGGACGTGTTCGCCCTGCGCGTCCGAGGCGAGAGCATGATCGAGGCGCACATCTGCGACGGGGACCTGGTCCTGGTGAGGCGCCAGGACTCGGCGCAGCCCAACGACATCGTCGTTGCCCTGCTCGAGTCCGACGCGGGCGGCGACGCCGAAGCGACGGTGAAGCGCTACCTCCGCGACGGCGCCCGCGTCGTGCTCAAGCCCGAGAACCGGACGATGAAGCCCATCGTGGTGGATCCGCGCGAGCGGCGCGTCCGGATCCTCGGCAAGGTCATCGGACTGCTCCGCGGCTTCTGAGGAGTCGGAAAGGAAGGTCGTATGTCCACCCGGGCGCTCACCTATACGCTGGTCCACCGCCGGGGCTCGCGCGCCTTTTTTTTGGCGCGCTCTACTCAACACATGGAGAGACCCTATCGGCTCCGCGAGCTCGCCCGCGCGGCCCTGGCGCTGGCCGGGGTCATCGGATGGGGTGCCGTCGCTCTCCTTCTTGCGGGATGACGTCGGCCCCCGTGCGCCCGTACACCTTGGCGTCGATGAAGAGGTCGAGCAACGCGGCATCGATGCGGCCGGCGCGGCGCTCCTCGCCCAGGATGTCGAGCGCCGTGTCCGGCGGCACCGCATTCTTGTACGGTCGGTCGCCCGCGGTGAGCGCGTCGTAGATATCGGCGATCGCCATGATCTTCGACTGGACGGGGATCTCGTCCGCCTTCATCCCGTACGGGTAGCCCGAGCCGTCGAGCTTCTCGTGGTGCGAGCGGGCGATCTCCGGGATGCGGCGGAACTCCTTCGTCCACGGAATGTGGGCGAGGAACTGGTAGGTGTGGACGACGTGGGACTGGATCTGCCGGACCTCGTCGGGCGTGAGACTTCCCCTGGGGATGGCAAGGGTCGAGGCCTCCTCCGGCGTGATCAGCGTCTGCTGGCCGCCCAGGTGGTCCTCGAAGCTCCGGCGCGCCAGCCGCTCGATCTCCTCGACGAAGTCCCGCGGCAGGATCGCCGGCTCGTTTGCCCGCACGATGCGCGCGAGGCTCGCGTCGAGGTCGGTGAGGGAGGCGCGGAGCTTCTCGTCGAGGGCCCGGCCGTGCTCGCGGTAGCGCCGCTTGCCCTTCGCCAGAAGGTAGTCGATCTTCTCCCCCGCCTGCCGCAGCTGGAGGCCTCGCTTGATCAGCTCGGCGCGCTGGCGAATGCGGTCGAGCTCCGCCGGGTGGAGCTTCTTCGCCTTGACGAGCACCTGCTCGCGCACGCCGACCTTGCCGAAGTCGTGCAGGAGGGCGGCGTAGCGGAGCTCCATCATCTCGTCGGTGGTGAAGCGGAGCGAGGCGTAGGGCCCGGTGGTCACGTGATCCACGACGCTCGCGAGCCCCACCGTGAGGTTCGCGACCCGGAAGGAGTGGCCCGAGGTGGTGGGGTCGCGCGACTCGATCGCGGTCACCGAGGCCTGCACGAAGCCCTCGAAGAGCTGGCGGATTTCGTCGTAGAGCCGGCTGTTCGCGACCGCCACGGCCGCCTGCGACGCGAGCGAGCCGACGAGCTTCTCGTGGCGCGCGCCGAACGGCTTGACCCACCGTTCGGTCTCCTCCCGCGTCCCGAGCCGTAGCGCGAAGTCGGGCTTGCAGTTGATGAGCTGGAGCACGCCGATGGTCTCGCCCTGCGGCGTGCGCATCGGTACGACGAGGGTCGACCGGGTTCGGTAGCCCGTCTGCTCGTCGAACGCGGGGTTGATGTGGTACGGCGCGCCCGGCGGCGGCGCGTACGCGTCCTCGAGGTTCAGGATCTTTCCGGTGAGCGCAACGTGGCCGGCCACACTGTCGTTCGTGAGCGGTAGCGTGGTCGCCCGGAACGGAATCTCGACCGAGTCGTTCTGCGCGAGCGCGAAGCGGAGGTGGCGCGTGCCGTCGGCCGCCTCGTCCACGAGGTAGAGGGAGCCGGCGTCGCTGTTCGTGGTCTCGCGCGCCTTGGTGAGGATCGTCTCGAGGAGCTCGCGGGGGTTCCGCTCGGCGGACAGCCGAATGCCGATCGCGTTCAGCTCCGAGAGCTCGCGGTCGAGGCGCGCGATCTCGGCGCCCGCCTCGAGGTCGGCAAAGGCGTTGCGCACGGCGCTGGCCACCAGGGGTCGCCCGGCGCCGACNGGCACGAGCGCGTACCACGCGGCNGACCAGGGGCCGTGGGCGGCGGGATCGACGAGCGCGACCATACGGACGTGGCGCCCCATCTGGGGGACGTGGCGCGAATCGTGCTCGATCANGAGGACNGTCGGGACGGCGTCCGACACGAGATCGGCGGACAGCGTCCCCACGTCGTACTCGTCGGCGAGGAGGTGGGCAGCGGCTGCCGCCGCGCGCGAGCTCGCGTCGTACAGGACACGGCGACGCATGACTCGAGCCTAGGGTGGGCGCTCGATCGAAGTCAAGAATGGCGGGCGGACCCGTACAATCGAGGCGATGGCCGACTTCGCGCACCTCGTGACCCTCTGCCGCGAGCTCGAGCAGACTCCCGCCCGGCTCGAGAAGCTCCGTCTCGTCGCCGGGTTCCTCCGGACGCTACCCGCCGAGGACGTGGCGACCGCCGTCCTATTCCTGACGGGCCGCGCGTTCCCGCCGTCCGACCCGCGGGCGCTCGGGATCCGCTGGCTTCCGTCCGTGGACGAGCCGACCGTCGGGGCCCCGCTCAGCTTCGCCGACATCGCGGCGGCGTTCGCCGCGGTCGCCGAGGCCCAGGGGCACGGCGCTCGCCAGTCCAAAGAGCGTGTCGTGAGACAGCTTCTGGCCCGCGCGTCCCAGGCCGAGCGTGAGATCCTGGCTCGGATCGTCGGCGGCGAGATGCGGACCGGCGTCTCCGACGGCCTCGTGCTGGAGGCGATCGCTCAGGTCGCCGGGACGCCCGTCGGCTCGGTGAGACGCGCCGCCCTGCGGCTCGGCGACCTCTCGGCCGTCGCCGTTCTCGCCGCGACGGGAGGCGCGGCCGCGCTCGCGGCGGCGCCCGCCCGGCCCGGCGTCCCGCTCCAGCCGATGCTGGCCGAGAGCGCCGACGACGTGGACGAAGCGCTCGCCGCCCACCGGGGCCGCTCGGCGCTGGAGTTCAAGTACGACGGCGCGCGGATCCAGCTCCACCGTGACGCCGACCGGGTGGCGGTGTGGACGCGGCGCCTCTCGGACGTCACGCGGAGCCTCCCCGACGTGGTCGCGATCGCGCGCCGCGACCTCGCTCACGCGCCCTTCATCCTCGACGGCGAGGTGCTGGCGCTCGATCCCGCGGGCCGGCCGCTCCCGTTCCAGGAGCTGATGCGGCGCTTCCGACGCGTCCACGGTGTCGACGCGCTGGTCCGGGAGATGCCGCTGGCGCTCTACTTCTTCGACTGCCTGATGGCTGACGGCCGCTCGCTCCTCGACGAGCCGTACGAGCGGCGCTGGGAGGCGCTCGCCGGGGTCACCGGCGGGCGCTACCTCGCCGAGCGCGTCGTCGTCGCCGACGCCGAGGCGGGGCGCGCGTTCTTCGCGCGGGCGCTCGAGGCCGGGCACGAGGGGATGATGGCGAAGGACCCCGAGAGCCCGTACGAGCCCGGCGGCCGCGGCAAGCGCTGGCTCAAGCTGAAGGCGGCGGAGACGGTGGACTGCGTCATCGTGGCCGCCGACCGCGGCTCGGGGAGGCGTCGGGGCTGGCTCTCCAACTATCACCTGGCCGTGCGCGACGGCCAGGGATTCTCAGACGTCGGCAAGACGTTCAAGGGGCTCACCGACGCTCAGTTCGCCGACATGACCTCGCGTCTCTGGGAGATCGCGACGGCGGATGACGGCTACACCGTGCGCGTCCGGCCCGAGGTCGTCGTCGAGGTCGCGTACAACGAGGTCCAGAAAAGCCCGACGTATCGCTCGGGGCTCGCGCTCCGCTTTGCCCGCATCACGAAGATCCGCGACGACAAGGGCCCGACCGAGACGACGACGCTCGCCGAGCTCGGGGCACTCTACGAGCGCCAGTTCGCGACCAAGGGACGGGCAGTGTAGAATCTCCGCCCATGACCGCACGCGTCTCCACCGGACTCCCGAAGCTCGACGCGATGCTGGGCGGCGGCCTGCTGCCCGGCACGCTGACCGTCGTGTACGGCGCGACGGGCATCGGCAAGACTCACCTCGGCCTCACGTTCGCCGACCACGGCCGCGTCGCCGACGGCGCGCGCGGCGTCGTGCTCGACCTGAACGGGCGCGGCGACTCGCAGCAGCACGACGAGTATGCCGCGCGCCTCTTCGGCTGGACGCTCACGACCTGGCGCCACGCCGTCCCGCCGATGAGCGATCCGTACCCGCCCGCCGCGGAGCTGCAGGCGTTCTACTCGAACGCGCTCCCGTGGGTCGGGCGCGTCCGCGAATTCCAGGTACCGACGACCGACGGCGGTGTCGAGTTCGACTGGAACTGGAAGGCGTCGTACAACCACGCGCTCTACACGGTCCGGCCGTTCGTGTACTTCCACTTCGCCGCCGGCACGCGGCGCGTGGTGGTGGACGGCGTCGAGCCGATGGACGCGCCGGCGGACTCGATCCAGCTCTTCGTGTTCGACGAGCTCTACCGGAAGACGATCCACCGCGACGCCGAGACGCTCGGGATGGAGATCTGCCTGCCCGTGTGGAAGCACCGNGCGTTCATCGACGCTCACCGCTACGACCACGCGCGGATCACGACGCTGCTCCTCGTCACCACCGAGGAGACGCGCCTCGAGGACCTGCTCGCGCGGAAGGTGGCCACGGGCGACATCGGCGCGACCGCGAACACGATCGTGGCACTCGGGAGCGAGCGGGTCGGCAACCGGCTGGCCCGGATGCTCTGCGTGGTCAAGCATCGGGGGAGCGCCAAGTCCGACGAGATCGTGGAGTTCCGGATCGGCGCGAACGGTCTCGAGATGTAGGGCCGTCGAGCCGGCGGGCGCCCTCCGCGACCCGTCGCCCCGTCAGACCTCCTGCGTCGGGACGAACTTCCGCTTCGCGATGAACGCCTTCGGGCCGTCGAGGGTGTCGGGCAGCGAGAGGTTCGTGTTCCAGAGCGTGTTCTCGAGCCGCAGCCCTTCCTCCAGCGTGAGCCCGAGCCCGCGATGCAGGCTTCCTTGTCGGTGCGGAGCGACGACTGCGGGTACTCGCAGATCCGCTCGGCGAGCTTCGTGCATTCGTCCAGGAGCCGGGTGCGCTTGACGACGCGGCTCACGAAGTTGATGCGATACGCTTCTTTCGCGTCGAACCACCGCCCGGTGATCAAGAGATCGAGCGCCACGCCGAGGCCGACGATGTGCGGCAGCCGCTGGGTCAGTCCCGACTCGGCGCCGACGTTCCAGCGGCGGTTCACGACGCCGAACTTCGCGTGGTCGGCCGCGATTCGGATGTCGCACGCCATCGCGAGCTCCATCCCGCCCGCCAGGCAGTAGCCGTTGATCGCGGCGATGATCGGCTTCCACACGGCGATGCCCTTCGTGATGCCTCCGAGGTTCGGCCCCTCGTGGGCGCGGCGCCGGTTCCACTCCGGTGAGCGATTCGCGATCCGCTCGACGTACGCCCGGAGGTCGGAGCCGGCGCAGAACGACTTGGTGCCCTCGCCGGTGAGGATGGCGACGTAGAGCCCCGGGTCGTCGCGGAAGTCGTGCCAGACCTTCCAGAGGTCGTGGTCGACCTCCTCCTCGAGGCAGTTCTCGTGCTCGGCGTTCCGGATCGTCACGTAGGCGAGATGCCCCTTCTTCGTGTAGTCGACCTTGCGCAGCTTGAGCGCCACCGCCGTCCTCCTGCTTGAATCGTGGGTGAGGAGTGTGGAGACTCTACCATGCCCGTTTTTCAGCGCGAGCGGCTGACGCGCGCCGAGATCACGGTCGTGCGGGCGGTCGCCACCCTCGCGGGCCGGCGCGGCGCCCCCGTGCTCGTGGGCGGGGCGGTGCGTGACGCCTGGCTCGGACGTCGGCCGGGGCGCGAGGTCGACCTCGACGTCGCGGTCCCCGCGGGGGCGCTCGACCTCGCGCGGCGGGTGGCGGAGCGGCTTCGCGGCGCCTTCGTCCCCCTCGACCCCGAGCGCGGGACGGGGCGTGTGGTGCTCCCGGGCGTCCGCCTCGACGTCACCGACTTCCGCGGCCCCTCGCTCGCGGCGGACCTCGCGGCCCGCGACTTCACCGTCAACGCCCTCGCGGTTCCTCTGCGCGAGCTGCTCGTCCGGGGCGGCGCGCCGATCGTGGATCCCACCGGAGGCCTCGCCGATCTCCGCGCGCGCCGTCTGCGGGCGCCGGACCTCCGCGTGCTCACCGACGACCCCCTGCGCGCGCTCCGCGGCGTGCGCCTGGAGGCGGCGCTCGGCTTCCGGCTGACGCGGGGGACGGTCGCGGCGATCCGGGCGGTCGCGCCGGCGCTGGCCGCGGTCGCCGCCGAGCGCGTGCGGGACGAGCTGCTCCTGATGCTCGCACTTCCCGACACGGCGCGCGCCTTCCGGCGCCTGGACACGCTCGGGCTGCTCGGCGTCCTCCTCCCCGAGGTGGAGCCGATGCGCGCGACGGCCCAGCCCGCGCCGCACCGCTTCCCCGTCCTCGAGCACTCGCTGCGCGCTTTGGCCTCGGCCGACCGCGTGCTCGCGCGTCTCGCCACGCTGGTCCCGTTCGGCGAGGAGCTCCGCGCTCACATGGACGAGCCGCTCGGCGGCGGCGTCACGCGGGACCCGGTGCTGAAGCTCGCCGCGCTCCTCCACGACGTGGCCAAGCCCGAGACGCGGCGCGTGGTCCAGGGGCGCGTCAGGTTCTTCGGGCACGACCTGGTCGGCGCCGAGCGCGCCCGCGCCATCGGCCAGCGGCTGCGCCTGCCCGCGCGGGCGGTCGGCGTGCTCGAACGGCTCGTGCGCCACCACCTGCGCCCGATGCACCTCGGCGCCACGGAGCGGCTGACGCCCCGCGCGCGCTACCGCTTCTATCGCGACCTGCGCGAGGACACGCAGGATCTGCTGCTGCTCGCGCTGGCGGACGCGGCCGCCGTGACCGGCGCCTCACCGCTCGGCGTCTGGCGGCGGGCGCCGCTGCTCCGCGACCTCCTCGGCGGCTGGCAAGAGCAGCAGGCGGTCGAGGCGGCGGCGCCGCTCCTCCGGGGCGAGGATGTCATGGGCCGGCTGGGTCTCGCCCCCGGCCCCGCGGTCGGCCGCGCGCTCGCGCGGGTGCGGGAGGCCCAGGCGCTCGGCCGGGTGAAGACGCGCGAGCAGGCGCTCGCCTACCTTGACTCCCTGTCCGCGGACCCCTAGATTATCGGGAACTCGACCGGTGGATCTTCCGGAACTCGACTGAAATCGATCTCCCTCGTAAGAGGAGGCGTTCAATGACCCTCCGCCAAACCCTCGTGGCTCTGGCCCTCACGCTCCTCGTCCCTCTCGGGGCGTCCGCCGCCCCCGCGGGCCAGGTCGTTATCGCGCAGGGCGTGGACCCGACGACGCTCGACATGATGAACCAGTCGGAGACACCCGCGTCGAACCTAGGGCGCCACATCTTCGACATGCTCTACGAGCGAGACCCGGGCCTCAAGGTCGTTCCCTCGCTCGCGACCGAGATGCCGAAGCTCGTGGCGCCGACGACGTGGGAGGTCAAGCTCCGGAGAGGCGTGAAGTTCCACAACGGGGAGGATTTCGACGCCGAGTCGGCGAAGTGGAGCCTCGAGCGCCTGGCGGGCGGGCAGGGGAAGCTCCGGGGCGCGACCTTCTTTGCGCCGATCGACCGCGTCGAGATCGTGGATCCGTATACGATCCGCGTGCACACCAAGAAGCCGTGGCCGACGTTCACCAAGGTGATGACGTTCGTGCAGGGCAGCATGTATCCGCCGAAGGCGTATCGGGACAAGGACACGACGTTCATCTCGAAGAACCCGATCGGCACGGGGCCCTACAAGTTCGTCCGCTGGTCGAAGGACGAGGAGATCGTCCTCGAGGCGAACGACCGGTACTGGCGGGGCGCGCCAAAAATCAAGACGATCGTCTTTCGGGCGATCCCCGACGACGCCGTGCGGGTGGCGGCGCTCCAGAACGGGGAGATCGACCTGGCGGTGAACATCCCGCCGCACCTGGCCGCGATCATCGACAAGCACCCGAAGCTCTTCCTATCGACGGCGCCGTCGATCCGCACCATCCAGCTCATGTTCTACGCGCACCAGATGGATGCCCAGCACAAGCCGGTCGGGCCGTACGATGGGCCCACCGCGGACAAGCGCGTCCGCCAGGCCATCGCCTACGCCATCGATGCTGACGAGATCATCAAGGGCGTGCTCGACGGTCGCGGCGTTCGCGTGGCCACGATGCTCCCCTCCATGCACTTCGGCTACGACCCGTCGCTCAGGCCGATCAAGCAGGACNTCGACAAGGCGAAGANGCTCCTCGCCGAGGCCGGGTTCGCCGGCGGTCTCGACGTCACGCTGCACGGCCCNCGNGGCCGCTACGTGCGCGACGCNGAGGTGGCCGAGGCGGTGGCCGGTCAGCTCACGAAGGCCGGGATCCGGACGACCCTCCGCACCTACGACTTCGTGACCTACCTGAACAACATGGTCTACGTCCACAAGGCCGGGCCGATCTGGCTGATCGGCTGGGGCGTGGGGACGACCGACGCCGAGAACGTCTACGTGCCGCTGTTCAAGTCGCCCGGCATCTTCGTGAACTGGCACAACGAGGAGTTCAACCGTATGGTCGACGAGGCCCAGGCGATCATGGACGACAAGAAGCGCCTCGAGCAGTACCACCGGATCAACCGCCTCTGGGTCGAGGAGATGCCGGCGGTGCCGCTCTACCAGCAACTCGACCTCTACGGGGTCAGCAAGCGGGTCAACTGGAAAGCTCGCAGCGACGAGGTCATCCAGGCCTTCAGCATGTCGCTCAGGGAGTCGCAGTAGCGTCGCCGCTCTACGATGCGTAATATAGGAGGCGCCGGGCGGCCGTAATTCAGTGGCAGAATGCCAGCTTCCCAAGCTGGACGTCGCCGGTTCGAATCCGGTCGGCCGCTCCAATTCCTCAGGGGGCTACGGGCACGGGGGCCCGTAGCCCCTTCGAGTTTCTGACATCTTTCTGACATTTCGGTCCAATCGCCTCGCCGCTCTGGGCCCTGCTCCCTGGCTTCGGGTCCGGACAAAAAAATAATCCCGCCCGAGGCCTTTCGGCATGTCGAGCGGGGAGCATTTGGACGTTACCGCGCCGGTCTCCCTAGGCCAAGCCTTGCTCCTGCAGCCGATTGACTCATGCCCAGTCGAGGACGCTGCGCACCTCTGTGACGTGACCGCCCGTGTGCACGTGATGGCCGCTCATGTAGGCGGCTCTCGTCCTGGCCCAGGAGGGCGGTGAGCAATTCTTCGGCGCCGTCGGGCGGGAACGGATCGATCCTGAGCTGGGTGTAGTAGGTCTTGCTTCCCCAG
>JGI25385J37094_10000433_pt1 | contig 11146 bp, 9 predicted proteins | sample GraSoi013_1_40cm_FD_37094 | JGI IMG/M metagenome (IMG submission 37094) | reverse complement strand
GGGGACCGCCACGATCACCTGGCCCACGGCGGGGTGGGAGGTAAAGGGCCGCAGCGCCCGCAGCAGCATCGGCACGCCGTGGATCGGGCGGAACTGCTTCGGTTCCCCAGGGCCGGCGCGGACGCCCGCGCCCGCCGCCACGATCACCACACCGACGTCAGGCGGCGAGGCGGGGGCCGAGCTCACTGATGCCATCCATCCCGACGATTTCCAGCCCGGACACGCTCACCCGCGAGCGCGCCGCCAGGAAGGCGCGCCGGAATCCCTGCCGCGCGGCCTCGCCGAGTCGNCGCTCTACGCCCGCGACCGGCCGGATCTCGCCGCCCAGCCCGACCTCGCCCAGAAACAGGGCATCGGCGGGAAGCGGCCGGTCGCGCACGCTCGACACCAGCGCCGCCGTCACCGCGAGGTCGCTCGACGGCTCGAGCAGGCGCACGCCGCCGGTCACGTTGACGAACACGTCGAGCGCGCCGAACGGCAGCCCGGCGCGGCGCTCGAGCACGGCGAGCAGNACCGCGAGTCGCCGGTGATCGAGGCCGGTGGCGACCCGCTGCGGCGTGCCGAACCCGGTCTTCGACGCGAGCGCCTGGATCTCGACCAGCAGCGGGCGTGTGCCTTCCATCAGCGCCGTCACCGCCGAGCCCGAGACGCCCGTGGCCCGGCCGGCGAGAAAGGCGGCCGCCGGATCCGCCACCGGCTCGAGCCCCGCGCTCGTCATCTCGAACACCCCGATCTCGTCNACCGAGCCGAAGCGGTTCTTCACCGCTCGCAGGATCCGATGGTCGAGCGTGCTCTCGCCCTCGAAATACAGCACGGTGTCCACGATGTGCTCGAGGGTCTTGGGACCAGCGATGCCGCCGCCCTTGGTGACGTGGCCCACCAGCAGCACCGCNGGCCCCGTTTCCTTGGCGAATCGCATGAGTCGGGCGGCGCACTCGCGCACCTGACCCACGTTCCCGGGGGCGCCCTCGAGCTGCTCGGTATAGGTCGTCTGGATCGAGTCGACGAACACCACCTGGCTGCCGAGCGCCGCGGCGTGGTGCAGACCGCTTCGAGCCGCGTCTCGCCCAGCACGTGCACCGGACCGGCGTCCACCCTCAGGCGGTCGGCGCGGAGCCGTACCTGGTCGGGAGACTCTTCACCCGAGACGTAGAGCGTGGGGATCCCGGCTTGCTCGAGCCGCGCCGCGCACTGCAGCAGCAGCGTGGACTTCCCGATCCCGGGCTCGCCCCCCACCAGCACCACCGACCCCGGCACGATTCCGCCGCCCAGCACGAAGTCGAACTCCGGAAGACCCGTCCTCCACCGCGCCACCCTGCTCCCCGCCACCTCGGAAAGTCGGACTGGTGGAACGTTGGAAGGGAGACCTTTCCCTCGTTCCAGCTTTCCGACGTTCCGCCCGACCAGCTCTTCTACCAGCGTATTCCACGCCCCGCACGCCTCACAGCGTCCTCCCCACTTCGGTTGCTCCGCGCCGCAGTCCGTGCAGCGGAACACCGAGTGCGGCCTACCCACGGCCGGCCTCTACGGGCGCCTCGCGCGGCGTGTAGTTGTCGAAGCGGGTGTATTCCTTCTTGAAGAACAACTTCACGCTGCCGGTGGGGCCGTTGCGCTGCTTGCCCACGATCAGCTCCGCCAGGCCTTCGATGTTCTCGTTCGTCTTCGGGTCCACCGGCCCGTCGTAGAACTCCTGCCGATAGATGAAGCACACGACGTCGGCGTCCTGCTCGATCGCGCCCGATTCGCGCAGATCGGAGAGCTGAGGCCGCCGATGCTCACCCCCGCGCTGCTCCGGCGCGCGGGACAGCTGCGACAGGGCGAGCACCGGCACGTCCAGCTCCTTGGCGAGGGCCTTGAGGGAGCGGGAGATGAACGAGATCTCCTGCTGGCGGCTCTCCGAGTCGGTGGGACCCTGCATCATCTGGAGATAGTCGACGACCACCATGCCGATGTCGTGCTCGGCCCGGAGCCGGCGCGCCTTGGAGCGCATGGCGAGTGGTGTGAGCATGGCGGAGTCGTCGATCCAGATCGGCGCGGTGCCGAGCAGGCCCGCCGCGCGGGCCAACTTGGGGTAGTCGTCGTCGCGCAGCTGGCCGCGGCGCAGTCGTTGCGCGTCGACCAGCCCTTCCGAGCAGAGCAGCCGCTGGACGAGCTGCTCCTTGGACATCTCGAGCGAGAAGATGGCGACGGGGACATTATGCTCGATCGCCGCGTGCTGNACGACGTTGAGCGCCAGCGCGGTCTTCCCCATGGATGGTCGCGCGGCGATGATGATGAGGTCGCCGCGCTGGAANCCGGCGGTGAGCCGGTCCAGGTCGGTAAACCCGCTCGCGGCCCCCGTGAGCGCGCCCTGGCTCGTGTGGAGCTGCTCGATCCGCTCCATGGTCGGCCAGATCAGCTCCTTCAGGCGGACGAATTCCTCGGCGCGCTTGAGCTGCGCCACCTGGAAGACGCGGTGCTCGGCGTTGTCGAGCGTTTCGGCGGAGGTCGTGCGCCCGTCGTACGCATCCTGGATGATCGAGGTGGCGGCCTCGATCAGCCGGCGCAGCACGGCCTTGTCGCGCACGATCCTCGCGTGATAGTCGATGTTCGCGGCGGTGGGCACGACGTCGATGAGGGCGCCGATGTACTCCATCCCCCCGCTCCGGTCCAGGTCCCCGCGGCGCATCAGCTCGTCGCGCAGGGTGACGGGGTCGATCACATCGCCGCGCTCCGTGAGCGCGATCATCGCACGGAACAACAAGCGGTGGCCCTCGCGATAGAACATCGAGTCGTCGAGGACCTCGGCGGCCTTGAGGGCCGCGTCCTGATCGAGCAGCATGGCGCCGAGCACCGCCTGCTCCGCTTCATTACTCCACGGAGCCTGGCGGCCGGCGAACTCGCGCTCAGACGAGGAGACGGCGGGCGATACGGACGTCATCCCAGGTCGGCTTCTTCCAATTGGGGTTCCGGAGCAGGGCGGCCGGATGGTACGTAACGATAACCGGGATACCCCGGAACCGGTGGATCTGGTTGCGGAGCGCGCCCAGCGACTGCTTCGTGTTGAGCAGCGTCTGCGCGGCCGTGCCACCCATGGCGAGAATCACCTGCGGCTTCACCAGGTCGATCTGGCGGAACAGGTAGGGCACGCACGCCGCGATCTCGTCGAATTGCGGTAGGCGGTTCTCGGGCGGCCGGCACTTGACCACGTTGCAGATGAAGACTCGCTCGCGCGGCAGCTCGATCGCGCTCAGGATCTTGGTGAGCAGCTCGCCCGCCTGTCCCACAAACGGGCGCCCCGTTTGGTCCTCCACTCGTCCCGGGCCTTCGCCCACCACCACGAGCCGCGCATCCCCCGGCCCCTCGCCCGGCACCGTATGGGCGCGCCCCTCGCACAGGCGGCACTTGGTGCAGGCGGCGACGAGTGAACCGACCGCGTCGAGCGACGCCGCCTGCTGCAGCGGATCGGCGCTGAACAGATCGCCGCCGGGGGGATCGTAGGAGATTCCGGCTGGTGGGAGCCCCGCCGCCGCGGTGGACGCTCGGACAGTCGGACCGTCCGACGGTGTCGCCGGTGCGGCGGGGGTTGCGGGTGGGGCCGCCGGGCGGGGCGCCTGGTGCGACGGTCCGACGGTCCCGCCGTCCGTCAGGACGACGGTGTCGCCCCCCAGGAGCCGCTGCTGTGTCAGGAATTCGCGCGCCAGTGCCCGCCCGTCGGTCACGTCAGAGCTCGTTCCACCGCGTCGAGGATCTGTTCCGCCACGTCGCGCTTGGAGAGGAGCGGCAGCGCGATCGGCTCGCCGCCCTTCTCGATGATCGTGACGCGATTCGTGGCGACTTCGAACCCCGCGCCGGGCTCGAGCGCGTCGTTCAAGATGACAAAGTCGAGCAACTTATCTTGCAACTTCTTTCGCGCGTTGGCAACGCCGTCGCCGCCGGCCTCGAGGGCGAACCCTACCACCACGCAGTCCTTCGGGCGCGCCAGCGTCGCGAGGATGTCGGGCGTGGCCTCGAGCTCGAGCGTGACCTTGCCGTTGCTGCGCGGCCGCTTGGTCGCGGCGCTCGTCGTGGGGCGGTAGTCGGCCGGCGCGGCCGCCATGATGAGGACCTGCGCCTGCTTCACCAGCGACTGCACGGCGCGCTGCATCTCGGCCGTCGTTTCCACCCGATGCGTCGTCACGCCGAGCGGCAACGCCAGTCCGGTGGGGCCGGTCACCAGCAGCACGTCCGCGCCGCGCGCGTACGCGGCCGCGGCGAGCGCGTAGCCCATGCGGCCGCTCGATGGGTTGGTGAGGACGCGNACCGGATCGAGGTGCTCGCGCGTGGGCCCGGCCGTGACGACGACGGTCTTGCCCTGGAGCCTGCCGCCTGCGACGAGCAGCCGCCCCGCCGTCGCGAGGATCGTCTCCGGTTCACTCATGCGACCGGGCTGCTCGCTCGGTCCCTCAGCGAGCGGCCCCGCCTCGGGCCCGACGAAATGCCAGCCGCGCGCCGCCAGCGTTTTCAGGTTGGCCTGGGTCGCGGGGTGGGCGTACATCGCGTCGTTCATAGCGGGCGCCGCGAGCACCGGGCCCGAGCGGGCGAGCAGCAGGGCGGTCAGCAGGTCGTCCGCCATGCCCATCGCGGCGCGCGCGAGCAAATGCGCGGTGGCGGGAGCGAGGATCACGAGATCGGGCCGCTTCGCGAGGCCGATGTGCGCGAGCGCACGGTCCCGCTCCCACAGGGAGGTCAAGACCGGGCGCCCCGTGAGCGCCTCGAAGGTGACCGGTCGCACGAACTCGGCGGCGGCCGTCGTCAGCACGACGTCCACCACCGCCCCGTCCTCGGTGAGCCGCCGGGCGAGCGTGCAGCTCTTGTAGCACGCGATCCCGCCCGACACGCCGAGGACGACGTGTCGGCCGGCGAACGGCATCAGACTTCCTGGCGCCGCCGCCGCACCAGCCGGTACTTGAGCCGCGCCCGCACCAGCTCGTCCAGGGCGCGCGTCGTGAGCTTCTGCTCGAGGTCCACCGACCGGTCGCGCGGGAACTCGTTCACGAACTTCGCGAACTTCGCCGCGACGAGCACGCCGAGGTACTTGTTCTGGGTTTGCGTCGCCACTTCGCTGGGCGTCACGATCCGCATCACGTACTCCTTCTGGCAGACTGTCTGAGTTGATCCGCTTCCCGTTCCAGTTCCTTCACGAACGCCGCGAGCAACGGGGTCATGTCCGGACCGGGCTTCGCTCCGTCCGCCGCGTCCGCGAGCTCGATGACGCGGTTCACCGCCGTGTCCAGATCGTCGTTCACGAGGATGTGGTCGAACACGCGGCGCGTCGGCACGTCCGTTCGCGCCGTCTCGACCTCTCGTACGGCGATCGCGAGCCGCTCCAGTAACTCCTGCTCGGACTCCGTGCGTCGCTTGCGGAGCCGCTCGATCAGTACACGCGGTGACGGCGGGATGACGAAGATGCTCACCGACGCCGGCCGCGGATACGCCCTCCGAACCTGCTGGGCGCCCTGCACCTCGATGTCGAGCACCACGTGCCGCCCACTCGCGAGTACGCGCTCGACTTCGGCCCGCAACGTGCCGTACAGCTCGCCCGCATACTCGGCCCACTCCAGAAAATCGCCCGCCTGGACGCGGCGCCGGAATTCCTCTCGCGTGAGGAAGTGATACGCCGCGCCGTCTTGTTCTCCCGCCCGCGGCTTCCGCGTAGTAGCCGAGACCGAGTACCCGAAGATGTCTGGGCGCCGCCGCCGCAGCTCGTTCGCAATGGTCGTCTTGCCACCGCCCGAGGGGGCGGCGAGCACGACCACCCGCGGCGTCACTCCAGGTTCTCGAGCTGCTCCCGGAACTTCTCGAGCTCGCCTTTCATCGCGATCACGGTCTGAGTGATCGCGGCATCGTTCGCTTTCGACCCGATGGTATTCACTTCGCGCAACAGCTCCTGCGCGAGGAAACCGAGCTGCTTGCCGACCGCCCCGTCACGCGCCAGGGTCTCCCGGCACGCGGCGAGGTGCGTCCGCAGGCGCACCAGCTCCTCGGTGATGTCCACGCGGTCCGCCATCAGCGCGATCTCGACCGCGAGCCGCTGCTCGTCCACCGAGACGCCGGCCGCGAGCTCGGCCACTGCNCGCTTGAGGCGCGCCAGCTCCGCTTCGAGTCGCGCCGGCGCGCGTTGAGCGATCGCCCCCGCACCCGCCGCCAGCGCGTCGAGCCGCCCCACCAGCTCCGCCGCCAAAGCCGCTCCCTCGCGGGCCCGGGTCGCTCGCACTTCGGCCGCCGCGTGCTCCACGATCGGCTCCACGTCGCTCCACCCCGCCGCTGTGGCGCCGTCGCTCTGCACCGACAAGACGTCCGGTTGCCGCACCACGAAAGCGAGGTCGACGGCGCCCTTGAGCTTGAGCTTCTTCTTGAGCTCTGCCGCGGCGGCCACCACCTGACGAGCGCGCGNNAGGTCCACGGCGATCGCCCCCTCCGATTGGGGCGCTTCGAGCCANCGCGCCGACACCGCCACGTGACCCCGCTCGAGCAGTTGCCGCAGCCGCTCCCGCAGCGGCGCNTCGATCCCGGCGAGCTCGAACGGCAGCTTGAACTGGGGATTGTAATAGCGATGGTTCACGGTGCGGATCTCGATCCGCAGCCGCCCGCCGAGCACCTTGCCGTCGGCCGAACCGAACCCCGTCATGCTTCGCGGCACAGACTTTAAGTTTAGCTAGCCGAATGACTTAGGTCAATGCAGCAAAGTCCCCACGCTTCAGCGTGTCGACGGCGCGCCGTCAATTGGTGAATAGCCAGCGCACGCCGTAGAACTGATAGCGCCGCGGGTAGTCGAGTCCGGGAGTATAGCTCGCCCGCATCCCGTTCATGTTGCGCTGAATCCAGAAGATCGTGACGCCCGCGATCCGNACCTCCACGTTGGTCTCGAGGAAGGTCGCGCCCGGCAGCAACTGGACGTTGCCCAGCGTGTCCCGTCCCGCCGTACCCCGGGTCCACGACTCCATGGCGAGCTCGCCACGCAACGCGAAGATGCCGCTCTTGTANACGCGCCAAAACTTGGAGTAGAACGTGGCCGAGACGCGCGCATGATAGGGCGGCTCGAAGTCGTCGCCGCCTNTGACGGCGGGCTGGAAATACCAACCGGCCAAGTGGAGTCCCGGCAGCGGCTCGAGCGCGCCGTGGACGGTGAAGTACCGCGTCGCNGGCGTNGCGCGCAGGCTGCCCAACGGTTTGAGTCCCGCGGGACGCCCGACCGGGGCGAACGGGTCGCGTCGCGCCAAACCGACCTCGATCGCGGCCCGACGCCCGTCCCAGCGCACGGCGCCCGACACGTCGACCGTCTTCTGGGCGGTGTCGCTGGCGAGCGTCGGGGCCTGCAGGTCGCGCGCCCAGACGGCGTCCCCATGGGCCGACAGCCCGAGCGGCAGCGCGAGGCCGGCGGCGACGTGCACGCGATCGCCGGTGCGCGAGGAGCTGTAGCGCGCGTGACGCGCATCGGCGGCGAGCGTCAGCGGCCGAACCGGGACCCACGCCGTCGACGCCTCCAGCTGCCACGGCCGAGCTTCGTCCTGCGACCGNAGCGTCACCCGCACGTGCCCGTGCCCCCACGCGCTGCCCACCGCCAGAATGCCCTGCGAGAGCGAGCGCCGCGTCACCGCGGTGTCCTTGCTGGCGTTGGCGGTGGCGAACGTGAGATCCAGCCGCGGCCCCAGTCCGTCGCCGCGCCGGGCGAGGAACAGTCGGAAGATCCCGTCGCGCCGCTGGAAGTCGAACCGATCGGTGAGNCCCGCCGGGTCGGACCCGCTCCGTTTCCAGGTCGAGTTGAGCAGCTGATAGGACGCGCCGAGCTTGGCGGAAGGGAGGAACTCCGCCTTGAGCCAGAGGTCCACGCTGTTGAAGGCGGTGCTCGAGCTTCCCGCGATGCCGTCGTTGTTGTTGTAGTCGGCGACNAGCGACAGGCCGAGCCCCGAGCGCCAGCGGCGCTCGTACGAGCCGCGGTAGTTGGCNGTGCTCACCTGGCCCGTAGCGATGCCCACCTGGGACGCGGTCGCCGTCGAGCGCTGGCGCGCGGTGACGAGATAGACGCGCAGGGTGGCGGGAAGCACCACCACGTCCACCCGCTCGAGCGGCGCGATCGAGATGCGCGCCGGATCGAGGTAGGTCGAGTCGCGCCCCATCGGGAGGTAGGGCACGCCGTCCCAATACACCTCGAGTCCGGCCGGACCGCGGCCGCCGTAGAACGCGATTTCCGCCTGCCCGTAAATGCCGCCCCGGGCCACGTACACACCCGGGATGTGGCCCAGCAGATCGGCGATGGTCTGCGCGTTCGACATTGTGAAGGAGTCAGGTGTAAACGAGTAGCGCGTGCCGCGCGGCAGCGGGCCCTCCGGTCGGGGCGCGGCGAACACCGGGAGGTACGCCACGACCGTGTCGCGGCGGGCGGTGGTGTCACGCCGCGCCGTGGTATCGCGCGCCGTCGTGTCGACCTGGGCGACGGCTCCTCCTGCGAGCGCGAGCAGGGCGGCCGCGCCGAGGAGACCGCGGGTCACGCCCCCGCGCGCTTCAGGATGAATTCGCTGAAGAGCGGACCCCGATGCCCGTGGGGCCCTTCGCCTGGTGGGGTACCTCGCCCTCGGTGTACGCCGTGCCCGCGATATCGAGATGGACCCAGGGGAACCCGTTGGCGAACTCGCGCAAGAACCAGCCGCCGGCGATCGTGCCGGCACCGCGCCCACCGGAGTTCTTCATATCCGCGATGTCGGACTTCAGCAGCTCGCGATAGTCGTCCCACAGGGGCAGCGGCCAGCAGCGCTCGCCCGCGCGCTCGCCTGCGTCGCGCACCTCGCCGATCAACGCCTCGTCGTTCCCCATCACGCCGATGGCTGCGTGGCCCAGCGCCACCACGACCGCGCCGGTGAGGGTCGCCGCGTCCAGCACGGCGGCTGGCTTGAAGCGCCGCACGTACGATAGTGCGTCGCACAGGATGAGCCGGCCCTCGGCGTCGGTGTTGATGATCTCGATCGTCTTGCCCAGGTGGCTCTTGACGACGTCGCCGGGCTTCACCGCCGTGCCCGACGGAAGGTTCTCGGTGGATGGGATCAGGCCCGTCACGTTGAGCTTCGGCTTCAGCCGGCCGAGCGCCTCGAAGGTGCCGAGCACGGCGGCCGCGCCCGACATGTCGAACTTCATGTCTTCCATGTTCTGGGCCGGCTTGATCGAGATGCCGCCCGCGTCGAACGTGACGCCCTTGCCCACGAGCGCCACCGGCGGCGCCTCGCCCCCGCCGCGATACTCGAGCACGATAAAACGCGGCTCCTCTGCAGTGCCCTGTGCCACGGCGAGCAGCGCGCCCATGGCTTCGCGCTGCAGCGCAGCCCGGTCGAGCACCGTGAGGCCGAACCCGTAGGCCTCGGCGAGCTGCTTCGCCCGCTGGGCGAGATAGCTCGGCGTGCACACGTTGCCGGGTTGCATCTGGAGGTAGCGGGCGAGCTGGTGCCCCGCCCCGACGGCGTCGCCGACCTTCTGGCCTGCCGCTGCCTCCGTGGCTTCCGGCGGGTCGCACACGACCGCCACCGCCTCGACCTCCGGCTTCGGGTCTTCCGGCGCGGCCTTGAGCTCGGTGAACACCCACGCGCCCTGCGCGGCACCTTCCACAATCGCCTGTCCCAGGTCCCGGGGCGCGACCTGATTGCGTGCTTCCGACGCCACGGCGAACGCGAACTGCGTCGCGCCTGCCCCCCCTAGCCCGCGGGTCCGCTTCGCCGCGACCGCCGCGGCGCGCCGGATGGCGCTGCGGGTCACCTCGGCGCCCTTCCCGAGCCCGACGAGGAGGATGCGCTGGGCCTTGCCGCCGCCCGGGTACACGAGCAGCGACTCGTCGCGCTTTCCTTTAAAGTCCCCGCTCGCAACGGCGCGCGCGAGCACGCCCCCCCCCCCGGCCGCTCGGTCGAGCTCGCCGAGCGACTTGGGAAGGGTGGAACCCTGGGCGAGCGCTATCGCGAGCAACGGCGTTTCGATCTGGGCGAGCGGCGCGGTGACCAACGTGCTCTTCATCTCAGACATGCTCGATAATGCACTCGGCAAACCGGGAGGTCGAGACCTCGGTGGCGCCGGGCATTTGGCGCGCCAGGTCGTAGGTGACGCAACGCGCCGCGATCGCGCCGGACAGCCCGCGCACGATCGCGTCCGCTGCATCGGTCCAGCCCAGCTCCTCGAACATCATGGCGCCGGAGAGGATCACGGCCCCGGGGTTCACCTTGTCGAGCCCGGCATACTTCGGCGCCGTGCCGTGCGTTGCCTCGAACACCGCGTACCCGTCGCCCACGTTGCCGCCCGGCGCCATGCCCAGCCCGCCGATCTGCGCGACGCACGCGTCGGAGAGGTAGTCGCCGTTCAGGTTGGGCGTCGCGAGCACCGAGTACTCCTCGGGGCGCAGCAGCACCTGCTGGAACATCGAGTCCGCGATGCGGTCTTTGACGATCACTTTGCCGGCGTCGGGTGCCCCCTTGACCGCCGCGCTCTCGGGAATCGTCTCGTCCCCGAACCGCTCGCGCGCGACTTCGTACCCCCATTCCCGGAAGGCGCCCTCCGTGAACTTCATGATGTTCCCCTTGTGCACCAGCGTCACCGATGGGCGGTGCGATTTGATCGCGTACTCGATCGCCTTCGCGACGAGGCGCTGGGTGCCGAACCGCGACATCGGCTTGATGCCGAGCGCACTGCCGTCGCGGATTTTGGCGCCGAACTGATCGCGCAGGAACGCGAGCAGCTTGCTCGCCTCCGGGGTCCCCGCCGCGTACTCGACCCCGGTGTAGACATCCTCGGTGTTCTCGCGGTACACCACGACGTCGAGCTTCTCGGGTTCCCGCATCGGGCTGGGCACGCCCACGAAGTAGCGGACCGGGCGGATGCACGCGTATAGGTCGAGCAGCTGGCGCAGGGCGACGTTGAGCGAGCGGATCCCGCCGCCGACGGGGGTCGTGAGCGGGCCCTTGATCGCGACGCGGTGACTGCGGATGGCCTCCAGCGTCGCTTCCGGCAGCCAGCTGCCCGTCTGCTGGAACGCCTTCTCCCCCGCCAGCACCTCCAGCCACTCCACGCGGCGCTTGCCTCCGGAGACCCGCTCGATGACGGCGTCGAACACGCGCCGGGAGGCGCGCCAGATGTCGGGCCCGGTGCCGTCGCC
>JGI25385J37094_10000427_pt1 | contig 11188 bp, 10 predicted proteins | sample GraSoi013_1_40cm_FD_37094 | JGI IMG/M metagenome (IMG submission 37094) | reverse complement strand
GCCGGGTTCGAGCGTCGCAAGCCGCACGAGCTCTCGGGCGGTCAACAGCAGCGGGTCGCGCTCGCGCGCGCCCTCGCCCCCGAGCCGCGCGTGCTGCTGCTCGACGAGCCGCTCTCCAACCTCGACCCGGCATTGCGCGAGCGCACGCGGCGTGAGCTGCGCGCGCTGATCAAGCGCGTGGGAATCACCACCGTGTTCGTCACCCACGAGCAGGAGGAGGCGTTCGACTTGGGCGACCGCGTCGCGGTGCTCGACCGGGGGCGGCTCGAGCAGGTCGGGGCGCCCGAAGACCTGTACGAGCGCCCGGCGTCGCTCTTCGTGGCCACGTTCGTCGGTCGGGCGAATGTCGTACGGGGGGCGACCGCTCGCGCCCTGGGCGGCCGCGACGGGGAGGTCACGGTCGTTCGGCCCGAGCAGCTGCGGTTCGCCGACGCCGGATTGCCCGGCGTCGTGCGGGAGCGGCGCTACACCGGAGCCGCGGCCTTCTACCAGGTCGAGACCGAGCAGGGCGACCGGCTCGAGGTGTTGGGCGGCCCCGCCGCCGCGCGGGTGGGTGACCGCGTGTACGTGGAGGCCACACGGGTCCTGACGTTCGCGGCGGGACGCGAGTGAACGCGCGGCTGGGCCCAACCGCGGCGGCGGCTCTCACGGTGCTGCTCGCCTGGCTAGTGCTGTACCCGATTCTCGTCGTCGTAGCGGACGCCGCCGCCGGAGGGGGCGACGCCGTCACTCGGTTCGTGACTCGGCCGGGCGAATGGGGGGCCCTCTGGGCGAGCCTGTGGATCTCGCTCGCGAGCGTCGCCCTCGCCGCCGCGATCGGGGTGCCGCTCGCGTTCCTGTTCGAGTGGCTCGAGTTTCCCGGTCGCAAGACCCTGGGGTCGCTCATCGCCCTGCCGGCGGTCTTGCCGCCCTTCGTCGGCGTGATCGCGTTCCTCTTTCTGTACGGGGAGTCCGGGTTCGTGGCGCGGGCGGTGCAGGCAGTCCTGGGGCTGACGCGGCCCCCGTGGCGGTTGCAGGGCGCGGGCGCGATCCTGCTCGTCCACGCGTACTCGATGTATGTGTATTTCTATCTGCTCGCGCGCGCGGGGCTCGCCAAGCTCGATGCGTCGCTCATCGAAGCGGCGCAGGCGCTGGGGGCGGGCCGCTGGGACACGCTCTCCCGTGTGACGCTGCCGTTGTTGCGGCCCGCGCTCGGGGGCGCCGGACTGCTCGTCTTCATGGCGGCGCTCGGCTCCTTCAGCGCGCCGTACGTGTTCGGCGGGGGATTCCGGGTCATGACGACGCAGATCGTCGCGACGAAGTTGAACGGCGAGCTGCCGCTCGCCATGGTCGAGACGGCCGCACTCGCGCTGGTCGCGGTCGTGGGCTTCGCCGTGCTGCGCCGCACCGAGGGCAATGACCCGCTCATCGCGCTCGGCAAGGGGACCGCCCCGCGCCGCCGCCCGATCCGCCGCCCGGGCGTGCGCGGGTTCGCGACCGCGGCGGGGTGGCTGTTCGCCGTCCTGCTGCTGCTGCCCCATCTCACGCTCGCCCTCGTGTCGCTCGTCCCGTACGGAAGCTGGACGACGGAGACGCTACCCCCGGTGCTCTCACTCGGGAATTACCAGCGGCTGTTCGGCGAGCCGGAGCGGCTGCGCCCCCTGGTGAACTCGCTGTGGATGGCGACCGTGAGCACGTTCGCCGCCCTCGTCCTGGCGCTCGCCGCGGGTGCGCTCATCGGCCGGCGACGGCCGCGGGAGGCGGCGGGCCGGTTCCGCGGGGCGATCGAGACGCTCGTCGCGCTCCCGTGGGCACTGCCGGGGACCGTCTTCGCGATCGCCCTGGCGGCGACGTTCAGCGTGTCCAGCCCGATCACGCTGCGGTGGGTCCTCGTGGGAACGGTGGTCCTGCTGCCGCTCGCCTACCTGGTGCGCAACCTCCCCGTGACCGGGCGCGCCGTGCTCGCAGGCTACCGGCAGCTCGATCCGGCGCTCGAGGAAGCCGCCGCGAGCCTCGGCGCCGGGTGGTGGGGTGTGTTCCGGCGGGTGACCTTGCCGCTCCTCCGGCCCGCACTCGCGGCGGGCGCGAGCCTGGCGTTCGTGGCCGCGCTCGGCGACTTCGTGACGTCCATCGTGCTCTACACGTATGACAACCGCCCGATCTCGATCGAGATCATGTCGAGCCTGCGCGTCTCGGAGCTGGGCGTGGCGGCGGCGTTCGGCGTGATCCTGATGGTCGTGAGCGGCCTGGTCCTCGGGGTAGGAGCGAGACGATGACGCGGATGGGGATCCTGATGGCGGTGGCGTTTGTGGACATGATCGGGCTCACCCTGGTCCTGCCCCTGCTCGCGCTCTATGCCCTCCATCTCCACGCTAGCCCGACGACGATCGGCTTTCTGACCGCGTCGTTCCCGGTCGCGCAGCTCGTCGCGTCCCCTGTCTGGGGGCGGGTGTCGGATCGCTACGGCCGGCGTCCGGCGCTGCTGGCGGGGTTGACGGCATCGGCCGTTGCGTACCTGATCTTCGGGCTCGCCGGGTCGCTGTGGTTGCTCTTCGTGTCGCGTTTCGTCCAGGGGCTGGGCGGCGGAACGACGGGCGTCGCCCAGGCGTACGTGGCCGACACCATGGCTCCGCACGAGCGGGCCAAGGCGTTGGGCTGGCTGTCGGCGGCGACGAGCTTGGGCGTCGTGATCGGGCCCGTCGTGGGATCGTTCGCCGCCCGCGCGGGCGAGTCGGCGCCCGGACTCGTGGCGGCGGCGCTGTGTGCCGCGAATCTCGTCTTCGCCTGGAAATGGCTGCCGGAGTCGCGGGTCTTTTCGCCGCACGTCACGACGGCCAGCGGGCATCAGGTGCGGGCACCCGAGCCGCGTCCCGTGCGTGACGCGTTGTGGGAGGTGATCCGTCATCCGGGTCGTCCCGCCGCCCACCTCATCTGGATCTACGCCGTCGCGATGCTCGCGTACAACTCCGCGCCGGCGGTGTTCACCATCTATCTCGCGTGGCGCTTCGGCATCGGCCCCACGAACATCTGGTGGTTTTTCACGGTGTTCGGTGGGGTCGGCGTCCTGATGCGCGCCTTGGTCGTCGGTCCGGTGAACGATCGGCTCGGCGAGGTGCGGACGATGCGGCTCGGGGCGACGCTGTACGCGCTCGGCTACGCGTTGTTGCCGCTGGCGCCGTCGGTCCCGATGTTCCTGCTGATTCAGGTCCTGCTGCCGCTCGGGACGGCGCTCCTATTCCCGGCCAACTCGGCCCTGGTGAGCCATCGCGCCGATAAGCACGAATTCGGTCTGATGATGGGAGTGCAGCAGGCGTTGCGTGGTGTGGCCAGCGTGGCGGGGCCGATCTGGGCCGGCCTCGCCTACCAGCACCTCGGGCCCAGCGTGCCGTTCTTCGCGTGCGCCGTGATCATCGCCCTGGCATTGCTGATGGCGACGCAGGTGCCGCGCGGCGAGCCGGTGACGGCGACCGCCCAGGTGGCCTGACCCTCGTTACTTTTCGGCCATGAATCCTGCACTCCTGCTGCTCCTCGCCGGGTTGGGGGCCCAACCGTCCCCCAAGCCGCGCTTGGTCTGCGTGATCACCGTGGACCAGCTGCGGCCTGACTACCTCGACCGCTATCGCGAGCAGTTGAACGGCGGGCTGGCGCTGCTACTGAAGCGGGGCGCCTCCTTTACGGATGCCTACCAGGACCACGCCGTCACCGAGACGGCGCCCGGTCACTCCACGATCCTGTCGGGGCGGTGGCCCGCACACACCGGCATCATTCGGAACACCGCCGGTGTGCCGGACTCGACCGCGCCGCTGGTCGGCAGCCCGGGTCCGGGGGCGTCGCCGGTGCGCTTCCGCGGGACCGCCCTGTTCGACTGGCTCCAGGCGGCGGAACCCGGCGCGCGGGCCCTGTCGGTGTCGGGCAAGGACCGCGGCGCCATCCTGCCGCTCGGTCGCGCGAAGGCGCAGGTCTATTGGTACTCCTACGGTGCTTTCACCACCAGCCACTACTACGCCGACTCGCTCCCCACGTGGCTGCAGACGTTTAACGCCCAGCGTGTCCCCTTCAAGGCCGCGGGCAAGGCCTGGACGCTGCTGCTCCCGGAGCGGGCGTACCACGAACCCGACAGCGTGTCGTACGAGAACAGCGGCCACGACTTCACGTTTCCGCACCGCCTGCCGACCGACAGCAACCGGGCCGCCCTGGCCTTTCTCGCGACGCCCGGGATGGACTCGCTCACCCTCGCCCTTGCGCTGGAGGGGATGCGGGCGCTGCAGCTCGGCGGCCGCGGCGCGACCGACCTGCTGGCGGTGAGTCTCTCCGGCACCGACTATATCGGCCACGCCTACGGCCCCGACTCGCGCGAGATGCATGATCAGGTAATACGGCTCGACCGCAGCCTCGGCTGGTTTCTGCAGCAGCTGTTCGTGCGGTACGGCAGCGGGAACGTCGACGTGGTGCTGACGGCGGACCATGGGATCACGCCGTTCCCGGAGCGCTCACGCGCGCTGGGGCATCCCGGGGCGCAGCGGGTCGTCCCCGACAGCGTCATCCGCGGCGTCAACGCCGCGCTCGATGCGCGGGTGGGCGGCGCCGATTGGTTCGGGTTCGAGAGCGGGATGCTGCTGCTGCCCGACCGCTCGAAGCTCGCGGCCTTGGGGGTCGACGTCGACAGTGTCGTCACCGCCGTGGCGGCGCGGTTGGGTGCGCTCCCGGGCGTGACGCGCGTGGACCGGCCGGGGGACCTCGCCCGCGCGGACACGACCGCCGCCGTGGTGCGCCGCTGGGTCCATAGCCTCCCGTCGGACGCGAGCGTGGAGCTCGTCGTGACGCTCCAGCCGTACTGCATCTGGAGCTACCCGAACCTCGCCATCGCGACCCACGGGCAGCCGAACGACTTCGACGCGCACGTGCCGCTCGTCTTCTGGGGCCCGGGATTCCGTCGCGGAGTCTATCCCGGCCGAGTCAACACGGTGGATATCGCGCCGACGCTGGCGCGCCTGCTCGGTCTCACGCCGAGCGAGCCGCTGGACGGGCGCGTCCTGACCGAAGCGATCGCATCACAGGACTGAGAACTCCCATGGCCACCAAGCTCAGCGCCGACCAACAACGGCGCGTCGCCGAGATTCTCGAGTTTCAGAAAACCGTGGACCACGTGAGCAAGCTGGTCACGGAGCTCGACTCCAACCGCGCGGCAAAGTCGCAGCTCATCAGCAACATCTGCGAGTCGATCGCACGTCAGCTCTCGCAAATGCGCCAGCGCGCGCTCTCGTCGGGCGTCGGGACCATCGCCGACGTGGCCGGGGCGATGTCGGTAATGGCGGGACGGGGCGGCGGGATCGCCATGAAGATCCGGGGCCTCACCGACGGCGTGAACAGCCTGCGCATGCAGCTCGACCAGGCGCTCAAGCAGGCCATGACGCCGGATCCCAAGAAGGCGCCCGAGCCGCCCCATTGAGCGTGGCGGCGATCCGCTGCACCANCCTCGTCAAGCGCTACGCGGACGTCGTCGCGGTGGCCGGGCTCGACCTCACCGTGGACGCGGGCGAGTGCTTCGGCTTGCTGGGGCCCAACGGCGCCGGCAAGACGACGACGATCGAGATCCTCGAAGGACTCACACCTCCCGATGCCGGGGACGTCGCCGTGCTCGGGGTGCGGTGGGGCGGGAGCGGCGCCGCGGACCGGGCGCTGCGCGAGCGGCTCGGCGTCCAGCTCCAGGAGACGCAGCTCGCCGACAAGCTGACCGTCGAGGAGACGGTGCGGCTGTTTCGCAGTTTCTATCGGAACTCGCACACCGTGGACCAGGTGCTCGCGCTGGTCGAGCTGGAGGAGAAGCGGGGGGCGTGGGTGGGCAAGCTCTCCGGGGGACAGAAGCAGCGGCTCGCCGTGGCGTGTGCGCTCGTTTCCCGCCCCGAGCTGCTGTTCCTCGACGAGCCGACCACCGGGCTCGACCCCCAGTCGCGCCGCCAGCTGTGGGAGGTCGTGCTCCGGTTCCGCGGAGCGGGCGGCACGGTGCTCCTCACGACTCATTATATGGAAGAGGCGGAGCGGTTGTGCGACCGGGTGGCGATCATGGACCACGGCAAGGTGATCGCGCTGGGGACGCCGACGGAGTTGATCGCCTCGCTCGGCGCGGAGCACGTGGTCGAGTTCGCCCTTGCGAACGGCGCCGGGCACGCGCCGCTGCCGGAAGAGCTCGCGGCCCTGCCCGGCGTCCAGGCGGTACGCCCGGCGCCGGATCGCACCGCGCTCACCGTGACGGCGGTGCACCGCGCCGTGCCGGCGCTGCTCGCGCTGCTCGAGCGCCGCGGCGCCGAGCTGTCGATGCTCGCCACGCACCACGCCACGCTCGAGGACGTATTCGTCTCGCTCACGGGCCGGCAGCTGCGGGATGCGTGATCATCCGCTCGTCCAGCTCACGCTGGCGCGCATGCGCGAGTTCTATCGCGAGCCCGAAGCGATCTTCTGGGTGTTCGGGTTCCCGCTCGTGCTGGCGTTCGCGCTCGGCATCGCGTTCCGCAACCGCGGGCCAGGCGAGCTGAAGGTAGCGGTGCTCCGGACGCCGGGAGACAGCGCGATCGCCGTAGCGCTCGACCGCTCACCCGCGCTCGTCGCCGCCGTGCTCGACTCGGCTGAGGCACGTGCCCAGTTGCGCACGGGGCGCATCGCGCTGCTCGTGGTGCCCGGAGAGCCGATCGTGTACCGCTACGACTCGACCCGTACCGAGAGCCGGCTGGCGCGGCTGGAGGCGGACGAGGTGCTGCAGCGCGCCCGCGGCCGCCCCGACGTGGCCAGCGTGCGCGACGAGCGGGTCGTCGAGCCGGGCTCGCGCTACATCGACTTCCTGATCCCCGGGCTGCTCGGCATGAACCTCATGGGAAGCGGTCTGTGGGGGGTGGGCTTCTCCGTCGTGCAGGCCCGCACCAAGAAGCTGCTCAAGCGCTTCATGGCCACGCCGATGCGTCGCAGCCACTACCTGACGTCCTTTGTCTTGTCCCGCCTGCTGTTTCTCTTCCTCGAGATCGCGGCGCTCGTNGGCTTCGGCTGGCTGATGTTCCGCGTGGGGGTGCGGGGGTCGCTCGNGTCGCTCGCGCTCGTCACGGTGCTCGGCGCGCTGTCGTTCGCGGGGCTCGGGATGCTGGTCGCGAGCCGGGCGCGCACGATCGAGGCCGTATCGGGACTGATGAATCTGGTGATGCTGCCGATGTGGATCCTCTCCGGGACGTTCTTCTCATACGCACGCTTCCCGGACGCGGTGCAGCCGTTCGTGAAGGCCCTGCCGCTCACGGCGCTCAACGACGCGCTGCGCGCGGTCATGATCGACGGCACCGGCTTACTGCGACTCGGCGCCCCGCTCGCAATCGTCGCGGGCTGGGGCGCCGTGAGCTTCGTCGTCGCCCTGAAAATCTTCCGCTGGCGCTAGGTCACTGGGTGACGGTGATCGTGCCTGTCATGTTGTGGAGCGTGCCGTGAAACGTGCAGTGGTACGCGTAGGTGCCGGGAGTGGAGAAGGTCGTCGAATAGGAGCCACCCGGCGTCGTCGTCGTCCCCCCATAGGGATCCGTGGTGGTGCCGGGAGCGGCCAACGTGCCGCTGTCGAACGCGGGCGAGACGCCCCCGTCGCTCGTAGCGGTATGGGACGTGCCCCCGTTGTTCACCCACTTCACCATGGTGCCGGCCTTGATCGTGATCGCCGCCTGCGTGAAGGCGAAGTCCGTCATGCTCACGCTCGCGGTGGGCGGTGCTGTGGGCGGCGGATTGTTGTTGGTTCCCGTCGACGTCGGCCCGGAGCTCCCGCCGCAGGCCGCCCCGAACGCCAGGAGTGAAGGCCACAGACGAACGTAGCTGCGCATAGGGCACCTCCGGGATCGGGATGGGCGTGCTCACGAGGACATGCGCGGATTCTGTAGTGAAAGCGTTTGTTTGTCAAATAGGGGAGCGTCAGTCACCCCGCAGAAACACCACGAGCCGCCGCAAGAACCCCTGAGCCCGGCGGACCGCCCGCCGGAATTCTTGGGCGCTCGAGTAGCGGCCTGCCGGCTCGCCGGTCACCGCCTTCCGGAGCACCTCCTCCAGCTCCCTGGGCACTTCGCCGCGCGACGCGTGCAGCGGGGGAAGATCGTCCGTGGTCTGCCGCGCGAGGATCGTCTCCGGGGTGGTGCCGTCGAACGGTGGCCGGCCGAGCAGGGCGAAGTACGCCACGGCGCCCAGCGAGTACAGGTCCGCCCGCTGGTCCACGCGCTCGCCCAGCAGCTGCTCGGGCGCCGCGAACTGCGGGGTGCCGCTGCGCGAAGTCGCGCCGCCGTAGCGGACGTCGCCGCGCAGCGCCAGGGCGAGCCCGAAATCCGTGATTCGCAGACGGCCGTCGGGCTCGATCAGCATGTTCTCGGGCTTCAAGTCCCGGTGCACCAACCCCAGGGGGTGCGCCTGCTCCAGCGCCGAGAGCGCTTCGTCGAGCAGGCGCACGGTCCTCTCGACGGTGAGCGGCCCCTGCTTCCCGACGAGCTGCGCCAGGTTCATGCCTGGCACGAGTTCCATCGTGTACCACTGCAGTCCGGCGCGCCCCATGATGTCGTAGATGCTCACGACGTTGGGGTGGCGCAGCTTGGCGGCGAGCTGGGCCTCGCGCCGGAAGCGCTCCACCACGCCCAGGTCGGCGGTGAGCGAGGGATGCAGCACCTTGATCGCGACCTCGCGCTCCAACGCCAGGTCGCGCGCCCGGAACACGCGCCCGAAGCCACCCGAGCCGATCTCGTCCAGCAGCTCGTAGTCGTCGCCCAGCGCGCGCCGCAGGCGGCGCTCGAACCCGGCCTCGACGACCTGCGGTGCCGCGGCCGGCTCCTGGTACACGCCCGCGTCGCGCACGAAATCCTCCAGCATCTCGGTGGCGGTGAAGTAGCGGTCGCCGGGCTGGGGCTGGAGGGCCCGAAGCAGGACGCGCTCCAGGACCGCGGGCACGGCGGGCCGGACCCGGCGGGGCGGGACGAGCTTCGCCGGGTCGGGATCGGGCTCCCGTCCCGTGAGCGAGTAATACACGATCGCGGCGACGGCGTACACGTCGCTCGCCGGCTCCCCCGCGCCGCCGGCCCGCACCTCCGGGGCCGCGAACGCGCCGCCCGCGCCGCGCTCCTCCGGTGGCACCTCGGCCAGNCACCAGTTGGCGTAGCGCAGATCGGTGATCACTGGGCGCCCGGAGATCTCGATCATCAGCGTGGTGGGCACGATGCGGCGCATGATCACGCCGCGCGCGTGCGCGTGCTCCAGGCCTCCCAGGAGATCGCGCACCATCGCGTGCGCCGTGGGGATCGGCCGCTGGCCCCGGCGCATCGCGTCGGCCAGGCTCTCCCCCTCGATCCAGTTGGCCGTGCGGTACGCGAAGTCGCCCGCNGTCCAGGCCGCGTACACGTGCCGAATCGCCGCGTGGTCGAGCGCCGCGAGCGTTTCGCTCTCCCGCAGGAACCAGGCGCGNCCCGGCGCNCCGGGCACCAGGTGTACCCGCAGGGCCACCGAGCGCTTCAGCAGGCGATCCCACGCTCGGTACAGCGCGCGCTCGGGCGACAACGCCACGAGGTCGTCCAGCCGGAAGGTGGGCTCCAAAGCCCGCATCAGACTGTCGAGCAGGTCGGCGGGGGGTGTCGGCTGCGTCATGGCGCCGTCAATCTAAGGCTCCCGTGCCAGCGCCGGGCGGCTGTAACGAATCGGGGTGTTGCCGAGTCTTTAATCGACACCTCTCCTTGGAGCGCCGATGCAGCGTCCCAACCTGATACTCGTGCTTGCCCTCGCCGCTTGCGGCCCCGGCGCCTACACGCGCGCGGAGGTGGTGTACGCCGAGCCTCCGCAGTACGTGTACGTCGTGCCGGCGGAGCGCGTCGTCGTCGTGACGCGCGAGGTCCTGGTGAACCGCGGGTACGTGGTGTACCGAGTGGAGCAGGCCGGCCCGAACCGGATTATCTGGGCCCGTCGCGGCGACGACGAAGTGGTGCGGGTGTTCGTCAACCATGAGGGCGAGCGCGTGGTCGTACGCGGCCTGACGGAAAGGCACGACCGCGGCAGGCACCGCGGCTGGGTCCGGAAGGGCCGCGCCGAAGAAGTCATCACGGACGTCGACGTGCGGCTGCGGGCGGAGAAGCACTAGCCGGGCTCCACGCTGGCGGGTAGGTTAGGAGCCGACGCCGACCGCTTGGACGCCAGCCCATGGGCTACGAACCGCTCCCCGACCGCCGCTCGCTCCGCGACCGCCGCCTGCTGGACGACCGGCGCGCGGGTGTAGATCGCCGTTTCGGGCCGGACCGGCGGCGGGACAGCCAGCCGGTCGAGACGGATCGGCGCGCCGGCCTGGAGCGGCGCACGGCGCAAGAGCGCCGCCGGGCGGTGCGGCGATCAGGTGCGCAGCGCCGCCTGCTTCCCGACCGCCGGAAGAGCGCTCACGCGGCGCGGGTGTAAGCCGTTGGATTGACGCGCGGCNCTCGTTGACGCNAGCGGTCTGCTTCCCTACTATCGCCCGGTGCCGTACCTCAAGCTGATNGACCTCGGGACCCAACAGGCCACCGAGGTGCGCGGCGACGTGGCGCGNCTGGGNCGNAGCCCCGACTGTGCGGTGGTGGTGTCGGGNGCCCATGCGGGAGTCGTGTCCGCGCTCCACGCCGAGCTGCGTCACGGTGCCACCGGCTGGCAACTCAAGGACCTCGGCAGCCGGAACGGCACGTCCCTGAACGGCGGACGACTCGCAACCGAGGCTCTCCTCAAGGCGGGGGACGTGATCGGCCTCGGCGAGACCGGCCCGCGCTACTCCGTGGCGGCGGTCGCCGAGGACCTCGCGACCACGATCCCGGAGCAGCCGGGCCATGCCGGTTCCCCGGAGCGTCATACGCCCGCGGAAGCGCGCGCTTACGGTGTGACGCTGCTCGGGGCCGCCACCGGCCGCCGCTACGAGGCGCGCGGCACGCGCATCCGCCTCGGCCGCGGCCGTGAGTGCGAGATCCAACCGGTCAATCCCACGGACACGATCGTCTCGCGCGTACACGCCGAGCTGACCGTGGGTCCGACCAGCGGCTTGGTGATCAGCGACCTCGGCAGCACCAACGGCACGTTCGTGAATGACGAGCGGGTCACCGAGCCCATGCCGATCCGCCTGGGGGATCGCATCATGCTGGGGGCGGGTGGGCCCGTGCTGATCGTTGAAGGGCTCGGTACCGCTCCCACGCTGCCGGCCGCGCGG
>JGI25385J37094_10000426_pt1 | contig 11224 bp, 13 predicted proteins | sample GraSoi013_1_40cm_FD_37094 | JGI IMG/M metagenome (IMG submission 37094) | reverse complement strand
TCGTCATGCCCGCCGACGTCGATGACGTCGTCAAAGCGCTCGAGCTCGCGCAGGATCGCGGGCTCCCGTGGGTGGCGCTCGGCCTTGGCTCGAACGTGCTCGTCAAGGACGCCGGCTTCCCGGGCGTCGTGATCCGCATCGGGAAGGGTCTCGACCGTTTCGAGATGAAGGGTGCCACCGCCATCGTGGGCGCCGGTCTGCCGACGCCGCTCCTCGCCCGTCGCACCGCCGAGGCAGGCTTCGCGGGCGTGGAACGCTTCATCGGGATTCCGGGCGCGGTGGGCGGCGGCGTGTACATGAATGCGGGCGCGCACGGGGCCGAGTTCGCGGAAGTGCTCACGGAGGCCACCGTGATGGATGCCAAGGGGAAGATCCGGCAGGTCCTGCGCAAACAGATCTCGTTCAAGTACCGGTCCTCGAACCTCGGCAACGTGATCGTGGTCGAGGCGAAGCTGGCGCTCATCGAGGAGCCGCCCGCCAAGCTCAAGGAATTGCAGGCGCGGCTGCTGCGGTGGCGCAAGGCCGGAACGCCGTTCGACCAGCCGTGCGCCGGCTCGGTTTTCAAGAATCCGGGGGGCCCCCGGACCGCCGGTGCCCTGATCGACGAATGCGGGCTGAAGGGCTTCACCATCGGCGGCGCTCAGGTCTCGCCGCTGCACGCGAACTACATCGTGAGCACCGGCAACGCGACGGCGAATGACGTGCTCAAGCTCATCGAGCACGTCCGGAAGACGGTCGCCAAGAAGACCGGCGTCGAGCTGGAGCTCGAGATCAAAGTGATCGGAGCCTAGATGGCGGAGTTCTTCGTCCATGAATCGAGCTATGTCGACGACGGGGCACAGGTCGGCCGGGGCACGAAGATCTGGCACTTCTGCCACGTCATGCCCGGTGCGGTGATCGGCGAGCGCTGCAACCTGGGCCAGAACGTGGTGGTGATGCCCGGCGTGCGGATCGGCAACAATGCCAAGATCCAGAACAATGTATCGATCTACGAGGGCGTCACGCTCGAAGACGACGTGTTCTGCGGGCCGTCGTGCGTGTTCACCAACGTGATGAACCCCCGCAGTCACGTGCCGCGCAAGCATGAGTATCGAACCACCCTCGTAAAGCGCGGCTGCTCCATCGGCGCCAACGCGACCATCGTCTGTGGCGTGACCCTTGGCGAGTACGCGTTCATCGGTGCAGGTGCAGTGGTGACCTCCGACGTGCCTGCATATGCGTTGATGGTGGGCGTGCCCGCGCGTCGAGTCGGCTGGATGTGCCAGTGCGGCGAGCGACTGGCGGTGACGGGCGGCAAGGCGGCGTGCGCCGCCTGCGGCACCGCCTATGCGGAGCGGAACGGAACCCTGACCCGGAAGGCGACGTGAACGTGCCGTTACTGGACCTCGTGGCGCAATATCAGGCGATCAAGGACGAAGTCCTGCCCGCCCTGCAGGCGGTCATCGAATCGCAGCAGTTCGTGATGGGTCCCCTCGTGCCACAGCTCGAGACCGCCGTCGCCCGGCTCGCGCGTGCAAAGCACGGCATCGCCTGCGCCAGCGGCACAGACGCGCTGCTCCTGCCACTCAAGGCGCTGGGGCTCCGCTCCGGAGACGAGGTCATCACGACCCCGTANACGTTTTTCGCCACCGCTGGGACGATCCACAACGCCGGCGGAACGCCCGTCTTCGTGGACATCGACCCCGGGACGTTCAATATCGATCCGGCGGCGGTGGAGGCGGCGATCACGCCGCGCACGCGGGCCATCATGCCGGTCCACCTCTACGGCCAAATGGCCGCCGTGGAGCGGCTGCTCCCGATCGCACGCGTTCGGGGGCTCCAGATCTTGGAAGACGCCGCCCAAGCCATCGGGGCGCGCCGCAAGATCGANGGGCAGTGGCGGATGGCCGGAGAGCTGGGCTGGGCGACCGGGTATTCCTTCTTTCCGAGCAAGAACCTCGGCGCGTGGGGCGACGGCGGCATGATGGTCACGTCGGACGACGCGCTCGCCGAGCGCCTGCGCAAGCTGCGGCTCCACGGCGGGGCGAAGCAGTACCACCACGACGAGGTCGGCACCAACTCGCGACTCGACTCGATCCAGGCCGCGGTTCTGCTGGCGAAGCTGCCATACCTCGCCGCGTGGTCCGAGCGGCGGCGCGAGCACGCCGCGACCTACACGAACGCCCTGGCGGACGTGTCGGAGGTCCGCACGCCCGTGGTGGAGGCCTGCAACGAGCCCATCTTTCATCAGTACACGTTGCGCGTCGAGCGGCGCGATGACCTCCAGGCGCACCTGAAGAGCAAAGGGGTCGGCANCGCGGTCTACTACCCCGTGCCGCTCCACCTCCAGAACTGCTTCAGTCACCTGGGCTACAAGCGNGGCCGGCTTCCCGAGGCCGAGCGGGCGGCGGGGGAAGTGATCTCGCTCCCCATCTATCCCGAGCTCACGCGTGACCAAGTCGACTACGTCGCGGACACGATCCGCGGGTTCTACCGGTGACCCGTCTCAAGATGGGCGTGATCGGCGCCGGGGCGTGGGGGAAGAACCATGTGCGGACCGCGGCGACCCTTCCCGAAGCCGAGCTGGTGGCGGTGTGTGACGCGGACCCCAAGACTCGGGAACGGATCGGCCGCCAGTACCCGGCCGTGCACGTGACGGCCGACGTCGCAGACCTNTTGAGCCGGGTGGACGCGGTGGTGATCGCCTCACCNGCCACGACGCACGCCCGCGTCGCGTTGCAGTGCGTCGAGGCCGGGAAACCGTGCCTGGTCGAGAAGCCCTTCGCCCTCAGCACCCGGGACGCCGAGGCGGTAGCCCGCGCCGCGGCCGAACGGAAGGTCCCCGTGCTGGCCGGTCATCTCCTGGTCTTTCACCCTGCGGTCGAGCGGCTCAGGGCCCTGGTTCAAGGGGGCGAGCTCGGCCGCGTCTACTATCTGTATGGCCTACGTGTCAACTTGGGGCAAGTGCGCGCCGATGAGAACGCGCTGTGGAGCTTCGGGCCGCACGATGTCTCGTGGCACTCTACTTGCTCGGAGAGGCCCCCGTGCGGGTGGCCGCGCACGGGAAGAGCTACCTCCAGCGCAACGTGGAAGACGTCGTGTTCCTGACCATGGAATTCGGGAGCGGCGTGCTCGCGCACGTGCAGTTGTCATGGCTCGACCCGCACAAGGAACGGAAACTCACCGTCGTGGGGGCGCAGAAGATGGTCGTGTTCGACGATATGGAGGCGCGGGAGAAGCTCCGGATCTACGACAAGGGGGTGGAGCGGCCGCCCGAGTACGGGTCGTACGGGGAGGCGCTGTCGATTCGGGAGGGGGACATCTTCATCCCCAAGATTCCCAACGTGGAGCCGCTCGCGGCGGAGGTCGGGCACTTCACCCGCGTGGCGCGGGGCATGGAGCCGCCCCGCGCGAGCGCGGAGGATGGCGTGCGGGTGGTTCGAGTGCTGGAAGCGGCTACGCGCTCGTTGGCGACGGGCGGGGCGCCGGTCCAGTTATGAGCGCCGCCGCCCAGGCCCCTGCGGACCTGCTGGTCGCGAAGGCGCAGGACCGCTCCGCGCTGATCGGGATCGTCGGTCTGGGCTACGTGGGTCTGCCGCTCGCGATGGAGTTCGCGCGCGCCGGCTTCCGGGTGCTCGGGTTCGACGTGAGCCAGGCGGTCGTGGACAGCTTGACCCAGGGACGCTCCCACGTCCAGGACGTGCCGAGCGCGGACGTGGCGCGTTTCACCAAGGAAGGCAAGTTCACCGCGACCACGGACCTGGCGCGGCTGCGCGAGCCCGACGTCGTGTCGATCTGCGTGCCCACGCCGCTTTCGAAGACCAAGGACCCCGACGTGAGCTACGTGCTCGCGGCGACGAACGCGGTGAAGCGCGCGCTGCGGCGCGGCCAGCTCATCGTGCTCGAATCCACGACGTATCCCGGCACCACCCGCGAGCTGATGCTCCCCGCGCTCGAGGAAACCGGGCTGCAGGTGGGGGAGGACTTCTTCCTCGCGTTCTCTCCGGAGCGGGTAGACCCGGGCAACCCGAAATGGAACACGCACAACACGCCCAAGGTGGTGGGAGGGCTCACGGCGGCGTGTCGGCGCGTGGCCATAGCGGTCTACGAGCCGGCGATCGAACGCCTCGTGGCCATGTCCTCCACGGAGGCGGCCGAGCTGGTCAAGATTCTCGAAAACACGTTTCGCAGTGTGAACATCGGACTCGTCAACGAGATGGCGATCGTATGCGATAAGCTCGGGGTCGATGTGTGGGAGGTGATCGAGGCCGCGGCGACGAAGCCCTTCGGCTTCATGAAGTTCACGCCTGGCCCGGGCGTCGGGGGGCACTGTATCCCGCTCGATCCGCATTATCTGGCGTGGAAGATGCGGACCCTCAACTATCGCACGCGATTCATCGAGCTGGCGGGCGAGATCAACGCGGAGATGCCCGAATACTGGGTGGGCCGCGTGGTCGATCGCCTGAACGAGCAGGGGCGCGCGGCCCGGGGCAGCAAAGTGCTGGTGGTGGGCGTGGCCTACAAGAAAGACATCGACGACATTCGCGAAAGCCCGGCGCTCGATGTGATCCGGTTGTTGCAGCGGCGCGGTGCGGCGGTCTCCTATCACGATCCGCACGTCCGGAAGCTCAGGGACGAGGCCATCGATCTCGCCTCTGTCCCGCTCACGCCCGAGACGGTCTCGACCGCTGATTGCGTGGTCATCGTGACCGATCATTCGGATGTGGACTACGCCCTCGTGGAGCGGTGTGCGCGCCTGGTCGTCGATACGCGCAACGCCCTCGCGACCGTTCGGCAGCGAAGGCAAGCGCGGTGAAGATCGCCGTCGTCGGCACGGGGTACGTCGGGCTCGTCGCGGGGGCGTGTCTGGCCGAAACCGGCAACGATGTCGCCTGTGCGGATGTGGACGCCGCCAAGATCGAGAGTCTCCGCCAGAACCGGCTCCCGATCCACGAGCCCGGACTCGAGCCGCTCGTCGTGCGCAATCAGCGGGACGGCCGCCTGGAGTTCACCACCGACGTCGGCGCTGCGGTCGAGCGTTCGGACGTCATCTTCATCGCGGTCGGCACGCCACCGGGCGAGGACGGCTCGGCCGACCTGCAGCACGTGCTCGAGGTGGCGCGCACCATCGGGCGGCACATGGACCGCCCCAAGCTGGTCGTCACCAAGAGCACGGTTCCCGTCGGCACCGCGGAGCGGGTACGCGGCGAAATCGCCAAGCATACGAGCACCGCGTTTCACATCTGCGCCAATCCCGAGTTTCTCAAGGAAGGCGCCGCGGTCGAAGACTTCATGAAGCCGGACCGGGTGATCGTGGGTGTGGATTCGGCGGAGGCGGCGGATGTGATGAGTCAGCTGTATGCGCCGTTCGTGCGGACCGGCAATCCCATCATCTTCATGGACCTGCCGTCNGCGGAGATGACCAAGTACGCGGCCAACGCCATGCTGGCCACGCGCATCTCCTTCATGAATCAGATCGCCCTGCTGTGCGACGCCGTCGGCGCGGATGTGACCCTCGTCCGCAAGGGAATCGGGACGGACCGGCGCATCGGACCGGCGTTCCTGTTCCCGGGGCCGGGCTACGGCGGATCGTGCTTCCCGAAGGATGTCAAGGCGCTGATCCGCACGGGGGAGGACCGCAGCGTGTCACTCGGCATCCTGCACGCCGTCGAGGCGGCGAACGAGCGGCAGAAGCGCGTGCTGTTCGAAAAGCTGGCGCGTCGGCTGGGGGACGGGTTGCGCGGCGCCGCGGTCGCCGTCTGGGGGCTCGCGTTCAAGGCCGAGACCGACGATGTGCGCGAGAGCCCCGCACTCGTGCTGGTCGAACAGCTGCTCGGCGCGGGCGCACAGGTGCGGGTGCACGACCCGGCGGCGCTCGCGTCCGCGCGCCGCCACTTGGGAGACCGGGTGACGTATGCCAAGAGTGTGTACGACGCCGTGGACGGCGCGGCGGCGCTCGCGATCGTCACCGAGTGGCTGGAGTACCGGAATCCCGACTTCGAGCGCATCAAGCGCGCCCTGACGCGGCCCGTGATCGTCGATGGACGGAACCTGTACGACCCGCAGCGCATGGCACGGCTGGGGTTCATCTACGAGAGCATCGGCCGCCCGGTGGCATGCGCATCCTCGTAACGGGTGCCGCTGGATTTCTCGGTTCGCATCTCTGCGACCGGCTGCTCGCGCTGGGCCACCGGGTGGTCGGGATGGACAACTTCATCACCGGGAACCGATCCAACCTCGAGCATCTCAAGAGCCACCCGAACTTCCANCTCANCCTCCACGACGTGGCCAACTTCATCGAAGTGGAGGGGCCACTCGAGGGCGTGCTCCACTTCGCGAGCCCGGCCAGCCCNGTGGACTACCTGGAATTGCCCATCCAGACGCTNAAGGTGGGATCGCTCGGCACCCATAAGGCCCTCGGCCTCGCGAAGGCGAAAGGTGCGCGATTCCTCCTCGCATCGACNTCCGAAGTGTACGGCGATCCNCTNGTGCATCCNCAGCCGGAGAGCTACTGGGGGAATGTGAACCCGGTCGGGCCCCGTGGCGTATATGACGAGGCCAAGCGCTTTGCCGAAGCCATCACGATGGCCTATCATCGCTTCCATCGGCTCGACACCCGGATCGTGCGTATCTTCAATACCTATGGACCCCGCATGCGACCCCACGACGGCCGCGTGGTGTCGAACTTCATCGTGCAGGCGCTCAAAGGCGAACCCCTCACCGTGTACGGTGACGGCTCGCAGACCCGCTCCTTCTGCTATGTGGACGACCTGGTGGANGGCATCGTGNGGCTGTTCGAGCGCGGGGGGCCGGATCCGACGAACATCGGTAACCCCAATGAATTCACCGTGCGCCAGCTGGCCGGGCTGGTGCTGCGACTCACCGGGAGCCGGAGCCGCATGGTGGAGCAGCCTCTCCCCACCGACGATCCGAAGGTCCGCCAACCCGACATCCAGCGTGCCCGCGAGACTCTCGGCTGGGAGCCGAAGATCTCGCTCGAAGACGGGCTGCGCCGCACCATCGAGTATTTCAGCGGGCTCACGGCGGCGTGAGCACCCGTCTGCTCGTCACGGGCGCGGCCGGCTTCATCGGCTCGCACGTGAGCGAAGCGCTCCTCGCCCGGGGTGACGAAGTGGTGGGCGTCGACAACTTCGATGCCTTCTACCCCCGCGCCGTCAAGGAGCGGAACCTCGACGGGCTGCGCCGGACCACGGGCTTCCGGTTCGTCGAGGCGGACATCGTCCGTGATGCGCTCCCGCTCGAGGGCGTGTCGGTCGTACTGCACCTCGCGGCGCGCCCGGGGGTGCGGCCCTCCCTCGAGGACCCCGCGTCTTATGGCGACACGAACGTGACGGGCACGGTGCGGGTGTTCGAGGCGGCTAGGCGCGCCGGCCTCCGGCGAATCGTGTTCGGCTCGTCATCCTCGGTGTACGGCGACGCGACGCCCGCCCCCTTCGCCGAGGACGCGCCGGCCGTCTGGCCGATCTCACCCTACGCCGCCAGCAAGCGCGCCGGGGAGCTGATGGCGCACGCGTTCGCGCATCTCTACGGCATGCAAATCGCTTGCCTCAGGTTCTTCACGGTGTACGGGCCGCGCCAGCGGCCCGACCTCGCGATCCATCGCTTCACCCACCTCATCGCCGGTGGACAGCCGATCCGGATGCACGGGGACGGGTCGAGCGAGCGCGACTATACCTATATTACGGATTGCGTGGACGGCATCCTCGCCGCCGTGGAATGGACCGCCCGGCCGCGGCCGGCGGGGCTGGCCGAGCCGATCAACATCGGCGGCGGGGCGCGCGTGCGGCTCGACCAGTTGATCGAGTTGATCGGGCGGACGCTGGGGCGTGAGGTGCGGATCGAGCGCCACGGCGACCAGCCGGGAGATGTGCGGCTCACGGCCGCGGANCTGCGTCGTGCCCAGCGCGAGCTCGGGTACCGCCCCGCGGTCGGNNTCGAGGAAGGCATTCGGCAATTCGTCCGTTGGTACGAGGCGACGCATGGACGTCAGCGCTGAGCATNTGGTCGAGCAGGCCCGGGAGCGGTTCCAACTGCAGGANTACTACGGGGCCATCCACCTCCTCGAGGAGGTGGTGGCGGCCGGCCGCGCGTTCGCCGATGCGCACCACGTGCTCGGCCTGTCGTACTCACTCGTGGGCCAGCAAGATCAGGCCCTCGCNCAGCTCGACCGTGCCCTGGCGCTCAACCCCCATTACATCGAGGCGCTGGTGCACCGCGCCATCGTGCTGAACGAGCTGGGACGGGAGGCCGAGGCGGANGCCGCGTTCCGGCGCGCCGCNCAGGTCGGGGGCGAGCCGCGCGAGGGCTTCGCGGCCCATGTAGCCGCCAANCTGGCCAACCAGCACGCTGCCCTGGGCGATGCGTACCTCGGNGCCGGCGGCCTGACGCAGGCGATCGGGGAGTACCAGCAGGCGCTTACCCTNGGACCCGCGTTTCACGACCTGCGGTACAANCTGGGGCGCATGCTGCTCGAGGCGGGCCGCGCCCTCGATGCGCGCGAACACTTCGAGATCATCGTGCGCGCCCGTCCCACCTACCTCGACGCGGCCGCCATGCTCGGGCTCGCCTGCTACCTCGCCGGGGACGGGCTCGCGGCCAAGGCGGTGTGGGAGGAGTGCCGGGAGCGTCGGCCGGAGGATCCGCGCGTGGAAGCCTACCTGGCCATGCTGGCTCGCAACGACGCCCCCGTGCCGGTGGCGGTGCCGGCTTCCGGTGGGGACGGCGATCCGCCGTCGGCCCATCCCTCGAGTCGATCCGGGCGGAAGAAGCGGTCGTGACACGCTGGGTGTTGCTGGGTGTCGCGCTGGGGCTTGCGTGCCAGCCGAGTGCCGCCGACCACGAGGAGCTGGGCGATCGCGCCTACGCGGCAGGGGCGTACCGCGATGCCTTCGCCGAATACGAGCTCGGACTGAAGGCCCACCCCGGTAGCGCGGATCTGAACGCCAAGGCGGGCGCGGCGGCGCTGCACGTCGGGGACTTCGCCAGCGCCGTGGACGCGTACGTGGTGCTCGGAGCGCGCGACGGATCGCGGGCCGGTGAAGCGGCGGATGGCCTCGAGCGGGTCGCCCGTGCGGCGCTCGCGGCGAACGACCGGGGCGATGCGGCGAAGGGGCTTGCGGGACTCCGGGCCGTGGCTCCCACCAGGCCGCTCGGCCGCTACACGCGGTTGGCGGCGCTCGATGCCGCCGATCGCGGCGATACGGCCAGCGCGATAGTGCTGCTGCCGGGGGCGATCGCGGCCGCCGGCGACGCTCGCATGGCCGATTCGCTGCTGTTCGTGTATGGCATGGCTGCGGTGCGCGCGCGTGATTGCGCCACGGCCGTCCCGGCGTTCGAGGGTGTGATCCGGCGGCAACGGGAGCCCGCGGTCGCGGACCGCGCGCGCGAGGGCTTGGGGTTGTGCTCGCTGGTCGAGGGCCAGCAGCTGCTCGAGAAGGGCAAGCCCAGCGAGGCGGAGGACTGGTTCCGGCGCGCCACCGCGCCGGGGTCGCCCGCGGACGTTGTGCGCGGAGCGTTTCTCGGCCTCGGAGACGTGAAACTCGCGCAGGGCGACGTGGCGGCGGCGTTGGAGAGCTACCAGCAGGCACTGGCCGGCGGCACACCCGGGGACACCATCACCCAGCGGGCGCACGAGAAGATCAACGCCCTTGGCAAGGCCGACGCGCCGTCGCCGGCTCCACCGAACAAGCCGTGAGGATCATGCTTCGCTCCCTGTGCATCGTCGGTGCCGCGCTACTGGCGGCCTGCCACCATGGGCCCCGAGTGGTGCCCGCGCCCGACCCCGTCGCCGACCTGGCGAAGGCGCGCGCACAGTTCCGGAGCGGGGACTACTCCAAGGCGCTGCTGTCGTTCCGCCGGCTCACTTACGAGCTGGGCCCCAGCCAGCCGGAGATGGCCGAGGCGCGATACCATATGGCCGAGTGTTACTTCCAGACGGGGGACCGCGTGCAGGCGGCCCACGAGTTCCGCCAGGTCGCGGACCAATTCGCGACGAGCGAGTACGCGCCCTTGGCCCTGCTGCGGGCCGGCGATGCTAACCTGCGGCTGTGGCGGAAACCGGAGCTGGATCCTTCGTATGGCGAAACGGCGCTGGCCATCTACCAGGAGCTGGCAGGGCGCTATCCGGGGACCGATGCGGCCGCCCGGGCGCAGATGCATGACGCAGCAGCTGAAGGAGTGGTTCTCCCAGAAAGACTACAAGAACGGGATGTTCTACTTCCGGCGACGCGCCTACGATTCCGCGATCATCTACTTTAAGGACGTGATTGCGACCTATCCCGGGACGTCACGCGTCCCCGACGCGTTGATGCGGCTGGTAGACAGCTACCGCGTCATCGGGTACGCCGACGAGCTGAAGGAGACCTGCGCGCACCTGCGGCGCTTCTTCCCGCAGACTGAGGGGCTCGACAAGTCCTGCCCGGCCGACTCGAGCACCGCCACGCCGTCCTGACCTCGCGTGGAGGCTCTGTTCGGCGGCTCGTTCGACCCCGTGCACATCGGGCATCTGGTCGCCGCGGAAGCAGCGGGGGAAGCGCTCGACGCCAGGGTGCGGTTCCTCCCCGCACGCGCACAGCCATTCAAGCGGGCGGCGCACGGCGCCGCGCCCGAGCAGCGGGCGGAGATGCTGGACCTTGCGGTCGCCGGGAACCCGCGCCTGGCCGTCGAGCGCATCGAGCTCACGCTGCCCGTCCCGTCATACACGGTCCGGACGCTGCAGGCGCTGGCCGGGCGGGAGCCGGGGAACCGGTTCACGTTATTGCTGGGGGCCGATGCGGCCGCCGAGCTGGCCGCCTGGTATCAGGTCGAGGCGCTCCCCGCGCTGGCGGACGTGGTAGTGTTCTCGCGACCGGGAGCGTCGCTGCCGCGACACCCGGCCATCCGTCGGGTCGTCGANGTGCCGNCGGTGGATGTNTCGGCCACGATGATCCGGGAGCGGGTGCGGCNGGGCCGCTCCATCCGCTATCTGGTGCCCGATGCCGTCCGCGACTACATCGCGGCGCACGGGCTGTATCACGAATAGAGGATTGATGTACAAGGGCTGGTTCACCAAGATCTTCGGCACCCAGTTCCAGCGTGAGCTGAANCGCATCCGNCCCATNGTGGACGCGATTCATGGCCACGAGGCANGCCTCAAGGGGCTGTCGGACGGGGAGCTGCAGGGCCAGACGCCGAAGCTGCGCGGCCTCATCGCCGAGCGCACCAGTACGCTCGCCGCGGAGGTCGA
>JGI25385J37094_10000416_pt1 | contig 11292 bp, 9 predicted proteins | sample GraSoi013_1_40cm_FD_37094 | JGI IMG/M metagenome (IMG submission 37094) | reverse complement strand
GAATCGTCAAACAAAAGTTTCGCGCGCCNGCTGTGGCGGGNTCGGTTCTAACGANGAAGGTTGTCGCCGCGAACCAAAAAGAACTGCAGCGTAATCCTCGCTCTCGAAGCGCGAAATTGCGCGCGTGGGAAAGAAGCTGATGGCCATTGAAATCCACCTCGAAAAACGGATCGTCAACAACAGCGTGATCCGCCAGATCGACGCGAAAAGCCATCGTGATTACATCGTCGTGACGGCATTGGCTGCGATTTTCTTGTTCGGCCTGTTTGCTTACGGCTGGCAGCACTACCAGTGGATCCAATACGGCTATCGCATCGAGGAAGCCCAAAAGAAGAAGGAGCGGTTGGCTGAGACCGGACGCCAGCTGCGGTTGGAACGCGCATCGCTGAGCAATCCGCAGCGAATTGATTCCATTGCGCGGAAACAGCTCGGGATGGTCGTTCCGGCTCCCGGCCAACTCGTCACGTTCAATACGGATGCGCCATTGACCATTCCGTCGCGGCAACGGCAGCAGCCCGCTCGACAGCCACAGCCGGCTGCCCTCGAACTGAACAGATGACCATATTAAAGATGCGATGATGAAATATCCGACAACGCGAGTTTACATTTTGATTGGTGTTATGGCAGTGTGGGCAGCGGCGATCGGAACGCGGCTCTATTTTCTTCATGTCGTTCATTCTGCCGATTACAGGCAGCGCGCCGAACGTCAGCAGCAGCGCACGTTTGAGGTGACCCCGCCGCGAGGCATCATCTACGACCGCAACAAGAACGAACTGGCAGTCAGCGTCAAAGTTGATTCTGTCTTCGCGGTTCCCGATGAGATCGATGATCCGGTTCGAGCCGCCGGAATTCTTTCGACCCGGCTCGGCATCCCTCGAGATGAGCTTTCCCAAAAACTTCAGATGCAGCGATCTTTCGTTTGGATCAAGCGGAAGGTGAGTGCGACAGAATCCGCGGCGCTCGCGAGAACGAAACTTCCGGGCATTTATTTCCAAAAGGAANACCACCGCTTCTATCCGAAGCGGGAGATGGCGGCCCATGTTCTAGGCTATGTGAATATTGATGAAGAAGGTATGGGGGGACTGGAATACCGGTACAACCGAAGCGTTCGCGGTGAGACCGGCCGGGCGGTTATTTTGACTGATGCCCGCGGCCGAAGTTTCAACAGCCTCGAACAGCCGCCGGCGCCCGGAGCGAATCTCGTCACGACAATCGACGAAAATATTCAGTACATTCTCGAAAAAGAGGTTATGGCTGCCGCAGTCAAGACGCGGCCAAAAGGAATCTCGGTCATCGCGATGTCTCCTTCCACGGGCGAGATCCTCGGGATGGCGAATTATCCTACCTTCAATCCGAATGAGTACGCGCGCTACTCCTCCCAAACCTGGAGTAATCGTGCCGTCAGTCAGACCTACGAGCCGGGTTCGACATTCAAGATTGTAACCGTGACATCGGCTATTGAAGAAGGTGTGGCAACTCCCACAGACGTCATCGATTGCCAGATGGGTTCCATTGTCGTATTTGGCCGGACGATTCACGACCACAAGCCATTCGGCCTTCTGACGGTCAAACAGATCATGGAGAAGTCGTCGGATGTCGGCGCCATTAAGCTTGGGTTGCGACTTGGCGACGAACGATTTGCAAGTTACATCGACCGCATGGGTTTTGGAAAACCCACGAATATCGATTTGCCCGGTGAGGAACGAGGGCTGACGAAACCCGCGTCGCACTGGACAAAGAGTTCAATCGGCTCGATAGCAATGGGCCAAGAGATCGGCGTGACGCCGCTTCAGATTATTCGAATGGTGTCCATCGTAGCCAGCGGCGGGATTCTCTACGAACCGTATATCGTCAAGAGAGTCGAGCACCCGCAAAACGGGATTCTTAGTGAGACGATACCCCATGGTGAGCGCGTCATTTCTGCCGATACCGCGGCGAAACTGCAAGACATGCTGGAAGTCGTGGTTACGCATGGCACAGCGACGGCAGGAAAGCTCGATGGCTACACCGCTGCGGGAAAAACCGGCACGGCCCAAAAAATCGATGAAACCGGTCACTATTCCAAAACCAAGTTCGTCGCCTCTTTTACAGGATTTGCTCCAGCTTCGAATCCCGTGGTCGCGATCATTGTTGTTATCGACGAACCGGTTGGGCAACACATGGGCGGGGAGGTCGCGGCGCCTCTATTCAAGAAAGTAGCCGAGCCGATCTTGCGATACATGTCCGTCCCGCCCGATGTTCCTACCTATGCGCCGCAGTACACGATGAAGGAGGCTTTGCCCGTAAAATCCAGAAGCTTTGTCAAGCGCGCGACTTATTCTCCCTCTCGTGAGGGCGAGACCGCGAGCGAAGCGAGCGGAGGGGGTCGATTCCGGACTTTGTGGGCAAAGCAGCCCGTCTCCGCCAGGGTCATAGATCGGGTGTATGGTTCCGAATCCAGTGACTTCGGCGACGTTACCATTCCCGATTTTCACGGAAAGTCTCTTCGGCAGGTCACTGAAGAGTGTTTGAAAGCGGGTTTGCGATTGCAATCCACCGGCTCGGGGGCCGCGATCGAGCAGATCCCTCCGCCCGGTACCAGCGTGCGCGCGGGCGCACGTGTACAAGTACGGTTTTCAACTCGCATGTCGCAGCGGTAGCATTTAGAAAATGAAGCTTGAGGAGCTGCTGAAAGGTTGCAGCCTACGCGCCGCGGCTGGTGATCTGGGCGTCGAGATTCTCGGTCTCGCCTATGATTCACGCCGGGTGCGCCCCGGCGACGCCTTCTTTGCCATCCGTGGAACTCGCATGGATGGAAACCGGTTCGTCCCGAACGCGATCGAGAAGGGAGCTGCCGCCATTGTGTCGGCTTTACCCGCTACGCCTCCAGTTTCTGTGCCTTGGATTGAAGTCGGCGACGAGCGCCTTGCGCTTGCTCGAGTGGCCGGTAACTTCTACGGTCATCCGACCGCCCAACTGCACCTCATTGGAATCACGGGCACCAATGGAAAGACGACGACAACGTATCTGGTCGAGTCCATTTTGAAAGCAGCGAATATGCCCGCCGCCGCATTTGGCACGATCGAATATCGGGGCGCAGGATTCGCTTTCCCAGCGGAACGGACAACAGCGGAGTCGCCCGAACTGGAAAAACTCTTCAGACAAGTCGTCGATGCGGGATGGAAATACGCCGTAATGGAAGTCTCGTCTCACGCAATCGCCATGAAACGCGTCCAGGCACTGCAGTTCGAGATTGCGGTGTTCACGAACCTCAGCCGTGACCATCTAGATTTTCATGGCGACATGGATTCGTATTTTCGGACGAAGAGACAGTTGTTTGAAGGGTTAAATGGAGTACGGCCGAGAATCATGGTCTTGAACAGCGACGATCCCCGATACGAGGATCTACGGTCGATTGACCCCTCGCGCGTGCTGACCTATGGAATGCAAGCTGCAGCTGATGTCTGTCCTGTGCGCCATCAATTTGGGTGGGAAAATACCGAGGCCTTCTATAAGACGCCGCTGGGCGAGCTGGAGGTGCGCACGTCTTTGATGGGCAAGCCGAACCTGTTGAATATCGGCGCAGCCATCTCGGTCGGCATCGCTCTTGGTCTACGGCTCGAGGCCATCGCCAGTGGTATCGAGCGGCTTGGTAGCGTTTCGGGGCGGTTCGAGCCCGTCAGTGAAGGGCAACCCTTCCGTGTTATCGTTGATTATGCCCATACGGACGACGCTCTGGAAAAACTTCTACGGTCCGCCCGCGAAATCACCCCCAGAAGATTGATCCTGGTTTTTGGCTGCGGTGGCGAGCGCGATCGTACGAAGCGTCCAGCGATGGGAAAGGTGGCGGCGCTCGAGAGCGATTATGCGATCCTGACCTCTGATAATCCGCGCGGCGAAGATCCCATAGAAATTATCCGTGAAATCGAACATGGAATGCGCGATGCCCGGCACAGCGTTATTGTGGATAGGCGCGAAGCCATCCGCCGAGCATTGCTGGAAGCGAAGGAAGGCGACACCGTCGTGATCGCGGGAAAGGGCCATGAGACTTATCAAACGATCGGTGCNACGTCATATGCATTTGATGATCGCGTGGTAGCACGCGAATTGCTCCATGAACTTATCGTTGGAAGAAATTAGCCAGGCTGTCGACGGGGTTCTCGAAGGACCGGGCCATGTCAACGTTCGAGGCTACTCGATCGATTCCAGAACGATCAATGCTGGGGAATTGTTTTTTGCGATAAAGGGCCCCCGCTTTGACGGACATGAGTTCGTCGCGCAGGCCCTTCAAAAGGGAGCGGCGGCCGCGGTCGTTGAGGAAGAACTGAGACCCTCACCCGGCCCGCCTGCGGCGGCTTCACCCTCTCCCTCTGGGAGAGGGCAGGGTGAGGGTTCCATCATTCGAGTCACCTCTACACTCGAGGCCCTTCAAACTCTTGCTCTCAAGGTTCGGCGGCGCTTGGGAATGACAATCATCGGCGTAACCGGCAGCGCCGGCAAAACCACAACTAAGGAGATGACTGCGGCGGTTTTAGGGAAAAAGTTCACGGTTTTGCGTTCCGCAGGCAATCTGAACAATGAATTCGGGATGCCGCTCTGCCTTCTGCGCGCGGAGCGCTACCAGAACATTGGCGTTCTGGAAATGGGCATGTCCGCCAAAGGCGAGATCCGCAAGCTGGCTTTGATTGCTGAGCCCAACGAAGGCGTTGTGACGAATGTCAATCCCGTGCATCTGGAATTTTTCAAGTCCATCGACGAGATCGCGGAGGCCAAGGCCGAACTCATCGAGGGCCTGCATGAACCCAAGGTTGCCTACCTGAACAACGACGATCCGCGCGTCCGCGCGATGGCGCGCAACTTCGCCGGGAAAGTTATTACCTACGGCGTGAAGTCCGTCGCTCGATTCAAAGTCCAACAAATACAGGATCTGGGTATCGAAGGAACCGCTTTCACCGTGCAGCATGGCCAGGGCGATGCACATTTCGTTTTGCCTTTGCTCGGCCAGCACAATGTCGCCAATGCGATCGCCGCCATCGCCGTGGGCGTTACACACGAAGTCCCTTGGGAACAAATTCGGGAAGCCATTAGCCAGATTAAGCCCGAAAAAATGCGCGGTGAGGTCGTCAAGTTTCGCGAAGGATTTGTGGCGATCGATGACTCTTACAATTCGAATCCTCGCGCTCTCTCCGAAATGATTCGCTTCCTCGGTAGGCTTCAGGGATACCAGCGTAAGATCCTGGTGGCAGGCGAAATGTTGGAGCTTGGACCGGAAGGACCGGAACTTCATCGAAATTGCGGCCGTGAAGCGGCTCGGGCAGGATTGGAAATGATCATTGGTGTGCAAGGCCAGGCCAAAGAAATTTTGGAAGGTGCGCTGGACAGCGGAATGGACCGTTCTCGATTGAAATTCGTCGGCGATGCTCTTCAAGCAGGCGATCTACTGGCGCGCACTGTAAAAGAAGGTGATGTGGTTTTGATCAAGGCGTCGCGGGGAGTGAAACTCGAGCAGACTCTCAACACCCTTCGAGCCGCTTTCGCCAGCATGGAACCCTAAATTGATTTAATGCTCTACCACATTCTTTACGAATTCTTATATCCGTTGAACCACCTCTGGGCGCCGCTCAGAGTCTTGAACGTTTTTCAGTACATTACGTTCCGGACAGCGTATGCCAGTTTGACGGCACTGTTGATCAGCCTGCTGCTGGGTCCCTGGTTGATTACGAGATTGCGGGAATTTCAGATTGGCCAGCAGATTCGTGAAGAGGGCCCAAAATCTCACCAGAAGAAGGCGGGCACGCCGACGATGGGCGGAGTTCTGATCGTTGTCTCGATCATCGTCCCGACATTGTTGTGGGCAAACCTTCGGACGCGATATGTCTGGCTTGCTGTTGTCGCAACGCTCGCCTTCGGCGCCATCGGTTTTGCCGATGATTACATCAAGATCGTCCGCCGCCGGTCACTCGGTCTCACGCCGCGTGAAAAGATTGGGCTCCAGACGCTGTTCAGTATCTGCATCGGAATCTACCTTCTGTACCTGACGAATACTCATCTGTACGAGACGAAGCTGACGGTTCCCTTCTTCAAAACCTTCGCCCCCGATCTCCTCGTCGACAGCCTATTCACAAGTCCGTTTTGGTTTTTTGGTTATCTGCCGTTTCTATTTGTCATCTGGATGGTGATCGTTGGGTGTTCCAACACGGTCAACTTGACCGATGGCCTGGATGGCTTGGCCATCGGCTGCACGCTGATCGCTTCGGCGGCCCTAACCGCGCTGACCTACGTCACCAGCAATGCGATCCTTTCAGACTACCTCGACCTCCAGTACATCCGGCAGGCCGGCGAGTTGACGATCTTCTGCGGATCGATGGTTGGAGCAAGCCTCGGTTTCCTTTGGTACAACGCGCATCCCGCTGAAGTGTTCATGGGCGATGTGGGATCGCTCGCGCTGGGTGGCGCCATCGGCACAGTGGCCGTCATTATCAAGCAGGAACTTCTTCTGATCTTCATCGGTGGTGTTTTCGTGGCCGAAGGATTGTCGGTAATTATCCAGGTCGCTTCGTTCAAGCTTCGGGGTAAGCGCGTTTTTAAGATGGCTCCGTTGCATCACCATTTCGAACTGCAGGGCTGGAGCGAATCGAAAGTCATTATTCGCTTTTGGATCGCGTCGCTCATCCTGTCGTTATTCAGTTTGTCAACACTGAAATTGAGATAACGTGGCGAAAACACTAAAACCCGATCGGATACTATTCCTCGTAACTCTGGTTCTGGTCGGATTTGGAATCGCGATGGTATTCAGTTCCTCCGCTATCATGGCGAAGGAAAGATTCGGAGATCCGAACTATTTCTCATTCAAGCAGATCATTTCGGGAACGTTGGGGCTGGCGATCATGTTTATCGTGATGAAGGTGGACTATCACACCTATCGCCATCCGGTGATCGTTTTTTCCACGCTGGCGATTGTCGTTGCGATGCTTGTCGTCGTCTTTTTCCTGGCCGCATCGGTGAAGACTCACCGCTGGATAAAGTTCTCCGGTTTCTCGATGCAGCCGTCCGAGATGGCGAAACTCGCCCTCATATTTTTCCTCGCGTACTTTTTGGAAAAGCGAAAAGGCAAGTTGAACGATCTACCGTTCACGCTGGTTCCGATTGCAATTATTGTGGCGCTGCTGGCTGGGCTGATTCTGCTGCAGCCCGATTTGGGTACCGCCGTTGCGTTACTTGCGATTAGCGGAGTCTTACTCTTCGTTGCCGGACTCGACCTGCGCTGGATCGCAGCGTCCATCATTTTCACTGCGCCGGTTTTTTATCTGCTGATTTTCCGAGTCAGGTACCGCCGCGAGCGCATCCTGGCCTTTTTAAATCCGTGGGAAGAGCCGTTGGGCCGCGGCTTTCAGATGATCCAATCATTGCTGTCGGTCGCTTCCGGGGGGATCACCGGGCTCGGCTTCATGGAAGGAAAACAGAAGCTGTTCTACTTGCCTGAGCCTCATACCGATTTCATTTTCGCTGTCGTCGGCGAAGAGCTGGGCCTCATTGGAACATGCATGCTGCTCGCGCTATTTGTGGTGTTTCTCTGGCGTGGTGTCCGGGCATCGGTGCGCGCGCCGGACCTGTTCGGTTTTTATCTCGGATTGGGCATCACGATGATGGTATGCGTCCAGGCCTTCATCAACATGAGTGTTGTCCTGGGCCTGTTACCGACCAAAGGGATCCCATTGCCTTTTTTGAGTTACGGAGGCACTTCCTTTGTCGTGATGCTTGTTGCTGTGGGCATCCTGCTAAATGTGTCGCAACAATCGAGTTAATTTGGTCCTGATTTGGGACTCATGAAGGTGATCATAGCGGGTGGCGGGACCGGAGGGCACCTGTTTCCAGGCATCGCCGTGGCCCGAGAAATCGAGCGGCGCGATCCCGCCNCTTCGATATTGTTTGTAGGAGCCGAGCAGGGAATTGAAGCAAGGATCGTCCCGAAGGAAGGATTCAACTTGCAGACATTGCCCGTAGGAGGCATCAAGGGCGTCGGCGCCGCGCGGCAGGTTCGGAATCTGGGCCGTATCGTCGCTGCCGTTTTCAAAGCCCGGCAGATTCTTCGGGAGTATAAGCCTGATGCAGTGATCGGTGTTGGCGGGTATGCATCTTTTCCGATGCTCAGCGCCGCGATCCTTGGCGCGTATCCTCGCATCATCATGGAACAGAATGCGATTCCCGGACTCGCCAACCGCGCGCTCGGCAAATGGGTCGACTTTGCTGCCGTCACCGATACGCGCACGCAATCGTATTTCGGCGACCGTGGGGTCGTCACCGGCAATCCTGTTCGCCCGGAATTCAAATCCATTCCGCCGAAGCCTCACGTGGCTCCTTATACCGTCCTCATCTTTGGAGGAAGCCAGGGCGCGCAGTCGATCAACCGCGCAGTTATGGACGCGGTTCGAGGTCTTTTCGATTGGAAGAATCAATTGCGGTTTGTACATCAGACCGGTGAGCGGCAGTTGGATGAAGTTAAAAACGCCTATGCTGTGAAGGGCTTTCAGGCCGACGTCCGCACCTTTTTCAATAATTTTCACGAACAATATGCCGCTGCGGACCTGATCGTTTCACGGTCGGGCGCCACAACCGTGGCCGAGATCAAAGCCGCTGGACGTGCCGCGATTTTGATTCCGTTTCCTTTCGCTACAGACGATCACCAGATGAAAAATGCGCGCTCCATGGCGGAAGAGAATGCAGCGATCTTGATACCCAACTCCGAACTCAAGGGAGAACGCCTTGCCGCGGCGATTCTTGAGCTGATTGGGAATCCGGAGCGGTTGAAACAAATCGAAAGCAATGCCCGGCGGATGGCTATTCTCGATGCCGAACAGCGCATCGTGAATTTGGTGGAAAGAGCGATTGAGAAGAGACGGTAAGCAAACGCATTCCCCTCCTCGCAGAGGAGGGGTGGCGCAAAGCGCCGGGGTGGTCAGTTCGGCTGAAATATTTCGCCGGTCTGACCACCCCGTCTGCGCCTTTGCTTCGCTCGGCGCATCCACCCCTCCTCTGCGAGGAGGGGAATACGTAGTGATCTTGCATCATGTTTAAACGCATCAAGCATGTGCATTTTGTCGGGATCGGCGGAATCGGCATGAGTGGGATTGCCGAAGTTCTACTGAACCTGGGCTACAGGGTGACCGGATCGGACGTGCGTGTGACGGCGATCACCGCGCGCTTGGAAAAGTGTGGAGCAACGGTCTACCCCCGCCATGTCGCGGAAAACGTGAAAGGCGCTCACGTGGTTGTGACTTCGTCGGCGGTCCGGACCGACAATCCGGAAATCCAGGAAGCGGAACGGGGCAAGATACCTGTCATTGCCAGAGCTGAAATGCTGGCCGAGCTTGCGCGTCTGAAATACAGCATTACGGTTGCCGGTACTCATGGAAAGACAACGACCACTTCCATGATCGCCACGATTCTCGATCGGGCGGGACTCGACCCGACTGTGGTCGTCGGCGGCATTCTCAATACGATCGGCAGCAACGCGCGCCTCGGGAAAGGCGAATTTATCGTGCTCGAGGCTGATGAGAGCGACCGCTCGTTTCTTCTTCTTTCACCGACGATAGCGGTGGTGACCAACATTGAGGCCGATCACCTCGACCGTTATCGTGACCTGGAAGATATTCAGGCGGCCTTCCTNTCCTTCATCAACAAGGTCCCCTTCTATGGGGCAGCGATCCTCAATCTCGACGAGGCGGCCGTCCAGTCGCTCATTCCGCAGGTGAAACGCCGGATCATTACCTACGGAACGGCCGCGCCTTCCGACGTGCGCATCACGGACGTGAATATCGAAGGCCTCGGTTCCACCTTCACCTTGCTGTTTAACGGCGTGGCATCACAACGGTTTCGGCTCCATGTTCCCGGTGTCCACAATGTGCTGAATGCGACTGCCGCATTTGCAGCGGCCCGCGACATGGGCGTTGAGCCGGGCATCATCGCCGGCGCGCTTGAAAGCTTTCAGGGAGTCGACCGGCGATTTCAGATCAAGTCGCAGCACGGCATCACTGTCATCGATGATTACGCTCACCACCCAACCGAAATTCGAGCAACGCTCGGAGCCGCGAAAGCTGCGAATTTCCGAAGAATCTTTGCAGTATTCCAGCCCCATCGTTATTCCCGCACCTTCCATTTGTCGGATGAGTTCGCCCGCGCATTCAACCTGGCCGATGATGTCTTGATTCTCGACATCTACCCTGCGGGTGAAAACCCGATCGCCGGCGTAACCACGCCGGCCCTGATCGAAAAGATCAAAAGCTTCGGCCATAAGAGCGCGATATACGCGCCGAACTTCGAAATGATCGAGTCCTACATCATCGCTCATGCCAAGGAAGGTGACGCGGTGGTCGTCATGGGCGCGGGGAATGTCACGAAACTTTCCGATGCGCTCTCGCAGCGATTCTCGAGGACGGCATCAATATGATCAGACTCCTCCGGATTGCGCGGATCCCGGTATTTACTTCAGCGATCTTGCTGACGGGCTGGGCGGGTTATGCCGTCAGCTTATATCTCACCACGGCCTCGCATTTCGGAGTCAGGAAGTTCTCCGTGTCCGGACTCAAGCATATGGACGAGAACCAACTGCTGGCCAAGGCCGGATTCGAAGCAGGCACGAATGTGTTCAGAGTCAATTTGCGGGCTATCCGCGAGCGCGTCGAACAATTGCCGTGGGTGCGGCACGCCATGGTCGAGCGTGTCTTCCCCGATCAGATCATNATCAAAGTGATTGAACGTGAACCCATAGGCTTGGCGCGAATTCAGGGCGAAATTTACCAGCTGGACATCGACGGAAAAATTCTCGATCCGGATCCGGCCCGTAGTTGGGCCGGCGGTTGGGCCGGGGGTTCGGACTTTCCGATTCTGGATGGCCTCCGTCTCGGCGATTTCAAGGCAAACCTGACGAAGGTCGTTCTATACCGAAAGATTTTGCAAGATATCGGACAGAACGCGCTTTCGGAGGTTCACATTAATGATGCGGAGGAGATCAGCGTGGTCTCCGCCAGTGATCCATTGCTGGTGAACCTCGGCGCGACGGATTTTCGCAACCGGTGGATCAAATATCTCCAGCTCAAGCCTCGCATCCAACAGCGTTACCCGCTCGCTGTAAGAGTGGATCTTCGTTTCAAAAACCAGGTCATCCTCAGGATGAAAGATGAGGATGGCGGTGAAAACATCGTATGGGACGGAAAGAAGAACACATTGTAGGTCTCGATGTCGGGTCGATGAAGGTTTCGACGCTCATCGCGGCAGCTCGCGAATCGGGACTACAGCCGCTTGGCCTTGGAGTGG